>Ga0209012_1000438_pt1 | contig 59588 bp, 51 predicted proteins | sample RS3BMetagenome_FD_184735 | JGI IMG/M metagenome (GOLD analysis project Ga0209012, IMG submission 184735) | Ferric oxide microbial mat and aquatic microbial communities from Rainbow Spring, Yellowstone National Park, USA - RS3B (SPAdes) (version 3) ... | reverse complement strand
GGCTCTTCGCCATCGGACCACCGATCCCGACCCCCTGCGGATGATCGAGAGGAGTTTGTTCCCCTCGACGCTCGAGATCTCTCGGACACGCACACGTTCGGCCATGCCCCATGTTGCGCGACCTCAGTCCAGGAGTGGTGGACGCGCCCCAGGAACGTTGGCGGTCACGGCACTAGCGTCGTGCGCGATGCGCACATGAGCGACGGACCGTTCCACGGACCGGACTTCAACGATCCGGAGGCGCCGGGGCACTCGGACACGACGCCGCTGCTGGCGACGGCCGAACAGCGCCTCGCCCTGATGGTCCGGAACTTCGACGATCCGTCACAGGAATGGCGCCGCCTGATCGCCGAGCTCGTCGGGACGTTCTTCCTCGTGCTGGTGGCCGCCGGCGGTCCGATGATCGACCACGCCGTGCCGGGCTCGGTGGGCCGGGCCGCCGCGGTGGTGGCACCCGGGCTGATGGTGATGTCCGTCATCCTCTTCATGGGCAAGGTGTCGGGCGCCCACCTGAACCCGGCGGTGAGCGTGGCCTTCTGGCTGCGGCGGGACTTCCCCGGACGCCGGGTGCCGGCCTACGTGGTGGTGCAGCTCGTCGGAGCCGTCCTCGCCGCGTGGTTCCTCCAGTGGGTCGTCCACGTCTCCGCCTCCTACGGGGCCACCTACCCGGGTCCCGGAATCCGGCCGGCGGACGCGTTCGCCATGGAGACCGTCCTGACCCTCGGGCTGGTGAGCGTGATCCTCGGGACGGCGTCCGGCGCCCAGCAGGTGGGCCTGTTCGGGGCGATCGGCGTCGGCAGCTACATCGCGCTGGCCGGACTGTGGGCGAGTCCGGTGTCCGGCGCGTCGATGAACCCGGTGCGCACGCTCGGGCCGGAATTCGTGTCGGCCGACCTGGCCGCCTGGTGGGTCTACGTGGCCGGACCGGCGCTCGGTGCGGTCCTGGCCGTGGGCCTGGCCTGGCTGCTGCGCGGTCCGGGCGGGGGCACGTCGGGCTCCCTGGCGGCACAGGGGTCGATCAAGCCCACCATCTCCCGCCCGGGCAAGGCCTGATCCGGGGCGGGTCCACCTACCAGAGGTTCCCGAGCTCCCCGTCGACGAGGTCCGCCAGCGGCGCCTGGACCGACGGCAGGGCGACGTCGTCGGCACCCCGCACGACCTGGAGGTCGAGCAGGGGGTCCACCTCGGGGGGAAGGAACCTGCTCCGCAGTGCGTAGCTGTGCCGGTCGGTGCGCCCGGACGGGTCGCCGTGGTGGTAGCGCAGCGGCGCGTAGATGTGCAGATGGCGCCTGGCACGGGTGAGGGCGACGTAGAAGAGCCGTCGCTCCTCGTCGACGCCCTCGGCGTCGCCCGTCGCCAGGTCCGACGGGAAGGCACCGTTGGCGGCGTGGATCAGGTGGACGACACTCCACTCGCCCCCTTTGGCCGAATGGACGGTGGACAGCGTCAGCCAGTCGTCGCCGGGCGAGGGCGCCCCGGCCAGGTCGCCCGTGGAGCTCGGGGGGTCGAGGGTGAGGTCGGCCACGAACCGGTCGGCGTCGGACGACCCTGCGGCCACCCGGGCCAGTGCGTCGAAGTCGGCCAGGCGGGACTCCGGGTGGTCGTACCGGTGGCGGACCAGTGGGGCGAGGGCCAGGGCGAGGGTCTCCACCTGGACCCCGACGGGGAGCGATCCCCCCCGACAGGTCCCGAGCGCTTCGGCCACCGCGGCCAGGTCGGCGGCCGCAGCCGCCGTCCCGCCGCTGTGCCCGGGATCGCCACAGAACGCGTCCAGCGGATCGGGGCCGGAGCGGTCGGGCTCGCGCACGCCCAGGGTGGCGAGGATCCGGTCGACCGAGGCCGGACCGGCACCGCGTGCGAGGAGGAGGACACGCCTCCAGGCCAGCTCGTCCCACGGGTTCTGGAGGATGCGGAACATGGCGAGGAGGTCCCGCACATGAGCCGCCTCGAGGAACCGCAGTCCGCCGTACTTGACGAAGGGGATGCGCCGCCGGCGCAGTTCGACCTCGAGGAGGTCGCTGTGGTGCCCGGTGCGGAAGAGGACCGCCTGCTCACGGAGGGCGATGCCGGCCTCGTAGTGGTCGAGGACGGTCTGTCCGACGGCGGTGGCCTGGGCCTGCTGGTCCGGACAGGTGGCGAGGGAGGGACGCACGCCGCCGGGTGTCTCGGTCCACAGCTGTTTGCGGAGCCCCTCGCCGGCCCCGGCGATCACGGCGTTGGCCAGGTCGAGGATCGGTTCGGTCGACCGGTAGTTCTGCTCCAGGGCGATCGTCGTGGTGCCGGGGAACTGGTCCGGGAAGTCGAGGATGTTGCGGACCGTGGCCGACCGGAACGAGTAGATGGCCTGGGCGTCGTCGCCCACCACCGTGACCTCGGCCCCGTACCCGCCCAGGGCGCGGAGGATGTCGGCCTGGACCAGGCTGGTGTCCTGGTACTCGTCCACCAGGACGTGGTCGAACTGCCCGGCCAGCACCGGGCCCACCGTCGGGTGGCGGACGGCGGCGCGCCAGTAGAGGAGGAGGTCCTCCAGGTCGAGGAGGTGCTGGGCGCGCTTGCGCTCGGTGTAGTCCGTGAAGATCGTGCGCAGGGCGCCCACGTCGTCGAGGCACCAGGGGAAGTGGCGGGCCACCGTCTCCTCGAGCGGCCGCTGGGTGCTGACGGTGCGTCCGTAGACGGCCTCGACCGTCTCGGTGCGCGGGAACCGTCGCGGGGACCCTGCGGCCACCGGGGCGCGTACCAGCGCGAACAGGTCCCGGGAGTCGCCGGGACCGAGCACGCTGAACCGCTCCGCCAGGCCGAGCCCGGCGCCGAAGCGGGTCAGGATCCGGTGGGCCACCGAGTGGAAGGTGCCGGCCACGACCCGGCCGGCCACGAGGGGGTCGCCCAGGTGGCCGATGCGGTCGGTCAGCTCGGTGGCGGCGCGGCGGCTGAAGGTGACGAGCAGCACCCGCTCGGGCGGGACACCCCCGTCGAGGAGCCGGGCCAGGCGGCTCACCAGGGTCCGGGTCTTGCCCGTGCCGGCCCCCGCGGAGATCAGCAGGGGGCCGTCCCCGTGGTCCACGGCGCGGCGCTGGGCGTCGTTGAGGCCTTCGGCCCAGACCGGTGTCTCCGCGGGGATCGCCACGTCCGGATGCTACCGCCGGTCGGGGTGGAGAAGCGAACAGGTGTTCGCTAGAGTCCGCCCCATGCACCACGAGGTGGACGTGACGATCCCCCGGCCGCTCGACGAGGCCACCGCCCGGTTCCTCGACGCCGTGTGCCGTTCCGCGAACCGGGTCCGCCGGTTCCGGGGCGACGCCGCCGGGATCCACCTCACCGTCGACGTCTCGGGCATGTGCCGCGAGGACGCCGTCCGCGCCGCCGTCCGTGAGGTGGCGGGGATCTTCCCGGGCCGGGCGGACGGGACCTTCGGCGAGCCGGTGGAGCTGTGACGGGCGGCGGTCAGCCGCCGACGAGCCGGTCCAGCAACCGGGTGTGCCAGGTCTCGCGCCCGGCCCGTTCCTCGGCCCGGTCGGCGGCACCGGCCAGGCGGAGCCCGGCGTTGATGCCGAGGTAGCGGAACGGTTCGGGCTCCCAGGTGCGGGAGCGGTGGTTCACCCACGGCAGCGCGGTGAGCCCGGTGGCGTCGCCGACGATGAGGTCGCGCAGCGTCCGCCCGGCCAGGTTGGTGGTCGACACCCCGTCGCCGACGTAGCCGCCCGCCCAGGCCATCCGGGTGGCCGGGTCCATGCCCACCGACGAGAACCAGTCCCGGGCGATGCCGAGTGGGCCGCCCCACCGGTGGGTGACCGCCGTCGCGGACAGCTCGGGGAACAGTTCCACCAGCGTGCGACGCAGGGCCTCGTGGACGCCGTCGTCGCGGTCGTACCCGGGCCGGATCGCGGAACCGAAGTGGTACGGCGCGCCCCGCCCGCCGAAGGCCAGACGGTCGTCCTCGGTGCGCTGACCGTAGATGACCAGGTGCCGGTGGTCGGCGAAGGTCTCCCGGTCGGACAGGCCGTGTCCGGACCAGAACGAGGCGGGCAGCGGCTCGGTGGCGATCATCAGCGAGTAGACGGGGACGACGTCGCGCTCCCGGCCGGCCAGGGTCCGGGTGTAGCCCTCGGTGGCGCGGACCACGGTGCGGGCGCGGACGGTCCCCCGTTGCGTGGTCACGGCCCCGGGGTCGAGGGAGGTCGCCGCCGTCTGCTCGAAGATGCGGACGCCGCGGCGCTCGACGACGTCGGCCAGCCCACGGACCAGCCGGGCCGGGTCGACCGCCGCGCAGTGCGGCGTGTAGGTCCCCCCCAGCACCCCGGTGGCGCCGACCCGGTCGCGGGCCGCTACCGGGTCGAGGAAGGCCAGGTCGTCCGCCCCGATGCCCCGGGACCGGGCCTCGGCGATCTCGTGGTGGGTACGTGCGAGCTGGGCCGGCGTCCGGGCGAGCACGACGGTGCCGCCCCGGTGGAACCCGCAGTCGATGCCCTCGTCGGCGACGACCCGACCGACCTCGCGGACCGTGGCCTGCATGGCCAGGCGTTGGGACCGGCCCGAACCCGGACCGCACCGCCTGTCGAGAGTCGCCTCCGACACGCTGAACAGCGCGGAGCACCAGCCGCCGTTGCGCCCCGAGGCGCCGAACCCGGCCACGTCGCGCTCGAGCACGGCGATCGACAGTCCCGGGTCGGCCTCGCTCAGGTAGTACGCGGTCCACAACCCGGTCAGGCCGCCGCCCACGACGGCGACGTCGACCTCGATGTCCCCGTCGAGCGCCGGCCGGATCCGCAGGGGCCCCGGGAGCCCGTCCCACCACAGCGAGAGTCGCCGGTAGGCCTCACCCGACACTGGCGTCAGATCTGCTTCCACGCCTCGGTCAGGACGGCCCGGAGGCGCTCGGTGATGTAGGCGAACTCCTCGGGCCCGCAGGTGAGCGGCGGGGCCAGTTGGATGACGGGGTCGCCCCGGTCGTCGGCCCGGCAGATGAGTCCGGACTCGTAGAGGGCGCCCGACAGGAACCCGCGGAGCAGGCGCTCGGCCTCGTCGTCGTCGAAGGTCTCCTTGGTGTCCTTGTCCTTGACCATCTCGATGCCGTAGAAGTAGCCCGCCCCCCGCACGTCTCCCACGATGGGCAGGTCCCGCAGCGTGTCGAGGGAGGCGCGGAACTCGTCCTCGTGGTTCCGCACGTTCTCGAGGATCCCCTCCGACTCGAACACCTCGATGTTGGCGAGCGCCACGGCCGCGCTGACGGGGTGGCCGGCGAAGGTGATCCCGTGGAGGAAGCTCGCACCGGCGAGGAACGGCTCGATCACCCGGTCGCTCACCGCCAGGGCGCCCAGCGGCGAGTACCCGCTCGTCAGCCCCTTGGCCATGGTGATCATGTCCGGTACGTAGTCGAACCGCTCGGACCCGAAGAAGTGGCCGAGGCGACCCCAGGCGCAGATCACCTCGTCGGAGACCAGCAGGACGCCGTAGCGATCGCAGATCTCCCGGACCCGCGCGAAGTAGCCCGGCGGCGGGGGGAAGCAGCCCCCGGCGTTCTGGACCGGCTCCAGGAACACGGCGGCGACCGTGGCCGGGTCCTCGGCCAGGATGGCCTGCTCGATGGCGTCCGCCGCCCAGCGGCCGAAGGCCTCGACATCGTCCTCGAAGTAGGGGGCCCGGTAGAAGTTCGTGTTCGGCACCTTGAACGCGCCCGGCACCAGTGGTTCGAACGGCGTGCGGATCTCGGTCACGCCGGTGATCGACAGGGCGCCCATGGTGGCACCGTGGTAGGCGATGTTCCGGCTGATCACCTTGTAGCGCTCCGGCTGGCCGATGAGCTTGAAGTACTGGCGGGCCAGCTTCCACGCCGATTCGACGGACTCGGAGCCACCGGTCGTGAAGAAGATCCGGTTCAGGTCCCCCGGGGTGAGGCTGGCGATCTTCTCGGCCAGCTCCACGGCCTTCGGGTGCGCGTAGCTCCACACCGGGAAGTAGGCGAGCTTGGCCGCCTGCTCGGCGCCGGCCTCGACCAGCTCCCGGCGGCCGTGGCCGAGCTGGCTGGTGAACAGGCCCGAGAGCCCGTCCAGGTACCGCTTGCCGTTCTGGTCGTAGACCCAGACCCCCTCGCCGTGGGTGATCACCGGGATCTCCTCGCCCGGCGTCTCCCCCGTCATGCGGGTGAAGTGCATCCACAGGTGCCGGTGGGCGGCCGCCTGGAGTTCTTCGTTCGAGTGGTCGGTCATCGCGTCCCCCAGGTGTAGGTCTGCTTCTTCAACTTCAGGTACATGAACATCTCGGTGCTGCGCACGCCCGGGATCTGCCGGATCACGCCGTTCAGGAGGTCCAGCATGTGGTCCTCGTCCTCGCACACCAGCTCGACGAGGATGTCGAAGGTGCCGGTGACCATGACCACGTAGTCGATGTCGTCGACCTCGGCCAGCCGGTCCGCCACGTCCCGGGCGTCCCCGTCGGCCCGGATCCCGACCATCGCCTGGCTCCGGAACCCGACCTGGAGCGGGTCGGTGACGGCCACGATCTGCATGATGCCGGCCTCGCGCATCTTCTGGACGCGCTGGCGCACGGCGGCCTCGGACAGGCCGACGGCCTCGGCGATCGAGCCGTAGGTGCGGCGCCCGTCCTGCTGGAGCTGTTCGACGATCGCCTTGTTGACATCGTCGAGCAGACCGGCGACCGAGGGCGCGGGGACGATCGAACTCACAGCGGATCCTTTCCGGCGGCCGTTCACGGATGCCGCGGTGCCGTCGTCGTCGTTCTTCACAGCCACCTGGTCCGTTCTCGGGTTCAATGCACAGTTAACGTGGATTCCGACGGAAATACAAGCGGTATCCGTGGGAGTTCGAGAAGAATTTCCCGAAAACACTTGTCAGATCCGCCGAGATGGGACACGATGACACCCGATCGGCAGGACCTGCCTGCCCGCCCGCCAACGACGGTCCACCGTCGACTCCATGCGACCTCAGGGGGAGGACCACCGTGACCACCGAGCGCCTGTCCAATTTCATCGGGGGCGCCTACGTCGAGGCCCGTTCGGGGGCCACCTCGGAGCTGGTGGACCCGAGTACGGGTGAGGTGAACGCCGAGGCCCCGGTGTCCGGCGCCGAGGACGTGGACGCGGCGATGACCGCCGCCGCCGACGCGTTCCCCGCCTGGCGCGACGCCACCCCGTCGGAGCGCAGCCTGGCGCTCTTCCGCATCGCCGACGCCATCGAGGCCCGGGCCGAGGAACTCGTCGCCGTCGAGAGCGCCAACACCGGCAAGCCGCTGGCCGTCACCCTGGCGGAGGAGATCCCCCCGATGGTCGACCAGATCCGGTTCTTCGCCGGGGCGGCCCGCCACCTCGAGGGCAAGTCGGCCGGCGAGTACCTGGCCGACCACACCTCGATGATCCGCCGGGAGCCCATCGGCGTGTGCGCCGCCGTCACCCCGTGGAACTACCCGATGATGATGGCCGTCTGGAAGTGGGCGCCCGCCATCGCCGCGGGCAACGCCATGGTGCTCAAGCCGTCGGACACCACACCGGCCTCGACCCTCCTGATGGCCGAGATCCTGTCCGAGTTCCTCCCCGACGGCGTGTTCAACGTGGTGTGCGGCGACCGCGACACGGGCCGGGCCCTCGTCGAGCACCCGACACCGGCCATGGTGTCGATCACCGGCAGCGTCCGGGCCGGCATGCAGGTGGCCGGTTCGGCGTCGCACGACGTCAAGCGCGTCCACCTCGAGCTCGGGGGGAAGGCACCGGTCGTCGTCTTCGACGACGCCGACCTCGAGGCGGCGGCCGAGGGCATCGCCGTGGCGGGGTACTTCAACGCCGGCCAGGACTGCACGGCGGCGACGCGGGTCCTGGCCGCACCCGGGATCTACGACGACTTCGTAGCTGCACTCGTCGAACAGGCCGAGGCCCAGACGGTGGGCGGGACGGACGTGGCCGACGCCGACTACGGACCGCTCAACAGCGCCGCCCAGCTCGAGCGGCTCGGGGGCTTCTTCGACCGACTGCCCCGCCACGCCGAAGTGGTGACGGGCGGCACACACGTCGGGGAGCGCGGCTACTGCTTCGCCCCGTCGGTCGTCGCCGGCCTCCACCAGGACGACGAGGTCATCCAGGAGGAGCTGTTCGGACCCGCCATCACGGTGCAGCGCTTTGCCGACGAGGACGAGGCCATCGCCTGGGCGAACGGGGTCCGGTACGGGCTGGCGTCGAGCGTCTGGACCCAGAACCACGGACGGGCCATGCGCATGGCCAAGGCGCTCGACTTCGGCTGCGTGTGGATCAACACCCACATCCCGCTCGTCGCCGAGATGCCCCACGGCGGCTTCAAGCACTCCGGGTACGGCAAGGACCTGTCGTCGTACGGGTTCGAGGACTACACCCGCATCAAGCACGTGATGAGCTTCATCGGAGCATGACCTACCCACGACCCACGGAGGGCTACCGACCATGACCACCGAAGCCAGGGCCACGCCGGCCGCCGTCGGGCCGGTTGCCGACTCCTACGAGGACAAGGGACTCAAGCGGGGGGCGCTCGGACTCATCTCCTCGACCGTCATCGGCGTGGCGTCGACGGCACCGGCGTACAGCCTGGCCGCCACGCTCGGCTTCGTGGTCGTCGCCATCGGACCGCAGGCGCCGATCGTCACGATCCTGGCCTTCGTGCCCATGCTGCTGACCTCGTTCGCCTACCGGGAGCTCAACCGGGCCGACCCCGACTGCGGCACCACCTTCACCTGGGGGACCCGGGCGTTCGGGCCCAGGACCGGGTGGCAGGGCGGCTGGGCGATCGTCGCCGCCGACGTCCTGGTCATGGCCAGCCTCGCCCAGGTGGCCGGCCAGTACGTCTTCCTGCTCTTCGGGGCCAACGGGATCGGCCAGAACCCGGCCAGCGGCTGGGTCCTCCTGGTGGGCATCCTGTGGATCGTGGCGATGACCTACATCTGCTACCTGGGGATCGAGATCTCGGCGAACTTCCAAAAGGGTCTCCTCGGCATCGAGCTGACGATGCTCGTGATGTTCTCGGTGGTGGCGCTGGTCAAGGTGGGCTCCGGCCACGCCCCGGTGGGCCACCTCACGCCGTCGCTGTCCTGGTTCAACCCGTTCGACATCGTCGGTCCCCAGGCGTTCATCGTCGGACTGGCGCTGATGCTGTTCATCTACTGGGGATGGGACACCACCGTGTCGGTCAACGAGGAGACGGCGGACTCCCGGCGGACGCCGGGCAAGGCCGCCGTCCTGTCGACGTTGGTCCTGCTCGTCACCTACGTCCTCGTGGTGATGTCCAGCGAGTCCTACGCCGGCCTCGGGACCTCGGGCATCGGGCTCGGCAACCCCAACAACCAGAGCGACGTGATCTCGGTCATGGGGCACTCCGTCTTCGGCACGTCCGGCGTCGGCACCTTCTTCTACCACCTGCTCCTGTTGATGGTGCTGAGCTCGGCTGCGGCGTCGACCCAGACGACGATCCTGCCGACGGCCCGCACCACGCTCTCGATGTCGGTGTACAAGGCGATCCCGAAGGCGTTCGCCAAGATCCACCGGCGCCACCTGACCCCGACCGTGTCGACCCTCGTGATGGGCGGGGTCTCGATCGCGCTCTACATCCCGTTCAACTACATCTCGGGCGGCAACCTGATCCCCGACGCCGTGTCGGCGATCGGCGTGATGATCGCCTTCTACTACGGCCTCACCGGATTCTCGTGCGCCTGGTACTACCGCAAGGACCTCACGTCGAGCGCCCGCAACCTGTGGATGCAGGGGATCCTGCCCGTCGTCGGCGGCCTCATGCTCTACTTCATCCTGGGCTGGAGCCTCTACTACTACTGGAAGCCGGCGAACAGCTACACGAGCTGGGCGATGCCGTTCCCGCCCCACTGGCACATCGGGGGCGTCTTCCTCATCGACGTGGCGGCCGTGGCGCTCGGCATCGTGCTGATGTTCGTGTACGCGTCCCTGCGACCGCCGTTCTTCCGGGGCGAGGTGCTCACCCGGTCGACACCGACCCTCGTGCCCGAGGACATCGGTGTCGAGGTGGGCATGTTCGGCGTCGAGCCGGACGGGGTGGAGACCCCGCCGGGTCTGACCCTCGAGGAGCGCATGGAGCGGATGGACGACGACCCGGACGGGCACGGCCCGGCTTCGGGGACGCCGGTCGACGCCGCCGACTGAGGTCGAACCAGTGATCGTCGGAGTCCCGAAGGAGGTCAAGGCGGACGAGTACCGGGTGGCCATCACCCCGGCCGGCGTGCGCGAGCTCGCCGCCGCCGGCCACACCGTGCTGGTGGAGCAGTCGGCCGGGGTCGGCTCGTCGATCCCCGACACCGACTTCGTCGCCACCGGGGCCCGGATCGTGGACGACCCGGACGAGATCTGGGCGTCGTCTGACCTGGTCCTCGGCGTCAAGGAGCCGGTCGCCGTCGAGTACCCCCGCCTCGGCCTCCGGAAGGACCAGGTCCTCTTCACGTACCTCCACCTGGCCGCGTCGCGCGAGTGCACCGACGCATTGCTGGCCGCCGGCAACACGGCCATCGCCTACGAGACGGTGCGCCTGGCGGACAACTCGCTCCCGCTGCTCACCCCGATGAGCGAGGTGGCCGGCCGCATGGCCCCCCTGATGGGCGCGCACCACCTCATGCGGCCGGGAGGCGGACGGGGCACCCTGGTCTGCGGCGTGCCCGGCGTGCGCTGCGCCAAGATCGTGATCCTGGGCGCCGGGGTGGCCGGCATGGCCGCCGCCACCCTGGCCGTCGGCATGCACGCCGAGGTCTACATCCTCGACCGCAACCTCGAGCGCCTGCGCCAGGTCGACCACCACTTCCGGGGCGGGCTCGAGACGGTGGCCTCCAGCACGCACGCCATCGAGGAGGTCTGCCTCGACGCCGACATCGTCATCGGCGCCGTCCTCGTCGTCGGGGCGAAGGCGCCCAAGCTCATCGACGACGACCTCGTCGCCAGGATGCGGGACGGCTCCGTGCTCGTCGACATCTCGGTGGACCAGGGCGGCTGCTTCGAGTCGACCCGCCCGACGACCCACTCGGACCCCACCTTCGAGGTCAACGGCTCGCTCTTCTACTGCGTGGCCAACATGCCGGGTGCCGTACCCCACTCGTCGACCCACGCCCTGGTGAACGCCACCCTGCCGTACGTGCTCGACATCGCCAACCACGGGTGGAAGGACGCCGTGGCCGCGGACCCGGCGCTGGCCGAGGGGGTCAACGTGGCGGACGGGACGGTCGTGTACGAGCCGGTCGCCGAGGCCCACGGCATGGACCACCGGCCGTTGTCGGAATTCCTCGTCTGAGGGACCCGGTTGCCGGACTCCTGCGCCGCCCCGACGCCCCCCCCGGTCAGCCGGGCCGGCGTGCGGGGTCCGAACCCGGGGCGAGCCGACCCGTGGCGATGTGCCCGGGCACGGCGGTGCCGGCTCGCAGGTCGGGCGCGTCCACCGGGTCCAGCCGGACCGTCCGGAGGGGCACGACACCGGCCCACACGTCGAGGTCGAGATCGGCCACGTCGTCGTCGGGAGGCCCCTCGCTCACCTTGACCGACGCCTCGTCGAGCGCGATGCGCAGGACGGTCGTGGCCGCCAGCTCCCGGGACGAGGGGGGCCGGGCGTACGACCACTGTCCGGGTGCGATGTGCTCGGACAGCACTTCGAGGGCGGCGAGCTTCTCCGCCGGGTCGTCCACCCGGTCGGGCAGTCCGTAGACCATGGCGCACCGGTAGTTGACCGAGTGGTTGAAGACCGAGCGGGCGAGCACCAGACCGTCGACCAGGGTCACGGTCACGCACACCGGCGACGGCTCCCGCGCCGTGCGCAGGCTGCGGCTGGCGGCCGACCCGTGGACCACCAGGTGGTCTCCCGACCGGCCGTACGTGGTCGGCACCACCATCGGCCGGCCGTCCACGACGACGCCCAGGTGGCAGACGAAGCCGGCGTCGAGCACGGCGTCCAGGTCCTCCCGCCGGTGCGACCCCTGGTCGGGCAGGCGACGGAGACGCACCCGGTCGGTCGGGGGCCCCGGATCCGGCCCGCGGCCACCGACGGTGTCTGCCATGCGACGATTGTTGCACGCCGCTCCGCCGGGACCTCCCGCCCGGGGCCCACACCGGGCCGTCGAACCACCCGCCACCACGAGGGGGAGCTCCGCTCCCCGAGGAGCGTCACCCCGTGAAGCAGATCGGATCATCCGTCGAGGGGGCCCCGGTCCGCACCTCCCCCGTCTTCGACCCGGCCACCGGTGCGCAGACGGCCGAGGTGGTCCTGGCCACGACCGCGGACGTCGACCGTGCCGTGGCGGCCGCGGCGGGGGCCTTCCGCTCGTGGCGGGACACGTCGCTGACCGCACGGAGCCGGGTGCTGTTCGCCTTCCGCGAACTCGCCGTCCGGCACCGTGACGACCTGGCCCGCCGGATCACGGCCGAGCACGGCAAGGTCCTGGAGGACGCACGGGGCGAGGTGGCCCGGGGCATCGAGGTCGTCGAGTTCGCCTGTGGCATCCCCCACCTGCTGAAGGGGGAGTTCAGCGAGGACGTCTCCACCGGGGTCGACGCCTCGTCGATCCGCCAGCCCCTCGGCGTCGTGGCCGGGATCACCCCGTTCAACTTCCCGGTGATGGTCCCGATGTGGATGTACCCGGTGGCCATCGCCTGCGGCAACACGTTCGTGCTGAAGCCGTCCGAGCGCGATCCCTCGCCGTCCGAGCTGGTCGCCGAGCTGTGGCACGACGCCGGACTCCCCGAGGGGGTGTTCACCGTCGTCCACGGCGACGCCGTGGCGGTCGACGCCCTGGTCGACCATCCGGACGTGGCCGCCGTGTCCTTCGTGGGGTCGACCCCGGTCGCCCGGCACGTGTTCGAGCGGGGCATCGCCTCCGGCAGCCGGGTCCAGGCCCTCGGCGGGGCCAAGAACCACGCCGTGGTGCTGCCCGACGCCGACATCGACTCGACGGCCGACGCGCTCGTCGCCGCCGGCTACGGCTCGGCCGGCGAGCGCTGCATGGCCATCAGTGCGGTCGTCGTCGTCGGGGACGCCGGCCCGCTGGTCGACGCCGTGGCCACCCGTGCCCGGGCGCTCGTCACCGGCCCGGGCAGCGACCCCGCCTCGGACATGGGACCCCTCATCACCCGTGTCCACCGAGACCGGGTGGCGGGCTACGTGGACTCGGCGTCGTCCGACGGGGCCGAGGTCGTCGTGGACGGCCGGGGGGTGGCCGTGGAGGGCGCACCGGGCGGGTTCTTCCTCGGCCCCACCCTGGTCGACCGGGTCACGACGGAGATGGCCGTCTACCGGGACGAGGTCTTCGGCCCGGTGTTGTCGGTCCTGCGGGTCGACTCGCTGGACGAGGCCATCGCCCTCGTCAACGCCAATCCGTTCGGCAACGGCACCGCCCTCTTCACCCGGGACGGGCACGCGGCCCGCCGGTTCCGTCGCGACGTGTCGGTGGGGATGGTGGGGATCAACGTGGCCATTCCCGTGCCCATGGCGTACTACTCGTTCGGGGGATGGAAACAGTCGCTCTTCGGGGACGCCCACGTCCACGGCATGGAGGGTGTCCGCTTCAACACCCGGCTGAAGTCGATCACCACCCGCTGGCCCGCGGACCGCGGACCGGCGGACGCCGGACGGACCGCGCTGCACTTCCCGTCCGGCGACGGGCGCTGAGCGGCGACGGGCCCGGGAAGGCGGACCGGTGGACATCGACTGTCACGGGGTACGGATCCACGTCGAGGTGACGGGGGAGGGATACCCGGTGCTCCTCCTCCACGGATTCCCCGACTCCGGCACGCTCTGGCGCCACCAGGTCCCGGTACTGGCCGACGCCGGATTCCGGTGCATCGTGCCCGACCTGCGCGGCTTCGGCGACTCCGGCGTGCCCGGTTCCGTCGACGAGTACTCGATGCTGCACTCGGTGGGTGACGTCGTCGCCGTCCTCGACCACCTGGGCGTCGGGCGGGCCCACGTCGTCGGCCACGACTTCGGGGCGGCCGTGGCCTGGGCGTTCGCCGCATTCGTGCCCGAACGGGTGGACCACGTCGTGGCGCTCTCGGTGGGGCAGGCCGAGAGCTTCCGGTCCGTGGGCATGGAGCAGCTGGCGCTGTCGTGGTACGTGCTGTTCTTCCAGTTCCCCGGTGTCGCCGAGCGGTGGCTCTCCGCCGACGGCTGGGCCAATTTCCGGGCCTGGTCGCACCACCCCGACGCCGACGCCGTCGTCGCCCGGTGGGAGGCCACGGGCACGCTGACCGCCGCCCTCAACTGGTACCGGGCGAACATCACCCCGGAGGGATGGGTGGCCCCGCCGCTCGATCTGCCGAAGGTCCCGGCTCCGACCATGGGGGTGTGGAGCAGCGGCGACTTCGCACTGACGGAGCAGCAGATGGCCGGTTCGGGGGCCTACGTGTCCGGGCCCTGGCGCTACGAGCGCCTCGACGGACCCGGGCACTGGATGCAGCTCGAGGCGCCGGAGGAGGTCAACCGCCTCCTGCTCGACTTCCTGCCCGCGGCCGATCCCACGTGCGGCCCGACCGCCGCGGCCGAACGGTAGCCTCGTCGGGGTGACCGCCCCGCCCTACGTGCCGCCCGCGTCGCGCGTGGTCGACGTCGACGGGCCCGTGCACGTCGCCGACTACGGCGGTCCCTCCGGTGCCCCGCTGCTGGTCGGTGTCCACGGGCTGGGCGGGAGCCACCTCAACTGGGCCGCGGTCGCCCCGCACCTGACCGACCGGTACCGGCTGCAGGCGATCGACCTGCTCGGCCACGGCCGGACCCCCACCGCCGGACGCACCCCCGACGTCGCCGGACACGTCGCCCTGCTGGCCGGCGCCTTCGCCGTGCTGTCCGAGGACCCCGTGGTGGTGCTCGGCAACTCGCTCGGCGGGTTGGTGGCCGCGCTGTGCGCCGCCGGTGCCTCGGACCGGATCGCCGGACTGGTGCTCGTGGACCCGGCGCTTCCGACGGGACGGATCGCCCCGGTGCACCCCCGGATCGTCACCAACTTCGTGGTCTGCTCGCTGCCCGGGGTGGGAGAGCGCTACCTCGCGGCCCGCCGCTCGCGGACGACGCCCGAGCAGACGGTCCGGCGGGTCCTCGGGGTGACCTGCGTCGACCCGGACCGGGTGCCGGCCGACGTGGTCGACGCCCACGTGGGGCTCACCGCATCGGTGGACCGAGCCCGGGGCGACGCCGCCTACCTGGCTTCGGCCCGCTCGCTGTCCCGGGTGATGGCCCGGCCGGGGCCGACGCTCGCCCGGCTGGCGACGCTCGAGGTGCCCGTGCTGCACCTCCACGGTGACCGGGACGTCCTCGTGCCGCTCGCCTCGGCCCGCAGGATGGCCGAGGGGCGGTCGGACTGGCGACTCGAGATCGCCCGGGACATCGGGCACGCCCCCATGCTCGAGGCCCCGGTCTGGACGGCGCTGCGGATCGGCCGGTGGCTGGACGCGGACGGTGAGGCTGGCCGGCGGACCGCGGCCGGCCGACCGACGGGACCGGCGGCGCCGGTCACCGGGCCGCGCCGCTGATCCTCACGGTCAGTGGACCTGGCGGTCGAGGCCCTCCCAGTACGGGGCCCGCAGGCGGAACTTCTGGAGCTTGCCCGTGGCCGTCCGGGGCAGCTCGGTCCGGATCTCGACCTGCTTCGGGCACTTGTAGCCGGCCAGTACCCCCTTGCAGTGGGCGATGACGACCTCCTCGGTGACGCCACTGCCGTCGGCCGGCACCACCAGCGCCAGCACCATCTCGCCCCAGGTGTCGTGGGGGATGCCGATGACGGCGACCTCGAGCACCCCCTCCAGCGAGAAGATGGCGTCCTCCACCTCGATGGATGAGACGTTCTCCCCGCCGGTGATGATGACGTCCTTCTTGCGGTCGAGGATGCTGAGGTGGCCCTCCTCGTCGATCCTGCCGCCGTCGCCGGTGTGGAACCACCCGCCCGAGAGCGCGGCCGCGGTCTCCTCCGGCTGTCGCCAGTAGCCGGCCATGACCGTGTTGGAGCGGGCCAGCACCTCGCCGTGCTCGTCGACCGTGAGCTCGGTCCCCACGGCGGGCGCGCCGGCCCGCATGAGCTTCCGGGCCCGCTGGTCGGAGGGGAGGTCGTCCCACTCCGCCCGGGCACGGTTGACGGTGAGCACCGGGGACGTCTCGGTCAACCCGTAGATCTGGAGGAACTCCCAGCCCAGCTCCGACTCGATCCGCTCGATGGTCCTCGACGGCGGGGGAGCCCCCGCCACCACGATCCGGGTGGTGCCCCGACCCGGGAGCTCGCCGTCCCACCCGGGTACGGCGTCGAGCACGGCGTTGACCACGGCGGGGGCGGCGCACAGCAGGGTCACGCCGTGGCGGTCGACGCGGCGGAGGATCTCGGTGCCGTCGACCTTGCGCAGCGCCACCTGGGTCACGCCCATCGCCGCCGTCGTCCATGGCATGCCCCAGCCGTTGGCGTGGAACATCGGAAGGGTGTGCAGGTAGACGTCGCGGTCCGTCACGCCGGTGTGCCATCCGAAGACGGCGGCGTTCACCCAGCAGTTCCGGTGGGTGAGCTGCACGCCCTTCGGGCGGGCCGTCGTGCCCGACGTGTAGTTGATCGTGGCCGTCGCCGATTCGTCGGACGCCCACGGCACGGGCTCGGTGTCGGTCACGTAGAGCTCGGCATCGCTCGCCGACCCGAGCACGTAGCGCCGCGACGGGCCGATGCCGGCCAGGGCCTCGTCGAGCTCGGGATCGACCAGGAGGACCGACGCGCCCGAGTGGTCGAGGATGTAGTCGACCTCGGCCCGGGCGAGCCGGAAGTTGACCGGGACCAGGATCCGGCCCCAGGCGGTCACGCCGAAGAAGGAGGTGAGCAGGCGGGCCGAGTTGTGGGAGACGACGGCCACCCGCTCGCCGGGACCGATCCCGAGCCGGTCGAGACCGGCCGCCTGGGCCCGGGCCCGGGCGGCGAGCTCGGCGAAGGTCAGGGGGGGCCACGGCTCGGCCGGCTGGTCGGGTTCGTCGACCAGGGCGACGCGCCCGGGGTAGGTCACCGCGGCCCGGTCGAGGAAGTCACGGACGTTGAACTCGATGTGCATGGTTCCCCCCGGTTCCGGTCAGCACCTCCATCTAAGCAAACGCCCGGCGGGCGGGGACAGCCGGCGGTCCCGGCGCGGTGGTCGCTACGGTGGGGCGATGCCCGCCCCGCGTGTCGCCGTCGGCCCCTACCCGTCGGACTTCGCCGTCGACGCCGTCCGCGCCGGTGGCGGGCGGGTGGTCGAGTTGTCCGAGGGGCCGGACGGCCTGGTGTGGCTCGACCCGGCGGACGTGGAGGGGCTGGCCGCCTGGCTGGGCGAGGCACCGGCCGCCCGGTGGGTGCAGCTCCCCTTCGCCGGGGTCGAGCGCGTGGCCGAGGCGGGCCTGCTCGACACCGAGCGGACCTGGACCTGCGCCAAGGGTGCGTACGCAGAACCGGTGGCGGAGCACGCGCTCGCACTGGCGCTCGCCGGCCTGCGCCACCTGCCGGCACGGGTCGGGGCGCGTTCGTGGGGGATCCCGGCCGGGACCAGCCTCTACGACCGGGACGTGACCATCGTCGGCGGAGGGGGGATCGCCGCGTCGCTTCTGGAGCAGCTGGCGCCGTTCCGGGTCCGGGCGACGGTCGTGCGCCGGAGGCCCGACCCCGTCCCGGGGGCCGCTCGCGTGGTCCCCGTCGACCGGCTGCACGAGGCCCTGGCCGGGGCGCTGGTGGTCGTGCTCGCCCTGGCGCTGACGCCGGAGACGACGGGCATCCTCGGGGCGCCCGAGCTGGCGGCGATGGGGGAGTCGTCCTGGCTGGTCAACGTGGCCCGGGGGCGCCACGTCGACACCTCGGCCCTGGTGGAGGCCCTCGACGCCGGCGCCATCGGCGGCGCGGCCCTCGACGTCACCGACCCCGAGCCGCTGCCCGACGGCCACGCACTGTGGGGACGCCCGAACTGCATCGTCACCCCGCACACGGCCGACACCATCGAGATGGTGCTCCCGCTGCTGGCGGCGCGGATCCGCACCAACGTGGCGCGCCTGGCCGCGGACCAGCCCCTGGTCGGGCGGGTGGACCCGGTCGCCGGCTACTGAGACCGCCGGTCCGGCCCGACGACAGGGCTCAGCGGGACCGCTCGCGGCCGTCGACCGGGGTGTAGCGGTAGCCGTAGCCCCGGATGGCCTCGAGCACGTCCTTGCGCTCGTCCTGCCAGCCGAGCTTGCGGCGCAGCCGCAGGACGGTGAACTTGACCCGCTCGGGGCCGATCCCGAACGGGTCGTTCCAGACCTGTTCGAGCAGCTGCTGGGTGGAGAGCGCCTGACCCGGGTGGCGGACGAAGGTCCGGAGGAGCTGGAATTCGAGCTTGGTGAGGCCGACCACCTCGCCGTCGACCCGCACCTCGCGGGCCGGCCAGTCGACCTCGAGGTTCCCGTCGCGGTAGACGGCCGGCTGCGGTGCGCCGGCCGACGCGGCCGGGCCCCGTCGCAGGAGCGCCTGGACCCGGACGCCGAGCTCCTGGGCGCCGAACGGCTTGGCCAGGAGGTCGTCGGCCCCTCCGGAGCGGCCGCGCTCCCGCTCCTCCTCCACGTCGTGGGCCGTCAGGACGAGCACCGGCACCTCGGAGAGGTCGCGGATCCGCTCGAGCACCTCCCAGCCGTCCCTGCCGGGTGCACCGATGTCGAGCACCACCAGGTCGGGCCGTTCCTCGAAGAAGTTGCGCAGTCCGCTGCGCCCGTCCGCGACGACGACACCCGTCCCGCTCTGCTGTGCGACCACGCGGCGGACCGCCTCCGCCACCGAGGGGTCGTCCCCGATGACGAGGACCCGTGTGGTGCCTGCCACCTGGTCGGGACTCAGTGCCGTGGTCATCTCGACTGCTCCTTGACGTGCTCGCGGTTCGTTGGCCCGGGAGCGGTGCGCGCTCCGCAGCCCGGGGGCCGTGACCCCGACCGGCTGCAGGCCCTGCTTCCTGTATCGGCGTGTGGCGGCGTCCCTTGAGCGGCGACTTGCCCCGACCCGGCGCCCCGACGGGTGTCACAACCGCCGGGCACCATGGGGACCGGATGTCCCGGCCGAATCACCGACCCCCTGGAGGCAGCACGTGACCGCACGCACCGATACGACCGACGGCCCCGGCCCGAACCGGGCGCGGCCGGCCGTGGGGCCCCCGGCCGGCGTGGTCGTGGCCCTGCGGGGCCGGACCACGGCGACGGCGCCCGCCGCCGTACCGTCGGCGGGACCCGCGGCGGGGTCCTTCACCGTCGACTGCGCCGGGTGCGTCCACCGGGGCACGGAAGTGTGCGACGACTGCGTGGTCACCTTCATCGTGGGCCGCGAACCCGGGGACGCCCTGGTCGTGGACGCCGACGAGGCCCGGGCCGTGCGCCTGCTCGAGCGTGCCGGTCTGGTCCCGGGCGTCCGGCACGAGGTCCGGGCCTGCGCCGACTAGGGGGACCTGGCCCGGCGTCCCACCACCCGGGACCGTCCACCATCCCGGGGTGCGGGACGCCGGTCCGGCCGCGCGACGATGGGGCGTGGCCACAACCGTCTCCATCCGACCGTCGGCGGCGACGCTCGACCGGCGCCGGCGGCTCGCCGCCGACGTGGTGCGGGTCGGCACCGGGGCCGGGCTGGCCGCCGTCGGCATCGCCGGCGCCGGGGTGTTCGAGGCGACCCGCGCCACCCTGCACGCCCGTCGCCGGGCCGGACTGCACGGCGGGATGCAGTTCACCTACCGGAACCCGGACCGGTCGACCGACCCGTCCCGGATCGTCGGAGGTGCCCGATCCCTGGTCGTGGGGGCCTGGGACTACCGGCGCCTCGCCCCGGACGGGTCTCCCGGACCGGGTGGACCGGGCACCCGTCCCGCCGGGGTCGTCGCCCGGTACGCCCGGCGGGACCACTACGCCTCGTTGCGCGCCGCCCTCGGGCAGGTGGCCCGTCGGCTGCAGGCCGACGGGTGGCAGGCACGCGTGGTGGTGGACGAGAACGCCCTGGTCGACCGGGCGGCGGCCCAGCGCGCCGGCCTCGGATGGTACGGACGCAACTCGCTCCTGCTGCTGCCGGGGCGTGGCTCGTGGTTCGTGCTCGGCTCCGTGGTGACCGACGCCCCCCTCGGGCAGACCCCGCCGTCGGGGTACTCGTCGCCGGCCGAGGGGTGCGGTCCGTGCCACCGGTGCGTGGACGCGTGCCCGACCGGGGCCCTGACGGGCGACGGCGTGCTGGACGCGCGCCGGTGCCTGGCCTGGCTGCTCCAGGCTCCGGGCCCGTTCCCGGTCGAGCACCGGGCCGCCCTCGGCGGGCGCATCTACGGCTGCGACGCGTGCCAGGAGGTGTGCCCGGTCAACCGGGCGGCCGACCACCGCCGACCGCCGCCCGACGCCGAGGCCGACACGGTCGGCGTCGTCGACCTGCTGGCGCTCCTCGGGGCCACCGACGAGGAGCTGCTGGCGGCGAACGGGCGGTGGTACCTGGCCGAGCGCGACCCCCGCTACCTGCGCCGCAACGCCCTGGTGGCACTGGGGAACGTGGGCGACGGCCGGGACCGGGCGACGGCGACGACGGTCGCCCGCTGGGCGCGGTCCGACGACGCGCTGCTGGCCGAGCACGCCCGGTGGGCGTCCGCACGGCTCGGACTCGACCGGGCAGGACCGGGCGCGCCCGAGGTGGGGCCCGCAGCGGCGGAGGCCGTACCGTGACCCACCTGCTCGTCACCAACGACTTCCCGCCGAAGGTCGGCGGCATCCAGGCCTACCTGTGGGAGCTGTGGCGGCGGCTGGACCCCTCCACGTTCGCCGTCCTCACGGCCTCGTCGGATCCGGGCGCCGCCGCCTTCGACGCCGAGCAGGCGGAGCGGGGCGTCCGCATCGAGCGGGTGCCGTCCCGGGTGCTGGTGCCCACCCCGCACCTGGTCCGCCGCATCCGGGCGACGGCCGAGCGCCTCGGCGCCGACCGGGTCGTGCTCGATCCCGCCGTTCCGCTCGGGCTGGTCGGTCCCCGGCTGGGGATGCCCTACGCGGTGCTGCTCCACGGGGCCGAGGTGGCGATCCCCGGCCGCCTCCCGGTGAGCCGGTCGGCGCTCGCCCACGTGGTGCGGGGCGCCTCCCTGGTCGTCTCCGCCGGCGGCTACCCGGCGGCGGAGGCCCGCCGCGCCGTGCGCGGCCGCGGGATGCCCCCGGTCGTCGAGATCCCGCCCGGGGTCGATCTCGAGCGCTTCACCCCGCTCGGTGCCGACCGACGGGCCCGGGCCCGGGCCGACCTCGGCCTCCCCGCCCGCGGACCCCTGGTGGTGAGCGTGAGCCGTCTGGTCCCCCGCAAGGGGATGGACGTGCTCATCGACGCCGCCGCCCTGCTGTCCCCGCGTTTCCCGGGCCTCACCGTCGCCATCGCCGGCCGGGGCCGGGACGCCGAACGGCTCGCCGGCCGGGTGGCGGAGTCCGGCGCCCCGGTCCGGCTGCTCGGCGGCGTGTCCGACGAGGACCTGCCCCGCCTGGTGGGCGCGGCCGACGTCTTCGCCATGCTGTGCCGGAACCGGTGGCTCGGCCTCGAGCAGGAAGGGTTCGGGATCGTGTTCCTCGAGGCGGCGGCCGCCGGGGTCCCACAGGTTGCGGGTGGTTCCGGCGGCGCCGACGAGGCCGTCGAGGACGGTGTCACCGGCCTGGTGGTCCGCCGACCCACCGAGGCCGGCGACGTCAGCCGGGCCATCGGGACGCTGCTCGACGACCCGGATCGGGCCCGGGCGATGGGGGAGGCGGCCCGTCGCCGGGCCGAGGCATCCTTCGACTACGACCGGCTCGCACCTAGGCTGGCCGCGTCGCTCGGCGACACGCGAAGCTGAGCCCTGTCCGGGCCGCGACCGACGAATCGAGGAGGAGGGCCGACCGTGGCGGAACTAGCCACTGAGAGGATGGTGGTGTCGGCCAGTCCGGCGCGCTGCTTCGAGGTCAGCGCCGACCTCGCCAGCTATCCGTCGTGGGCGGCCGACATCAAGTCGGTGACCATCGACGAGCGCGACGCCGAGGGTCGGCCGAGCCGGGTCACCTTCCGGGCCGCCGCCTTCGGACGGAGCACCAGCTACACCCTCGCCTACGACTACGCCGAGGCCCCCGGGGTGCTCGCCTGGGTCCAGACCGAGGGGGACATCACCAACAAGCTCGACGGCCGCTACGTGTTCGAACCCACACCGGACGGCGGCACCGAGGTGACCTACCACCTCGAGGTGGAGATGAAGGTGCCGCTGCCCGGCTTCATCAAGATGCGTGCCCAGAGCCGCATCATGTCGATCGCGCTGCGCGACCTGAAGGCCCGCGTCGAGTCGACGGCATGAACCCCGGGGACCGGCCGCCCGCGCCCGGCGCGCCGTACCCCCCGCGGACCCCGGCATGAAGGTCGGCGTCACCCTCCCGCAGTTCCGCGACGAGTCCGACACCGCGTTGGACGCCGCCCGACGGGCCGAGGAGCTCGGCATCGACGGGGTCTTCTGCTTCGACCATCTCTGGCCCATGGGCCAGCCGGGCCGGCCGGCGCTGTCCTCGGGCCCCCTCCTGGGGGCGCTCGCCGCGTCGACCTCGACCATCGCCCTCGGCACCCTCGTCGCCCGGATCGGCCTGCTCCCCGACGAGGTCCTGGTCGAGGAGTTGTGCGGCGTCCATGCACTCAGCGGCGGCCGGCTGGTCGCCGGCATCGGGACCGGCGACCGGCTCAGTCGCGAGGAGAACGAGTCCTACGGGATCCCCTTCGAGTCGGCCGCCGTCCGGCGCCAGCGCCTGGCCACCGTGGCCACGGCCGTGGCCGACGCCGGGGTCCCGGTGTGGGTGGGCGGTGGCCGGCCGGAGATGGTCGCCCTCGCCCGGGCCGTCGGGGCCGCCGTCAACGTCTGGCAGGTCGGTGCCGCGCCGGTGGTCGGGCTGGTCGCCCAGGGCGTCGAGGTCACCTGGGGCGGCCCCGTCGGGGACACGGTCGGGGAGGCGGCGGCCGTGCTCGGCGAGGTGGCCGACGCCGGGGCCACCTGGGCCGTGTGCGCCTGGCCGGAGTCGCTCGAGGTCGTCGCCGAGGCCGCGTCCGGGCTCCGGTAGGACCACGGGCGCCCGCACCCGAGGCCCCGGTGCCGCAGCGGGCGGGCGGGCGGTGCCGCGGCCTGTCGGCCGTCCCGTCGGAGCGGCGGTAACGTGGGGCATGGAATTCCGTCGTATCAACGGGCTGCCGCCTTACGTCTTCGCCACCATGAACGACCTGAAGGCCTCGGCCCGCCACGACGGGCGGGACGTCATCGACATGGGATTCGGCAACCCCGACCTGCCGTCGCCGGAGGTCGCCGTGCACAAGCTGGGCGAGGCCGCCCAGAACCCGCGGAACCACCGCTACTCGGCCAGCCGGGGCATCCCGAAGATCCGCCAGGCCGTCTGCGACCTCTACCTGCGGAAGTTCGACGTCGAACTCGACCCCGACACCGAGGTCGTCACCACCATCGGCGCCAAGGAGGGACTGTCCCACCTGATGTGGGTGCTGGTGGGACCGGGCGACACCGCACTGGTGCCGTCGCCGTCGTACCCGATCCACATCTACGCCCCCCTGTTCGCCGGGGCCGACATCCGCCACGTGCGCCTCGACACGCCGTCGGGCGAGACGGTCGACACGGTCGAGGGTGGGGCCGCCTTCTTCGACAACCTCATGGAGGCGTGGGAGTCGGCGTGGCCGAAGCCCCGGGTGGTGGTGCTCTCCTTCCCCCACAACCCCACGACCGAGTGCGTGGACCTGGCGTGGATGACGCGGATCGTCGAATTCGCCAAGGAGCGCGACATCGTCCTGGTCCACGACTTCGCCTACGCCGACATCGCCTTCGACGGCTACACGCCGCCGTCGATCCTGCAGGTGCCGGGGGCGAAGGACTGCTGTGTCGAGCTCTACACGCTGACCAAGTCGTTCTCGATGGCCGGCTGGCGGGTCGGATTCCTCGTCGGCAACGCCGAGATCGTCCAGGCGCTCACGAAGCTCAAGAGCTACCTCGACTACGGGACGTTCCAGCCCATCCAGATCGCCGCCATCGTGGCCATGAACGAGGCGCCGGACTACCCGAAGGTGATCAACGACATCTACCAGTCGCGTCGCGACGCGCTGTGCGACGGACTCCACCGCATCGGATGGCAGGTCACCCCGCCCCGGGGGACGATGTTCGTCTGGGCGCCCATCCCGGAGCCCTACCGCGACATGGGCTCGCTCGAGTTCGCCAAGTACCTGGTGGAGGAGGCCGACGTCGCCACCTCTCCGGGAGTCGGATTCGGACCGGGTGGCGACGGCCACGTCCGCTTCGCCCTCATCGAGAACGAGCAGCGGATCGGCCAGGGCGTGCGCAGCCTCCGCCGTGCCCTCACGCGCCTGCGGTAGGAGCTGCCGGCGGCGACGCCTCCCCGTTCAGGACGCCGCCGTCACCACCTCGGCCGCGCCGAAGGACGCCCGCATCCGTGCGGCGTGCGACGTGAACAGGGCGCGCCGGGGCAGGCCCAGCGTGCGGAGCTCGTCGGCCAGCGGATGGTCACCGAGGACGAGGGTGGCCCCGCCGAACCGGCCCGTCACGCCCTCCGACGACGTCGTCCACCGTGTGCGCCGCAGCACCCCGTCGCGGAACGAGTAGCTGGGCGGTGCCTGGGCCGGCAGCCGGATCGGCCCCCCGGCCGCCAGGGTCAGGGTGAGGGCGTGGACGCCGCCGTCGACCAGGCGGACCGTGGTGCCGGTGCCGTGCCCGCCGCCGGCGGCCGGCTCGTCGATGTCGATGGTCGTGATCCACTTCGGGTAGCCCCACACGTCCCGGCCGGCGGCGCACGTGAACTCCTGGTCGACGGGCAGCCGGTGGATGTAGGCGCCGACGTCCCCCGTGGCGAACTCCCGCAGGCGCACCGCCGCCGACGCCGGCCGGGGTGCGTCGTGGCGCCGGACCACGAAGCTGACGGCCACCTCGTGGTAGGCGTCGAGGTCGGTGTCGTCGTAGCGGCACACGGCCAGGGCCACCAGCGCCCGGCCCGGCAGCGGCCCGGTCACCTCGAGGCCGGTCGGGTCCACGATGCGCTGGGCGGCGGCCGCGGGCACCAGGTACTGGACCCCCCACTGGGCGGCGCGGCGCACCTCCACGGGAAGGTGGATGGTGCGGCCGAGGACCTCGAAGGGGCCGTCGTTCCGGGGCGTCGTGGTCATCGGTGCAGTACAGCACACACAGGGTTACCGTTTGCCCGTGGCCTACTGGTTCCTGAAGGCGATCATCAGTCCGTTCCTCCACCTGCTGTGGCGGGTGCGGGTGGAGGGCCGCGAGCACATCCCCGACCACGGGCCGGTCATCCTCGCCGCCAACCACCAGTCGTTCTGCGACTCGTTCTTCCTGCCCCTGGTGGTTAAGCGCCGGGTGACCTACGTGGCCAAGGCCGAGTACTTCGACAGCTGGAAGACCGCATGGTTCTTCCGGGCGGCGGGCCAGATCCCCATGAACCGGAGCGGCGGCGACGCGTCGCAACGGGCACTCGACACCGCCACCCAGGTCCTGCGGGGCGGCGGGGTCCTCGCCATCTACCCCGAGGGCACCCGCGCCCCGGACACGCGGCTCCACAAGGGCAAGACCGGGGTCGCCCGGCTCAGCCTCGGGTGCGACGTGCCGATCGTTCCCGTCGGCCTGATCGGGACGCGCGCCGTCCAGCCCCCGGGGAGCATGGTCATGCGCCCCTTCCACTCGGTCACCGTCCGGTTCGGACCACCCCTCGGGGGCGAGCACCACGGGGGGCGGACGGGGACGGGGTCGGGGGAGGCGCGGCACGGGGCCCCGGACGCCGACGGGACCCCGTTGCCCGACCCGGACGGCTTCCGGGCCCTCACCGACGAGCTCATGGGGTGCATCGCCGGACTGTCGGGCCAGGAGTACGTCGACGAGTACGCCAGCCGCACGAGGCGGCCCGCCCCCGACCCCGGGGGCGAGGTCGTAACCGTCCCGAAACCGTGCCGACACATTCCCCCTCTACCCTGAGCCGGTGCCGAACTACCTGATCCGCCTCCAGCTGCCCGACCGGCCCGGTGCCCTCGGCGCCGTGGCCAGCCGGATCGGCTCGGTGGGGGGCGACGTCGTCTCGATCGACATCCTCCAGCGCGACAACGGTGTGGTGGTCGACGAGTTGGGGGTGGGTCTGGCCGGCGACCACCTGCTCGGTCTCCTCGGCGACGAGATCCTCGAGGTCGACGGGGTGTCGATCGAGACCCTGCGGGCGGTCGACGGTCCGCTCCCCGACCGCCACGCCGAGCTGCTCGACATCGCCACCGAGCTGTTCGTCCAGGCGTCACCCGACGCACTGCTCGACCGGCTGGCCGACCGGATCCGGCGCAGCCTGGTCGCCGACTTCGCGGCCGTCGTCGACGCCGACACCACCCGGGTGGCCGCCTCGCACGGCGATGCGCCCTCGGACGACGAGCTGCGGGCCATGGCGCTCTGGGCCGTCGCCCCGCTGTCGGCACCGGTGGGGGCGGACGAGTCGGGGACCGGCTCCGACGGGAGTCCGGGGGTGGCGGCCGCCGAGATGGTGCGGGCCGGCGTGGTGCTCGTGGTGGGCCGGGCCGCGCCGGTCTTCCGCACGCGGGAGCGCCAGTGGATCGCCATCATGGCCGAGCTGGCCGACCACGGCTGGCGGGAGCTGGCCTGACGGTGGTCCGGCTCAGCCGCCCCGGGCCCAGCCCCGCGAGCGGTCGACCGAGCGGAGCCAGGACCGATGGGCGGCGTCCGCCGCCTCCGGGTCCGCCTCGGGGCCGAACGACGCCTCGGCCGACCACAGGGCGGCCAGGTCGTCGAGCGAGCCCCACACGCCTTCGGCCAGGCCGGCCATGGTGGCCGCGCCCAGCGCGGTGGTCTCGATCGAGCGGGGACGGACGACCTCGAGGCGGGCCTGGTCGGCCAGGTGCTGGAGCAGCAGGCCCATGACCGCCGCTCCGCCGTCGACCCGCACGACCGACGGGGTGGTGCCGGTCCCGGCCATGGCCTCGAGCACGTCGCGGACCTGGAAGCCCATCGCCTCGATCATGGCCCGGGCCAGGTGGGCACGGCCGGTGCCCCGACTGAGACCGGTGATCGTCCCCCGGGCGCCGGGGTCCCAGTGGGGGCTGCCGAGCCCGGCGAAGGCGGGCACGAGGGCGACGCCCTCGGACGACGCCACCGAACGGGCCAGCGGCTCGAGCTCCGACGAGTCGTCGATGATGCCGAGCCCGTCCCGGAGCCACTGGACGCCGGCACCGGCGACGAAGACCGAGCCCTCGACGGCGTAGGCGAGCGAGGACCGTCCGTCCCGGGGTCCTCCGTCGGCACCGATGGCGACGTCGCCGTCCGTCCCCAGGTCCCAGGCCACGGTGGTGAGCAGGCCGTCGACCGGGGCCGGGCAGGTGTCGCCCGCGTGCATGAGGACGAAGCTCCCGGTGCCGAAGGTCGCCTTGGTCATGCCCCGGTCGAAGCAGGCCTGCCCGAACAGGGCCGCGTGCTGGTCCCCGATCAGGGCGCTCACCGGTACACCGGTCAGCGGCGCCGAGCCGCCGAACACCGTCGGCGCCACCGTCCCGAACCGACCGCAGCTGGGCCGCACGTCGGCCAGGGCCGTGGCGGGCACGCCGAACAGGTCGCAGAGCTCCCCGGACCACCGCCGGACCACGATGTCGAAGAGGAGCGTGCGGGACGCGTTGGTGACGTCGGTGGCGAACACGCCGCCGTCGGTGCCTCCGGTCAGGTTCCACAGCACCCAGGAGTCGACCGTGGCCAGGGCCAGGTCGGGCCCGACGGGGACGCCGCCCTCCTCGAGCAGCCACTGCATCTTGGACCCGGAGAAGTAGGGGTCGAGGACCAGTCCGGTCTGCTCCCGCACGAGCGGGAGGTGCCCGGCGTCGCGGAGCGCGGAGCACCGGTCCGCGGTGCGCCGGTCCTGCCAGACCAGGGCACGGTGCAGCGGCGCGCCGGTGGACCGGTCCCAGGCGACGACCGTCTCGCGCTGGTTGGTGACGCCGATGGCGCGCACCACGCGACCGGCGTCACCCAGTCGACCGGCGACCTCGGCGAGGGTGTCGCGGACGGCGCGCCAGATCTCGTCGGCGTCGTGCTCCACCCGTCCGGGGCGGGGGAAGTGCTGGGTCAGCTCCCGGTAGGCGACGTCCACCACCGAGGCCCGTTCGTCCACCACGAGGGCGCGGACGCCGGTCGTGCCGGCGTCGACGGCGAGGGAGACGGGTTGCTTCGCGGCCACAGGGGGACTGTAGTGAGGCCGCCGGGCGGGGGAGCGCGGCCCGCGGGGGTGCCCGGAGCCGCTCGCGCCCAGCAATGATCTGCAAACCTTCGCGAACGCCCTCCGAACAGGCAATTCGCAACCCGGATCGCGGCCGGCGGGGACGGGACTGATTGACAGGGGCGTAACTACACTGCTGTAATAGACCCACTATCTCGTACCTCGGGGGAGGGTCAACCACAACATATTGTGTCTCCGTCGCAATCCGGCCCCGATGGCCGGTACGATGGAGGGGGGCCCGGGCGGTCGGGGCAAGACGGAACTGACGGGGAATCCGGCAGCGGCGGACTTGCAGACGGGGCAGTCGCACCGCCGGTCGGACCTCCCTGCACGGCACGTCGTGGACGTCGTCCCCCGGGTGGGAGCCACCCGGACAGCACCGCAGCACCGCAGCACGCCCCGCAGCACGGACGAAGAGAGAAAGAGGTCCACCCCATGGCCATCGCACCCCAGCGAGTCGGCATCGGCATCCGCCGGCACTTCACCAGCGCCGACACCCACCCCTACGACCGGGTCGTCTGGGAGCGACGTGACGCCAGGATCACCAACTACCGCGACGGCTCGGTGGCCTTCGAGCAGCTCGGTGTCGAGGTGCCCGAGACCTGGAGCCTCAACGCCACGAACATCCTCGCCCAGAAGTACTTCCGCGGCACGCCGGGCACCCCCGAGCGCGAGTGGTCGCTGCGCCAGGTGGCCGACCGGGTGGTCGACACCGTCACCGCGTGGGGCACGAAGGACGGGTACTTCGTCGACGACGAGGAGGCCGACGCCTTCCGCGCCGAGCTCAAGCATCTCATCATCCACCAGATGGCGGCCTTCAACTCGCCGGTCTGGTTCAACATCGGCGTGGCCGGCGTGCCCCAGCAGGGCTCGGCCTGCTTCATCCTGTCGGTCGACGACACGATGGACTCGATCCTCAACTGGTACACCGAGGAGGGCGTGATCTTCAAGGGCGGCTCGGGCGCCGGGGTCAACCTCTCGCGGATCCGCTCGTCCCACGAGCTCCTGAAGGGCGGCGGGACGGCGTCGGGCCCGGTCAGCTTCATGCGGGGCGCCGACTCGTCGGCCGGCACGATCAAGTCGGGCGGCAAGACCCGCCGCGCCGCCAAGATGGTCATCCTCGACGCGGACCACCCGGACATCGAGGACTTCATCTGGTGCAAGGCCATCGAGGAGCGCAAGGCGCGGGTGCTGCGCGACGCCGGCTTCGACATGGACCTCGACGGCAAGGACTCGATCAGCCTGCAGTACCAGAACGCCAACAACTCGGTCCGGGTGACCGACGAGTTCATGCAGGCCGTCGTCGACGGCGGCGACTGGAACCTCACCTCCCGTGGCGACGGCTCGACCATCCGCACCGTCCCGGCCCGCGAGCTGTTCCGCCAGTTCGCCCAGGCGGCCTGGGAGTGCGCCGATCCGGGCATGCAGTTCGACACCACGATCAACCGGTGGCACACCGCCGCCAACACCGGCCGGATCAACGGTTCGAACCCGTGTTCGGAGTACATGCACCTCGACAACTCGGCGTGCAACCTGGCCAGCCTCAACCTGATGCGGTTCCTCCGCGACGACCTGTCGTTCGACGTCGAGGGGTTCCGGGCCGCGGTCGAGGTCATCTTCACCGCCCAGGAGATCATCGTGGGCAACGCCGACTACCCGACGGAGAAGATCGCCGAGAACTCGCGCCGCTTCCGGGAGCTCGGCATCGGCTACGCCAACATCGGCGCCCTCCTCATGGCCCAGGGCCTCCCCTACGATTCGGACCAGGGCCGGGCGTGGGCCGGTGCCATCACCGCCCTGATGACCGGGCACGCGTACGCCACCTCAGCCCGGACGGCCGCCCGGATGGGTCCGTTCGCCGGCTACCACGACAACGTCGAGCCGATGACCAACGTGCTGCGGATGCACCGCGACGCGGTGGCCGACATCGACGAGGAGCAGGTCCCGACCGAGCTGCTGTCCGCCGCACAGGAGGCGTGGGACCTCGCCGTCGAACTCGGCGAGCAGTACGGCGTGCGCAACTCGCAGGCCAGCGTGCTGGCCCCCACCGGAACCATCGGCCTGCTCATGGACTGCGACACCACCGGCGTCGAGCCCGACCTCGGCCTGGTCAAGACCAAGAAGCTGGTCGGCGGCGGGACCATGTCGATCGTCAACCAGACGGTGCCCCGCGCACTGACCCGCCTGGGCTACTCGCCCGACCAGCGGGACGAGATCGTCGCCTACATCGACGAGCACAAGTCGATCGTCGGCGCCCCCTACCTCGCGCCCGAGCACCTCGCCGTGTTCGCCTGCTCGATGGGGGACAACACCATCCACTACCTCGGACACGTCCGCATGATGGGTGCGGTCCAGCCGTTCATCTCGGGCGCCATCTCCAAGACCGTGAACCTGCCCGAGGACGTGACCGTCGAGGACGTGGAGCAGCTGCACCTCGACGCCTGGAAGCTCGGCATCAAGGCGGTCGCCGTCTACCGCGACAACTGCAAGGTGGCCCAGCCGCTGTCGACGACCAAGACGGACGCCGCCGCCGCGGGCACCGAGGGGGCGCCGGTCGCCGGCTCCGACGCCGAGGCCCACGCCCGTGAGCTGAGCGCCAAGATCGCCGAGCTGGAGTCGGCGCTGGTCCACGAGCAGGCGCGGACCCAGGAGACCCTCCTGGTGGGTGCCGTGCGCGAGCGCCTGCCCCGGCGCCGCACCTCGTCGACGTTCGCCTTCCGGGTGGCCGACTGCGAGGGCTACGTCACCGTGGGCGAGTACGAGGACGGCCGGCCCGGCGAGGTCTTCATGAAGGTGTCGAAGCAGGGTTCGACCCTGGCCGGGATCATGGACGCCTTCTCGATCTCGGTGAGCCTCGGCCTCCAGCACGGCGTACCGCTGTCGACCTACGTCCGCAAGTACACGAACATGCGGTTCGAGCCGGCCGGCATCACCGACGACCCGGACCTCCGGATCGCCACCAGCCTGGTCGACTACATCTTCCGTCGGCTGGCCGTGGACTACCTGCCGCTCGAGGAGCGTGCCGAGCTCGGCATCCTCTCCACCGCGGAGCGGATGCAGCCGACGCTCCCGGGTGTCGAGGAGACGGCCACGCCGTCGACGGGGATCGTCGAGTCGGTCGACCCGGTGACCGCCACCGTGGTGGACGCCAGCGCGCCGGGTGCACCCGAGCAGGTGGCGCCGGCCGCCCCGACGGGCCCGGGCGCGTCCGACGGACCGCTCGCCCGGGCCGAGCAGCGCGACGCCCCCTACTGCTACCAGTGCGGCAACGCCATGCAGCGGGCCGGGTCCTGCTACGTGTGCGCGAGCTGCGGGACGACCAGCGGCTGCAGCTGAGGTGAGGTCCCCACGCTGACACTCGGGATCTCCCGCCGATGACACCGGGGAATTCCCGACGGTGACGCGGCGTTCCCGCTGGCGGCACGTTCCCCTGCCTGCGCCCCGCAGGTAGGGGAACGGCGTGTGCCGTCGAGCGCCTCCGGGAGGAGGCGCAGGAGCCGCCGGGGAACTCGGGAGACGGAGACCGGGACGGCGCGTCGGGCGCCCACTGCCGACCCGGCCGGACACGGCGGGCGGGAGCCGGCCGGACGCCCCGCCCGCTCCGTCAGGACGACCGGGCCGCCGCCCGCCCGAACCGGTCCCCGCACGCCCGCAGGTGGGCCACCAGCTCGGGTGGGCCCCGCACCGCGAACTCGGCGCCGGTCCGGGCGAGGAGCAGCGTCACCCAGTCGAGTGAGTCCGAGCCCGTCGTGAGCCGGCAGCGCCCGGGGCCGAGGCCCTCGAGCGCCCCCCGGAGCCCGATGCGGGCCCGCACGACGTCCGCGTCGGCCTCGACCACTACGTCGACCTCGAACCGCCGGGGCGCGGCGGCGATGCCGGCACGGACGAACTCGGCCGCGTCCCCGGCCGGCAGCACCCGGGGGATGGACCGTCGGCCGGTGGACTCCGGGTCCCGCAGCCGGTCCACCCGGAACGTCCGCCAGTCCGCCCGGACCAGGTCCCACGCCACGAGGTACCAGCGCCGCCCCATCAGGACGAGGCGGTGGGGATCGACCTCGCGGGTGGCGACCTCGCCGTCCCGGGAGGTGTACCCGAAGGTCAGGCGCTCCCCGTCGCGGCAGGCCTGGGCCAGGGTGACGAGGACCTGCGCGTCCACGCGGTCGGCCGACTCCTGCCAGGGGGCGGGGACGGTCATGTCGGCGAGGGCGTCGATGCGCCGGCGCAGGCGTGCCGGCATGACCCGGATCACCTTGCCGAGGGCGCGCACCGACGAGTCCTCGATGCCGGTCACCGAGCCCGCCTGGATGGCGGAGTGCAGCCCGACGCCGACGGCCACCGCCTCGTCGTCGTCGAGCAGGAGCGGAGGCAGCACGGCGCCGGCGGCCAGCTGGTAGCCGCCGTCGGTGCCCCGCCGGGCCTCGACGGGATAGCCCAGGTCGCGCAGGCGGTCCACGTCACGGCGGAGGGTCCGGGTCGACACCTCCAGGCGTTCGGCGAGGTCGCCTCCCGACCAGTGGCGGCGCGACTGGAGGAGTGCGAGGAGGCGCAGGATCCGGGTGCCCGTCAGGGACATTTCCCCAGTATCCCTTCATTCAGGACAGTAACTGGCCACAAGGGTCCGTAGGGTCGATCCCGACGGCAGCACCGAACGAAAGGACCATCCGATGACCACCTCGACCATGGCCGGCACCGAGCGCGACGACCTGCTCCACGCCCTCGCCCACCACCGGCGCCTGCTGCTCCGCACCGTGGACGGTATGACCGACGGCCAGGCCCGGCTGACGCCCACGGCCAGCTCGCTCTGCCTCGGCGGGATCGTGAAGCACGTCTCGCTGATGGAGGAGGGCTGGGTCCGCTTCATCGAGGAGGGGCCGGCCTCCCTCGGCCCCCTCGACGAGGCGACCATCGCCGCACACGCCGCCGGATTCCGCTTCGAGGACGGGGAGACGCTCGACGACGTCGTCGGGCGCTACCGCGAGGTGGGGGCCCGCACCGACGAACTGGTGGCCACCCTCCCGTCGCTCGACGCGTCGCACCCGCTGCCGGAGCGGCCGTGGTTCGAGCCCGGCGCCCGGTGGACGGCCCGCCGGGTTGTCGTGCACCTCGTGGCCGAGACGGCCCAGCACGCCGGCCACGCCGACATCATCCGCGAGACCATCGACGGGGCCAAGTCGATGGGGTGAGCGCCCCACCGGCGGGGCCGCCGGGCGACGTCGAGCCGGCGGGCCCGCGGCATCTCGTCGATGTCGGCCCGGTCGCTCCGCCGGCGGGAGGACGCCTCGAACACGGCGAGGTCGCCGGAGCCGGGGAACGGCAGGCCCCGTCCGGCAACGCCGGGACCGCACGCAGGACCTCGGCGGGTGCCCCGAAGGTGCCGACGCCGACGCCGACGCCGACGCCGACGTCCCGCCCCGACGGGCGTGTGCGTCGCGGCAGCCGGCTGCGTCGTCGGGCCCCGGTCAGGAGCACCGCGGCATCCGTGCCCAGAGGACGTCAGATCTGGTGCCGTAACCCCCCCCGCAGGCCCCGTGTGTGGACCTCGGACCCTGGCGCGACCCGGGGTGGTTCGCCACACTGGTGCCATGGATGTCCCTCGTGCGGCGACCGGGGCACGACACCGCAGGCCGTGGCTCGCGGCCGGAGAGGGGCTGATGGCGCTGGCGGCCGCCGCCGGAGCCGCGGGTCTGGCGAGCGGATCCCTCGACCTGGGGGAGACCGTGACGGCCCGGCTCCCGCTGGCGAGCGCGCCGGCCGGGGGAGGGGCGCTGCTCGTGGTGGTGGGCGTCCCCATGGGCGTGGCCGCCGTCGACGCGTGGACGGGAGCCCGCCGTGCGGACGCGACGGCCCTCGGCGCAGGGATCCTGCTGATGGGGTGGATCCTCGTGGAGTCCGCGGTCATCCGCACGTTCTCGTGGCTGCAGCCCGCCTGCTTCGCCGCCGGTGCCGCCATCGCCGCGGCCGGCTACCGGGGCAGCAGGCGGAGTCCGTAGCCGGGGCCGCCCCCCCCGGGTCAGGCGGCAGTCCGGGGACCCGGGGCCGCCGGCACCGCCGGGCGGACGCGTCCCCACCGGAAGTAGGCCAGCGGACCGACGAAGTTCACCAGGACGGCCAGACCCCACCGCCACTTGGGCCCGCGCACCTCGGCGGCCGGACGCCGCGCCAGATCCGCCCACGCCGCCCCGGCCAGGGCGAACTGGACCAGCGCGGCGACCACCAGGACGCACCTGCTCGCCGGACCCCTGTCGCTCCACCGTGGCTTCGGTCGCTGCGCCATCGTCCCTCCTCGGCCCGCCCGCGCTCCTCGCCGTCGTCCGCCATCGTGCCCTGCCCCGGCGGCGCCACCCAGGGCAGAAGGTCACCTCCTGTCCGGCCGGCCGGCCGGGCGGTCCGGTGGCGCCGACGACCGCACCGTCCGGGGACCGGTGCACGACCACCCGGTCGCGGCCATCATGGGAGCGATGCCCGACGCACCCCCCCGCACCGCGACGCGGCCCCGGTTCCCCCGCCCGCCGGGCCGGCTGGCCGGCTGGCTGCCCGTCGGCGCCGGCCTCGGCGCCCTGGTCGTGGCCGCCGCGCTGGCACCCGCGGCGGCCCGGTCGGCGGCCGCACAGGTCTACGCCCCGTTCGTCCTGGTCGTCGGGCTGATCCTGGTGGGCGTCGTGGCCGACGGCGACGGCCTGTTCGGCGCCGCCGGCCGCCGCCTGGCGGCGTGGGCCCCGAACGGGACCACCCTGTTCATCGGGGCCGCCGCCCTGACGGCGACGGTGTCGGCGGTCCTCAACCTCGACACCGCCGTGGTCTTCCTGACGCCGGTCCTCGTCCACGCCGCCCGGAGCCGCAGGGCCGACCCGACGCCCTACGTGGTCGGCTGCCTGCTCCTGGCCAATGCCGGCAGCCTCCTGCTTCCCGGTTCGAACCTCACCAACCTGATCGTCCTCGGGCACCTGCACCTGTCGGGCGGACAGTTCCTCCACCGCATGGCGCTCCCGTGGACGGCCTCCGTCGTCGTGACCACGGCCGTGGTCGGGGTCCTCGAGCGCCGCCGCCTGCCGTCCTCGCCGCCCTCCGCGGAGCCGCCCGAGCGGGTGGTGCTCGGCGTCGGGCTCGCCGCCGTGGTCGCCGCCACCGCTCTGGTCCTGGTCCTGCGCTCGCCGGCGGTGCCGGTGGCCGTCGTCGGTGCGGCCGCCGCCGCCGTGCGGATGGCCGGCGGTGCCGTCGGATGGGCCCGGGTCCGGGGCGCCCTGGGTATCCGGGTCCTCGTCGCGCTGTTCGGTCTGGCCGTGGCGCTGGGCACGCTGGGCCGCCGCTGGTCGGGTCCGACGACGCTCCTCGGCCACCTCGACGTCGCCGGCACCACCTTGGTGGCCGCCGTGTCGAGCGTCCTGTTCAACAACCTGCCGGCCGCCTCGCTGCTGGCCGCCCGCACGCCTCCCCACCCGTTCGCCCTGCTCATCGGCCTGGACGTGGGACCGAACCTCTTCGTCACCGGGTCCCTGGCGTGGGTCCTGTGGTGGCGCACGGCCCGACGGTCCGGTGCCGGACCACCGACGGCCCGCGCCGTCGTCCTGGGTCTGGTCAGCGCGCCGGTGGCCATGGCCGCCGCGCTGGTGGTGGGGTCGCTGGTGGCGCCGACCTGACCCTCCGGGCACCTCCCGGGTGGACGACGCGAGGAGGGCAGGGGGAGAGGAGGTTCCCGGTATCCCGCCCCGGTACGACCCTTCCCGCCAGGTTGCGGGCCGTGCTCCAGGACCCTGCCCCCCTTGCGTCATCACGGGCTGATCCGCCGCCCAGGTGCACTCTGCACCGGGTTCCGTGCGCACCGGTGTGCAATTCTCGGTCGCATCCGTACCCGGGTGGCCGGGGTCGACCGGGGCCTCGGCCGGCGGCGCCCTACCCGTCGGCCCCCGGGCGCCGACGGCGCGGTGTCCCGAGGACGGTGTGCCAGTCGTCTCCCCTCGATGCGGCCTCCACGCACTGCCTCGCCCGCCGCCTGTCGTCCGGGCCCACGACGCCGTGCACGCCGAGGGAGGTCCCCGACAGCACCATGGCGATGAACGCGGCGATCTCGTCGAAGGCCGGGTCGCCCCGGACGAACCCGGCGGCGGGCAGCAGCGCCGGGAAGTCACGGTGGACGGAGTCCACCCAGAGGAGCAGTGCCTCGACGCCCGCCATCGCCGAGGCCCGGAACTGGACGGCGAACCCCTCGAACCCCTGCCACTCGCCCGCCAGCCACTGCAGGCAGGCCGAGGCGAACTGCTGGTCGGTCGGGAACCGCTCCCGCATCAGGGCGCCGTCCGCCCCCGTCTCGTCGACGAGGGGCCCGAGCGGGACCGTGGTGCGGGCCGTCCGGTAGCGGTGGAGCCCGGCGACCACGAGCCGGCTCTCGAGGCTCTCCCTGTTGGTGGAGAAGAGGCTGTCCTCGGTCATGCCCATGATCAGGTCGACCATCGCCTGCTCGATCTGGCCGGAGCCCTCGGGGAGCCCCGTGGCGGGGGAGGCCGCCACCGGCGGCGCGCCCTGCCCGTACTCGGGGTACTCCTCGGGCAGCAGGAACGCCCGGTGCACGCTCCCGGCCCAGAGCGACTGGACGGCCCGGACGATGCGACCGGTGGTGTAGCCCGCCCTCGGCCGGCGTCGCAGCCGCAGCAGGCCGAATTCGAGCACGGCCTCGTAGCCGGCGGTCGTCTGCCGGGTCTCCCGACGTCGCTGCTCGAGCAGCCAATTCGCCCACGCCGACGTCTCGTCCTCCTCGCGTCCGCCGGCACCGGGACGGGTGTCCCGACGGAACTCGCGCTGGCTGACGTGGTCGAGCGCCAGGGCCTGGACGGCCGTGGTGGTGAGGAAGCGGGCCTCGGGGTCCTCGAACTCGACCTCGACCGTGAGGCGCATCATCGAGGCGAACGCCTCCCGGATCCCTTCGGGGTCGAGTGGCACCACCATCTCCCCCATGATGTCGAGCGCCGCCTCGAAGCTCGCCTGACCCCCGTTGCGGGACCAGTCGAACAGGGCGGCGAAGGCGAAGTCGAAGGGTGTGGCCGTCGACGCCGGCGGAGCCCCGGCCGGCATGCCCTGGGCGGCCTTGCGCGCCACGGTCCGCTTGTCGTCGTCGACCCCGTCGATGCGCAGCTCGGCGAGCCGGTGGGCGGGCGCGGCCCCGGTGCCGGTGCCCGACCTCCCCCGCAGGGCGCCGAACCCGTAGGCGGCCACGACCCGTGCGACCGTCCGTGGCTCGAGCGCTCTGCGGGCCATCGCCCCTCCGTTCCCCGGCGGCCGCCGATGGTGGGCGCCGCCGCCTTCGCGAATTGTCCGGTGGTGGGCAACGATAGGGCGGTTCGTCCCCCGGTGGGCGCCCGACGGGCCTCCGCGTTCCCCGGGGTGATCCCGTAGCCTGTCCGCGGCATGGCCGGCCCCCACATCCCGCTCTCCCGCCGACAGCGCCTGCTGCGGCGCTTCGTGCCGCTGGTCGCGGCTACCGCGACGCTGCTGTGGCTCGTCGTGTCCGCGCTCGACGGTGGCACCCCGACCGTCCCGGCCGCCGGCACCCGGACGACCACGGCCCGCGTCGTGGGGACCGCCCCGACCACCTCGTCCACCACGACGGTTCCCGTCACCACCACGACGTCGGCCGCCGGCGCCCTCCCCCAGACCGGCGCCTTCCCGTCGAGCAGCTCCCCCCGGTTCCAGGCGGCGATGGCCGAGCTCTTCGGCGCCGTCGCCCACGGGAACCCCGCGGCGGCCGCCGGGGCGTTCTTCCCCGAGGCGGCCTACGTCCAGCTCAAGTCCATCCCCGGCGCGGCCGCCGACTACGAGAACCGGCTCGTCGCCGAGTACGACCAGGACATCACCGCCGCCACCGCGGCGCTCGGCCCGGACGCGGCGTCGGCCACGCTGACCTCGGTCGATGTCCCGATGCAGTACGCGCACTGGGTACCGCCGGGGGAGTGCGAGAACTCCCTCGGGTACTTCGAGGTCGCCAACTCCCGCGTCGTCTACGACCTCGGTGGCGTGACCCGCTCGTTCGGCATCGCCTCGCTGATCTCGTGGCGGGGCGAGTGGTACGTCGTCCACCTGGGGGCGATCCTGCGGCCGGGCGCCGGCGGGGTGGTGCTCGATCCCACGACCGGGCCGGGCTCGTCCGCGCCGTCGACCACCTGTTGAACCGCACCCGCGGCGCCGACCACGACGGGTCTCAGCCGGGTCCGGTCGGGGGGCCCGGGAGCCGATCGGTGACCAACCGGCCGCCCTGGACCACGGCGAGCAGCGCGTCGGCGTCGCGCAGGACGTTGACGTCGGCGACCGGGTCGCCGTCCACGACGAGCAGGTCGGCCAGCTTGCCCGCGGTGACGGTGCCGAGCTCGTCGCCCCGGCCCAGTACGTCGGCGCCGTTGCGGGTGGCCCAGGTCAGGACGTCCATCGACGGGATCCCGATCTCCTCCACGTAATAGGCGAGCTCGTCGGCGTAGGGGCCGTGGGGGAAGTGGAGGGCGCCGAAGTCGTCGCCGAGGACGAGGCGGACCCCGGCGTCGTTGGCCACGGGGAGCACGGCGGCCATGGCGTCGATGTCGTGGCGCATCTCGTCGGTGAACCCGAGCCCGGAACCGCCCATCGAGGCGAGGAACCGCGCCGGGAACAGCATCGACGGCACCACCGGCGTGTCGGTGGCGAGGAGCCGCTCGATGCACTCGTCGTCCATGCCGTCACCGTGGTCGACGATGTCGATGCCGAGGTCGAGGGCCATCAGCAACGCCTCCTTGTTGGCGATGTGTCCCCGGACCCGCACGCCGCGCTCGTGGGCGGCCCCGATCGCCGCGGCCAGCTCGTCGGGCGAGACCTCGGTCCGCTCCCGGGGTCCGACCGTCCCGTGCCCCCCGGTGACGAAGACCTTGATCATCTCGGCACCCTCCTTGACCTCGAGCCGCACCGAGCGCCGGAACTCCTCGGGTCCGTCGCTGCGGCGGATCGCACCCAGTGCACCGATCTCCCAGTGCGTCGGGAAGCTCGTGTCGCCGGCGTGCCCGGTGGTGCTGAGGTCGCGACTGCACGGCACCAGGCGGGGCCCGGCGATGAGCCGGCGGTCGATCGCCGTCTTCATCGAGGCGTCGATGGCGAACGGCGCGCCCGCACTCACGGCACCGGTGAACCCGGCCAGGAGCAGCCGCTCGAGGTTGCGGACGGCCCGGACCACCTGGAGCGCCATCGGCTCCTCGAGGCCGAACGGTGCGGGCGTGGCGCCGAGGTTGTGGTACGTGGCGTGGAAGTGGCAGTTCACCATCCCGGGCATGACGGTCCGGCCCGCCAGCTCCACCACCCGGTCGTCGGCGCGGGGGCCGCCCGCCGGACCGGTGCCCTCGGCGTCGGGTCCGACCGACGCGATCCGGTCGCCGTCGACGACCACCGTGGTGGCCTCGAGGGCGGTGCCGTCGCCGACCATCACCCGGGCGCCGCGGAGCACGAGCCGGCTCACGGGCGGACCGACCCCTCGGCCGGGCCGGACGCGGTGCCCGGTGCGGCCACCGGTCCGCTCCCGAGCACCGGGTCCCGCCCTGCGACGTCGAGCACGTGGGCGTCCGCGCCGGTGATGGCGGACACGTGCACCTCCATGAAGGCGACCTCGTAGGGCTGGGCCTGATGGGCCTCGAAGTCCTCGACGGTGGCCCAGCACTCGAAGAACCGGAAGCGGTCGGGGTGCTCGACGTCCTCGGCCCACCAGTAGTCGATGCACCCCGGGTCCCGGCGGCTGCGCTCGCTCACCTCGCGCAGGGCGGCCAGGGTCACCTCCCGGCGGTCCGGGGGGAATTCGAGGTAGCCGCTCAGTGCGTGCATCGGACGGTGTCTCCTCCGGGGTCGGGAAGCGGTGCGCTCGGGGTCGGCCGGATCACCCGGTCCGTCCCGTCACCCGGCCCGTGGCGACGGCGTCGACGAGCTGGGCGTGGTCGCGGGAGTTCTGGTCGGCGTAGTCGCGGGCGAACCGGCCCGCGGCGTCGACGAAGCCCACGCCCTTGCCGAGGTAGGCGGCGATGGCCACCGGGTCGCCGGTCCGGGCGTGTGCCCGTGCCAGCGACTCGCCGCAGGCGGTGGCGAACTCGGCGAGCCGGGGAGCGATGAGGTCGATGGTCGGGATGATCTTCATGTCGCGGAACTGGCGCACGTAGTAGTCGTGCCCGTGCAGTGAGCCCCAGCCGACGAACAGGTCCGTGGCGCTCTGGACCAGGCGCTTTCCGTGGATCACCCGGGCACCGTGGTTGACCTGTGCCGCCGGCTTCGTGTGGGCCTCGTAGGCGGACGGCCCCGCCTGCTTGAACTGGAGGAAGAGCGGGTCGCTGCCCGAACGGCCCTCGAACAGCACGAGGTAGACGCGCATGCCCACGCTGCCCACGCCGACGACCTGGCGGACGACGTCGGTCTCGGTGAACCGGTCGAACAGGGCGCGCCGGTCCGGCTGGAGGGTCAGCCGGTAGCCGGCCACGAGGTGGTCGACCAGATCGGCCTGCTCGTCGTCGGCGACGCCGACGCGGACGGGTGGGTCCTCGGTGATGCGCGGCCGGCCGTGGGCGACGCTGGTGAGGCGCGCATAGGCGCCGCGGTGGTTGCGGTGCCGCTGCTTCTTGTCGATGTGGACGGACACCCGGCCCCGGTCCGCCGGCTCGAAGTAGCCGAGGAGGTCGTCGACCCGCATCCCCGAGTACCAGATGTCGAGTTCGGGCATGCGGGCGTAGCGGTGCATGCGGTCCACGTAGGCGCCGACGGCGGCGGTCACGGCGGCATCGGCCCGACGCGGGCGCACCCCGATCTCCCGGGCCGCGACCACCAGGCTGGCGGCGAGCCGGAGCACGTCCCATTCGAACGGTCCGGGCAGGGTCTCGTCGAAGTCGCGCAGGTCGAACGCGAGGTTGCGCTCCGGGGTCGCCCACAGGCCGAAATTGAGGACGTGCGCGTCGCCACACAGCTGGACCTCGAGGCCGCTGTGGGGCCGCGACGCGAGGTCGGCCGCCATCACGGCCGCCGCACCGCGGTAGTAGTTCCACGGGGACGCCGCCATCCGCCCGTGGCGCAGGGGGAGGAGGTCGGGCACGCGGATCCCGTTCTGGCCGAGGATCGTGGCGAGTGGATCGTGTCCCCGATCGACGGACGACCACTCGCCGTGGCCGCGCCGTGGTGCCCGTCGCCGGGCGCTGCGACCCTCGTCCCGCCGCTCGTCGACCGTGGCGCGCAGGTCGTGCCGGGGCAGCGGCGGCTCCTCCTGCCCGGGACGGGGCGCGGGCCGGTCGATCGGTGGGGACGGGGCCATGGAGGTCGGCTCGGGGCGTGACGACGGCGGTGCACCGCCTCGTCAGCGGTTCCGCCGCTCCTCGCGCCGGTCCAGCCGGCGTTCGCGGATCATGCGCTGGCCGACGAAGTCGGCCAGCGCCGTCGTCAGCCAGATGATCAGGGTGGCGAACAGGTAGGTCGAGGGTCCGTGGACGTGCAGACCCGGGACCACGAGGTTGACGACGACGAGCGACACGATCGTCGACGCGATGGCCAGCAGGCCGGCGAGTGCCACGGACGGCTGGCGGATCAGCACCCGGAGGGCGAGGAACTGCACCGCCAGGTGGACCAGCCAGAAGACCACCGTCGCCTCGACCAGCGCGGTGGCGGTCATCGACAGGTCGGAGAGCACGGCGTCCGACACGACCAGCCCCGCAGCGGCACCGGCGAGCCCCATCCCGATCCGGATCGCCCAGCGTACGAGCACGTACGGCACCTTTCGTCTCCTCGGGCCCCGCCCCGGGGGCGGAACGGGACCTTCGTCCGTCCCGACGCTACTCGCGGGACCGGCGTCCCCGACGGAGCCCCTGCCGGTCGGCCCGGTCGGCGGTCCCGCCCGGCCCGGGAGGTGCACCCGGCCCGGACCCGGGGTCCGGATACGCTGGACGCGGCCGTCCCCCGAGGGGTTGCCCGGTCACCCGGCCGGCAGGGCCCGAATTCCCGGAAGTCGTCCCATGGCTGGTCAGCGGTCCCCACAGCACGCGTGGCACCGGATCCCCGTCCCCGGCACGGCGGGGGTGGCCCGGCGGATGTCGGCGTGACCGACACGGGGGCCTCGGGCGCGGTGCCGCCGACGGCCGCGCGACGCACGCGGGCCGAGCTGCGGACGCTGCTCGTCGACGCCGCTCTCGAGGTGCTCCGCCAGGACGGCCTCGGGACCGGCGCCGAACAGCTGACCTTCAAGCGGGTCTTCGACCGCGTGGCCGCGACCTCGGGGATCCGGGTGACCAACGCATCGGTGATCGGCCGAATCTGGGACAGCCAGGCGGAGTTCCAGAGCGCGGTCCTGGCCGCGGTGGCCACCGACGAGATCACCGACCAGGAACGGGCGGTCCGGGCGGCCACCGCCGGGTTCGTGGCCACGGCGGACCGGTCGACGTCCGAGGCCCGACGGGCGACGCTGCGCGAGGTCATGCGCCTTGCCGCGGAGGCGAGCCTGGCGGGTGCCACGTCGTCGGGCACGTGGGCGACGGTCATCGGTGTCTGGGCGCTCGTCTCGGGTTCGCGCGCCGCCGGCACGACCGGCCCGCTCCACGACGCCCTCCGGACGAGCTACGCCGCCCTGGAGGAACGGAGTGTCACCGCCACCGAGTCGCTGATGGCGTTCCTCGGCCTGCGGCTCCGGCCCCCGCTCGACGTGCGCCAGTTCACGACCGCACTCACCGCGCTCATCGAGGGCTGTGCCCTGCGCGACCGGGGGGCCGCCGGCATCCGGGGCCTCGAGCTCCCGACGGGTCCGGGGGGCGGGCTCCAGGCCTGGACGGTGCTCGGGGTGGGCATGGATGCGCTGGCCGAGGAGTTCTTCGACCTGGACCCCGACTGGTCGCCCGAACCGGCCCCGTGACGGCGTCCCGGGGCACCGGGTCGCCGGGCCCGCCGGGCGCAGGTGGAGACGGGCGGGCCTGTAGGATCGTCCGATCGTCACCCGCCCGCACACGACGCCCGGCACCTGGTGCGGCCGAGTGCAGGGGACCGGGGTCGTGATGCGCACAACGATGAGTCCGGACATGCACCCACCTTCGGCCCGCCCCACGCGCGGAACCGTCGGCACCCTCCCACGGACGGGCCGGCGTGCCGGGTGCCGGCCGTGAGGATCCCCGCCTCCCGGATCGCCGAGGTGCTGGACGGCGAGCTCGTCGGTCCGGACGCCGTGGTGGACGGTGCCTCCGTCGACTCGCGGACCCTCGCGCCCGGTCAGCTCTTCGTCCCCGTCGTGGCCGAGCGGGACGGGCACGAGTTCGTCGCCGACGCCCTGGCCGCCGGTGCCCCGGCCTACCTGACCTCCGCCGCACCCGTCGGGGGGACGGCGATCCGGGTCGCGGACACCGCCGCCGCGCTCTGGGAGCTCGGGGCCTTCGCCCGGGACCTCCTGCCCGACCGGGTGGTGGGCATCACCGGATCCGTCGGCAAGACGACGGTCAAGGACCTCGTGGCCGGGGGTCTCGCCGCCGGCCTGCGCACCCATGCCACACGGGCGTCCTACAACAACGAACTCGGCGTGCCCCTCACCCTCCTCGGCGCACCGGACGGCGTGGAGGCCGTCGTGGTCGAACTGGGGGCCCGGTTCCCGGGCGACATCGGCCGCCTGCGCGTCCTCACCCGACCCACGGTCGGGGTCATCACGTCGATCGGTTCGGCCCACCTGGAGCACCTGGGTGGTCCCGCCGGCGTCCGCCGCGAGAAGGGCTCCCTCCTCGACGGACTGCCGGTCACCGGCCATGCGGTGCTGAACGACGCGGACTGCGGGCCGGACGTGCGGGCGCGGACCGACGCCACCGTCGTGACCTTCGGTGCCGACCGCGGCGACGTCCGGGCCGTCGTGGTGGCCCGTGACGACGAGCTCCGTCCGACCGTGCGGCTCGAGACGCCCTGGGGGTCGGGCGAGGTCACCCTGTCCGTACGCGGTGACCACCAGGCCGTCAACGCCGCCGCCGCCGTGGCCGCCGCCGTCTGTGCCGGGGTCGGGTTCGAGGCCGCCCTGGCCGGGGTGGGCCGGGCCGAGGGGAGTCGGCTGCGCGGGGAGCTCTGGCGGACCCCGTCGGGACTCCGGGTCCTCAACGACAGCTACAACGCCAACCCCGATTCGGTGGCGGCCGCACTCCGGGCGCTGGCGGCGATGGATGCCTCCCGACGGGTGGCCGTCCTCGGGGAGATGGCCGAGCTGGGCGACGCGAGCGCGGAGGCCCACCGGCGCATGGGGGAGCTGGCCGGTGCGCTGGGGATCGAGGTGGTCGCCGTCGGGACACCCGGCTACGGGGGAACCGTGGTGGCCGACCAGGGCGAGGCCCTCGCCGTGGTCGCCGGGCTCCCCGCCGACAGCGCGGTGCTGGTCAAGGCCAGCCGGTCGGTGGGCCTGGACCGCCTGGCCGAGGCCCTGCGGGACGGGGAGACGGGCGCACGGTGAGGGTCCTCCTCTTCTTCGGTGGCCCCAGCGAGGAGCGCGACGTCAGCGTCGGCTCCATCAAGCCGTGGGTCACCTATCTCCAGGCCGACCCGACCGCCGAGCTGACCGTGGTGTTCGTCGACCGCGCCCTGCGGGCCTACCGGATGCCTCCCGTCTACTACTACGCCAACACCTGTGCCGACTTCGAGACCCAGTTGCGCACGCTCGACCTCGAGCTGGACTGGGACGAGGTGGCCGAGCTGGCCCGCCGTCACGACGTGGCCGTCCCGTTGATCCACGGCACGTTCGGCGAGGACGGGGCCCTCCAGCGCCGGCTCGACTCCTGGGGCGTGCCGTACGTGTTCAGCACCCCGGACGCCCTCGAGCGGACCCTGGACAAGGAGCGGTGCTACGAGGCGCTGGCCGTCGCCGGGTTCCCCGTGCCCGCCCACCGGCGGGTCGAGCGGGCGTCGTGGGAGGCGGATCCCGTCGGGACGGCGGCCGCCCTGATCGAACTCGAAGGGGTCCTCGGGGTGTCCTCACCCCCGTCCGGGGCGGGCACCGGGGCGCGCCGGGTCGCCGTCAAGCCGTCGGCCGGCGGCTCCTCGTTCGGCGTCGACGTCGTGCCGGCGACGGCGCCCGACGTCACCCGTGCCGTCGAGGCGGCCTTCGCGTCCTCGGACGGCGACGTCCTGGTGGAGGAGTTCCTCGACGGGACCGAGTTCTCGGTGGTGGTGGTCGACGGGCCCGACGGGCGGCCGACGGCGCTCGCCCCGACGGAGGTGGAGAAGCCACCGGACCGACCCGTCTACGGGACCGAGGAGAAGTACCTCCACGGATCCGGTGTCCTGCACCACACACCGATGCGGGTCGGCGCCGAGGTCCTGCACGCCATCCGTGGCCGCGCCGCCGAGGCCTTCGCCGTCCTGGGCCTCCGCCACATGGCACGCATCGACGGCTTCCGCACCGCCGACGGGACCATCGTCGTGACCGATGTGAACGGGATCGGCGGCATGGGCTTCTCGAGCTTCGTGTTCCAGCAGGCGGCCATGGTGGGGATCGACCACCGTGGGCTGATCATGGGCCTGCTCGGCGCGGCATCGGGCACGCCCGACGTCACGGCCGAGGCCGCCGCCGCACGCACCGACGGTGGCCGCCGCATCCACGTCGTCCTCGGAGGACCCACCAGCGAGCGCCAGGTCAGCCGGCAGAGCGGCTGTTTCGTGGGACTGTCGCTGCTCGCCTCCGGGAACGACGTCCGGTTCCACCTGATGGATCTGCGGAGCCGGTACACCGAGATCGGGCTGTTCTACGTCCTCCACCACGATGTCGAGGAGATCCAGGCCCTCGTGGACGACCCCGTGCGCAGGGCGACCATCGAAGCCGTGGGGCGTGCCGTGCAGGCCGACCTCGTCCTGCCCGACGGCGCCGCCGAGGCCGCCCTGGCCGTGGGTGCCACCACCTCGCTGGCCGACGCCACCGAGGCTGCCGATTTCGTCTTCCTCGCGCTCCACGGCGGACCCGGCGAGGACGGACGCCTCCAGCTCGCACTGGAGCGGCTCGGCCGCCCCTACAACGGATCCGGCCCCCGGGCGTCGGACCTCGCCGGCGACAAGTCGGCCACCGCCGACCGGGTGCGGGCCCTCGGGCTCGCCGGGGTCGACGCACCCGCCCAGCGGTCCGTGGACCTGTTCGAGCTGGGGGAGTGGCTCGACCGGATCGACGGGCCGGGTGCCGCGGCCGAGCGGTTCCGGGCGCTGTGCGACGAGCTGTCCGCCGACGTGCTGGTGTGCAAGCCGGCCGCCGACGGCTGTTCGACGGGCGTCAAGATCCTGAAGCGCCCCGAGGTGATGGAGCGGTTCTTCGCCGCCGTCGTGTCGGAACTCCCCGAGTTCGTCGGCGACGAGGTCCGCACCGACCTGCGGGGGCGGACGGTGTCGATCGCCATGCCGGTGCCTGCCCCCAAACGGTGGCTGGTGGAGCGGGCCTTCGTCGAGCCGGACGGGGTGCCGCTTCCGGCGGGTGACCTCAACCTCGAGACCCTGCGGCCCTGGTTCGCGGCCAAGCGCTTCGTCGAGATCACCGCCGCCGTGCTCGACCGACCCGGGCGGGGCCTGGTCTCGGCCGTGCCCAGTGTCACGGTGGCGGCCGACGAGCTGACCCTCCAGCAGAAGTTCCAGCAGGGCGTGGGGACCAACCTGTCCCTCGGGCTGTTCGTCCCCCCGGAGGCGGCCGAGTCGGTGCGGGAGCGGATCGAGCGGATCGCCCGTGCCTTCGGGATCGAGGGCTACGCCCGGCTCGACGCGTTCTGGGACAAGGTGGAGGACGTCGTCTACCTGCTCGAGGTCAACTCCCTGTGCGGCCTCACCGAGGCCACCGTCTTCTACTCGCAGTGGCTGTCCGACGAGGACTCGGCCCCGCCCTGGGCCGTGCTCGACCGCATCGTCGAGGCCGGACTCGAGCGGTTCGCACGGGTGCACGGTGGTGTCCGGGGAACGCGGGCCGGCTGATGGCCCGCCCCGTCTCGCCATGATCCGCCTCGACGACCTGGTGGCCGCCAATCCGGGACTCGAGGTGCGGGGGATCGTCGACGGGGGGCGCTACGCGAGGTTCTGCTTCGACTCGCGCCTCGTGGAGGACGGCGATCTGTTCGTGGCCGTGCGGACCCAGCGGGGCGACGGCCACGACCACGCCGCCGACGCCGTCGCACGCGGGGCCGGCGCCGTCCTCGTCGACGCCCCCGACAGCATCCCCGCCGACCTCCCGGCGCTGGTGGCCGACGACGCCGTCCTGGCCATGGAGCGGTACGGGGCCTTCGTGGTGCGGGCCTGGTCGCCCCGGGTGGTGGCCGTCACCGGGACGGTGGGCAAGACCGGGACGAAGGAGCTGGTCGCCGACGTGCTCGCCACCCGGTTCACGGTGTTCCGCACCCCGGGCAACTACAGCGGGCGCTTCGGCCTCGCCGTCGCCCTCGGTGGACTGCGACCCGAGCACGAGATCGCCGTGGTCGAGATGGCCACCGGGCACTTCGGCGAGATCGACGCCATGTGCGCCATGGCCCCGCCCGAGATCGGGGTGGTGACGGCCGTGGACGCCGCCCACCTGGTCGCGCTCGGTGACGTCGACGGTGTGGCCCGCGAGAAGGGAGCGCTCCTGGCCCACCTGCCCGCCGACGGCCTGGCCGTCCTCGGTGTCGACGATCCCCGGGTCCTCGGCCTCGCCCCTCGAAGTGCCGCGCCGGTGGTGGGCGTCGGCACCTCGCCCGATGCCGAGTACCGGGCCGAGGACGTCGTCGTCGGCGTCGACGGGACGACGTGCACGGCCGTCCACGGCGACTGGCGGGCCGGGGTGACCATCCCGTGGCTGGGCGCCCACAGCGTCCAGTCCGCGCTCGTCGGGTTGGCCGTGGCCGATCACCTCGGCGTCGACCGGGACGATGCCGTCGACGCCATCGGCCGGCTCGACGGCGTGCCGGGTCGGCTGCGCCCGCTGCCCGGGGCCGCAGGGAGCGTCGTCCTCGACGACACCTACAACGCCGCACCCCGTTCGGTGCATGCCGCCCTCGACACGCTGGCCGCGCTGGCGGCCGGGTCCCGCATCGCCGTCCTCGGGGACATGGCCGAGCTCGGTGCCGCCGAGGAGGAGCTGCACCGCGAGGTCGGGGTCCACGCCGCCGGGGTGGTCGACCTCCTCGTCACCCAGGGCAACGCCGCCGCGTGGATCGCCGACGCCGCCGTCCGGGCCGGGATGCCCGCCGACCGGGTGGCCATCACCTTCACCCCCGAGGACGCCGTCGCCGAGGTGGCCGGCCGGCTCGGTCCCGACGCGGTGGTGCTGGTGAAGGGGAGCGCAACGGCGCGCATGGAGCGGGTGGTCGAACGGCTGCTGCGCGGCGGGGACCCGGGCGGGCTGCTGGTCCGCCAGGACCGGGCCTGGAGGTCGATCCGCATCGTGGAGCCCGACCGGCCCACCTGGCTCGAGATCGATCTGTCGGCCATCGCGTCCAACACGCGCCACCTGGCCGAGCGGGCGGACGGCGCCGAGGTCCTGGTGGTCCTCAAGGCCGACGCCTACGGTCACGGCGCCGTCCAGGTGGCCCACACGGCCCTCCGCAACGGCGCATCCCGGCTCGGGGTGGCCTGCGTGCCCGAGGCGCGCGCCCTGCGCCGGTCCGGGATCCGGGCGCCGATCCTGGTGCTGGGCTACACCCCGGGCTGGCAGGGCCGCGACGCGGTCGGCCTCGACGTCTCCCTCGCCGTGTTCGACCTCGACACGGCCCGCGCGCTCGGCCGGGCCGCCCGGGCACTCGACTCGACGGTGGCCGTCCATGTCAAGGTGGACACCGGGATGCACCGCCTGGGCGTCCCCCCCGAGGAGGCGCCGGCGCTCGTCGCCGCGTTGGGATCGGTGGAGGGCCTCGAGGTGACGGGGGTGTTCACCCACTTCGCATGTGCCGACGACCCGTCGCCGGCGGGCGTCGCCGCGACGGACGCCCAGATGACGGTCTTCCGTGACGTCCTCGCCCGGCTCGACGAGGCGGGTGACCGACCGCCGACCGTGCACGCCGCCAACAGCGCGGGACTCCTGGCCCGGGACGACGCCCGGTTCGACCTCGTCCGTCCCGGGATCGCCGTCTACGGTCTCCCGCCGGGTCCCGGTGTCCCGGTCCCAGGCCTGCGGCCCGCACTGGAATGGAAGTCCCAGGTGGCCCAGGTCCACGACCTCCCGGTCGGCGAGGCGGTCGGCTACGGGCGCACGTGGACCACCGGCCGGCCGAGCCGGGTGGCGACCGTGCCCGTCGGGTATGCCGACGGCCTGCGGCGGGCACCGGCGACGTGGCGCCACGTGCTCGTGCGTGGCCGGCCGGCGCCGGTGGTGGGCCGGGTGTCGATGGACCAGATCTCGATCGACGTGACCGACGTGCCCGGCGCCCGGCGGGGGGACGAGGTCGTCCTCATCGGCCGGCAGGGGTCCGAGGAGATCTCGGCCACCCGGGTGGCGGAGTGGCTCGGGACCTCCTGCTACGAGGTCGTCGCCGAGATCCTGGCCCGGGTCCCGCGGGTCAACTGAGCCCGCGCCCGTGCGGCCGGTGCCTCGCCGCGCCGTTCGGGGGCCGCATCCCGTCCCTGTCCCGTGACCGCCACTCGGGTACGATCCTCCCGCGGTTGCGCGTCGCAGGCGGCGGCGCGTCGGGCGGACAGGCGGAGGTGCGACATGGCGGATCTGTTGGGGCGTGCTCGTGGCGACGGGCGGGCCGACCCGTGACGGTCGACGAGCGACCGTCACCCTCCCGGCTCCCGCTCCACGACTCGGCGGCCACCGGGATCGAGGAGCTCATCGAGGTGACGGCGGCGCTGCGGCGTCAGCTCGTGGCCCACGAAGCGGTGTGCCGACGGGTGCTCGCCGGCGTGCACGGTCGGGTGCCCGTCGCACGGGCACTCTCGGACGTGCGGGCGGACAGCTGGCGGTCGGCGGTCACCGAGGCGATCCAGGTGTTCGAGGTGAGCCGCCACCGGGTCCGGCTCGCACTCGTGGCCATGTCGCTCGAGGACGGTATGTCCATCGCCGAGGTGTCCCGGGCCTGGGGTGTCTCGCGGCAGCTGGCCTCGCGCTGGGCACAGGAGTCGAGGGCGCTCCACCCACCGTGGGACGACGTCGGTCCGGACGTCGCGGAGCCGTAGGCACGTCGGGCCCGGACGGGACGCGGACCCGGAACGCCCTCAGGCGCCGCCCGTCCCGTCGCCGGTGTCGGCGCGACGGTAGCCGGCGAGGAGCTCGACCTCGCGTTGCCGGGACGGGAAGCACGAGGCCACGATGACCGCGCCCAGGACGATCGACAGGGCACCGGCGGCGTAGGCCCAGTTCGCGCCCGACAGGAAGGACGCACGGGCGCCGCGCACGATCTGGGCGGACGCGGCAGGGTCCGTCTGGGCCAGGGCCGCCGCGCTCGAGTACGAACGTTCCAGTGCACTGGTGACCGAGTCGCCCAGCGACCGGCCGGACGCCGAGATCCGCGACGCCACCCCCGCCGCGTACCCGGCGGTCAGGATGGCGCCGAGGATCGACTGCATGATCGACCCCCCGAGATCCCTCTGCAGGTCCGCCGTCCCCGAGGCCATCCCGGCCCTGTGGACCGGGACCGACCCGGTGAGCGAGTGCGACGCCGGCGTGCCGGACAGCCCGACGCCGATCCCCATGAGGACGAAGGCGACCGCCACCACCGCGTATTCCGAGGTCGCCGACCACGTGAGGAGCATCTCGACGAAGGCGGCCAGCAGGAATGCGTAGCCGGCGAGGAGGGTCGCCCGGGAGCCGTACCGGCTGATGAGGCGGGCCGACACGGGGGCGGCGGCGACCATGGCGACGGCGGCGGGCAGCACGGACACCCCGGCCCGGAGCGTGGAGTAGCCGAGCACGTTCTGCAGGAACTGCTCGCCCACGTACATGGCGCCCATCAGGGTCCCGAAGACGATGAGCCCGGCGAGTGCCGCCACCCAGAAGATCCGGCGTGCGGCGATGTGGAGGTCGAAGAGCGGTTCCGGCGCGGTCCGCTGCCGCAGCACGAACCCGAGGAGGGCGACGACGGCCAGGGCGCCCGCCGCCAGGGCGAGGGCGCCCTGGCCGGGGCTCGGGGCGACGTTGATGGCGAACACCAGGGCGACGATCCCGATCATCGACAGCACCCCGCCGAGGTGGTCGACCGGGTCGGTCGTCTCGTTGACGTGGGCGGGCACGACGGCCGCGGCCGCCGAGAGTGCGGCGACGGCGAGCGGGGCGGTGACGAGGAAGACCGAGCCCCACCAGGCGATGGTCAGGAGCCACCCGGCGAGCAGCGACGCGACGGCGAGCATGGCACCCCCCGCCGCCGACCACAGGGCGATCGACCGGGTGCGGGCCGGGCCGTCCCACAGCGCGGTGATGAGGGCGAGCGTCGTCGGGTAGGCCATGCCGGCGGCCACGCCTCCGAGGACCCGGGCCACGATGAGGACGCCGATGGTGGGGGCCCAGGCGGCCACGAGCGCGGTCGGGACCGTCCCGGCCATCCCGAGGAGGAGCATGCGCTTGCGTCCGTACCGGTCGCCGACGGCTCCGAGGTAGAGGACGGTGCCGGCCAGCCCGAGGCTGAACCCGACGCTGACTAGGTTGAGCTCGGTCTGTGAGGCCCGGAACTGCTCACCGATGTCGGGCAGCGCCACGTTGGCCACGGCCAGGTTCAGGTTGGCCACGGCCGCGACCGAGATCAGGGCGGCGAGGACCCATCCCTGCTGGGCCGGTGCGGTCGAAGGGGCCACGGTCGCCGCGGGTTCCCTGCCGTCGGTGCCGGTCACCGCTGCCTCCCGCGCGTCCGTGCCATCGGCTCCATGATTGCCGAGCGGTCACGGGCACGGGTGCATGTGCCGGTGCCGCCGGCCCGTCGGAGCGGAACCTATCCTTGGGAGGACATGCCACCTCCGCCGCCGTCCCCACATCCGCTCGCCCGACTCGCCGACACCCCCCTCGGACCCCTGCTCGAGACGTTCCACGTGGACTTCGTCCCGGCGGATCCGCAACCCTCGTGGCCGAGGTGGGTGGTGGCCTCGGTCGTGGCCCTCCTCGGGTCGCTCGCCGCCGACGCCGCGCTGGCGGCGGGCGGGAAGCGGGTCTTCCCGTCGACCGCGGGCTTCGTGCACTTCCGGTTCTCGGACTACGCCAAGCTCACCGTCATCGGCGTGGTGGTCGCCTGTGTCGCCTGGCCGGTGGTGACCCGGCTGTCGTCGCGTCCCCGGTGGCTCTTCCTCCAGTCGGCCGTTGCGGTGACGCTCGTCCTCCTCCTCCCCGACGTCTGGATCTGGATCCGGGGGGAGTCCGGCCGCGGGATCCTCGTGCTGGTGGCCATGCACCTCGCCATCGCCGTGATCACCTACAACGCGCTCGTGCGCATCGCGCCCGCCGGCGAGGCACCGGCTGCCGCCGGGGCCGGTCCGCTCGGGGCCGGGCCCGCAGGCCGTGCCTGAGACCCCGGGGGGGACCGGTACGGACACCGGGATCCGGCCGTCGGCGCACCCGGGCGCCGTCCACTGGCTGGCGGACTACGTCTACGGCACGATCGCCACGCTGGTGGCCATCGCCGGCCTCACCTTCGAGACGAATCCGGGCGAGCTGACGACGGCCTCCGTGGTGATCATCGGCGCCTTCGCCATCTGGATGGCCCACATCCTGTCGCGCCTGGTGTCCAAGCGGTCGGCCGGCCACGTGGGGCTGTGCGCGGCCGACGTGGTCGCCGAGGCCCGGGGTTCGTGGTCGATCATGACGGCGGCGATCCCGGCGACGGTCATCTTCGTGCTGGCCGGCGCCCACCTGTGGTCGATGCACACCGCCTTCGTCCTCGCCGACATCGTCGGTGTGGCCGCCCTGGCGGTCGTCGGCGTCGGTACCGCCGGTGGGAGCGACCGCCCGCTGGGCCGGAGGATCGCCTACGTCGCGAGCCTGGTGGTGGTGGGGATCGCCATCGTCCTGCTGGAGACGGGTGTCCACCTGCTGTGACCGACCCGCTCCCGGCCGGGCCCGCATCCGGGTCGGGGCCCGGCTAGCCTGGAATCTCGGCTGCACGGGCCGGTACGACGTGGACGACGGAGGTGGGGCGTTGGGCGACCGGGACGTCGGTGGACCGGGGTCGACCGTCGCCGGCGCCCTCCCGAGCGACGACGAACTGGTCGTCCTGGCGCTGGCCGCGGGACCGAGGACGGTTCCGGCCGAGGACGCCGTGCCGATGGCCGACTACCTCGGCCAGGACGTGGGACTGCTGCCGGACTGGTACATGCCGACCCCGACCACCCGGGTCCGCGCACGGTGGAGACTGCCGGTGGTGCTCGCACTGGTGGCCGTGTTCCTCGTCCTCGAGGGACTCGGTCTGTGCAGCACCTTCGGCCATGTCGTGCCCGGCTGAGACGGCCCGTGCGGATGGTTTGGCCACGCTGCACGTCGGCACGGCCACGCAAGGTGCGAAATCAGTTGCAGTCCGAGCCCTGTGGGGGCACCGTCGTTGCAGGCGCGGGACCCGACGTGCATGATGGTTGCAGAGGGAGTGGCGGGTGGACCGCCACGACGAGGGTCCGGGGCACGATCCCCGAGAAGAGGACAGCATGAAGACGTTGAAGTGGACACAGCGGATCTGCATCGGTTCCAGCATCGCCGTGGCGTCACTGTTCGCCGTGCCGGGCGTCGCCGGGGCCGACTCCACGTGCTACACGGGGTGCACGCCCCCCACCGTCAGCAACAACAACGTCGTGCCGCCGTCGTCGACGGACCCGGTCCGGGCGACCGCCTCGGTGAACGGTTCCTCGTCCCTTCCCTTCACGGGGGCGGACGTCGGTGAGCTGGCCGCCGTCGGCGTCGGCGCCGTCGTGCTCGGCGGTGTGCTGGCCCGCCGCCGCCGCTCGGCCTCCTGACCCGAGCCGTCCACCGACACGGGGATCGCCCGGAACCCGTCACCGCTCCCGACCGGGGAGCGGGGTGACCCGCTGCCGCACGACCGTTCCCGACCGCCCGGCCCGTTGCGCTGACCTGCCCGCTCAGTAGCTCGCGGGCAGCAGGGGGGCGAGCGCCCCGAAGAACAGGAAGACCACCCCCAGCCAGGCGGTGAGGCCGACGACGAGTACGGCCGCCCGACGGCGGCCACGCGTCCGGGCCGCCAACACCCAGATGCCGGTGATCAGCGCCGCCACGGCGAGCCCCCACAGGATCGCCTGCCACCAGTGGCGCTGGACCGCAGCCGGCGTCACCGACCGCCGCGGCGTGACGGTCGGGTCCGGTGCCGCCACGGCCGGCGTTCCCGTGAGCACGTCGGCCACCAGCGCCGCCTGGACGACCAGGCGCTGGGACGCGCTGTAGCGGGGGTTGCAGGTGGTGAGCGTGAGCGTCGGAGTCGGCGTCGGTGCCACCACCGCCACGTCGGTCGGGGAGACCACCTGGCTGCCGGTCACCTTGTAGACGAACCAGCCCTGTGCGGTCAGGATGTCGATGGGATCCCCGGGCGCGAGTCCGTCGAGGTTGTAGAACGGGTGGAGATAGGTCGTCCGGTGCCCGGCGATCGCCACGTTGCCGGACTCGCCGGGCAGGGGCGTCCCCGGGTAGTGCCCGGGGCCGGCACGCAGCTGCTCGGCGTCGGTGCCCTCGACCACCATCATGGACAGCGAGATCTTGGGGATGGAGAGGATGCCCACCGGGTCGCCGGCCGCCGGGGCGGCGACGGTCGGCGCCAGGACGGGCGGTGAGGTCGGTGTCCGCGGGGGGGTGACGGCGGTGCTGCGGTGGTGGAGGTGCTGGCTGGCGACAAACTGCTGACGCAGGTCGTGCTGGGCCTGGGAGGTGATCAGTCCCGTTCCCCAGAGCAGGTAGGGAATGAACAGGATGACCAGGACCCCCGCCACGAGGAGGACGCGCCCGACGCCCATGCGGATGGTCGAGAACGACACGCGACGATGCTAGCGGCCTCGACTCCGGGCGTCAGTGCGCGCCACCGGTGGCGCGGTGCGCTCCGGTACGATCGGCGCGGCCCGACCGTCGCGCCCGCGGGCCCCACACGTCGACGTGCACGCGGCGCGCCCTGAGCAACGAGTGACAGCGTGAGCGAAGCAGCCGGTGGACGGCGGACCAGGTGGATCGTGGGTTCCGTGCTCCTCGTGCTGCTGGCGTGGGGGGCGTTCGTGGCGGCCGGCGTGTGGTCCGCCTATCGCCACGACCAGCGTGGCCTGGCGGCGCTCACCGACGTGCGCTCCCACCTCGACCCGTCCACGGTCACCGCGTCGGCCACCGAGCGGTCCCTCCGGCGGGCGTCCGGCGAGTTCTCGGCCGCCCACGCCGACCTGAGCGGTCCGCTCATGGCCCCGGTCACCTGGGTTCCCGTGCTCGGACGCCAGCTCTCCTCGGCGCGGTCGCTGAGCTCCGCCGCCCAGCAGGTCGCCACGATCGGCGCCACCTTCCTCGGCCAGGTCCACGACGTGCTCGACCAGCCCCATGGCGCCGGGCCGGAGCGGGTGCAGTCGCTCCACCGGCTGGCAGCGCTCTCGCTGACGGCCTCGCACCAGCTCTACGCGGTCGACACCGGACCGGGTCAGGCGCTCGTCGGACCGCTCGCCCGCAAGCACGACGAGTTCGTGACGCAGCTGGACGACGCCCGCACCCGCCTCGCCAAGGCGGCGGCGGTGTCGGCCGTCACGGCCACGATCCTCCAGGGTCCCCAGACCTACCTCGTCCTGGCGGGCAACAACGCGGAGATGCGGGCCGGCTCGGGAGCGTTCCTCGAGGTCGGCACCGCCGACACGTCGGACGGGACGGTCCATCTCGGGACGTTCGGCCCGAGCGGGCAGCTGTCCCTCGCCCCGGGCCAGGTCGCGGTCACCGGCGACCTGCAGCGGAATTGGGGATGGCTCCAGCCGGGGGTGGACTGGCGCAACCTGGGGCTGACGCCGCAGTTCGACGTCACCGCTCCGTTGGCCGCCCGGATGTGGGCCGCCCGGACCGGTCAGCAGGTCGACGGGGTGCTGGCCGTCGACGTCGTCGCGCTCCGTCAGATCCTCGCCGCCACCGGGCCGGTGACGGCCGGAGGCGTCACCGTGGACTCGGGCAACGTCGAGCAGTACCTGCTGCACGACCAGTACGTCGGGCTGAGCGACAACGCCACCGGAGACGCGGCCCGCACCGACGCTCTGGGGGCGATCGCCGATGCGACCCTGCGCCAGCTCCAGGGCCAGTCCACCAACCTCCGCTCGCTGGCCTCCTCGGTGGCCGGGGCCGTCGCCGGCCGGCACCTGATGGTGTGGTCGTCGAATCCGAAGGCCCAGGCCGCCTGGCTGGCGAGCGGGGTGAGCGGCAGCCTGACGGCGAGTTCGCTGGGGGTCGCGGTGGTGAACCAGGGCGGCAACAAGCTGGACCAGTACCTTCCGGTGTCGGTGGACCTCGTCACCCGACCCACGGGGTCGTCCACGGAGGTCACCCTGACGACCACGCTGGCGAACCGGACGCCCGGCGGGCAGTCGCAGTTCATCGCCGGACCCTTCCCCGGCCTGCCGCTCGCCTACGGGGACTACCCCGGTGTCGTGGCGGACAACCTGCCGGCCGGTGCGAGCGACATCTCCATGACGGGGGCCGGTGCGCTGACCGCGCTGGGGGGGGAAGGCCCGACCTGGCTGGTGGCCGCGCCCGTGCTCGTGCACCCCGGTGCGACCGTCACCGTGGTGACGCGGTTCCGGCTGCCGGGAACCCACGGGTCGATGACGCTGGTCCCTTCGGCGCGGGTGCCGGCCGAGCAGTGGACCTACCAGGGGAGGCACGTGACCGACGATCGGCCGGTGACGTTCACCTGGTGACACCCTGTTGCGCTGCGCCCGGTGGACGCGCGGAAGACCGGCAGGGGGGTGCACGCCGATAGGATTCGGCGATGGTCTCGGAGACGGGTGGAGTGGACGGCTGCACCCGTGCTCGGCAGGCGGACGACGCCGGGGTCGACTTCGGTACCGCATTCCGAATCCGGGCCTTTGTCCGTCGGCGCATCGGTCTCGCCGTGACCCGGCTCCAACATCCGCGGATCGCCTTCGGTCCACGGTGCGACGTGCGTCCCGGCGCCGAGTTGCGCGTCGCACGCGGAGCAACGGTGCAGTTCGGGTCCGGCTGCGTGCTCGATCGCGGATTCACGCTCGAGTGCTCCGGGCGGATCGAAGTGGGGGATCGTACGGTGTTCGGTCACCACTGCACGCTTGCCGCCGACCGGAGCGTGGTCATCGGGTCGCGCTGTCTCATCGGCGAGCTCACCTCGATCCGCGACCATGACCATGCCTTCGACGAATTGACTTCCGCCATCCTCGACCAGGGGCGGGTCACCGCCCCGGTGACGATCGGCGACGACGTGTGGTTGGGAGCCAAGGTGACGATCGCCCGCGGAGTGACCATCGGTTCGGGTGCCGTCGTAGGCGCCCACGCGGTGGTCACCCGTGACCTCCCCCCGGGATCTGTCGCCGCGGGTGTGCCGGCGCGGGTGATCCGGATGCGCGACGGGGGTCCGATCCCGGACTGAGCGCATCCGCCGCGTGCGCAACACGAGATCGCCGTCCCCGGGATCCGGCGCTTCGGCCCCGTGTCAGGAGATGGCGACCGTGGGGTCCGGGAGGTGCATGTCCCCTGCGGATCCGTAGTACTGGGCGTCGCCGAAGGCGAAGATCCCTCCGTCCTGGGACACCAGCCAGTAGCCCTGCGCTGTGGGGCTGGTCTGGATCCCGGTGATCGGGGCGTTGATGGGGTGGCCCCCGGTCGACCCGTAGAACCCGGCGGCGCCGAAGGCGAAGATCCCCCCGTCCGAGGCGGCCAGCCAGTAGCCCTGGCCGTCGGGGGTGGCGGACATCCCCACGATGGGCTTGTTGAGCGGCAGCGCACCGGTCGACCCGTAGAACCCGGCGTCGCCGAAGGCGAAGATCCCCCCGTCCGAGGCGACCAGCCAGTAGCCCTGGCCGTCGGGGGTGGCGGCCATGCCCACGATGGGCTTGTTGAGCGGCAGCGCACCGGTCGACCCGTAGAACCCGGCGTCGCCGAAGGCGAAGATCCCACCGTCCGAGGCGACCATCCAGTAGCCCTGGTCCTCCGGCGTCGTCGCCATCCCGACGATCGGCCGGCTGAGGGGGAGGCCCGACGTCGACCCCAGGGACGGCGCGCTGCCGAAGGCGAAGATCCCGCCGCCGCTGGTGGTGAGCCAGTAGCCGTTCAGCTGTCGGTTGCGCGGGCTGGACCCGTTGCCGGTTCCGCTGCGGGCCGGAGGTCGTGCGGTGGTGGGCGGTTGGGTCGTCGTCGTGGTGGTGGTCGTCGGGGGAACCGTGGTCGTGGTCGTGGTGGTGGGCGGCTTCGTCGTGGTCGTCGTCGGGGGAACCGTGGTCGTGGTCGTGGTCGTGGTCGTGGGCGGCTTCGTCGTGGTCGTGGTCGTCGGGGGAACCGTCGTCGTGGTGGTGGTCGTGGTGGTGGGCGGCTTCGTCGTGGTCGTGGTCGTCGGGGGAACCGTGGTCGTGGTCGTCGTCGGGGGAACCGTGGTCGTGGTCGTCGTCGTCGTCGTCGTTCCTCCCCCGGTGCCGACACCGGAGCTCCCGCCGAGCAGCGGAGCGAGACCCGAGCCACCGACCACCGACGGGCCTCCCGACCCCGCGTACGCCTCGATGGTGTGGACGAAGGCACCGGCGGCCGTCCCGGCCGACCACCACGGGGGGATGCCACCTCCGTAGTACCCCCCGTAGTCGATCTCGCTCACCGAGATCCGGAGCGCGGAGGTAACCAGTGGGGCGAAGGCGAACAGCGCTTCGTGGTCGCGGTACTGACCCGTGACGGTGGCCACGGTGACCCATCCCGTTCCGGGCTCGTCGGCCGACAGCGTGTAGTTGCGGAGGCCGGGGGCGACGGAGCCGACCGACTGGGTGTCGACGATGACCCGGTCCAGCGTCGAAGCACCGGCAAGGTTCACGGTGAGCGACGGCGTCGTGTCGTTGGCCCCCGAGGTCCAGCCCTGGCCGTAGCCGGCGGGGAGGCCGGCGATGGCGGCCGGGGCGTTGCCGCTCGAGGCGGTGGCGGTGGCCCCGGCGGCGGCCGAGGCCAGATTGGTACCGAACGCCTCGGTCGGTCCCACGGTGAGCGTGTCCCCGGCCGGATAGGTGACGTAGGCGACCTGTCCCGACAGCGGGAGGCGGTAGGCGGTGCCCGACGTCGCCTGGCTCGTCGTGGTGTCTCCGTACTCCGTGGTCACGGTGACCGGGCCGGCGGAACCGGTCGGGCTGGTGAGGGTCACCGAGGCGGTCACGGGCAGCCCGTCGGTCCACACCGCGCTGACGTCGGTCGTGCCCCCCGGCGCCGTGCCGAAGTCGGCCCGGTAGCCCTGGGGGATCCCGATGGACGGCATCGACAGGTAGGGGCGGCCG
>Ga0209012_1000431_pt1 | contig 60549 bp, 52 predicted proteins | sample RS3BMetagenome_FD_184735 | JGI IMG/M metagenome (GOLD analysis project Ga0209012, IMG submission 184735) | Ferric oxide microbial mat and aquatic microbial communities from Rainbow Spring, Yellowstone National Park, USA - RS3B (SPAdes) (version 3) ... | reverse complement strand
TGCGGAAGATCACCGGCGGAAGCCGCAGCGAACGGGGAGCCAGAGCCACGGCTGTGCTGATGTCAGTGTTACGCACCGCCCATCAGCAGAACCGCCCGCTCTTTGAAACGATCAAGACGCTTCTCATCAATGCATGGGCCGGGAAAAATCCCGGCTTGCTGACAGACATTCTGGTCGATTCGTCCTGAGCTTCCCCGCCCGTGTCGCAGAGCGGTAAACAGTTACCTTTTGCCGGCTATCTGCCAATGGCGTCAATTGGGGAATCGACGCTGATTATTCCAGCGTCATTCTCGACAGTAGTTGCGGGCTTTCTGCTTTTGACCACGCGATACAAAGCCATCACACAGGTGATTGGTTATCTGATTTTGGAAAATGGAATTTATATCTTCGGCATGTTGCTGCTCGTGGCGGTGCCCTTTCTGGTGGAACTCGGCATCCTGCTGGATTTATCGGTGGGCATTTTTGTCGTCAGCATCATTTTGAACCATATCAATGAGGCGTTTTCCTCATTGGATACCCGGCAGCTCTCAGCGCTAAAGGAATAAATCATCATGTTGTTGGCGGTATTAATTTTAATTCCCGTGCTGGCAGCCGGTGCGGCATTTGCGACGGCTGCCTCGGCGCTTCGACCATGGATCATGCTGCTGGCAGCGGTGTTGCATTTTGTCTTCACACTGGTGGTGCTCAATGGGAATCCCAAACCCATATTCGGCGGTTGGGTTGGATTGGATCCACCAGGCCGTCTGGTACTGCTGCTGATAAGCACATTATTTCTGCTGGGCGCGATTTACGCGGTGGGTTATCTGCGCTATCGCACCGAGCGGTCCAACCGGGTGCTGGTGCCGTGCCTGCTGATATTTCTGGCCGGGGCCACGCTGGTCACCTGCGCCCAGCAACTGGGGCTTATATGGATCGCCATCGAAGCCACAGCCCTGAGCGCGGCTCCGATGATTTATTTCAACCGCACGCGTTATTCCATTGAGACCACATGGAAATACCTGCTTCTGAGCTCCGTGGGCATAGCGATGGCGCTGCTGGGATCGTTTTTTCTCGTCTATGCGTCGATGGGGAATGATCTGCATCCCACCCTGATGTTTTCCCATCTGGTGCACCACGCGCCAGGGGACAACGCGGTTTGGTTGAAGATGGCTTTTGTACTGCTGCTGGTCGGTTATGGTACCAAAATGGGTCTGGCTCCCATGCATACTTGGAAGCCGGATGCTTACGGCGAAGCCCCAGGCGTTGTGGGTGCCCTGCTGGCGGGCGGCCTGACAAGCTGCGCATTTCTAGCCATTTTGCGTGTGGATCGCGTGTGCATTGCGGCCGGGCTGCAGGCGTACACCAGCCATCTGCTTATTGGAATGGGTTTTCTTTCCATGGCCGTTGCGGCGGTGTTTATGGTTGGCCAGAAAGATATCAAGCGCATGCTGGCTTATTCCAGTGTGGAGCAAATGGGAATTTTGGCCCTGGGTGTCGGTATAGGGGGGCTGGGGGTTTACGGGGCATTGCTGCAGATGATTAATAATGGATTGACGAAAGGCATGCTGTATCTTTCCGCGGGAAATATTCACCGTTCCTACGGCAGTAAAAACTCCGATTCGGTGCGCGGGGCGATGCGGCGGCTTCCGCTTTCAGGGACGATATTGATGTTGGGTTTTCTGGCCATTACCGGATCGCCCCCATTTGGGCCGTTTGTCAGTGTGCTGACGATTTTAAATGCCGCGGTTTCCGGCGACATGTTTTTGGTGGGCGCATTATTTTTACTTCTGCTGCTGATTGTATTTATCGGCATGGGGCGCACGGTGCTGGCAGTCACCCAGGGGCGGCCTCTGCGGCAAAAGTTGCCGGATAAAAGATATCGCGATGGCTGGCTGACCGGTATGCCGCTGGTTATTTGTTTTTTGCTGGTACTGATGCCGGGATTGCATATCCCGGCGGCGCTGGCGCACATGCTTCAGCAGGCACAAAAATTTATGGCGGTGCGGCCGTGACACAACCGCAGCAGAGACCTCTGCCCCCATTTGCGCCGATGACCAATGGACAATCGTTGCCCCGCGCCCAAATACCCGATCTGCCACTGGCAGAATTTCAAATGGCGATCTTGGAGGCGGCCCGCCGGAGCCAGCGCGTGGTTGCCCTGTTTGGAGTGCCGAACCCGGCAGACGTATCGCACGTGGCTCTGTACGTCGTGCTGGCGGATGATCAACATAACCGGTTGAATGTGGCGTACACAGATGTTGGCGTTGACGCATATCCATCGCTGACGCCGCAGTGCCCGCAGGTTCATTTATTTGAGCGCGAAATTGCAGAGCAATATGGCGTTAAGCCATTGGGGCACCCGTGGCTTAAGCCGGTACGCTTTCATCGCAGTTACCGTCCGGGCGCTGACGCGTGGGATCGAGGTCCGTCGGATGTTGTGCAGGCGGGGGTCATGGATTTCTACCACATTGAGGGTGGGCAGGTGCATGAGGTTGCGGTGGGGCCGATACACGCGGGTGTTATTGAACCGGGGCACTTTCGGTTTGAATGTGATGGCGAGATCGTTCTGCATCTTGAGATTTCTCTGGGCTATCAGCATCGCGGGATAGAAAAGGCGATGCTCGGCGGACCAAACAAACGATCGATGCATTACGCTGAAACGCTGGCCGGGGACAGTACCATAGGACATGCCAGCGCCTATGCCGGCATATTAGAATCGCTGGGTCGGTCGCAGGTCAGTCCGCGGGCGGCCGCCATCCGAGGTATTGCCATGGAGTTGGAGCGGCTTGCCAATCATGTTGGTGATCTGGGAGCCATTTCCAATGATGTGGGGTTCCTCCCGACCGCGTCATTCTGTGGACGTATCCGCGGTGATTTTCTTAATATGACTGCAGCGCTGTGTGGCAGCCGCTTTGGTCGCTCTTTGATACGACCGGGCGGTGTGGCGTTTGATGTGGATACGGAAATGACTGCGGATTTGCTGCGACGGCTGGATACAGCCGAGCGCGAAGCCATGAGTGCGATCAATCTGCTGTGGGAAACATCATCGGTTATGGCCCGCCTTGAAAATATTGGTACTGTAACACCCGAGACAGCGGCCGAGCTTGGCATGGTGGGGCCAGCCGCCCGTGCCTGCGGTGTGGATAGGGATTCGCGCCGCGATCACCCGTGCGGAATTTATCGGTTCAGCCAAATTCCTTTGTCCACCGGGCATGGCGGCGATGTGTTTTCGCGGGCCTATGTGAGGGCATTAGAAATTCAGCGATCGGCCCAATTTATCCACGATCAGTTGCAAGTATTGCCAGCCGGAGACATCTGCGTCAGCGTGCCCCCGCTGCAGCCGGACGCGATTGCTGTGACGCTGCAGGAAGCGTGGCGTGGGGAACTGTGCCACGTCGCCCTGACAGATTCACAGGGGCGTTTTGAGCGTTACAAGGTGGTTGACCCGTCGTTCCATAACTGGTTGGGTCTGGCCATGGCGGTGCGTGGCGGGCAGATATCTGATTTTCCCCTGTGTAATAAAAGTTTCAGTCTTTCTTATTGTGGCCACGATTTGTAAAGAGCGTATGTATCCGAGGAGCCAGCCATGATTAGTACGGTTGTGACACGCATTGCGCAGGGCCATCGCACCATGCGATACCCTGATCATGGGGCACCGCCACCGGAGATGCCGGGGCGGTTTCGCGGCCGTCCGCAGTTTGATGCGGCGAAGTGTCCAGAGGGCTGCAGGCAATGCGCCGATGCCTGTCCCACGCAGGCCATCACGATCAGTGCCGGGAAGATTAGCCTGGACATGGGGCGCTGCCTGTTCTGCATCGATTGCGCGGACGCATGCCCGGAACAGGCCATCAGTTATTCGCGCGATTATCGCCTGGCTGTCAGTCAGGCTTCGGCGTTGGTAGTCGCGCCCGACGAAGAATTGAAATTGGCGGCTGTATTGGATGACAAACTTCGCAAAATGTTTGGGCGCAGTCTGCACCTGCGGCAAGTGTGTGCAGGCGGATGCAATGGATGCGAATCGGATGTGAACGTTTTGACGACCATCGGATGGGACTTGTCGCGTTTCGGTATTTCGTTTGTGGCCTCTCCGCGGCACGCTGATGGACTGCTCATCACCGGGCCGGTGACACAAAATATGAGGCAGGCACTTAAAGACGCCTACGACGCTGTGCCTGAACCAAAAATCGTCATTGCGGTTGGCGTGTGCGCGCTATCTGGCGGCCCATATATAGATCACACCGAGGTGAACAATGGGGTGGAAAATACAGTGCCGATTGATCTATTCATCCCTGGTTGCCCGCCGCACCCCATGACAATCCTTGACGGCTTATTGCGATTGCTGGGGCGGATTGCGAAGTGAGCATCGCAGCCCTGGCGATACATGAAAGTATTGGGGAAAATATCTGGCCGCAGCGGCAGTCGCGTGCAAGCTGATGGGGCAAAGCAGTTTCAGGGGCGGGTGGCGAGCAGGATGACGGCGTGGTGAATGCGCTGCATGTTGCAGACCGGGGTGATTGTCAGGCTCCACCGCAGGGCGGTGCGGTGCGATGCCGCAACCGATGTGACCGTGCCTAATGCAATTCCATTAATTACGCCGGGCCAGTCGGCATCGCTCAGCACAACCAGATCGCCCTTCTGCGGGCGAATGCTGCCGATAGATTGATCGAGTTGGCAGCGCATGGTGCCCAGACCGGAACCGACGACCAGGCAGTCGCGACTGATGACGGTTTCCACGCCATTGATTATGCGGACAATTTTGGCGGTCTCTTTCATGGAAGGCTCTGTGAGGAGCGACACACGGGATGTTTGCGGGCCAACTGCGGTGATTTTGCCCACCAAGGAAAGGTGCGCGAGAACCGGATCGCCGGGTTTTAAGCTTCTGTCAGCGGTATAACCACGATCAATCCACATGGTATTGATGCCGGAAGATGAAAACCCGTCGACATTGGCTGCCATCAGCGTGCCGGGCTGAATACCGGGGAAGTTACTCTCCAGCAGGTGGGTTTGATGAAGCAGACTCTGCAGCACCTCAATGCGTGTGCGCAGCAGCGTGATGATCCGGTCGTAGTGATCGGTGAGGCGATGGAGTTTCTCGTCTGGTGTATGGTGGAAAGTTAACACCGAATCAAACGCGGATTGGGCCCGGGTGAATGTCCAGGAGACAGGTTCCATCAACATCTGGAGAATGCTGGCAGCGGCATTGCGCGGGGGTTTGATGGCACCCGGTTCGCGGGCGGAGATCAGGGCCGAGATGATGGCGGCGGTAAATAAAATCCAGAATGATCGCCGGGGTGTGAATTTCATCAGGGCCTCATGACGCCAGATGGCAGCACCAATCAGGACTCTTCTGCATCGCTATGAACGGCCACGCTGTCTTTCCAGCTTTCAAGGTTTTCCAGAAACACACTGGTGCCGCGGGCAACGCAGGTAAGCGGGTCCTCGGCGATTCGCACCGGCAGGCCAGTGGCCTGATGGATAACCTTATCGATGCCGCGCAGCAGGCTGCCACCGCCGGCCAGCATGATGCCGGTTTCAACAAGATCGGCCGCAAGCTCTGGCTCGGCCCGTTCCAGAGTGTGTGTGATGGCGTCGATGATTTTGCCAATCGGTTCCTGCAGCGCTTCACGGATTTCTTCGCTGGTGACGACACACTTGCGGGGAAGACCGGAGATCATATCGCGACCCCGCACTTCCATGGTAACTTCCGGTCCGACGGCTGCAGCCGAACCGATATCAATTTTGATTCGTTCCGCAAATTGTTCACCGACCATCAGGTTGTATGTCTTTTTCATGTGGTTGACGATGGCCTCGTCAAAATTGTCACCTGCAGTGCGGATGGATTCTGAAACGGCCATGTCGGCAAGGCTGATGATGGCAACTTCTGTGGTACCGCCGCCGATGTCAACAATCATGTTGCCAGTGGCTTCGGTGATGGGCAGCCCAGCACCTATGGCGGCGGCCATCGGCTCTTCGACCAGATACACTTTACGGGCTTCTGCCTGAAGAGCAGATTGAAAGACGGCCTGCTTTTCAACGGCGGTGATGCCGGATGGAATGGCTATTAATACCCGCGGGCGCACCAGGGTGCGGCGACCATGCACACGACGGATGAAATAGGTGAGCATGGCCTCTGTAATTTCAAAGTCACTGATGACGCCATCCTTAAGCGGACGGATGGCTGTGATGGAGCCCGGGGTCTTGCCAAGCATCTCCTTGGCCATAAGCCCGACGGCATTGCCATTATTCAGGACGATATTGGTACCTTTGCGGACCGCAACGACGGAAGGCTCGTTGAGGACAATGCCCTGCCCGCGCACGCACACCAGGGTGTTGCACGTGCCAAGGTCAATTCCCATGTCAAGGGAGAACCATCCAAGAAATGAATCGAAAAACACGCTAGAGCGCTCCCCTTGTCAGAGGCCGCCGATGTGAAGCACCACTGAATCGCATCGGCCGGGTAAACCCTCCCTGGTAACCCCAACGAGGGCTTTCATAACAGCATTCTAGATGAAGTTGCGCCAAATGGACACCAAGGGGACGCACTTCGCATAACACCAAGACCCTGTCAGACTGCTGCATTGACCGACGGTTGGGTCTGAACGTAGCTGGCGCGGAACATCAAGCCTGCTTTAGAAACCAATTAAAACGCGATATTGCAGCAACATCCAGACAAGCGCCACGGCAGTGGCTAAAAAGCCAATCAACGCCAAAGCCGTATACACATTCACCGGCTTATCAAATCGCCTAACAGGTTGACCAACTCGCGACATAATACACTACCTCAGGCAGAACCTTGTGGAATTATTCAACACCACCGATGCACAAACGCGGTGCACCGCGGCATTACATCCCCGGGCCGCTCATGACCATATCGGCTTTGGCGACCATCTGGTTGGGGGCTTGCAGGGTAACAACGCCAACCGAGTGTGTCGCATCTGAACGCTGCACCAGGATGTCCGCGACGTACTTATTGCCACGATAAACCGTAAGCCGGGTACCTTGGTTGACGCCATCCTTGCTGCCGAGATTGCAGCTTACGTACACCTTGCCATTGTACCTTGCCACTTTGGTGATCGATCCATTAACCATCGTGGCGGTTGGCACGCCTTGGAGAACCGCCGCCACATTGGCCATCGAGCTGGAGGAGGGTGATTTAGCCTCAGCCATGGCAACGCGCAGGTGATGGGTCAGCTTGGCGACACTTTCCTGTAATACCTGGATCGTCTTGCGGGCCACATTGCGTTCGTTGGTCAATTCGGTGACACGCCGCGAGAGCTGTGCCCGCTGGTTGATAAGTTGCAGCAACTCGGGGCGCAGCTTATTGAGCTGCGATGTTTCGTCGGCCACCTGGGTGTTGAGCGAATGAACGGTGTTGGTCAGGAGCGATACATTGGTGCTTTTGGCTGAATTGCTGGCTTGCAGTTCCGCGATTTGGGTTTGGGCGTCGGCCAGTTTCCCCTGCAGCGACACCACCTCAGAATTGAGATGACGTTGAGCAGAGGCGGCTGATTCCTGCGCGGTGGCCAGTTCGTTGCTTAAATTACTATTGAGGAGCTTCTCCCGAGCCAGGCCCGCCGATGCAGCAATGGCAGCCCGCTGTGTGGAGACAATCATATTGCGATAGTTGGTCTGCTTGCTTACGAAGACCACCACCAGCACCGAAAGCGCCAGCGCCAACACAAGTTGGAGAACGACAAAGATTCTGGTTACAGTATTCAAGGATGCCTCCTCAATGGCACAATCCACACCACCGAAATCAACTACACAATGATCCGCTACATGCCCGCCACAATACCCTAACATGATACCATCGTTCGGGTGCGGCACCTCTTCCCGTATGGTGCAAGTTAAATGGCCGCGGCTCGACTGTCAAGGACGCCGCAAACTGGCCTGGCAATCCTCTTGAGCATATAACAGCACAGCGCAGGTAAAATTGGCTGCCGGATTGCCGGGCCAGTGAGCCAAGGAAAAAGGGTGGATGAGGAGGTTGGATTGGTCCTGCTGGACTGCGTGGGTGCATGAGCAGGATGTTCTCGTGAAAGGTGGCTGTGCTTAAGGCATTCGATATTTCCCGGGCCATTTCGTCGGCCCAGCTTCAATTTCAACAGCGGCTGGGGCAATGGGGCATAAGTGGCAGGCGGATTATCGTCGGCATGTCATTTCTGGTCGGTGTGCTGGGCGGTATGGCGGCGTGGTTGTTTGAACGCTGTCTGCTTTTTATGCACAGTATCTATTTTGATCGTTTGGTGCGAGACCTGCATATCACAACCCGCTGGCCGGCGGTTCTGCTGTTACCGCTGTTACCGGCGGCCGGCGGTCTGGCTCTGGTGGCATGGCGTTGGCTATTTGGACGACATCACAAATCGGTTGTGCATGGGTTAACCGGTGTGCTGTACAGTATAAATAAAGAGTCCGGCAATCTGCCGGCCACGCTGGGGGCCGAGTCGCTGGTGGCCAGCAGCATCACAATTGCATCGGGCGGATCGGCGGGCCCGGAAGCACCCATTGCAGTCGTCGGCGCATCGGTCGGATCGCTGCTGGGGCGAATCATGGGCGTATCCAAGCGATACAACTATGTGCTGATAGGCTGTGGCACGGCGGCAGGCATATCGGCGGTGTTTGCGGCACCACTATCGGGCGTGGTTTTTGCAACCGAGGTGGTGCTGCAGGATTTTTCGGCCTCCACGCTCACGCCCATCGTCATTGCATCGGTCATGTCAACGCTTACATATGTGGGGCTCTCTGGCGGCGGGCGGGTGCGGGGGCTGTTTCAAATGCCCAGTCATTCGCAGAATTTTGATTTTACTTTTCATGTGTTACCCTGGTTTTTACTGCTGGGCGTGGCATGCGGGCTGATGGCCGTTTCGTTGACGCGCCTTTTGACATGGGCGGAATACCTGAATGATAAACTGCGGCGATTCGTACCCCATGCTTTGCAACCAGCCGTAGGGGGCTTTTTATGCGGGCTTTGCGGCCTTGTGATCATTGGGCTGTTTTATGGTGATCCGTTTTTACATTCGCGCTTCGCCAGCGGATACATACCCATATTCGGTGATGGATATCCGACCATTCACCGTGTGATTGACCCGGCGTGGTATAACGGGACAAAAATATTTTCGGGTCATACCGAGCAGATCACGCTTGAATTTCTTATTGCCGTATGCCTGCTGAAACTGCTGGCGACATGTTTTACCCTGGGCAGCGGCGGATCAGGCGGTGTTTTTGCGCCAGCGCTTTTTCTGGGCGCGACTTTAGGCGGGGCGCTGGGCTTGATTCTGAAGCATTTTGTGCCGGGCGTTGAGCCCAGCACCTTTGCGCTGGTGGGTATGGGTGCCACGCTCGCTGGTGCGATACAGGCTCCACTGACCGGCATTTTTCTGCTTTTTGAGCTGACGCGAAACTACAACGTCATGCCGCCGATCATGCTGGCGGCCGTCACATCTACGGTCATACAACAATTAATTGTGGGTGAAAGCATTTATACGCTGCCGCTTAAGAAGATGGGGCTGCGTCTGGGATCGGCAGTGGGTATCAGTGCGCTGCGGCGGGTGACAATAGATCAATTACCGCTGGAAAAGCCGCAATTTGTAAAAACGGATGAAACCCTTTCGCAGGTGCTGGCGCAGAGCGTTGAGCACGGAATACGCGATTTTGTGGTAATTGATGGCAACCAGCGATACGTGGGCTTGTTGACGCTGGATAATCTGAAAGATGTCATGCTGGCACCGGAGGCGGCTCCGCTGCTGCTGGTGGCCGAACTGGTGCAAGCGGATATACCGCCGCTGCAGCCGACCGCCACGCTGGAAGATGCCTTGGCGGCATTTTCGCGGTGTGATGCAGCGATTCTTCCCGTGGCCGGCCCGCCGCCGGCGCCTGGCGCTCCGGCGATTGCCGGGGTGCTTTTGCGTACCGAACTTATGCGGCGGTCAGGGCAGGAGCTCAGCGGTGGATAATGGACCGCTGTCATCCGGGTATCGGCTCGGCCCCGACAATGGCATCGTCGGTCGGCAGCATGTCGCGCCGGAACAACGACTTCCAGGTAAAGCCGTAGAGCGTGATCACTACGAAGCATATCAGAGGCAGTATGAAGCCGATCCGCATGGAAGAGCGATCCGCAATGTAGCCCATGAAAAATGGTGCCAGAGCACCGCCTACAATCGACATGACGATAAACCCGGATGCCACCTTGGTATTTGGCCCCAGCCCTCTGATGCCCAATGCGAAAATGGTTGGGTACATAATCGACATAAAGAAATAGCTAAGCATCAAGGCAATCACACCAACCCAGCCCAAAGTGATAACGTGGCCGCCGATTTTCAGGCCGTTGAGCACCACTACGACCATCAATATGGTGTTGATCAGGCCGTAGAGTGCGAGCATCAGATGAGGTTTGACAAACCGCAGAATCATGCTGCCAGACAGGCGTCCCAGCGTGAAGCACCCAAAAGCAATGGTAAGCAGCGTGGTGGCTCCGTATTGCGTCACGTACCAGGCGCCGTGCGACTGAAATTCCACGGCCGTTGGCAGATGGACCGCCAGCCATTTTGGTATGGCGGGGGAATAGCCGCGGTCTTTGACGTAATTAATGAAAAAGCTGAAAACGCCGGTCTGCCCCGCAACATAAAAAAATTGGGCAACGACGGCAAAAATAAAGTGCCATTCCATGCGAAGCGGACGCGCGTGCTCAGATGGGCGCGTAGCCGGTTTTGCTTCCTGGGGGGCCTGAATATCCGGGGCCGGCCACATGAAAAAGGCGACCAGCAGCAGCGCTACAACGCCGCCAAGGCCCAGATAAGGCAGGTAAAGGGAGTGGTTGCTGGTATTGGCGATTTTGGTTTTCGACATTACAAATGCACCGATGATCATCGGACCGACCATCCAGCCGACGGCATTGCAGGTTTGTGCGAGATTAATGCGGGAGACTGCACCTTCAAGCGTGCCAAGCAGCGTGGTGTACGGATTGGCTACCGCTTCCAGACATGTCATGCCGGCACCGACCACGAACAGGGCCGTGAGGAATGCGGCAAACACCACATCCTGCGAGGCCTTAAGCTGCACGGCGGGCACGAACATCAGGCAGCCTATCACCGCCAGGCCAAGCCCAGTGAGAATGCCCCCGCCATAACCAATCTTTCGGGCCAACCACCCGGCCGGCAACGCGATAAGGAAGTAGGCACCGTACCAGGCCCCTTGGACAAATCCGGACATGGCTTTGGAGAGATGAAGCGAATCTTGAAAATGCTTGTTAAGCACATCAATCATGCCGCTGAACGCGCCCCATAGAAGAAACAAACTGCACACCAATACGAAAGTATTAAGACGCATCTGACCGTCTGGAGTGCGAAACATTTCTACAAATCGCCGCATAAACACCTCATCCGCCCAATTGGATAGATCACCCAGCCTTGCGACCCATTCTAACCGGCCGGCAAATCATGACGCAAGACTGACACCTACGATTCCCGGCAAGATCATGCGACGCTGAAAAATGGGCCGGCCGTCAGAACTTTTATCGATCCAATGGATGCTGATAGTGCTCATCGTCGGCGTCTTGCGCCAAGGGGCGGCGGCGTGAGTCGATGCGAAATTGCCAGGTGATCCAAGCCGCGGCGAGACTTAGCATGCCGAGCAGACCGAAAAACAGCGGCTTGGGGATGACTTGCTCGAGCAGCGGAAGGAAAAATGTGCTCACCACCGCGCCGAAGCGGGAAAAGCTGGTGGCAAACCCATGACCGGTGGCCCTTACGCTGGTGGGGTAGACTTCAGCGGGGATCATATAGGTGGTATTGCCTGGTCCAAATGAATTGCAAGCGGTGGAAAATAAGAGAGAAGCAAAGGCGGTCACCACCATGGTTGGGGTGAATTTACCACCGTTAGCGGCGGCTGCGGAGGCGATCCCGCCGATAATAATCAGGCACAGTCCACTGCCGCAAAAGCCAATGATTTGCGGCGTGATACGACCAATCCGATCCACGAGCAGCACGAGAGGTACGAACCCGAGAAGAAATGAAAAATTTAGAATGGTAGAGCCCAAAATTCGCTGCCAAATTCCGACAAAGCCCAAATGCCCCAGAATAGTCGGCTGATAGATCGTCAGATAGTAGCCAACCAGATCCATAATGAACCACGGCAGACATGAAAGCAGCGTGGCGCGAATCAGTGCCGGTGAGAACAGCACGGTCCACGGTGGTGCCGGCGCAGTGGTGCGGTGCAGCTCCTGTGCTACAGCTTGTTCGATCAGAGTGTTTGGGATCGTCGGATTAAGTTGGCGGATGACTGCGGCCGCCGCTGAAGTATTACCGCGCCGCAGGTACCAGCGTGGCGACTCGGGCAGGTTGCGGCGCAACCAGATCACCAAGATGGCCGGCAAAGCCCCCAAGCCCAGCATCAGCCGCCAATTCCAAGGCCCTGCATTCCACAGTGCCAGACCCGTAAAACCGGCAGTAATCGCCCCTATAGACCAGAGACCGAACATAAGGGTAATAGCCGACCCGCGGCTTTTTTTGGGTGCAAATTCCGCCAGATAGGTGGCGGAAAGCGGATAGTCGGCACCTACACCCAGGCCAAGTAATAGGCGAAAGACGATGAGAGCTGTGAAGTTCCAAGCCAGGGCACACATGACGGCAGCCGCGAAGAATGTCATCAGGTCAATGACGTAGATGGCCTTGCGTCCGAAACGATCCGCAATGCGCCCGGCCAGCAGCGCACCTAGAAACGCCCCTGCCAGAGCGGCGGAGCCCAGCATGCTATCCTGCACGGCCGACGGGTGCCATTGTTGTCGAATAAAAATCATCGCCACGCCGATGATGACCAGATCGTAGCCATCAAGGAAAACCCCAAGCCCCGCCGCTAAAACAAGCCGCCTGTGCAGTTTCGTCAGCGGTGCGGCGTCGAGCTGACTCAAGAGCGCGCTGATGCCCGACGATTTGACCGATGATTCACCCACCCATTGCCCTTCAGCTATTGCCCATCAGATGCAATGATTTGATAGACGCTTTCGTGACGTTGTTTAGCCAGAGTGTCAACATACGCCAGCAGGCGTTCATAGGAGGCGCGGCCCTTGGACGCGATCCATTCCTGCTTAAGCTGCTCGGGCCCGGGCACTTTTAACAGCGATGTGGGGCTGTACGCCGAGAGTTTGCCGGCCGGCACAGGGTGCGCCTTGAGCCAGGCAGGAGAAAGCCAATGCCCTTGGCGGCCAGCGTCCAACCGCGCCGCCAAGCCCGGGGATACAGCGCCCGGATTGACCGCCATTTTTACCCGGATGGCTCGCGGGTGATACGGCGACATATCCGGGGTCTTGGCCCAGATTCCGTGGATGACCTGAGCATTGGCATCCCATTGCGACATGGGCGGCACGCCGGCAATGGCTTCGATGGTGCGCAGAATGTTGACCTGTGAGTAGGGATGGTCGATGAGTATCCCTTTTTTAACCCATGGACTGACTACCAAAGCAAAAGACCGGTGGGCTGAAATGTGATCTGCCCCGGATTGCGCATCATCTTCAGTGATGAAAATGACGGTATGACGCCATGATTTAAGTTTTGACAAGGCAGCTACTATTTCTCCCGTTGCTTCATCATTATTGGCAACATAATAATCTGGCGTGTAGTAACCGGCGCTGCGACCGGCAGTGTGGTCATCGGGCAGCCAGATGTACATCATTGTTGGCAGGTCGGTGCTGTGCTTTTTGATGAAGCGTTTGACGATTTTTGCGCGGTAGGTATCCAGAAGGAAGCGGTTCCACCCTGGAAACTTCAATGCCAGATGTTTCTGCATTGCTGCGGAGATGTTCCCCATTTCGCTGCGAGAGACAAATTCTCCAAAATCCTCAAACGACACATGGTGGCGGAGACAATCGTTAAAAATAAACATCCCATCGGGATATGAAATCCACGGGTTGGCCCATCGGCCAAGTGTGGTCAAATTGGCGTAGTCTGAGTAGGGATTATCAGTACCGCCAAAGCCGTCGGTGGAATTAAATGCCTGGCCCACCAGGGGTTGGGTCCAGCCGGGGCTTTCCGACAGGCCACGGCCGGAATAATACATCGGCCAGGTGCGCTGGACAAAATCGCCATCCTCGCCAGCGGTGGTCCATTGGTGTCCCTGGGCAGTCACCTCACCATCCACCTTATAGTTGACCATCAGTCCGAACCGATTGGCCAGGGTGTAAAGATTGGGCAATTCCCGATGGTCGTAGAGATCAAGCTTGGCATCGGCCCATTTGCCGGCGCGGGAATAGGTGCCAAAATCCTCATCAAATGTCTTATTTTCGCGCAGGATGAAGACCACATGATGAATGTGCCGATGCAGCCACGCTTCAGCCTTGGCGTTGGTTGCGGCAAGACGAGCGCGGTCCGCCGGGGTCATGCGCAAGTCGGCAAGAGCGGCATGCGTCCAGCGAGGCAATTGGCGTGGCAGAGATTTCAGAGAGATCACCTGCAGGCTGCCGGGTATGCAATCTCCAATCCATTTACCTTGCGGATTGGGGCCAAAGCCGACACCCTTGGCACTGGTGATAAGAAGCTTGCCATAGCTGATGGTGGCATCGGTGGGATACCAGCCGGTGGGAATGAGTCCCAGCGGTTTACCCATGCTGGTATTGAAGATGGCAACGTCATCGTTGCCGGCGTTACAGGCAAAAAGCTCGTGGTGCCACACGCTCAGGGCATCTGGAAAGGTGCCCGGCGGGGCATGGCGGTAGGGCAGATCAGAGATGATCCGGACCACCTTGAATGTTTTAATATTTATTTCTGAAATTGTATCAGCGTTGGCACAGGCCACCCAGACGGAGTGCTGATGGGCATCGTACGCCACCGCGGTGGGGTGGATCCCCGGCAGGCGATTGTGCGGCCCGGTCGGGGGGCCGAGATGCACCACTGCCATGGTTTTAAGATTGCTTTTCCGGATAAACCTTACCGAATCTGCACCCCAGTCGGTAACAACGGCATAGCGGCCGGCGGTTACCACCTCATAGGGATACGAGCCAGCGTTGGTGTAACGGGTTTGACCTGACCGCAAATCGATCTTCGCAAGGCTGTTGCTCAGCAGGCCGGTAACAAAAGCAAACCGGCCGCTGATGGCGGCAGAATCGGGATAAAACAGCGGTGGCCCCGGCGGTCCCTGGTATTGATATGGGTATTGACTGGCGGAAAAACTTTGGCCCGCGAGCGGAAACTTCCTGATGATTTTGAGTTCATCCCGGGTGACTTTGATGGCCAGCAGATTGTCTGAAACACCGCCGGCGGCATAAATCATGCCGTAAGGACCTTTGACAACGCTTTGAAAAAGATTTTGATCGGTAATGATGTTGGGCAATTTCAGTCTGCCCCAGACTCGTCGATACTTAACAAAGTGCAGCACCATGTTGGGGTGCAGCTTGCCGTTATAGCCCTGCAGCGACGACAGGGCCGACGCCCCAGCTGATTCAACAATAATGGTACCATGCTGTCGCACCACTCCAACGGCAAAGTTTGCGGTCGAGATAACCTTGCCCACGGGCGCAACCACGCGGCCGTCCGGCAATTGATGTTTGAGCTGGGAACCGCGGCCGGTGCTGGCGAAGGCAAGCACGCACGCCGCAGCGAGAGGGGTGCCGATGAATTTGATTTTGCACAATCGAGGCCAACTGAAAATGGATGGTCGCATGTTACTCCTTCTGGCAAGCGGTGATTTTATCACCGGCGATTCATGTTAAACCAGAGGGAAGAGTATCGCCACGCTTTTAGAGTTCGATTTTCATTTTGTTAAGGTTTTCCATGCCCGGCAGAAAAAGCTGCGATGCGCGAAAATAGCGCTGCCTCATGCGTTACCCGCAATCGTTGTAAACGCGTGTAAACCTATCGCAAACGTCCCCTGCAGCCAGCGCGTCGGTACCAGCCCGGTGACTGAGACAACGCATCCGCTGCATCACCCACGAAGGCACGATTGAAACTTCGGCGGCTGCCGGAAAAAATTACCACGGCCGCCATGCGGGGTGGTTATTGTTCCCACATGTACAAAAAGTTTGGATGCAGGAAAGTGGACATGGCAGCGCCGGAGAGATTGACATTTACCATATTGATGCTGCCGCCTTTTGACCCGATATGGCTTTTGGCGTAGACAGATCCAAAATTGTGGCCATCGCGCTGGTACAAAACCACGGTTGCATGCTTGATATGCGCCAAGGATTTGGCTTTGCGAATGGCCGCATGCAGCCCCCCCAATGCATTGATCATATGGTATCGCAGCGCATCGATTCCCGTCAGCGGGCGGCCATCGGTCAGCATGGGCCATAATGTGGGGTTGACTTCTGGGTGCGACGCTTTCACGATGTGAACAAAGCGTGCAAAAAATTCCTTGACGAAACCCTGAATGATTTTTTTCTGCGACGGTGTCATTTTGCTGAAGGGTGAACCGGTCTCTTTATTTGGCCCGCTGGCGAATGCCGGAGCCGTTACGCCGAGATATTGCAAGGTATGACGGAAATTAAACAACTGCACGATGACGCCGACGGAACCGGTAATGGTGGTCGGATAAGCCATCTGATAATTGGCCGCACACGAAACGTAATACCCACCACTGGCGCAGACATCCATCATGGAAGCCACCACCGGCTTGTGAGTTTTGCGTTCAAAGCGTTTAAGTGTGTTGTACATTATGTTGCTGGCCGTCACGGTACCGCCGGGGGTGTTCATTCGGAGCACGACCGCCTTTACGCGCGGATCTTTGGCGATGGAATGCAGCGTCTGAGCGAAGTCGCTTACCGGGTTGTGTGACGATCCAAACCACGATGTCGTGGTGCCATCCATCAGCATGCCGCTGACGTTGACTATGGCCACTCGATTGCAATTAAACCACTGGCGCGTTTTATGGACGATGTGGGGCCGCACACGTGGATTTACGGGTACGAGTGAAATTTGCAATGCCTTGTCGCCACAACCCGCGATCGACAAGCAGCCCAGGAGCAAAACCAAAACGGGCAGACCGACGGCCAACCGGCGGCGAACAAATGCGCTGATATGGTACAGGGATGAAACTTTGGACATGTTAACCTCTGGCACGTTCGACAATCTGCATCAAATTACCTTCGCAATCAACGAAGGATATCAACCTTCCACCCCCGACCGCCTGCACCACGGCACCAACAAATCCTACGCCGGCAGCGGAAAGATGTGCGTACGCGGCGTCAAAATTTTCCACGCGCCACGCCACATGGCTGATACCCGGGTCATGGCTGTCGCGCGGCCGCCGAACGTGCTCATTACGGGGCATAACTTCCAGCATCATGCCATGCCTCACACCGTCGTTGCATGGCGGCCCAATAAGATAGGTGCGCTGGCCGGACGGCTCTTGCGGTTCGGTTTGAGCGACGATCTCCAGCCCCAGCATGCGCTGATACCATTTGACCATTGACAGGGTATCGTCTGCAGCGATGGCGACGTGGTCCAATGCGTCAATAAATGTCACACTCATGACGTCATCCTGACCGCACACAAAAGAGACGGCCTGCCGGGAGGCCGGGGCAGCGTGGGTGTGCCCGCAATTAAACTTCCTTGGCGGATATCCATTTCATCATCCTGCGGAGATGTTTGCCGACCACTTCAACCTGCGAGTTTTTATCTGCCTCGTAAAGAGCGTTGAACTTGGGTTTGCCGGCCTTGTGTTCCGCCATCCATTCCCGGGCGAATTGGCCGGAGGTAATTTCATCCAGAATTTTTTGCATTTCTTTTTTGGTGGATTCGGTGATGATCCGTGGTCCACGTGTCAGATCGCCATATTCAGCCGTGTTGCTGATGCTGTATCGCATGTAATTGAGGCCGCCCTGATAGATCAGGTCGACGATCAGTTTCACTTCATGCACGCATTCAAAATAGGCCATTTCGGGGGGATAGCCATTTTTAACGAGCGTTTCAAACCCGGCCTTGATAAGTGCGCCCAGTCCGCCGCAAAGGACGGCTTGCTCGCCAAACAGATCGGTTTCGCATTCATCTTTGAACGTGGTATGGATAATACCCGCTCGTGCTCCGCCAACACCATTGCCCCATGCCAGTGCCGTCTGCAGCGCCTTGCCGGAGGCATCCTGAGCCACAGCGACCAGACATGGTACGCCGCCCCCTTTCACAAATTCGCTGCGCACCAGGTGTCCCGGGCCTTTGGGGGCGATCATCACCACATCCACATTGGGGGGCGGGACAATTTGCTTAAAGTGGATGTTAAGCCCATGTGTGGCACCGAACGTTTTGCCGCCACGCAGATTGGGGGCAATTTCCTTTTCGTAAATTTCGGGCTGCAATTCGTCGGGCAGCGTGACGATGATCAAGTCTGCCGCCTTGACGACATCAGGGATGCTCATCGGCTCAAAGCCGTGCTCAGAAGCCAACTTGCCGTTGGCTGAGTCTTTCCGATTAGCCACAATTACCTTAATGCCGCTGTCGCGCAGATTTTGTGCGTGGGCATGGCCTTGCGAACCGTAACCCAGCACGCCGACAGTTTTACCGGTTAGACCGGAAAGGGGGGCTTCATTTTCGTAGTAAATTTTGAGCGATACTGCATTGGCAGACATGTGTACTGAATCCTTAACCGACATACAAACAACCAATCCTTAACAGAGGCGTGAGAATACAGGCAGCGGGATATGGGGTCAATCACATTGGCACGGCGGCGCGGCCCGCCATTACCACTGCACCCTGATGAGGCAAAACATTTGCGCCGATAGTTCAGCGGCAGGGGTCATGCCACAACGCCATACCGAGAGGTTTCTACTTGGAAACAGTCAGCGAAAGTTTGCCCGCCTGCACGTGCATTAATTGCGCGTGCCGCCGATGCATGTTGACAATCCGCATGGAACTGGCACAAACCACCGTCAATATTCCCAAACCCACCGCGATGCCAATCCACAGGGGTGCCCGACGGCGAAATTCTTCAAAAGCCTTGGCCCGCCCGGCCAGCACCGAGAGCACAAAAAACAGCGCAAAAGCGCAAAGCATCTTGAGGCCCAGCAGTGCCTGATAAATGGGCGGTTCTCGGTTCATATGTTCCACCACCAGAAGCCAATACACACCGGATACGATCTGCAGCAGGATAACCATGCCCAAAAACATGCGCCATGGTTTATTGATGGCCTCTAAAAATTCGGCGCGGCGATCATCGGGTAATTTGGCGGTGGCAGGATAAACGCCCAGCCACATGATGAAAGGGGCACCAACTAAAATGGCTGCGCCCAGTATGTGGATCCACCGCATGACAAGGGTTAGAAACAGCATGGGGATTACTCCAACAAGCGGAACTTTTATTTGTCGGGCGAGGCGGGGTGCGGCATGGCGCGTCCCATCACAGCCGGATAATATTTTTCCGGGTGCAGGCAATGGGCTGCAGCAAGCTCGACATAGTGGTCGTTGTTGGCCAGATTATCGATGCGCTCCTGCGGGCGCACGGGCCGCACGACTCTGGCCGGCACGCCCATGGCCACCATACCAGCCGGCACGTGCATGCCGGGGGATAATACCGCCCCGGCGGCGATAATGGCATCATCTTCCACCACGGTACGACCAAGCAGAACGGCATTCATGCCGATAAGGACACGATTGCCGATGCGGGCACCGTGCAGGACGGCTCCGTGTCCTGCAGTCACCTGATCGCCGATTGTTTGGTCAACGCCGGAATCGCAATGGATGATCACTCCATCTTGGATATTGGTGCGGTGGCCCAGGACGATCTGGGCCACATCGCCTCGGATGACCGCACCAAACCAGATGCTGCAGTCATCGCCAATCAAAACATCGCCGCATATGCTGGCGCTATCTGCCTGCCAGTAATGATTGATCCTGCGAATGCGATGTGGTTCGTGATGCATCATTTGTGATTTTATAGTGGGTGGCAGCAAAACGGTAAAGCGTTGATGCGTCGACTGCCAAGCTTGCCTGGTCTGCGCGGTCGACATGGCGTGATTTGCTTTGCTGCCTCTTGAACCAATGAGTTGGTCGGCCCGCAGGCTTTTTTGGGTGCCATGAGGTTGCCATTTGCGTCAGCGCCCGAATTGTGTGCAGATTTTGCGGGCGGTTTCCACCAGCAGGGCGGGGTCGCGGATGCCCGCCCGTGAAAGGGCTTTGAATGCGGTCATATAATGGCCCTGCGCACTTGCCAGACGGGCGTTAAGCCAATCGCGGCGAGCGGCGGCGCGGCGCGGAGAGCTGGCGAGATTGAAAAATGTATCATCGGCAATGAGGGCAGCGGCGGCATCCAATTGGCGAATTTTAATCAGCAGCGCCGCCCAGCCGGCGGCGGTTTCCAGGATGGACGCTTCGGCGGCGGCGGTGGGCACGTCGGCCGGTGCGATCTTCAATCTTGCCGCAGTAACCGAAATGGCCTGCGTGCGCAGTTGGCGGGCGCTGATTTGGCCATCATGAATGCGGTATTGCAGCAGTACGTCGGCTACATTTTCCAAGTTGCCGCGTTCGCGCAGCCGAAGCCAAAGGTCGTAATCTTCGGCGTGGGTGTACGCCTGGCGGTAGCCGCCGACGGCCATGAGCGCCGACCGTCGCAGCATCACGGTGGGATGAGAAATGCAATTGGCTTTCAGCAAGCTGTTTGCCACCGCGGTTGCGCTCAGAGGTGGATGTGAACGCACGCCAGTAAGCCCGGCGGGCCCCAGATATGCAATCGCTGATCCCATTGCCAGTGTGTTGGGGTGCGAGAGCATGTGATGAAGCTGTAACTCCAGGCGGTGGGGCAGGGCGATATCGTCGGCGTCCATGCGGGCGATGAATTCGCTGCGGCACAAATCGATGCCAGCATTGAGTGTGGGCACCAACCCGCAATTGGGGCGGTGATGCACCTCAATGCAGTGGTCACCTTGGGCGTAGCGGTCCAACAGGTTGCCGCTGTCATCTGTTGAGCCATCATCCATGGCAATAATTTGCAGGTCGGTCAGGGTTTGATTCAAAAGGCTCTCGATGCAGGCCGGTAAAAATGGGGCGGCGTTGAATACGGGTAACAGCACACTTACGCGCGGCTTGGGCATGGTGGTATGTTATCACCGGTTTGGACCGCTGGGCACGGGTGTGCGGGGCGTCGGTTGTGAGGTGAAAAAATTGCAATTTTCGCTGATTGTCGCGACGATTGATAGGATTGATCCCATGTTGCGATTGCTGGATTCGCTCGCCGCGCAGGCCCGGCTGCCCTTTGAATTGATCGTCGCGGACCAGAATGAGGATGATCGGATAGGGCCGATTGTGGATCGGTATTCGCAGCGGCTGCGCATCAACCGGTTGCGTGTGCGATGCGGATTGTCGGCTGCGCGTAATGACGGATTGGCGGCGGCATTGGGCCGATACGTGGCATTTCCGGATGATGACTGCTGGTATTTGCCCGGCACGCTGGCCGCGGTTGATGACTGGCTTAAGCGGCATCCTGCCTGGGGCGGAGTATCGGTGGCCTGCTGCGACACGGAAGGCAGAGCGTCGGTGCAGGATTGGCCTTTGCAGCCCGGGCAGTTAACGCCGCACAATCTTTGGCGTCGGGCCGTGTCGGTAGGGATATTTATCCGGCGGGAGGCAGTTGTAAAAATCGGCGGATTTGATGAAAGTCTGGGCGCGGGCAGCCAAGGCCCTTGGAAGTCGGGCGAGGAGACCGACTTGCTGCTGAGGCTTTTGCGGGCAGGAGTGAAAATAGGTTACTGGCCGGAAAAATTGGTGGGGCATGGCAACCCGACGGCTGAATTTGATGCGGCGGCTTATGCACGGGCCTTGGAGTACGGCCGCGGGTTGGGGCGGGTGCTGGCCAAGCACCACCGGCCGCTGAATGAAAAGGCTTTGGTACTGATGCGGCCAATGATGGGTGCGGTTATGGCGGCTTTTAGCGGTCGTGGCGACAAAGGCCGATTTTATATGCAATCGCTCAAAGGCCGATGGCAGGGATTGCGCGGCACCGCAGAAAATGATAACTTGCACTAAAATATCTAAGCGCGGGCAGAAAGGCGACCCGCAACGAAGCTTGTTCCCGCGGAGGATTGGGAATATCAAAGCCCGGGGTAGAAATTGACCACTATGCCACAAGTGAATGTGCCCACCGTTGAAATAACACCGCCCCGCGCCTTGGAACCGCTTAAACTTGGCGAATTGTGGAACGCCCGGGGGATGCTGTTTTTTCTGGCCATGCGTGATGTGAAGGTGCGCTACAGGCAGACAATTTTAGGTGTTTTGTGGGCCGTACTCCAGCCTCTGGTAACCATGCTGATCATGACGATTGTGTTCAGCAAAATTGCGCAGGTCAAAACTGGTCATACGCCGTATCCGCTGTTTGCATTTACCGCTCTTTTGCCGTGGCAGCTTTTTGCCAGTTGCCTGACACGCATCAGCCAAAGTGTGGTGACAGATCAAAGCCTTGTCACCAAGGTTTATTTTCCCCGTCTTATTTTGCCGATGGCGGCGGTGGTAGCCGGTACGCTGGATTTTTGCTTTGGTTTTCTTGTGCTGGTGGGTTTGATGGTGTGGTATCACTACATGCCGACACCAATGCTTCTGCTGCTGCCGGCGCTGATGTTGCTGGCGATGGTTTCGGCATTTGCTGTGGGCACATGGATTGCCGCACTTAATACGCGGTTCAGGGATTTTGGCCTGCTGGTGCCGCTGATCATACAGGTGTGGCTGTTTTTAACGCCGATTGCCTATCCGCTGTCGATGGTGCGTGCGAGTGCTCCGCATTGGTTATTTTTCATTTACAACGTCAATCCGGTGGCGCTGATTGTAGAATTTTCGCGGTGGATTGTCCTGGGGCTGTCGCCGCCGATATTGGCACCATCGTTGGTATCGCTGCTGATGGTGGCGATTTTGCTCATCACCAGCACTTATTTTTATAAAAAGCAGGCTGACCTGTTTGCAGATTTCGTCTGATTTTGATCGGCCGCGGCATTTGGCCAACACCTTCGGAGAAGCGTTTTGTCGGAAACAGTCATTCTTGCGGATAACTTGGGTAAGCGCTACCAGCGCGGTGCCTCCAATGGGCCGACAACGCTGCGCGATACCATCGGCCGATGGCTGGCCTTGGGAGGCAACACGGCGCATCGGCATCTTGGGGGGGCGGAATTTTTTTGGGCATTGCGCAACGTGTCGTTCGAGATTAAACGTGGTGAGGTGGTGGGCATCATCGGGGCTAACGGCTCGGGTAAAAGCACGCTACTGAAAATTCTCAGCCGCATTACCCGTCCGACCGAGGGGCGTGCACAACTGCACGGGCGGATTGCGACGCTGTTGGAGGTAGGGACAGGGTTTCATCCGCAATTGACGGGGCGGGAAAATATATTTCTCAACGGTGCCATCATCGGTATGTCGCGTGCGGAGGTGGCCCGTAAATTTGATGAAATAGTGGCCTTTTCCGGTGTGGAAGCATTTATCGAAACGCCGGTTAAGCACTACTCCAGCGGGATGTATACGCGGCTGGCGTTCGCGGTTTCAGCCCATCTTGATCCAGAAATCATGCTGGTGGATGAGGTTTTGGCGGTTGGCGATCTGGCCTTCCAGCGGCGCTGTATGGATCGCATGGCCAAGGCGCGGGACGAAGGGCGTACCATCCTTTTTGTAAGCCACGGTTTGTCATCGGTAAATAAATTATGCAGCCGGGCTCTACTTTTGGAGAATGGCTGCTGCACCATGACAGGTACCAGCGAGGAAGTGACGGGAGAATATGCGGCCAAGGTAAACACCGCAGAAGAAGAGAAGCATGAACCAGAACCGGTGGTGGAGCTGCCCCCGCCCGCTGAGCCAACGCCAGCAAGGGGCATTCGGCTTTCGATTGTAGATTCGCAGGATTTACCGCGCTGCAAATTTGAGGTCGGCGAGAGTTGGAAGGCGATTTTTGACTTTGAAATTTTAGAAGGTACCCCTGATTTAATAGCGGCGGTCGGCATTACAACTATGGATGGCGTCGCTCTGCAGACATTGTGGTCACCGCCATCGCGTCTGGTGCCCGGTCGGTACCGATTTATCGCCGACTTCGGGCTTCCAATCGCGGGTAACACCTACACGCTCAACGTAGGGTTAGCCGCCGGCGACAAATCGCTTTATTTTCGTGGGGATGTATTGTACTTCACGGTAACCCCCTCGACCCGATTTGTGCAACCGCATCGTGATCATGGTACCGGCCTGCTCTACCCACGCGTCAAGCCCGACATTATCTCTTTGGGCTAGCTGGCGGGGCGAAAGCGATTCCATGGGGAGATCGTTGCGTAAAGCGCCGCCAGTGGTTGGAGGCCGGCGTGTGGCACTCGGTAAACGACGACAGGCGAGCACTCGGAGGAGCTAAACCATTGAAAATCATTTCCCGATTGCAGGGTGGGCTGGGCAATCAGTTGTTTCAATTCGCCGTTGCACGGGCAATGGGGGTGCGTCTTGGCGCAAGCGTGGTGCTGGACAACAGCAGTTTAGTGACTGATAAAAAACGCCGCTACGAACTTGGCGCTTTCAAATTTCCATCGACAGTGCCGATTATTTCGCGACCTGACGGAAACCGGCGTGGATTGTTGTCCAAGTGGTTGGATCCAGTGCAGGCCGTGCGCGAGAAGCATTTTGAATTTGATCCTGAAATCGTCGCGCTGCGGCCGGGCGTTTCGGTACACCTGATCGGCTATTGGCAAACGGAAAAATACTTCAGGGATGTGTCGAAGCAGATTCGCGACGATCTGCAGTTCGTATCGTCGCCGGACGAGAAGAATGCGGCATTGCTGGAGCAAATTCAATCCTGCAATGCGGTGTCCGTGCATTTTCGGCGGGGTGATTATGTATCGGAGACGCACACGGCAGCGTACCACGGTACTCCGTCGATGGATTACTATCGGCGTGCGGTGAGCATGATAATGGCGCGGGTGCCCGATGCGCATCTGTTCGTTTTTTCAGATGAGCCGCAGTGGGTGAAGGATCATTTCAAACCGGATGCCCCATTGCGGGTGGTGGACACTAATTGTGCGGATGCACCGGCGGCAGATTTGCGCCTCATGGCGGCGTGCCGCCACCATATACTGGCCAACAGCAGTTTTTCGTGGTGGGGGGCATGGCTTAATCCGCGGGCGGATAAAATGGTTGTGGCCCCAAAACGCTGGTTTCACGAGGCAAAATCTAATACGATCGACCTGCTGCCCGATGGATGGTTGACGATAGATGCCGATTGACACGGCATTGATGGGTTGCAGTGGCTAGAATCGGTCTGAGCGGGGCGCGGGGGTATTGCGGAGTTGGGTGCGATGGCCAGCAGTGTTAAACCGAAGACAAGTGTTATCATTCCTGCCCACAACGCTGGCGGGTTTATCGCCGACGCCATTAAATCAATTTTAAATCAGACTGCGGCCGATTTTGAGTTAATTGTGGTAAACGATGGCTCTACGGATGATACGGCGGCGCGGGTTCGTGCTTTCACGGATAAGCGCCTGCGGCTCATTGAGCAGGCGAATCAGGGTGTGGCAGCGGCGCGCAATTGTGGCATACGGGCGTCGCGGGGCGATTACCTGGCATTTCTTGATTCCGACGACATCGCCATGCCAATGCGATTGGAAAAACAGGTCGCTTATCTCACTTCGCAGCCGAGCGTTGGCCTGGTCGGGACGGCTGCGGAAATCTGGGAAAACAATTTGCCGACGGGACGCTTTTATCGTCACCCATGCTGGCCGCCGGAACTTGCGTTTGCGATGCTTTTTGAGAATTATCTTGTACAAAGCTCGGTGATGGTGCGTCGGCAAGTGATCGAACGTATCGGGCTTTATACCGAGCTTGAATCGCGGCGGCCCGAGGATTTTGAACTTTGGTCGCGGGTGAGTCGGCGATTTGCGATGGCCAATTTGCCAGAGGTGCTCGTTACCTATCGGGTGCGTCCCGGAAGTATCTGTGATACCACAAACTTTGACGCAAATGAAGTGCTGCTTGCAAGTGAAAATATTGCCCGTGCCGAAGGTAGCCTGTGGATCAGACCGCGTCATCGGACGCTGGCCGCGCTGATGCGCGGGCAACAGCCGACAAGCAGATGTAAATATGCAGTATTATCCACACTGCTTGAGCGGCTCTCTCGCCGCATAGAAAAACGATTCGAGCAGGTGCCCGGCGCTCTGGATAACGCATTGGCGTTGCATCGAGATAATTTCCGTCATCATTGGGAACGATTCTATGGCCCGGTACCGGAGGAATCGTCAGGCGCGTTGAGGCAAATTCGCAGGGAGCTTTAGCGGTGTGTGGGCCGACTGAAATCAACGGGACAAACTTCGAAGCGCCTCTCTGGCTTTGCCCAGTCGGCTGCGCAAAATCCGCGCCAAACGCCACCGACCGTAAAACCGGTCATATTGATGTCGCAGTGAATCACGCCGTTGAATGGCAGGTGGCCAGTTGAGCGGATCGGTGATGTTGAACCTGTTGCCCAGGCGGCATATCAGTTCATTCAAAACCGCCTCAAGTTCGGCCAGGCTTATTTTCTCCCCTTCAGGGCGCTGGCCACGCATCAAAGATGCCAGATGGCGGTCGATCTCAAGCGGTTGAGGGCGGCCCAGTGTGCAGGCGATATTTTCCGCGGCAATCGAAATACATTTGTGTTCAAAGTGATCGGTGCGGCAGATGCTTCCCGCCCGTTCGCGATAAATTTCCAGAACCTCCGGCAGATTGGCCATGGAAAACTGCCGCGATACCCGCGACCAAAGTTCAAAATCCTCCGGCTGACGGGCTTTTTCGGACGAGTATTTGCCCACGGTGTCAAACACTTTGCGGCGAATCATCACCGAGCTGTGTACAAAATAATTGTCAAACAGCATCCGCAGTGCAAGTTCTGCCGGGTCGCATGGGTGCCTGTGAAACCGAATGCTGGGTTTATCCTCCACCCATATTTCTGCTGCTGTTCCAACCAGGGCGATTTCAGGGTGGTCATCCATAAATTGTTTTTGCCGGGCAAAACGCTCAGGATAGGCAACGTCATCCGCATCCTGCCGGGCCAGCAGGCTGCCAGTGGATAATTCAATGGCGCGATTCAGTGTCGCGGCCAATCCCTGATTCGGCTGGCGGAAAAAGCGTATTCGCCTATCGGAATAGCTTTGGACAATGGCGGCGGTGTCATCGCACGATCCGTCATCAATAATAATAAATTCAAAATCGGCAAATGTTTGATTCAACACCGAATCAATGGAATCGCGCAGATATTCCGATGCGTTATAGGCGGGCATCAAAACGCTGACAGCCGGAGTCGAGGCTTCACTCATGCCGGTATCTTAATCGAAGGCAGTTCTTGCCATGGCGGCTTTCAGGGTTCGCGTGCCAGATCAAAAATCCAGGCCTCAATAAGCTGACGATCCCGGTGCGAAAATCGCCGGGCTTTGAGTAAATTCGACAGGCCTTGGGCCAGATCGCTACGGATGGCATTGGCAATCCAGCGTCGGTGCGAATGCATGGCCCGCTGCTGCAGGTATTGCGAATTACTCAGTACGTAAAATACCTGATGAATGTCAACGCAGGCGGCGAAGCCCTGGTTAATGATCCTTCTCATGGCGTGTTTCTGCTGGATCGTCAGTTTGTCGGGGCCCCGGCTTTCAGCATGGTACAGTTTGTCAAGCGGGCCGTAGAAGTGCGCCGCCCGATCTCGCTGAGCTTTGACTTTTTTATAAAGGGCCAGGAAGGTGGTACGCCTTGCAGCAGTCCCGAAAAAGGTTATGACGGAGCGCAGCCCGTACGCCGCCATATCGTTCACCGTCGTGGGCACACCGCTGAAGACAGGCAGGCTTGATATGCGTTTTCGATTAAGTTTGGCGGTCAGCATGTGCACAGAGAGGAGCAAGACCAAAAATCTGCCCCCCACTGGAGTCATCTGGCTTGAGAGTAAAGTGGCGGCCAGGGCGTATTGAGCACCACGTCGCTGATGGCCGGCCACATAATATTCGCCGGAGCGCATCGACAGATAGCCGGCAATGGACATGGGACCAAATCCGCTGCCGTAGTTCCAATGATGCGGGTTGGGGATGGCCGGCCCTACCGGCAGGGTCGTATTGAGCAGGAAGCGATCTCGCAGGGCCGCAACATGCGAAGCATGGTTCAGAGAGTAGACCAGGGCGCTGATCCGCTTCGGGTGTTGCCAGAGTATCTTGTACATTTCAGGCCATGGCAGATTGGGCCGCCGACGGAATAAGTCCATCACCTTGCCATAGGCCGGCAGGTAATTCACGTTGCCGCGCTTGAAATGCAGATCGTTTGCGACCAGATCGCAAAACGGTTTGTGGCGAGCAGGTGGCTTCGCGGAAACAGAGGTCGTCAGCATGGCAAAAATAATGGTTGCAACCGGGAAAAAGCGCCAGGCGCAGGTGTAATGCGATGTGCGCCTTGATAGGATTCGACCCGAGCTGGGCGAAGCTTCGTGCATCATGACCATTCCCCCAAAGCGATACGTGTTGAGAAACTCGGCGACAGCTTTCAGCGGCCCTTTTTTTTCCAAGCCTGCAGGGCTGGACCGCAATAAATTCGGCCGCGTGGGCCGCCATCATGCAAAGCACGTCAACCGAGGTCAGCTTAGATTGCCCCGATCTGCAGTGCAAGTATGGATCGGTTATCATGAAGCAGGGTTTGGGAATGGTAGGCAAACATGTGGTGTCGGCAGTGGCGGCGAATAAGACCTTACGGGCAAAAGCAGATTCGCATGATCGGCAACCGCTGCCACCAGTTGATTTAGCGGCCCTGCTGCTGATGACATTTCTCTCGTCCTGGACGCCGATTGCTGTGGGGTGTGCGGTTGCGAGCATTCCACCCATTGCTGGTGGGGTGATTCGCTTTTTGGTGGCGGCGCTGGCTATTGGCGCAATACTGTATTTGGGTCGCCGGCTTGCGGTACCGGCGAAAAAAGACTGGCTGCTGATCGTCATCCTTGGGATTATTTGCGTGCCGGTCAATCAGGCGTGTTTTTGGGGTGGTGTGGCGTTGGCCAGCCCGTCGCATGCGGCGATGCTTTATGCCACGACGCCGGTGATCGTGACGGTGCTTTCATGTCTGATTCGGATTGAACGATGGAGTGCGCGGTCGGTAACCGGAGCGTTGCTGGCGGTGATTGGCGTGGTGGTCATATTGCTGGACTCGGGGTTGATGCTGAAAAAATCATTTCTTCCTGGTGACCTGCTGTTACTGGGGGCAGCGGCGACGTGGTCGGGATATCTGGTTTTTTCGCGACGGCTCAATCGACAATATGGAAGCCTCGCAGCGCAATTCTGGATATTTCTTTTCGGGGCGATTGTAAGCTTGCCCCTGCTGGCATTCAAATCGCAGCGGGTGGTTCTGTCGCGCATTACCCTTTCGTCCTGGCTGGGTCTGGGCTACCTGATTTTTTTTGTGGCTGTTGGTGTCTTCTTTCTTTACAACTGGTGCAATGCCCGCCAGCCGCCATCGCGCGTGGCAACGTTTGGCAATGCCGCACCACCACTTACGCTGGTGTGGGAGGCGGTGATTACCCGGCATATGCCGGGTGCATGGTTTTTGTTGGGTTCAGGAATTTTATTAACCGGCATGCTGCTGGCCATTTATCGCCCCCGCACACCAGCGTCGCCACTACCGGCAATACCGGATTGACCGCTTGGGTGGCAGCATTATTACCAGCCTTATCTTGTACGGTGGTGCGCACGGGATGGCAATGGTTGCCACGCACAGAAAATCAGACTGTGCCGGCTAATTGCGACATGATGTCGCGTGCTCCTCGCCGATGTAAAGTCTCAATAAGCAGTGAAAACAGCGAATCATCCAATTGTTCTGCCATTAAAGTGGCGCGAGCGGTGGCGGATCCATCCGGCAGACTGATAAGCGCTCGCACTGTCCAACCAGTCGCTGCAGTAACATCCAAGTGACGCGGTCTGGCCAGCACGCCGATGGGGGCCAGACAATCTCCTGCCAAGGCGGCCACTACGCGGCGTTCAAACATCAATGCGGCATGGGTGTGGGCGTCGTGGATGGTTTTAGCCAAAGCCAAAGTGGCCTGGTCGTCCGGCCGACACTCCAGCACCAGGGTACCCTGGCCCACAGCGGGGATAAATTCATCCAATGGAAGCACCAATGCGTCGGGTGGCAGCAATTCGGTTCGATCGAGTCCAGCCTTGGCCAAAAACGTGCCCGCGACCGCACCTTGGCGTACTTTGTTCAGCCGGGTGTCGATATTGCCTCGCAGCGGCTCGATGCGAAGATCAGGTCGCTTGGCGCGTAGCTGAGAAGCGCGACGCAACGAGGTGGTGCCGACTACCGCTCCGGATGGCAGCGATTGAATGCTTGCCCCACGGTGGCCGATCCACACATCATGCGGATCGGCTCGCAGCGGCGTGGCGGCGATGGCCAGGCCACCCGGCCGCTCTACGGGCAAATCCTTGGCGGAATGCACGGCCATATCGATACGATGATCCAGTAAAGCCTGCTGCAACTCCTTTACAAACACCCCCTTTCCGCCGGCGCTTTGCAGCGGGCCGTCCGAGATACGGTCACCCGTGGTGGTGATGGGTACCAGCTCGATTTGCAAGTTGGGCACGGCAGATTGCAGAGCATCTGCTGCCATTTGCGATTGGGTTTTCGCCAATAAACTTCCACGCGTGCCAATTCGTAATACCGCCATAATCTTCCATACTAAACATCTATCGGTAGCGATTATAAGCGGTGAATCCTGTTGGGAAAGTCGATGGCGACCAACCGACGTGGGAGTGCGTTATGCGCTTCGTCCGCCTGGCTTAGGGTCCCCTCCTTGGGTTGGCGGACAGCGATGTGGGCATCCTCGGGTCTTGGCATATGGTCGCGGGCGGGCACTTCAGCTCCTAAACGCTATGCAAAGTTTTGCGTATGGTGCCGCCTTGACGATGCATTTAAGCCGCCGGATAATGCCGCGCTGTAGTAAATTTAATGTCTGTCGGCGCTGGAGTATGGTGTCAGGTGGGTGCTGTTTCAGAGAGAAAGGCAAACGATGGCAACCGTAACAAAAAAAGAATTGGTGGATCGGATATCTGGTCGGCATAAGACGAGTCGGCTGGTTGTGCGGCGAACCGTGCAGGCGTTTCTCGATGAAATCATCCGCGAGTTGGAGGCGGGCAACCGTCTGGAATTTCGTGATTTTGGCGTGTTTGAATCGCATCGTCGCGAGCCGCGCATGGGGCAAAATCCTGCTACCTTGGAGCCGGTGGCCGTGCCCGCCCGCCGTCGGGTGCGATTTAAACCTGGTCGCCGATTTAAGGAGCGACTGGCGGCGGCCGAAAGACGTTCGGTGGCTGGGGTTAGCCCAAGCACGCCTGCAAGTATGCCACGCTCCATGCCGTCCGCCGAACCGCCCAACTCCAACAGTCCGCCTTCGTCGGGCGGCGTTTAAGTCATGACTGAAAACGCGCTTTCCAATGCGATGCAGCGATGGCTTGAGGATGTATCGGCTGATTTGCAAGCCCGGCGTCGCGACCACCATTGGCGCACTCTGCCCGCAGTTGCATCCCGTTGTGAACCGGAAATAACTGTTGGCGGCAAAGTTTATCTGCAGTTCTGCACGAATAATTATCTGGGGTTAGCGGCAGATCCGCGTGTCGTCGATGCGGCGCGGGCTGCGCTGGATCGCTGGGGGTTTGGTTCCGGCGCTTCTCGTCTGGTGGCCGGTAATACCGCTCTCCATGCCAAGCTGGAGAGCGATTTAGCCCGGCTGAAAAGGCAGCCAGCCGCTATCATATTCTCGTCCGGTTATGCCGCCAACCTGGCCGCGCTGAAGACATTTGCTGCTCCCGGCGATGTGATTTTTTCCGACAAGCTGAATCATGCCAGCCTGCTTGACGGCGCCGCTGCTTCAGGAGTCGAGCATCATACCTTTCCGCATCGGGATTGTAGCCGACTAAAATCACGACTGATCGCCGCCCGTGAAAAAGCCGCCCGCCGCAATCGACCCGCAAGTGGCCGTCGGTGGCTTGTTACGGATACTGTGTTTTCAATGGATGGCGATGTGTGCGATCTGTCGAGCCTTATCCATCTGGCCCGCGAGTTTGCTGCGTTGCTGGTGATTGATGAGGCTCACGCCACTGGCGTACTGGGGCCGGAAGGGGCCGGCGTAGCGGCAATGCAAAATGCCCAATCGGACATCGCTCTGTCTGTCGGGACGCTGTCAAAGGCGCTGGGCTCGGTTGGCGGATTTATCTCAGGCCCGCAGGCGGCTATCGATGCACTTGTCAATCGCGGACGCAATTTAATATACACCACCGCCCTGCCGGCCGTCTGTATCGCCGCCGCTCAGGCGGCATTGGATATCAGCCTCGCAGAGCCATGGCGGCGTGAGCGATTAAACGCGGTCGCCGCACACGTGAGAAGTGAACTGCGGCAGGCAGGTTATAACTGCGGCCAGTCCGATACGCCGATTATTCCCATTATTCTTGGTTCTTCGGAAAGAGCGATCGCCGCCTCGCAGGCACTGGCACAAATGGGCATCTGGGTTCCCGCCATCCGTCCGCCAACTGTCAAGCCTAACACTGCGCGGTTGCGCATCAGCCTCATGGCCACCCATACCGACGAACAAATTGGCCGTCTGATAGCCGCCGTGAAAAAATTGCGTCCAATTATTGATGCCACGATCTGATTGTATTTGGTAACCGGCACACACCCTATTGCTGCCGGGCTTTGCTAAGCCTGATCAGGCAGCAGGTTTGGGGTCGTACTCTTGGTCGGTTACTTTTTCCAGCCATTCGACAACGCTGCCATTGAGTTGTTCCTGAATGGCGATATGCGTCATGGCGGTGTGGGTGGTGGCCCCATGCCAATGTTTTTCTCCCGGTGAAAATGAAACCACATCTCCGGGTTTGATCTCGATGCGTTCACCACCCCAACTTTGCACCCAACCGCATCCCGCGGTAACAATTAGCGTCTGGCCGAGCGGATGGGTGTGCCATATGGTGCGTGCGCCGGGCTCAAACGTTACGCTGGCACCCCAAACGCGGGCTGGCGCGGCGGCCGAAAGCAGCGGATCAATCCGGACGCTGCCGGTGAACCATTCCGCGGCACCTTGACTGGACGGTTGGGACCCGCAACGCTTAATATCCATTGTCATCTCCTTGCAAGGCACGAATGATACTACCATACGTGATGCTGCCGTGCCTGTCTGTGGACCGCAAAAAAACCAATTTGTCGCCGGGCGTTGGCTCTTGCGATGCCTTTCAGGTCATCATGCCATTGGGCCGGCGCAAAGGGGGCGGGTGTAATCATTCTGAGCCGCGTATTATCGACGGATGTGCGGAGTGCGCAATGATTGCGATGGTGCTTGGCGGAAGCTCCTTTCAGTCCTTTACACCCGTACAGATCGCAACTGCCACTTATATCTGAGATGTGGAGTGTAACTGTGCCGCCGTTCGACTTTGGTAGACGAGACATAAGCGCAGGCAAGCATGTTCAACACACCACGTTGGCGGTATTGCGACTGGCGACCTGGCAAAAATCGACATTTTCTTCTTGACACATTACCGGACATAGGCTAAACTCTCGATCAAGCGAGAGAGTGCATCATTTCCTTAGCAGGTGCACGTGCATGTTTGGTGGTATCGGTGATTCGGTGCCGCTGAATCGTGAGTCTTCGATCGTGGTGGGTCTTAACTAGCTTATTGCATCAAGGATGAAGTGCGGCGGGTTGTTGCCGTCGACTTGGTATAGGCGCTCGGGCAGCGTGGGCGCTGCCGCGTGAGATGAAGGGATGAGTCGGCGAGCGTCTCTATTTGGCATCGGCGGCGTGTGGTGATTTCCGGTCGTGCATCTATTGTAAATGCAATAAGTTCAGTGGTCGGATGGAGTGAGGTTTGACTTGGTTTAAAGACCAATCAGGTGCATCGAAGTCTTTGGGTTCGGCTTGCTCGCGGTTACCGGGTGCCGAGAGCGTAGGCGGGGATTGATTAGCCATGGTCTGGCGGAGGTGAATAATGGCGTGATGAGGGTTTTGCAGCAGTGACGTTCATTGCTCGCATCAATGAAAGAGCAAGTCTTAAAAAAAGTGAGGATTTATCATGATGTCTACATTAAAAAATAAGCTATTAATGGGGTCAGCGGCTTTTGCGATCGCCGGCGGATTGGCTGGTGGCATCCAAAACGCCAACGCGGGCGCATTTTTGTGGGTTTCTGCGCCAAGTTGGAGCTATTCCGCTGCGGCCGCGGCGTCGCCCGTAGGGTCCATTTATTTCTGGAGCCTGTCTACCGGCTTTTCTTGGGCGTATGCATTTTCCAACGATAACAATGGCAATGCCGCTTACGCGTATGCGGAAGCAGCCGCCGGATTTGGCGGCCGTGGTGCCTTCGACGTGTCCGGTTTGGCTGATCCCTACTCCGGGCTTGGCGTCGATATCGGAGAATTGTCGGCCAATACCCCCACTGATTATCCGTCGACCCAGCCTTCGAGCAGTCCGTTTACGTCGACATACACCGTGGGCAGTTCGGGTATCACATTCAGCAGTGATTCCAGCTCTGAGCTGGCTGGCTCGGATGCCATACAGGCCTTCAGCTATTCAGGTACAACCTCCGAAACCGCAGTCGAAACTGCATTGGGCGTTAGCGGTACGTCGGGCAACACCAGTTTGGGCGATGTAACCAATATCGGAACGCTGGCGTCTGACTTAAACCTTCTACCGCTTGACTCCGCGGTTTCCGATCCATCAAGCAATACGCTGTCGTTTACCGAGAACACCAGTTCGCTGAACTCTACGGATACCAACGTGATTCTTGTTGGCGAGGGTACCGCACCGGAACCGGCTGCGGCCGCTCTGCTGCTGGCGGGAACTGGCACGCTGCTGCTGATTGGCCGTCGACGCTTTTCGAGGTGACGATCGTTAACTGCGTTGAGATTGATCACCATACGCCCTGCGATGCTTCTGCATCGCAGGGTTTTCTATTTATGCCCGCATCGCCATCGACTTCGGGCAATAACTGCGCTGCACTTCGACGAGGGCAAGAACATAGCGCAGACCGCGCTTGGCCCCGGATCCAAGAACCGCATTGGCAATCCATAGATCAAGCATATGTATTTTGGCCCGTCCGTGCGGCCAATTTGATCTGGTCTATCTAATCCCAATGTTGACCGCATTGCCGTCATAATAGACCACGGCATTTGGTTCGCACGGATCCATGCCAATGCCGCGCCCCTTTTCTACCAGCACAATGTTAAACGTGCGGTGCTGCAGCATGCCAACGAAAGTCCCTTGGCGTGCCGCGATGGACAGATGCGATGCCCGATCATCCCAAGTGATCTCAATGGTGGCATACGCACCCTTTTCATAGTTGTAAGTATCACCCTGATCTTCATACAAACTAAATTGAGCATCCGCACCGCGATAGATGCGCAATTCCATCGGGTCGGCAGCATCCATGGCGGTCTGAACCACCGGACCCATCGGTATGATGGAACCCGCCCGCACGGACAGCGGAAGCGAATCAATCTCTGCCGCCGCATGGATGTTTTGGCCGCCATCCATTAATTCACCCGTCCAGAAATCCCACCATTTAGTGCCGGCCGGCAGGTATACGCTGCGGCTTACCGCACTGGGTTTCAGAACGGGGCTGACCAAAATCGCCGGGCCGAACATGAATTGGTCACCGATATTGGCCACATTTGCATCGGTACGGAAATCCATCACCAAGCCGCGCATCAGGGTGTAATGTTCATGCGTGATACGCCACGCACATGAATAGATATATGGCATGAGGCGATAGCGCAGACGATCGAATTTTTCCAGAATGGACATAAACTGGGGACCGAATCGCCACATTTCTTTGGGATAATTCACGCCATGCACGCGAAACATCGGGCAAAACGCGCTGAACTGAAACCAGCGTGTGAAAAGCTCCGCATAGGCCGGGGCGGCGGGTGATTGGCTCCAGTAGCCGCCAGTGTCGGTTGTCCAGAACGGTATGCCGCTGAGGCAAAAATGAATACCAGCCGCGATCTCCGCACGGAGAACCTCCCATGTGCCACGGATGTCTCCCGACCATGTGAAGGCGCTATTGGGCTGCTGGCCAGCCCAGGCCGAACGGGTCAGAATCGCCACGCGTTTGGTATCACTAACCGATCGCTGACCCTCATAAACCCCGGTGGTGTGCATCAAAGGGTAGGCATTGTGGACAAATTCGCCATAGCCCAGGTAGGTTTTAAATTGAGAGAACTCTCGGCCGCCGATTGAGGGCTCCGACGCATCCAGCCACCATGCATCAACGCCCAAAGCAAATAACTGTTTATTGAGGAGATCCCAATAAAGCTTTCGCCCCAATGGATTAAAGGCATCATAATAACTGGATTGTGGGTTCCACATCTGGGTGCCGCGGCCGATAAGCGGGTACAGCACTCCAGCTTTCTTCAATATGTGGTAATTGGCCGAACCGGGTTGAAAGTTTGCCCAGACGGAAATCATAAAATGCACCTTTTCCCGGTGCAGGGCTGCGATCATATCCCGCGGGTCCGGGTAGCGCGTAGAATCAAATTTATTAGATCCCCACTTATGTGGGTACCAGTAAACCCAGTCCTGCACCACGCCGTCGATGGGGATTCTCATCGACCGATAGGTGCCTGCCACACCGAGTATCTGCGCCTGCGTTTTATAGCGGTTTTTGCTCTGCCAGAAGCCCCACACCCATTTACCTGGCATGGGCGCCGCACCGGTGATCGTGCGGTAGCCGGCGATGACATCATCAATCTCCGGGCCGTACATAAAATAATAATCAATACACGAACCGGCTTGGGAATTCCATGAAAGCACGTCGGCCGTCGTTTGCCCCACATCCACAGCGGTGATGGCGGGGTTGTCCCAAAATACACCATAACCGCGATTGGATACCATGACCGGGATGGCGACATGCCTGTTTCGCTGTTTTAAAATGACGGATGTTCCTCGGTAATTCATCACATCATGTTGGTGCTGGCCCAGGCCATAGATCGCCTCCCCCGTATGCAATTCAAACGCCTGCCGCACATGGTAGGTCGGGACGCCCTTAAATGCCCATGGTTGGAAATCGCGGCCATGGACAGCCATCTCCGCTGCAACAACACCACCCGCCGCATCCGCAAAACTGACCGCACCGCTGGCTTTATCCACATGCACGGCGAGAGCCAGGGTCGAAATGATTACGGTTTTGGCAGATTCCTGCAGATGCCACCCGTGCGTCAGAGGTTTGGCGATGACGGCAAGGCTTTCGTGCTTGGGGGCTGCCGTGCCGGGACATAAAAGCACGCGGATAACTCGGGGGGTGTAGACTTCAATTTTCAAAGTGCAGTTTGGCAACCCGATCAGCACCCCATCTGCCGTGTGCTTGACCGATGTCACTGGCCCACTGGCGCTGATAGGTGCCTGCACGGCAGCCTTCGCGTTTAGAGGCCTGACTGTGGTCGCCAGCGTGCTGCCAGCCAATATCCCGCCTGCAACTTTGACAAACTTTCTACGCGTCTGATCCATATGTATGCTACCCCGTTCAACCATTAAACCAAGATCGCCACAAACAACGTCACGCCCGCTGGCACCAAGGCAGACCTGCCCGACAATGCGTGGACCAGCAATACTATAACATTAGTAACTATTTGTAACCTTTTGGTGCTTTTAGTCCGGCAGTGCGCCCAACTGACACAGGCAGATGCTATCCCCTGGCGGCACCAACGTAAATAAGCTTCCAAAGCACACATGGGATGCACGACCCGAAATACCACGGCACGCAGCAAAATCCAATCCGTTGGTTCCAATTCGTTGCATATTGATCAGCAATCTGAAGTGTGAATATATCTCGCCCATTGCCCTGTTAGTCGATGGATTTACCGGCCGCTTGATTGCGATGTCGGCACCGGCATCGCCCATCGCCCGATTGGCTGTTGACAGACACCCACTCGCTGGTTATAATCATTGCCCGCATTTAGTAGTATTTAGTTCGCAAAAACTTTTTTGGGAGACGTGCAATGGCTATGTCGAGACGAGATTTGCTTAAGGGAGGGGCCCTGCTTGCTGCCTCCGGGTCGCTTACCGGGCTGCCGTCCTGCACTGAAAGCAGAGGGACGCTGGCGGCACGGAAGTCGAGGTTCGTGCCGCCAGACTCGATCCCCGTCGCGAAGAGGCCTAAAGAGTTGGCTTACTTAGCGCCCTACGTGCACCGGAACGAGAGGTGGGGATCGGAGCGGTTGTTTGAATTCCTCAACGCAATGTCAAAAAAAGATCTGACATCCGTAGCTAAAGCCATCGATGTGAAACACTATCTAGGGCGAGATAAGGCGCGGGATATCTATGCAATCAATCACCAATTACTCTGGGAGTCATCAAGCATTTTCACCTACCCTTTTAAGTCTGTCCGTAGTATCGACTACCAAAACCTCGTGGCTTGGTGTGCCTCAGGGGTTGGGATTGGTAGAAAGCAGTCGGACTTTACAACCACCTTCGATCTGGAACAGGCTATTCTTCGCCGCCAATTCGTCGATATATGGAATAAGCTCGATAAGAAAAAACGGGCGGCGTTGATTAAAAAAATCGGTATCTCCGGCCACGCCTCCGGGATTCGTCTCGCCCATGTTTCCGACCACATCAACCCCTCGGTTTTGGTGGGCATGTCCGGTGCAGGTGCACTGGCAGCTCTCTCGGCGACGGTTAGTTTCTCGGGCTTTGCGTTTTATACCACCATGTCCACGGTCATCGCGACAGTGGCGGGTTGGTGTGGTGTAACCGTGCCCTTTACGGCCTATATGACCGCGTCCTCCACGGTGGCGGCGCTAGCGGGCCCGATTGGTTGGGCGATAGGAGCTGTCGTGCTTGCTGGCAGCTTTGCTGCGTGGGCTGGCTCTGCAAACACACGGACTACAACTGCGTTTGTTCTCCAACTCCATTGTATGAAGGCTGGGGCGCTGTACGCGACTGGTGTTATTTGACGGTCGGAGATGACGTTGTGGCCCCGATACACCGAAACCGTGAGTTTCTGTTGAGCGACCTCTAAATCCATCAAGCAGCCAGCCCTAGCCCAAGGCCAAAAAGTATGCTTTTTGGCCAACGAGCCGCGATGCTGATCGAAGGTTTGGTAAATCCCCAGTCTTCCGGGACAAACCAATCTTGGATCGGCAACCCAATGAATTTACCCATATCGTCCCCTTGGCGTTCAACGCGCGTACGTTAATCGAAAAGAACTTGACTGGTGGCTATGCATCCTCTTGGTGACGGCTGAATATCTCTTTGCGTGACAAAGCCAAGCGCTTTGTCCCAACCCTCTTCGAGGTCGCTTTTGGTTCGCTACCCGTTTTCCAGCGGGTGCTGACGAATTGGGAGATTTCGGCCGCGTTCCGCTCGGCGCCGACCTTTTTTTAATACTGAAGACGCTCTTGGGGTTCGCGTTTCTATCTTTTCGTCGATTGCTAAGAGGTATTCGCAATTCATTTATGCGCAAATGTCAATCGGCCTCTCTTATCGCCGCGACAGGTGCAAACCCCGGTATTTGACGTTATGTTGCTCCTAGGCAGCCTTGGATTTGTTAACCGGAGTAGCCATTGGCAATCATTACCGTTTCATTAAGCCCCGCAATTGATGTCACGCTTGCGACTGAACATCTGCACGTCGGCACTCACCAGCCGGTCAAGCTGCTGGCACAATCCGCCGCCGGTAAAGCAATTAATGTCAGCCGGGCGCTGGCAGCCATGAGCATACCCAGCACCGCCACGGGGTTTGTCGGCAGCACCGAGGCGGACTTTTTTTCCCGGCAATTGATGACCGATAGACCCGGCGGCCGATCAATAATTCGTAATCGCCTGATCAGTTTGGATCAGCCCACGCGTCAAAATATCACCATTCTTTCAGCCGAGGGCGAAACCCATCTGCGCATGGACGGATTCAACCTCGGCGAGTTAGAAATGCGGCGGCTTGCTGGAGAAATCAAGGCTGTTGCCTCCCACGGCGACATGATGGTCGTCACGGGGCTGACCGCGCAACATTGTGTGAAATCGCAGCCGCGGCAAGGTGCCGGCGGCCTGCCGTTATTTGCGTGCGGGCATATCGATGCCAAAGCCTACATTAGCTATTTAATTGTTTTCAGGGAGGAGAAGGGTAGCCGCTGCGGCGCGAAAGTTTTGCTCTGCGCTTATTTTCCGGAATGTGAAGCAGCCGATTGCCGTCGACGTGTTGGGCTGTAATTTGCGGGGCCACCTGCGGTTCAAGTTGCCAATGATCGCAGGTGCATGGGAGATTCTGACATGCCGGTACGCTGCGAAAGCAGCATGGCAGTAAGCATGGAGGCGGTTTCGGTCAGCAGATGCGGCCAGCCGCGGCTTGGCGACGGCGGGGCGGAAAAATGCTGGCAGAAAAGTTCAAGTTCAGCAGCGATCATTTTTTCTACCGGCACTGGAGGAATGGAATCTTCTTCAATCGATTTTCCCGTGGGATCAAAATAATGGTACGAAGATTCGGTCAATTCCAGCGTGCCATCGTCTGAGACGACCGTCAGTTGTCGCTTCCATTGCGGATCGCGATCAGATACGGTGAAGCTGGCCGTGGCGGCGTTGAGAAAGCGGGCAATGCCGGCGGCATGGCCTGTAATGCCGGCGAAACTCTCGCGGTCGCCGAGGGTGCCAACCAGAGATCCAAAGAGCCCCGATGGTGGGCCGGCAATTTCCAGCAGTGTATTCATGGCGTCCCATGCGGGTACCACCAAGTTGCGAATGAAACAATCGGAGGCGACATTTTTGCGCCCCATCATAAGCCCAGGTGCATGAAACATGGCCGAGATAAACTTCGGGCCCTTTAGCATCCCCCCCGACAGCAAGCATTGACGCATGGCCCAAGATTGGGTCATTTTGGGCCAGACATAAAGCAGATGGCTGGTTGGCTCCAGAATGTGGGCGATGCGGTGTGCTTCCGGAAGCGTGTGGACGGGCGGGCCGATACAGAATACGCCAATGCCCTGGTTCAGCAGGGCTTCAATAAAGTCCAGAGAGATTCGGGCTGATCGATCGACAATGGCGATGCGCGGTGATGTTTCCAGCAGCATGCGTCGCAGATCGGCATAAAAGGGAACGTCAAAAATCGTGCCCGTTTCGCGGGCCTGGTTAAGAAACGGCTGACCGGTGGCAACCAAGTCGATAATACCGCCCTTAACTGCCATGGTGATGGCGTTGACCCACTGGGAGGCATTAATATCGACACCCACGATGGCACATGGAATACCCAAACCCAATCATCCTTGCAATGGACGCACCGCACCGGCCAACTATATCGTCCAACCGGCCGCTCGTCAGATCAATGAATTCTCTCGCCTGGTGTCGCGCCGCTATCCACGCCCAGAATAAACACATTTGCGCCTCCCGGTCCGGCCGCGAGGATCATCCCCTCGCTGACGCCAAATTTCATCTTGCGCGGGGCCAGATTGGCACAAAAGATCACCATGCGGCCGATAAGCTGCTCGGGTGTGTATGCCTTTTTGATGCCTGCCAGAATATGGCGTTTGCCCAATGGGCCGGCGTCCAATTCTAGCCGCATGAGCTTGTCGCTTTCCACCACCGCCTCGGCGGAAAGCACTTTGCCTACCCGCAGATCGACGGCCGCAAATTGATCAATGCTGCACACCGGGGCAAGCGGCTCAAATTGGGCCTGGCTTGCGGATGCGGCGACGGCATCTTTGGCGGGGGCGGTCTGGGCCGCGCTGGCTGCTGCCGAGGCGGCAACCGGGGGGGACTGATTTTCTTCCAGCATGGTTTGAATGTTCCTTTCGTCGAGGCGACTTACAAGATGTTCAAAAGGCAGAATGCGGGTAGAGGCCATGGAAAATTCAATATCGCTCCACTTGAGCTCTCCAGTCCGCAGACATTTTTCAATTTTGGCGCTGATCGCCGGCACAATGGGTTTGAGATAAATGGCCAATATGCGGCTGCATTCCAGTGCGGCGGTCAGCACGCCACGGGCCGCCTCCGGATCGCGTTTTACCAGGGCCCACGGGGCATTGTCTTCCACAAATTTATTAGCCTTGTCGGCCAGGGCACAGGCGGTGCGGGTAACGGCCGCAAAATGCCGCCCCTCATAGGCGTCAACCATGTCATCCTGTGCCTGGCGGAAAGCATCCAGCAGCCCCAGGGCATCCTGTGTGACGATGCCCGTTTGCCCCTCCAGCAGACGTGACAGCATGGGAGCCACACGGCTCATCAGGTTGGCAATTTTGCCGACCAGTTCACTGTTCACGCGGGCCGCAAAGTCGGAAAAGCTTAAATCAATATCAGCGGGTGACGGGCCGAGACGCGTGGCGAAATAATATCGCAACCATTGTGGGTCCAGATGCTGCAGATATTGCCGGGCACTGATAAAGGTGCCGCGGCTTTTGGACATTTTTTCTCCATTGACGGTCAGGTGTCCGTGCACCGAGAGCCGATTGGGTAAACGCCGTCCGCTGCCCATTAAAAGGGCCGGCCAGAAAAGCGCATGAAAATAGACAATATCCTTGCCGATGAAATGGTGCACTTCGAGATCGGGATTGGCCCAGAATTCATCGGCTGCGGACACACCGCCCAGCAGGTGCGCCAGCGATGCGATATAGCCAATGGGGGCATCCAGCCAGTTATAAAAGTACTTGCCTGGTTCGCCGGGTATTTCAAACCCAAAAAATGGTGCATCGCGCGAGATATCCCAGTCCTTTAATTCCTCTGCAAACCATTCATCAAGTTTATTGGCTACCGACGGGTCAACCATCCCGCCACGAAGCAATTTTTCCAGTGGCTGGCGAAAATTTTGCAGGCGCAGAAAAAGATGTCGCGATTGTTTTCTCACGGGTGTTGCGCCGCTGACAGCGCTGCGGGGATCGATTAAATCCACCGGTGAATAATGCTTGCCGCATATTTCGCATGAATCGCCATATTGATCGGGGCTGCGGCAATGGGGGCACAGGCCGCGGATGAATCGGTCGGGTAGAAAGATATTTTCAACCGGGTCGTAAAATTGCTCCACCTCTTTCCAGACCAGGTGTTCTCTGGCAGAAAGTTTTTCATACACATCGCGGCACAACTGGGCATTTTCGGGCGAGTGGGTGGAATAATATTGATCAAACGCTACGCCGAATTGGGCAAAGTCGGCGAGGTGTTCCTGATTCATTTTTTCAATAAATGCTTCAGGTGCCAGATTCAAACTGCGGGCCCGCAGCATGACCGGTGTGCCATGGGCGTCATCACCGCACACGTAGGTGACGTTATGGCCACGCAGGCGCTGAAAACGCACCCAGATGTCGGTCTGGATATATTCCACCAGATGGCCGATGTGAATGGAGCCGTTGGCGTAGGGCAAGGCAGAAGTAACCAGAATATGACGTTTGGCGTAGGACATTGGCTCTCCGTAAACAACCGGGTGGTATGTTACCAAAGGAAGCGCCTTTTCGCCGAATCAGGCGGTCAAGGCTAACCCGCCCGGCACGTTAAGTTTTCGGTTGGTGTGGCATGCCCTTGAAACAGGCCACTGTCAAATTTCAAATTCTGCCGGTCGCGCAAGACTTCGCGCAGTCAAGCGGCCGCACCGGTATCGGGATGCTCAGCGGGTGGAGCGGCGGCGGTCAGCACAGCCGGGGCGGGGCGGCTTTTGGGCCAGCCGTCAACGATCATTGATAAAAAGATTCCGATCATCGCCATAATCGGCAGCGACGTAAATCCGAGCATGCCCACCAGTGCACCTGCCAGATAGGTGCCCAGCACGGTGCCTACGGCGTTGGCGGCGTTGTACATGCCCTGTGCCACCCCCTGGCCTGTGGGGCTTAATTCGGAAGTGAGTTCGGTAGCGGAAACGCTGATAACAGGCCACGCCAGGATAACCAATGAAAAGCTACTAAAAGCCATCAGTGCCGTGGCGGTTTTGCTGGGTACAAAAATGGCCGTCAGCATGAGCGCGAAGGCCATCAGGCGGAACAGGCGGCCGGCAAAGTAAACGGCACCCGCACCTAATTTGCTGCTCCATTTACCTGCCAAGGCGTAAAGTGTCACGCCTATACCGGCGGTGATCGCATAGGCCACCGATGTGATTGACGGCGCAATGTGGAAGGTGGTTTTAAGGAAAATTGGAAAATAGGCAAAAAAACCGGAAATGCCGAAGAAGAAAATGAAAATGGACGCCATAAATCGGCCAAACCTAGTGGGCAGCATGCTGCCCAAGTTCTTGATGCCGCGCCAGTTGATGACCGAAAAGTGACGCAATATGCCGCCGCCAAGCAATTCAACGCGGGCAAAGCGGCCGATGGGTGTGATATCCGCATGGGCACGGATCCATCGCAAAGTAATGGTGGGATCGGGCGCAAGGTGAAGGACCGACTTACGAAGCCCCCAAATGCCCAAGCCAATGGCGGGCAGAAGCAGAGCGGCACCGGTCCAGAGTGCGGTACGGTATCCGGCTGCAACCAGGATACCTGCCAGCAACAGTCCGATCGATTGGCCGGCACCGTTAAACGTTTGCAGCCAGCCGATGCGGGGTGTCCATTCGCTGGCGGGATGAAATTCCACCACCATGAGCGTGGCGCAGGTAGCAACAGCTGCCGTGCTGGTGCCCATGGCTAAGGCGATGAGGAACCACGCAAGCAGTCCATGCACCAGCGGAAAGGCTGCCATGCCGACAGCTTCAAGTGCCAGCCCGCCGAAAAAGATAAAGCGGAATTTTTTGGTTCGGTCAGCAATGTTACCCCATAGAGGAGACGAGATGGCGCCCAAATTAAAGGCGCCCATCACAAAACCGACGGTGCTTAATTGCCCCGTGAGTTGGGACATCATAAGGGGAAGCGTGATCGGAATGATGCCGGAGGACACGGCACCCAAAATGGCGTAAGCACCGTACCAGCTTTCCAGCCAGCGGCGCGGCCCCAAGAGCGTATCGCGGACGATATGCGCATAGGCTTCCGGGTTGCTACGCGGCCCCGGCTCGCCGACCGAAGGGGGTGTGGTGGTGCCGGAATTTGTCGTCAATTCATCCATAGGCGGTTACTTTACAGACAAAATGTTGTTATTTCGAGCGCCATGCGGCGCGGGGGGAGAATTTCGCGTGTGAACGCGCCCGCGCTCAACGCGCGTGCGCGAGTCATGCGGCTAAAAAAGGTTCGACGCTCCGCTGGGCGAATAATTTTGGGTACATCGGATTTTCGTCGGGGTTGTGGAAGAATGCCATTTTTGCGATGGCTTTCACGGTAGCTAAAAAAATTGCCACACCCGGTGGCACGACGGCGTGGTAACGGCATGCAAAAACATTTTCGATGCGGTATTTTGTGCGGTTATGGATGCGCAGGTGGCTGACAGTCTTGTCGCCCGCAGGCCGATCGCCATTTTGCCGGACTCGCTGATTAACAAAATAGCGGCCGGAGAGGTGGTGGAGCGGCCCGCGAGCGTGATTAAAGAACTGGTGGAAAATTCCATCGATGCCGGTGCGACGCGCATCGGCGTGGTAGTTGAAAATGGCGGTCGCACATTAATGCGCGTGACCGATAATGGCTGCGGAATGGCCCCCGCTGATGCCCGACTGGCCTTTGCGCGGCACGCCACCAGCAAAATTGGCGATGTGGGCGATTTGTTCAACATTCAGACGCTCGGTTTTCGGGGCGAGGCGCTGGCATCGGTGGCGGGTGTCAGCCACGCCACGCTGGTCACCCGTCGCCCTGACGACACTGGCGGGATCAGGATTGAGGCGAGTGAAAGTGTCATCAGCGAACCAATGCCCACTGCTGCTGCGGTCGGCACCACCATAGAAGTTCGCGATTTGTTTTATTGTGTGCCGGCCCGACGCAAATTTTTGCGCAGCGATTCAACCGAGTTTGGCCATATTCATGATATGGTACTTAGATCGGCCCTCGCATTTCCCGAAATTGCGTTCACCTTGGAACACAATGGCCGCAAAGTGATGGAATTGCCTACCACCGCCGATGCGGCTGAACGCATCGCCGCCGCATTGGATAAGGATTTACGCGGGCAGCTTTTGCCGATCGATCATCCAGACGCCGCGGCCCGCGTGACCGGGTTTATTGGCTTGCCCCAGACCGCACGCGGCACCAATCGGCATCAATTTATTTTTCTTAACGGCCGATATATCCGCGACCGCAGTATGCTTCATGCGATGAAAGAGGCGTATCGCGGCCTGATTGATCCGCATCAGCATCCGGTCGGCATCATATATGTGCAGATGGACCCGGCTGCATTTGATGTGAATGTTCACCCGCAAAAGACCGAGGTGCGCTTTCGCGATGCCAACACGCCATTTCGCCTGGTACTTTCGGCATTGCGGCAAAAACTCCTGCAAACCGATCTGACCCGTCCCGTGTCGCTGCCGAGAGAGTCTCCAGAGGGTGGGGCATCTTCACGCACAACAGCGTTACCGCGGCCATCGAGTCTGGATGAAACGCGGCAGGTGCTCGCTGAGTTTTTCCGGCAGCCACCCATTCAACCTCAGGTGGCTTTGCCCCTGCATGAAATAATCAACACTTCACCCTCTCACGCCCCATCGGCACCGGTTGAGATGGCATCGCTGCCGCAATCAGTCCCAGTCAGAGGTTATACAGAACCGCCTGCTCATCCGATGACTCAGGGCGGTGTGCCTGTTTCTGATACCGTGGACGCATTGCGACGGTCGGACAACTCTAACCTTCTGCAGCCGTCAACGCGGTTTGTGCAATTGCACAACAGCTATATTGTGGCTGAAGACGATTATGGAATCGTGCTTATTGATCAACATGCCCTGCACGAGCGCATTTTGTACGAAGATTTGCTGCGCCGCGTCCGCAACGGGCCGCTGGAATCGCAGCGACTGCTGCTGCCGGTGGTTGTGGAGGTGAACGATCGGCAGGCGGGCAATCTGGAGCGTGTTCGCCCGACGCTGGAAAAACTGGGAGTGGAGATCAACCGTTTCGATGTGCAGAGCGTGGCTGTGCAGGGGTTGCCGCCGCTGCTGGCCCGGCTGGATGCCTACGCCTTTATCCGCTCACTGCTTGATTTTCTGGATGATGCCGACCGGACCATTGGTGATGAGGAACTGCTGCACGAGGTATTGGATATGGCGTCATGTAAGGCGGCGGTGAAGGCGGGCGATCCACTGACTGGCGACGAAATTGAAGCGCTTTTGGCACGCCGGGATGAAATTGAACGATCCAGCAACTGCCCGCACGGCCGGCCGACGACGATCCGCCTGAGTTTTGCACAGCTTGAAAAGCAATTTAAGCGGCGGTAAGACCGGCGATAATGCCGGCGTTAGTACCGGCGTTAGAAAATATCATGCTGCGCGGGGCATGCGGATGCAGGCCGGCCCGCGTAAAGTCGGACCGATTCCGCAACATCCGTGACAACGTCCGCTGGGCCTTGCGCTTCCTGCCCACATAGCCGCCAACTTGTCGGCGGTTTTTTCGTGGCACGTCTGATAACCAATCTGGCCTAAGCGGTGAGGCCGGGGTATTACGCCTCAAAGCTTACCGTTGCAAAATGATCTGCCAAAATTTATTTGCAAATTTTTTGCAATTACAACGATATTAGGCTACCATATTACAGATAGGAAAGGGTTACGTTGACATAAAAAGCGGAAATTCTGTATTTCACTAGACGTCCAAGGATGGGCTTTACTCCATAGCAGAAAAGGTGGCTTATCCATGATTTATGAATTTACTGTCGAAAACTTTCGATCCTTTGGTGAGGCACAAACCCTGACGCTCGTCAAGGGTCGGGAGCGAAATAAGCCGGAAAACCTGACAAGCGGTCCGGAAGGCTTCCCTCAGGCGGTTCGCGTGGCGGCCATTTTTGGCCACAACGCCTCGGGCAAGAGCAACTTGGCCAGAGCGGCGCAGGTGTTCGTCAATATCGTGCGGAACTCAGGTGCCGTCATCTACCCCAACAACCAAATTCCCGGTATAGAGCCGCACTTGCTATCGCGTAAATGGGCACCGGAACCGTGCCGCTTTGAAATTGTATTTCCTACCGACGCGAGGGTGTTTCGGTATTCCTTCTCCGCTAGTGCCCAGCGAATTAACAAGGAAGCACTTATTGAGGAATTGGCGTCGGGCAAGCAGCGGCCGGTCTTCACTCGGCAAACGGATGCGGCCAACCAAACCAAAGTGGAATTTCATGCCGAACACGACTTTGAAAATATTGCCCGCGAGCAAATTGCAAAGCTCACCCGCGAGACATCCTTGGTGGTTTCCAGCGGTGCCAACCTCAACGTCCCGCTATTGCGGCTGCTTTACGATTTAATCGTCGGACGGGCACTGTTTTTGGGGCTTTCACATTTGCCTTTCGACCCCGGCACGCATCTAGCAAATCTTTTGCGGGACGATACTGCGCTGCGCGAGCAGCTTCGCGTATTTTTGCGGGACGCAGACGTCGGGATAAAAGATATTCGCATTCCCCACGAGTCTGCGGACGAGGCGCAAATATCGTCACTCGCCGACCAATTGCGGCCGCGTGAGGGCGAAAAAGCGGAACGGACCACGCGGCAGCTTATCGAGTTGGCAACGCGGCGGGTTCGCTCGGTGCACCGCGCCACCGATGGTCGTGAGATGGAATTTGAATGGCGCGATGAATCATGGGGTACGCAGCTTTTTGCGGTTCTTTTTTGTCACCTTGCGGCGGCGGCGAAAAATGGTTGGACGGTGATCGTGGACGAATTCGGCTCTAACGTACACCCGCTGCTGGCCGAGCGACTGCTGGAGTGGTTTCAATCCCCGACGCACCATCCCGCCGCACAGCTTATTTTGGCCACACACGCTACGCCATTATTGACGCCGCGGCTGTTGCGCAAGGATCAGATATGGTTTACGGAAAAAATATCTTCCGGCGAAAGCCGCCTTGCGTGCTTGGCGGACTTTCGCGGTAAAAACGCCCCGCGCAGCACCGAGGCATTTGAACGCAATTATCTCTCTGGCGTCTATGGCGGAGTGGCTGATTTTGGTGCCCATCTTTCCGGCGTTCCCTACGGTGAAGAGGAGCCGGATGAAGAAGGTGAAACGCCATCCGGCGGGGCGGTGCCGGCACCGTGAAACGCATCAACAGGCCGCTGGACTGGAGATTTCCCATAATGATTGTTTGTGAGGGATACCTCGAGCTCTTCTATTTTAAGAGGCTTTATGCGTGGCGAGAGTCTTGGCTGGGCCACAGTAACCTTTTGCATTTCAAAATCATCTGCAACGATGGCAAAAGCCCGGAGTCCGTTGTGGCGAAAGCGGTAGGCGAAGCCCGTGGCAGTTATCGCGAGGTCTGGTGTGTGTTTGATGTTGAGCGGCCGCAGCATTCAGCAAAGCTATCTAAAGCCATCGATTATGCCAAAAACAATAAAATTCATGTTGCGTTGACTTATCCATCCTTTGACGCCTGGGCACTGGCCCATCTCGACCCACTGCCGAACGTCCATGAGAACAGTGCCAAGTGCTACAAGCAGAAACTTCACGAACGCCTTGGGGTTAGATTCACAAGGGCCAGCGGCGATGAATTCGCCGCTAGCATACTGGGCGACAATTGCTGTCATGTCGAGCGCGCACAGCGTAACATCAGTTGCTGCGAAAACGTTGACGAGGTGTGCCGCAGTAGCTCGCCTTCCACAAACCTGCACGTTTTGGTTGACAAATTTTTGGCTCAATAGCCCCGCCAAGTCGATCGTCATTGCGATGTCGATGAGTTCCGCGTGGCTCAGTCCCCTGCGGCTTGATGCAAACGTCGCAAGCACCGACCTTTTGGGGTGCAGCGGTGGATTCTCCCCGCCCCACTGAGCATACAGCCGGTGATGACAGCCCGGTTTCCGTTCCGCAGACCATGCCGGCGAGCCAAGCCACCGCGAATGCGGGCCCTAATGCATCAACCTGCACCCATTGGGTTTGCCTGCGCTGCATAGCACCAAACCTGCTCGGTTCGATTACCGCTAATCCCCTGCCCATTGGCCTCCCAGACTGCATGTGGATGGGAGATTCCGCTACTTCTTCCTGCGGCCCGATAGGGTGCGTCCGATCTGCCAACAACCTTAAATCGTACGGCCGGATGTTGGAGAAGCCGGGCTTAAGGCATCTGTACCGGACGCACGGGGTCGAGATATTAATTCTTACCATCCGCCTGATATGGCAAGCGCGAAAAACGGGAGGGCTGCCGCTGCAGCCCTCCCGTTGGGATGGTTGCATGAAGCTGGCGACCTACCGGCTGTTGGGCCGACCGGATTTTGGCAACATGAATGGTGTTGGTGGTCATGTTCAAGGTACCGGTCACCTTTACCTTTTTGCCGGCGTATTTTTTGGCGGTATGCGGGTCATTGAGGTAATGACCAACCACCTACTCTTGAGTCGTTTTACCCATGATCAAGGCGTATTGACCTTGCTTAAGTTTGTACACCGTGCCGACAAACGTCATTCCTTGCGGTTGAGCCTGCTGCGGGGGTGTCTGTTGCGGCATGGCCTCGACGCCATTGGCGTAACCGGCAATTCCGGCAGCCACACCTGCAGCCAGCATCCACGCCGTCATTTGTTTTCGACAATTCATGATTTTCGTCCTTTCAAAAAGGAAACACCGATCCGGCGGATGCCTCTCCGGTACACCGTGCCTGAAGTTCAATTGGAAAGTGCATCGGCGGCCGGTAAGTTCATCCCTGAACCCCACCCGACCCGCCAGGCGCGTGCACACACCTGGGCCACGCGATGACCACCGACGGATGTCGTTGCGACACTCCGCCTGAATCGGTCCGTTGCGCCAGGGGACCATCCCCTGGCTCAGGCCGACCGTAACATTTTTTGCACAGTTGCGTCAAGCCAAAAATTCAACATTTTACGCTTTTTTGTCTCGCCGCATTTTACTTGCGTTCTAATACAGTATTTAAAAACTACTTTTGGCTGTGCGATGCTGCCCCGTGTGCGATGTGGTCCTTGCCCCTTGATCGTGTTTAAGGTGAGACCAAAGGGGCATGGCAATTTGGGTTTGCAGCCGGACGGTCTCGACAATGCCGATGGTGCCCTGGATGTGACACCGCATTGGGCGGCGAGCCTACTGTCAAGGCCGATCCCTATTGTTTGTGAGGGACGCCTGGAGACGTTCTATTTCCAGGCACTCGCTGTGTGGCGAAAGCGCCGACTGGATGGGGGAGGCAATTTGCATTTCAAAATCATCTGCAACGGTGGCAAAGGCCCGGCATCGAATGTCCAACGGGCCATTGATGAAGTCCGACGCGAACGCAATCAAGTGTGGTGCGTGATGGACGTTGAGAACCCGAATTCCAATGCCCTCCAAACAGCAATCGTTCGCGCCGAAGCTCGGGGCATCAGGCTGGCGCTCACCAATCCATCCTTCGATGCGTGGGCATTGGCCCACCTCGAATCGATCAAGAACACCAAACTTAAAACTGCCAAAGATTTCAAAGATGAATTGCATGAGCGGATCGGGAGGCCGTTTTCTCTAAAAGACGGTGGAACATTTGCATCTGCAATTCTTGGCAATGGCCTCGCCAACCTAATGACGGCACGAAACAACATCGCCGTTGTTTGCGAAACCACCGAGTTGCTCAACCGTTGTCCCTCCACATTAAATATAGACCAATTGTTGCAGCTATTTAACGCTGATGTGACGTGCTGACGCGGCTACCCATGCGGGTACCCGGCCGAATATTTCGGCGTGGCCGATGGTGGCGGTTGGATGGCCAAGCGGGCCGATGAGTTGTTTGGCCCGTGTGGTCAGCGGCTGGACCGCGATGACGGTTGCAATGTGGTAGCGCCGTAGGAAGCCGTGAAGCTGTGCGGCATAGTGACTGCACAGCGGCCCATGCGAGAGCCATGTCTGTACCAATGGGCTATGGGCGTAGTTTCCGGGTACGGTACCGGTGTAGCCGTCAACCATTGGAAATGCAAAATGGGCTTCCGTCTGCCAAAGCATGCTCCAACTGCGGTAACCAAATGGAAAGATAAGCACTCCATGCCGGTTGTGCCCTTGGGGATGAGAGACTGCACTGGCAAAGATGCGAGGCGTGCGGAAGTGGGTGCTCCAAAAACCAGCCTGCGTATTGGGTATTAAAAATATAATTGATACGACGGCAAGGGTGATTCGCCTGCCGGGATGGGTAATGCTTTCCGAAAGCCAACGCGCCATGAGCATGGCCAGAAACAGCACGACATAGAGCATCAATCGACCGGGCAATGCTTTTTGCATGACCGGCATGTGGCTGATGACCAGCCACGGCAATGGAATGGGCAGTTTTTGATTCAGGGTATGCAGTTGCGGTCCCATGGCCAGCAGCAGCGTTAGGCTCAGCATGGCGATCAGCCATTGCTGCGATGGTTTGGCCGCCGTGCGCCGCCAGGCCACCACCGCCATGGCGATGAGTGGAAGGCCCAGATAGGCCCCTTGCTCGGCATCGCTGCGAGCACCGGCAAATAAATGCCACAGCGGTGCCAGCAGCGTACTTCCCAGCCAGGTGGTGTAGGTTGGTACGGCCAAATTGAGCGGGTCAATACTGTAGACGCCGGCACTCCATAATCTGCCAGCGGTGTAGCCCGTCCACAATGTCGGGCCGACGAGGGCGATGACGGCAGCAACCGCGATGCAGAGAGAGATAACTGCACCCCATGCGGTGGGTACAAGACGTCGGCCAAGGGATGGATGAAGCACCCACGCCACACCCATGGCGACGGCAGCGAGCATGACGGCAGTGGCAAAAAACTCGGTTGATATGCCGAAAAGCAGCAGCCACAAGAAAGCGCTGATGGCAACAAAGCTGCGCAATGCTAATTTGTGATGAACGTGTCGCAGTGCCATCCACGCCAGTAGTGGGATGGGAAATAGCATCGAACAATTCAAATGGTTCAATAATTGCCGGAATTCATAACTGGAGAACCCCACAATGAAACCACCAAACAGTGCTGGCCAGAACTTGCCGCACCATTCGCGGCACAATTCATAGGCAGCCCACGCCAATAGAACCGGCGAGAGGAAAACGGCCACGTTATAGGCTGATACCGGTCCCAATAACTTCGTGACCGGAGAGAGCAGCAGTGACGGTGTGGCGATGCTGGTTGTCCAAAGCAGATTGATGCCAGTTGGCCACCAGATATAGTGGCTGGTCAGCGGGTTTGCTCCATGGTTGATGGCATGCAGCCACCACGCCATGTACCAGATAAAACTCAGTACATCCGGTGTGTGATTTCCCAAAACGCAGCCGGGGCCGCGCAGGCCAGGAAGGAGCAGGCCTGCGGCGAGGCTGGCGTAGCCCAGCAGGGCTGCCAACGATTGCCACCAGTGATGATTTTTCATGCCAGCGTCCGCCGCGTTCGTCCAAGCCTTGGCCATCCGAGGCTATCGCCGCGCAGCGCGCCAATGGCCGCCAGCAAATTGCCAACCCACCAGACTGCAATGGCAGCGCCGGCCAACAGCCCACCAATCGCGGCGAATGTGGATGCGATGGGGGCCGCCTGCACTGTAGCTAAGACTTGGTGCAGCCCACGGTGTGGGAATCCGGACCCGTTTGTGATCGTATGGACTGCCAATCGGCAGACTGCCGTACCTGCGACGACGGCGGCAAGCAGTATCGCCTGCATCCACGCTGCCAAGGTTGCCTGCCTACGGACCCAATCGACATTGGAACGTCCTGCCAAAAGCAGGCCGGGCACTATGGGAATCGCCCAGCCAAGCCCAATTGCGGCGGCTAGCAAGCAGCGATGACGCATGGAAGGTGTGGCGGCTGACGCAACATGCATGGATTTCTGCCTCAATGCCCCTGAAATCATAAAGACGACGCAGGGCAGGATTATCGCTTTGCAGTCAGCCTTAGGCAAGATGATGCTGGCGATCATTCCGACCGGTTCCCGATATTTGCTACGGCGTCAATGCAGCATTAGGATTCATGGGATGGAAAAGGAACGTGATGAAACCTGCGGTGATCCATTGGCACCGCTGCGAGAGCAGATCGATCAATTGGACCATCAAATTGTTGCCATACTTAATCAGCGGGCGCGTATTGTGGTGGAAATTGGCAAAGTGAAGCAGACTTCCAATGCCCCCATTTATGCGCCCGATCGAGAAAAAATTGTCCTGGAACGTGTGCGCCGTGCCAATCGGGAGGCGGGGGGGCCGTTGCCCGATAGTTGTATCGAAGCGATTTACCGCGAATTGATGTCAGGCAGTTTCGCGCTGGAAAAGCCCCTGCGGATCGCTTTTCTTGGGCCGAAGGGGAGTTTTTCCCATCTGGCCTCCACCAAGAAGTTTGGTGCATCGGTCGAGCACGTGCCGGTGGCGGATATCAATGGCGTATTTGATGAAATTGCCCACCATCACGCCGATCTGGGGCTGGTACCGATTGAAAATTCCACCATCGGTGGCATTGTGGAAACCATGGATGCATTTGTCGAGCATCGCTCGGTGACCATAGTGGCCGAGGTACTTATATCCATTCATCATCATCTGCTGGCACAGTGCGAAGCGTCAGAAATTAAGGTTATTTACAGTAAGCCGGAGGTATTAAATCAGTGCCGCCGCTGGCTGGCCGAGACTTTGCCCGAGGTACCACGCGTGGCGGTTGGCTCCAGCAGCAAGGCGGCTGAAATGGCGCAGTCCGAACGGTATGCGGCGGCCATTGGCTCCGCACTGGCGGCGGACCTCTACAGTTTGAAGGTGCTCTTCGCCAACATTGAAGACAATGCTGACAACGTAACCCGTTTTCTGGTGGTGGGACGGCAGCCCGCCAAGCGCACCGGCGATGATAAAACTTCCATCATTTTTACCACATCGCATAAAAGCGGTGCCTTGGTGGATGCCCTGGATGCGTTTCGGCACTATGGCATTAATCTGACCAACATTGCAACGCGGCCCAGCCGGTCCGGGCCGTTTGAATACTACTTTTTTGTTGATTTTGGCGGCCATCACAGCGATGAACGGGTGGCAAAGGCAATCGCTCAGGCAAAGGAACATTGCCTGCAGATGTTCATGCTGGGAAGTTTTCCGCGGGCGGTGGAAATTTTATAATGCGTCGGTCATCGGCAGGAGCCACGCATTGATGGTGCCCGCTGCAGCCATAGTCGGGTTGGCCGTCCGGTGGAAATGGTTTGAAATGGGCGTGTGCGGTGGTGAGCGACGCGGTTGTGGGGCTCAATGAATTGGAGGCATCGTGAAACAGGAAAATATCGAATCGGTATTGCATGAACATCGGCTCTTCCCTCCGCCGGAGGCGTTTGCCCGCCAGGCCCGCATCGGCAGCCGCGAGGCGTATGACAAGCTTTACCGTCAATCCATTGATCATCCGGATGAATTTTGGAATCAGCAAGCCCGGGAACTGGCGTGGATCACGCCATGGAAAAAGGTGCTGGACTGGAGCAACCCTCCTTTTGCCAAATGGTTTGTTGATGGCGAACTGAATGTGGCAGCCAACTGCATCGATCGGCACATTGCTGACCGGGGCGATGCACCAGCCATCATCTGGGAGGGCGAACCGGGCGATTGCAAAACGCTGACCTACCGCGAACTGCTCAGGGAGGTATGCAAGCTGGCCAACGGTTTGAAAAAGCTGGGGGTTAAATCGGGAGATCGCGTGGCGATCTACATGCCGATGGTACCTGAGGCGGCCATCGCCATGCTGGCATGTGCCCGCATTGGTGCGGTGCATACCGTGGTGTTTGGTGGCTTTGCGGCTGAGGCACTGGCCGACCGCATTAATGATGCCCAGGCGCAAGTGGTCATCACCGCCGATGGCGGCTGGAGACGCGGAAAGATTGTTGAACTGAAATCGAATGTGGATGTGGCATTGGCGAAAACGCCGGCTGTGCGCCATTGTGTGGTACTCAAACGGACGGGCACAACCATTACCATGCAGCCTCAGCGGGACATCTGGTATCACGACTTGGTGGCCGATCAAAGTGATCAATGTCCCGCGGTACCGCTCGACAGCGAGCACATGCTTTTTATCCTGTACACCAGCGGTACCACGGGCCGGCCTAAAGGGGTGGTGCATACGTCGGCAGGATATCTGCTGGGGGCATACCTGACATGTAAGTATGTGTTTGATCTGCGACCAAGCGACGTGTACTGGTGCACGGCCGATGTGGGTTGGATAACAGGGCACAGCTATATGGTTTACGGGCCGCTGGCATGCGGCGCAACGGTTGTCATGTACGAAGGGGCGCCCAATCATCCGGGGCCGGATCGGTTCTGGCAGATCATAGAAAAATATCGGGTAAGTGTGTTTTACACGGCCCCGACGGCCATTCGTGCGTTTGTCAAATGGGGCGACGAACATCCCAAAGCTCACGATTTAACATCGCTGCGGCTGCTGGGTACGGTGGGCGAGCCGATTAACCCTGAGGGGTGGATGTGGTATCACACGGTTATTGGCGGCGGCCGCTGCCCCATTGTCGATACATGGTGGCAGACGGAAACCGGCAGCATCATGTGCACGCCTTTGCCAGGTGCCATTGCGGCCAAGCCGGGCAGTTGCACATTGCCATTTTTTGGCGTGGATATGGCAGTGGTGAATCAGCAGGGTGATGAAGTGCCGCCGGATGTCGGCGGGCTTTTGGTCATCCGCAAGCCGTGGCCCAGCATGCTGCGTACCATTTACGGTGACGATGCGCGGTTTGTGTCGCAATATTGGTCGCAGGTTAAACCATATTATTTTACCGGCGATGGTGCCCGCCGCGATAAAGATGGCTATTTCTGGGTGATGGGCCGCGTGGATGATGTGGTGAATGTGGCGGGGCATCGGCTTGGGACCATGGAAGTGGAAAGTGCTATTGTGGCCCATCCTGCGGTGGCGGAGGCGGCCGTTGTTGATCGACCTGATGACATTAAAGGGCAGGCCTTGTGTGCATTTGTAACGCTGAAAGAGGGCCACCCACCGTGCGAAGAATTAAAAAATGCCATTCGTGCCCGGGTGGTAAAAGAGATTGGAGCCATTGCCCGCCCGGACGATGTGCGCTTTACCGAAGCCCTGCCTAAGACGCGATCTGGAAAAATTATGCGGCGTCTGCTGCGCGACATTGCGGCCGGACGGGTGTCTGTCGGGGATACCAGCACGCTGGAAGATTTTTCGGTATTGGCAAAATTACGGGAAACATCAGAATAGGGGTGGATCAAGCTGATGGCGGGCTGCGCAATCCGAGTACCTGCATGATCGTTGGGTCTGCGCGTTGAAAGGCATCGGTTTGTGGAGTTTTAATACGACAGCGCCGGTTAATGTTTACGATCGGCTGAATAAATACTGAGGCCTTAAACGGCAATTCAGCGGATTTTAATGGTCGGTCATTAGACATCGGCATCGTTACCTTGGTATCATTGAGGCGTGTTATTACGTCGGACCATCGTGGCCATGGCACTGGCATTGTTCGTGCCTGCGTCGGTTGTTTTCAGCAGCCTTGCGGGGTGTGGTTACACCGTGCACGTTTTTCAGGCGCCAACTCGCACACCGTTCCTGGGGCGCTATGTGCAGAAGCATTATTTCCGTGTTATGCATCCCATTCGCCTGCAGACAGGAGGCCTGTGGTCACAATTAGTTATCAGCGACGGGCCGCCTGTGCTGGCGTATGAATATTGCAGCACCAATCAGCCACGATTCCATTATCCTGGGCGTCATGATTCGGATAGTCTCGGTACATGGACGGGCAGGACGCAATTTGCAGGGCCTTACCAGGCGAACATGCAGGTTGACCCTGCACGCCAAAACGCGAGCGATTATGCGCAGGATTATTACCATTCTGACGTGCCATCCGGGCGATACCGCGGAAATGATGATGACGACGGGCAGGATCATCATCACGGGGCAGATGGTAGTGGCGGTACGCACCCCACCGCCATATTTGACGGGCACTATTTAATGCCTGGTGCGGTTCTTCGAGCGCCGAGAGTTTACGTATACAGGCATGAGATAATGCTGCGTGCAGACTTGATGGGAGAATATTCGTTTACCCAGCATGTCCGCATTTTGATCAGCTCGTCGCAAACGGTGTTGCCTCCATGGGCAGAAGTTTTGAAGCGCCTGCGCTATTACCTTTTGGAGATACCTAAACCCAAACCGATGCCCATTGCGGTTTCGCATGTTTCCATTGTCGCGACACCATCGGTCGTGGTGCCTGCTACCGACGGCAGTGTCAACGCCCCGGGCCACCACTAAGGATGTCTGCCTGCATAGAAATGGCTATGCGGCTGTTTTGAGGCGTCGGATATTTTCGACAAAGCCTCACGGCGGTGGCGACAGCTACACTTCACGACGATTGGGCCAATCGGGGAATCTGCTTACCGAGTATTTTACGATTGTCGCCGACGCGCTGGCCTAATTTAACACCCATCTGCTCCATCCGGTCAATCAGTTCGATCATGCGCTGCTTTAATGCCAGATCATCGGTGCCAAGTGCGCGGGCAATGTCGCGGTCGTACTGCTTGCGCAGTTCCTTGATTTCCCTCAAAGCACGTCGGCAGGTGATGCAGCGTTTGGGGAATGTATCAATCCAAAAGACATATTCTTCATACCAAGTTTTTTGCTCCCGTGCCGTGAAACAGAACTCCTTGCCGCAGCGAACGCAGACTACCGTGGCGTCAATGTACCAAAATCGCGGCAGGATCGAGTAATTTTGCTTCGCCACTTCGGCTCGAATCACGGTTGTATAATCGAGCCGAAGGGCGCGCGGAAAGAGCCATTCTGGCATATTTCGTGGATCATCTTTGTTAAATACATCCTTCATCGGTCGACGCCCAAAATGGGATATAGGCACATTCTCCGCTTGTTGAAGCGGTGGATTTTACCTACTCATCCCTACCATACGTGCAAATCTCCGGGCAGCCGAGCCAGGCACCGGGGGATAGCAAAACAGGGCGGCCTCCACAAGCCGCCCTGATGTCTGCAAATATGAAATGAGCGATGATCAGGCCTTCACGCCAAATTCATAATTGGTCTGCTGATAAAACATCTGGCCGGGCAGAAGCAGCGTGGATGGGAATTTCGGCTCGTTGGGAGAATCGGGGTAGTGCTGCGTCTCAAGCGTGATGGCCCCATGACGCGGATAATACCCGCCGATCCCCTTGATATTCCCGGTGAGGAAATTGCCGGTGTAAACCTGTATACCCGGCTGCGTGGTAAAACACCGAACGTATCGGCCGGTGGTTGATTCGCTCAGTACGGCGGCCAGAGCCATCTTTTTCTCGTCTTGATTGCGCAGGCACCAGTTGTAGTCGTAACCGTAGGGAAACAGATCAAAATTGGCTTTGGACCCTTTCGGGAAGTGCTTGAGGCGACTGCCAACAACTGTCGGGGTACGGAAATCCAATGGCGTTCCGGCCACCGGGGCGATCACGCCGGTCGGGATGAAATAATTATTGGTGGGGGTGTAATAATCTGCATTGATCATCAACTCGTGGCCCATGGCGCTGGTGCCCGGGGCAAGGAGGTTGAAGTACGCGTGGTTGCAAATGTTGATAACGGTCGGTTTATCGGTGACGGCCCGATAGTGCACCCTGATGGTGTTGTCTTCGGTCAGCACATAGGTGGCATCCACTTCCAAGTCGCCCGGAAAGCCGTTTTCGCCATCCGGGCTGAAGAGTTTAAATCGGATGCCCGGCATACCGACTTCCGTTACCGGCTCGGCATCCCAAACCTGCTGATCGAAGGCGTGTGGGCCACCATGCAGTGTGCACGGGCCGTTATTCAATGGGAGATGGTACGTCTTGCCGTCAATGGTGAAGCGGCCATGATTAATTCGATTGGCGTACCGGCCGATGGTAGCGCCGAAGTAGGGGTCCATCGCATGTGACCGGGCGTAGTCGGCCAGATTGTTAAAGCCCAGAATCACGTCGCCAAGGTTACCTTTGCGGTCAGGCATGATGATTCGCTGAAACCGGGCACCATAGGTGATCATCTGCACCACCATGCCGCTGGAGTTGGTAAGCGTAAACTGGTATACCTTCTTGCCGCTGGGCACGGTACCGAAGTGCTTTTTATAGCACGCCAGCTTTTTGGGCATCGACATGGCAGAATCGCCCGACATGCTGCTGCAGCCCGTCAGCGCCAGTGCTGCGCCTGCACCTGCGGCTGCAACAAACGTACGACGCGACACATTGCCCACTGAAAACTTACCTTTTTCAGACGACATGGTAAACCTCCGTCAAAAAACAGAAACATCTACTAGAAGCTAGAGAATATATGCTGCCGCTAAATTCTCGGCAAGTGCATGGCGGAAGGAATGGGCGGGGCGTGGCAATTTTTTCAGGCCGGCCCGCGTACGAGGCGCACTTCGTGGTTGCCAAACCTTGTGCGGTCACCACAACGGCACGACGGACAATTGCCGACTGCACGGCCCACGTAGCGTCGGGCTCGCCCGATTTCGTTTCGATCGTGAATTCCCGCAGCTCGCAAGGGAAAATACATTCTTCCGATCCTTCGATAACTCCTCGCCCAAAGCGACAGATCGGAAATTACAGAAGGCAAAAATCCCCGCCAGATGCCCATCGCCGGGCGGTCACCTTATGTTAAAGGGCCGGAAATGGCCTGAAGCCGGAATTCCCGGCGAAGGGCGAATGGCGCCGGTTTACGCGTACCCGTGACTCCGGGGCATGTCGCGCGCGGTGTCGCGGCGGGGCGCAATTGCCAATACAGATCGCACTTCAGCTGCGAGCTTCGCACTTGTACTTGGCCGGAGGCTTCCGGGCTTATGGCGCGTTGATTTATGGCGGCGCTAACGGATCCCTGTTTTCTTTCGC
>Ga0209012_1000425_pt1 | contig 60851 bp, 58 predicted proteins | sample RS3BMetagenome_FD_184735 | JGI IMG/M metagenome (GOLD analysis project Ga0209012, IMG submission 184735) | Ferric oxide microbial mat and aquatic microbial communities from Rainbow Spring, Yellowstone National Park, USA - RS3B (SPAdes) (version 3) ... | reverse complement strand
GATCCACTCGTCATCGTCGTCGAGGTCGTCGATGTCCACCTTGAGAGTTTGCCCCCGGCCGCAACGGAACATCACGTCCGTCATCGATCAGGTGAGCGAACCCCCGTCAGATCCGAAGCGCCAGATTCTCGACACACTGGCTACGTACTGCGCGCGGATCTCTGACTCAGGTCACTAGCGGACCGGGCGCACGACGTCCCTGCCGGGGTCGTCGGTCGGCTCCCCCGCGGAGGAGCCCCGGTTCCCGGGTTCCGCCACGCCCGGCCGTGGGAGCGGCGCCTCCTCGAGCGACCGGGCGATCCGTCGGAGCAGCGACCGGATGGTGGCGGTGGCCACGTGGGCGAGCGCGGCTTCGTCGAGGGCGGCGCCGGCACGTCCGAGTGGCGGGCGGTAGCGACCGGCCAGAGTGACCTCGGAGCGGGCCGCGTCCAGCGAGGCGAGCCGGAACTCCCCCTCGAAGCGCGGGAAGAGCCCGGTCGGCCCGGTTGCCTCCCAGATGACCGGGACCACCAGCGACTCGTCGGTCCCCACGGGGGCGCCGAGCTGGACCGTCACGGACTTCCCGAGCCACGTCGGTCCTCCCGGGCCCAGACGGAGGTGGAGCTCGTCCTCCTCGTCGTCGGCGGCCTGCACGTGGGGGACCAGCCAGGAGCTCCCCGAACGCAGCGTGGCGGCCACGACGGCGGCCGACAGCTCCACCTGCACCGAGTCGACGATCGACACCGAGACCAGATGCGGACCGTGCGCGTCGGCCGGGACGGGGTAGGTGCCCGCACCGATCTGCCGGTCGCGTTCGACCAGGTCGGCCAAGGTGGTCCCGGCCAGGGTACCCCGCAGGGCCGCCGTGGCGGCGGTCCAGGTCTCGTGCAGCGGGCAGACCTGCTCCCAGCGGCAGGGTCCGTTCCCGAGCACGCACGCCTCCGGGACCAGCCGCCCCTCGGCCGCCTCGACGACGTCGAGGACGGTGACCTCCTCCGGCGGGCGGGCGAGTCGGTAGCCACCGTTGGTCCCGAAGTAGGACACGGCCAGGCCGGCCCTCGACAGGTCGCCGAGGATCTGGGAGGCGTAGGTGCGCGGCACGCCCATCTCCGACGACACCTGGCGCAACTTCTTCGGCGTCCCGGACTCGAACGCCCGGGCGAGGCAGAGGGCGGAGCGCACGACGTAGTCGCCCCGCTTCGACAGGGCCAGGTTCACCGGTCCAGTGTACCGGGCCGGTCGGGGCGGGAACCCCAGGTGGCGGCAGCCCGTGCACCTCGTCCTCCGGCGTCCGGCGCCCCGCGTGGGAGCGGGTGCGGAACCCGTCAGCGCTCCCGACCGGAAGGACGGTCCGTGGTACCCAGGAGGGCGAGGGCGGCGACGACCAGGAGCGGTCCCGTGTTGGGGTCCGTCGCGATGCCACTGCCCAGTTGCCCGAAGCCCTCCCCGACCGCCCAGGTGGCGACGGCCAGGGCGACGCCCGCCCCGGCGGCCCGCCGACGGACACGACCGCCTCCCAATCCGGCAAGGCCCACCACCATCGGTGCCACGGTGAGGACGACCACCGCCGCCCATCCGGAGTCCCGGATCGAACCGGCCACGACGTGGTCGACGCGGGCGAGCCATCCGGGGACCGAACCGGCGACCTGGGTGAGCTGCGCCGCGACCCGGCCCGCCGACCGGTTGGCCGGCAACAGGGCCGACAGCCCCAGTGCGACCCAGAGTGCAGCCCACGCTCCTGCGAACCACGCACCGACGGGGCCGGCCGGTCCGCCGTCGGAAGACCTGGCGTCCTCCGGCCATGCCGCGACCGCCAGGACGGCGTAGAGGAGCGCGGCGCCGGGTGCACCGGTGAGGGCCGAGGCCGTTCCACCGGCGATCCCGCCGAACCCCTCCCCGACGGCCCAGACGCCGGCGGCCCATGCCATCGAGGCCAGGAGGGCGGCTCGTGCCGTCCTCGGCACGAGGAGGAACAGGCCGAGCGCCAGCTGCACCAGGGCGAATCCGAGGTCGGAGACGACAGGGTGCGACGCGATCAGGTGAGCCGAGTGGAGCGCGGGCCATGCCACCCACCCGGGCTGACCGGCGGCGGCCGGGGCCACGACCTGACGGGCGAACCGTGCGGTGAACATGGCCGGTTGGAGCTGCAGGGCACCGTCGAGGAGCCAGAACACGGCCAGGGTGATCCGGACCCCCCGCCGTCCGAGCGAGAGTCTCCTGGGACGGGATCGGGATGCGGTCCGCGGCGGATGTGCAGGCGGGCGAACGGGCGCGACGACCGGATCGATGACGCTCACGGTGGCTCCCTTTGACAGGTACACCCGTGTGGATGCATGCCCCGATTCGGAGCGGAGGTGACCACCGGATGACGCCTATTCACATCAATTTCCCGGGGTCACATGAGTCCATAGTGAGCTTTCGTGAACGTGTGTCTCCTGTGTAGCGGTGCCCAGGTCACGGGTCTATTCACGGGAAATCTCATCCGGAGCGACGACCACGACGAATCAATCCCTGCCAAGGCAGCCTGCGATGACAGGGTTCCTGGCCGAACTGTCCGCTCGAGCACGGTCCATGTGCTCTACGGGGCACGGTGTGCATTCCGCACATCAAGCGCGGTGTGCAACCGCACACAAGGAGAAAGGGTGATCACGTTGACCGTTCATTCACGAAACAAGGGCAGGAGAGCACTTCACCTGCTCGTCGGTGTACTCCTGGCGGTGCTCGCCGCAGCCACGGGGCTCACGGGCGCGTCGGTCGCGGGTGCATCTCCGGACTCCCGTGTGGCGCGCCCGGCCTCGGCGCCGACCGGTGACCGCGGTACCACCATCGACCCGCTCCGGTACAACTGCGGCAACGACGCGCCCAGCTGCGGTCAGGTCGGCGAGTCCTACGGCTACTACAACGGGACCAACGTCGACCTGCTGTACAGCGAGAACTACTACTGCGACACGGCCGTGGCCTCCGCCGCGTCCACGGGCTGCGAGGTCGGCGCCGGACCGTCGTCGCCGGACCCGACGGCACCGTCGCCCGACGGCACCTCGCTCGGCAACACGACCCACGGGGACACGCTCTACATCCCCGTGCCACTGTTCGGCGGTGCCCCGCCGACCCAGTGCACGGCCACGGCGACCTGCATCGACCATCCGCAGACCATCGACCTGTCGAGGATCGCCGGCGCCCTGCCGGGCAGTCCCTCGCCCTCGAGTCTCGACAACGTGCCGATCCCGGCACACGACCACGTGGTCGGCACCCGCAACAACGGCCTGCCCGAGTGGTGGAACGTGGAGGTGATCGCCACGACCGACCCGGCCACGTTCGCCACCCTCACCAGTGTGGCCGGCATCGACGCGGCCCTCGGGGCGGCGAAGGCGATCGCGGCCCCCACCAACACCTACCTGTTCTTCCAGGTGCTCCCCGGGACGGTTCCGGCGGCCCAGGCGGCCGATCTGACGGCCACCGCACCTCCCGGTCCCGCGGTTCCCACCGCACCGGCGGCTCCGCCGGCCAGCCAGGTCGAGCCGGGGACGACGTTCGACAACCTGAGGAACGACTGCGGTGCGACGGCGCCCAACTGCCAGAACATCGGCATCACCCACGACTGGATCCAGGGACAGGACGTGGACGCCCTGTACACCGAGCCGTTCTACTGCGGCACGACCGCGGTACCGGTCCACTCGGCGACCGGTTGCGAGGCAGGTGCGAACCCCACGTCGGTCCCGCCCGGCGTGTCGGACCCGACGCCACCCACGCCGACCGTGACCAACAGCCAGATCGACCCGCTGTACATCCCGGTCCCGCTCTATGCGAGCCCGCCGGTGGCGTACGCCCAGTGTCCGGGGGCCATCACCTGCATCGACCACCCGGCCACCGTCGACCTGTCGCTGCTGGCGCCCACCCTGGGCGTGGCGGACGCCTCGTCGCTCGACAACGTGCCACTGCCGTCGCACGACCACCTGCTCACCACCCGCAACGGTGACCAGCCGGAGTGGTGGAACGTGATCGTCATCCCGGTGACCTCCCCGAAGGGCCTGGCCTCGGTCGAGTCGGCCAAGGACTACTCGGCGGTGAAGGCCCTCGAGACGACGCCCGGCTCCGGGATCGGCGTCCCCGGTGCGCCCGAGGTCCCGACGAACGCCTACCTGTGGTTCCAGACGCTGCCGGGCGCGGGTCCCGCCACCCCGGGCCCGGTGTCGTCGGGGTGCGCGTCGACGCTCGCCGCGGGCTCGGTGGTCGGTGGTGCCGCCCTCGACGACGGGACGGGGTACTACGAGGTCGACGCCTCGGGTGATGTCGCCACCTTCGGGGCGGCCACCTGCTACGGCTCACTGGCCGGCGTCCCCCTCAACGAGCCCATCGTCGGCATGGCCGTCGACCGAGCGACCGGGGGCTACTGGCTGGTCGGTGCGGACGGCGGGGTCTTCGCCTTCAACGCACCCTGGCTCGGCTCGACCGGTGACCTCCGGCTGAACGCTCCGGTCGTCGGCATGGCAGCCACTTCCGACGGTTCGGGCTACTGGCTGGTGGCGTCCGACGGCGGGGTGTTCGCCTACGGCGCACCCTTCCGGGGTTCGGCAGGGGGCCTCCATCTCAACAAGCCCGTCGTGGGCATGGGTGTCGACCGGGCCACCGGCGGCTACTGGCTGGTGGCGTCCGACGGCGGGGTGTTCGCCTACGGCGCCCCGTTCGAGGGCTCGAGCGGCAATCTGGTGCTGAACAAGCCCGTCGTGGGCATGGCCCCGGTGTCGGACGGCAGCGGGTACCGACTCCTCGCCTCGGACGGCGGGGTGTTCAGCTACGGCGCCCCGTTCTACGGGTCGGCCGGTTCCCTCACGCTGAACCGGCCGGTGGTCGGGGGCTTCGACGACAACTCGTACGACGGGTACTGGCTGGTGGCCTCCGACGGCGGAATCTTCACCTACGGCCCGCCGGGGGAGGGGATGCCGTTCTTCGGTTCGGCCGTGTGAGCCCCGGGGTCCGCGACCGGCTGGGCCGGTGACGGATACGACAGGAGCGGAGGGTGGGGCTCACGCCCCGCCCTCCGCCGCGTCGGATCACGAGGTCCCGGCTCCCGGTCCCGGGCGGGCGGCGGGGGCACTGTCGCACGGTGCGCGACGCTGCTCGGCCACGGCAAGAGTCGTGCCCGCGCCACCGGGAGGTGACGCTGGGGCCGTGAGGCGCCGGCATCTCGGACGAGCCGGTTGGCCCCAGCGTGGGCGAGGGGGGACTTGAACCCCCACATCCTTTCGGACACAGGAACCTGAATCCTGCGCGTCTGCCAATTCCGCCACTCGCCCGAGCGACCGGTAGAGGCTACCCGAAGATCCCCGGGGCGAATTCACGGCCCCGGCCCCACCGGACGGCCCGGTGGGGCCACGGTGGGGCCGCGGTGGGCACCGCGACCCCGGCGGACCGGGGTTCGGGACCCGTCCGGGGGCTCCGGCCCCGGTGCCCGCCCCGTTTCCGGGGCGAAATCACCTGCCCGTACCCCCTACCAGGGGGTAGACACCGGTAGGCTGACGCCGACATGGGACTGCAGAAGTTCGAAGGGCGCCTCGAGCGCATGGTCGACGGCACCCTCTCCAAGGCGTTCCGGGGTGAGCTCCACCCCGTGGAGATCGGGCGCCGGGTGACCCGCGAGATGGACCTCCAGCGCCGCCTGGGGGTGCACGGCCTCATCGCGCCCAACGCCTTCGTGGTCCACCTGTCGGCCTCGGACTTCGACCGGTTCGAGTCGTTCCTCGACGCCCTGGTCCGCGAGCTGGAGGAGGCGGCGCGGGAGCACGCCCGTACGGAGGAGTACGTCTTCGTGGGGCCGGTCACCGTCTCGGTGGTGGAGGACCCCCGTCAGCGACGGGGCCGGTTCGCCGTGATCTCGGACGTCCACGAGGGCCCCCAGGGGCTGTCGGCTGCGTCCGTGGTGCTCGCCGACGGCATGCGCGTGGTTCTCGGACCCGAGCCCATCTCGGTGGGTCGCCTGCCCGAGAGCACGATCGTGGTCAACGACCCGAACGCCAGCCGGCGGCACGCCGAGATCCGTCGGAGCGGCAACGACGTGGTCGTGGTCGACCTGAATTCGACCAACGGTACGAGGGTCAACGGGGCCACCATCCGCGAGCGGGTGCTCAACGACGGCGACCAGATCGTCATCGGGACGACCGTGCTCCGCTTCGAGACCTCGTGATCGCCGGCGCCCGACCTTGATCCCACTCCTGGCAGCCGCTGCACCGGCCCCGATCGACAACACCCCGCTCCTCCGGTTGCTCGGGTTCGGGGTCATCCTGCTGCTGTGGCTCTTCTTCATGTGGGTGGTCCGGGCCGTCTGGGTCGAGGTGCGCCCGCTCAAGCGCAAGCGGCGGCGGGGCAGGGACGTCGATCCGGTGGTGGACGGCAAGCGGCGCCGTGCCCTCCGCCTCCACGTGATCCGACCCGACGACCAGTCCGGGCGGGTCTACGACGTGGGCGACGAGGTGACCGTCGGACGGGCCCCGGGCTGTGGGGTGCCGATCGACTACGACTCCTACGCTTCGAACCTCCACGCCCGCCTGTTCCGGCTCGACGGCGACCTGTGGGCCGAGGACCTGGGCTCCACCAACGGCACGTGGGTGAACACGGTGCGGATCGACGAGCGGACGAAGCTCGAGAAGGGCGACCTCCTGCAGGTGGGCGGCACCGTCTTCGAGGTCGGGCGCTGACATGACCCTCCTGCGCTCCGGATCGGCGACGGACACGGGCCTCGTGCGGTCGGTCAACCAGGACCTCGCCGTCGAGACGGGCACCCTGTTCGCGGTCGCCGACGGCATGGGCGGCCACGCCGGGGGCGAGGTCGCCGCCCGTCTGGCCGTGGACACCCTGACGGTCGCCTTCGGCGCCAAGCCCACCGGAAGCGGCCTGTCCGAGGCGGTCAACGAGGCCAACCGGGTCGTCTTCGAGCACAGCCTGGACAACGCCGAGCTGCGGGGGATGGGCACGACCCTGACGGCCGCCGCCCTGGTGAACGAGGACGACCGGGACGTCATCGCCCTGGTCAACGTGGGCGACTCCCGTTCCTACCGCTTCCACGACGGCGAGCTGACCCAGATCACCGTCGACCACAGCCTGGCCGAGGAGATGGTCCGTACCGGCGAGATCAGCGAGTCCGAGGCCGCCGTGCACCCGCACCGCCACATCCTGACCCGGGCGCTCGGCGTGGCCGAGGACGTGGTCGTCGACCTCTGGCGGATCCAGCCGACCCGGGGCGACCGGTACCTGCTGTGCTCCGACGGCCTGACCAACGAGCTCGAGCCGGCGCAGATCGCCGAGGTGCTGGACACGGTGTCCGACCCCCAGGCGGCCGCCGACCTCCTGGTGCGTGCGGCCCGGACGCACGGGGGGAGCGACAACATCACCGTCGTCGTGGTGGACGTGGTGCTCGACGACGAACAGGGGGGAGCGGACGGTCCGGGCCCGGTCGTCGCCGCCGTGGCGCCCGACTTCCGCACCGCCGCCGGGGGTGCGGTCGCCGAGGCGCCGACCGGAACCGGCACCGAGGACGTCGAGGTGCTGTCCGGGCCCGAACCCCTGAAGCCGAAGTTCCGTGACCGCTGGCGTGCCCGGCGCAGGGCCCGCCGGGCGGCGCGGGGGCGCCGCCTGGTGACCGTGCGCACGCTCCTGTTCGTCGTGCTCGTCGCCGCCATCGTGGCCGGCGCCTTCTACGCCATCCGGTGGTACGACACCAACGCCTACTACGTGCAGGTCAACAACAACGAGCTGATGATCTACCACGGCCGGCTCGGCGGCGGCGTCCTCTACAAGCCGGTGGAGGTCGAGCGCACCGGGGTCACCACGGCGGACATCCCCGCCTACGCCGTGGCCGGACTCGTGACCGGCATCCAGGAGAGCTCGCTCAAGGCGGCCCAGGCCTACGTCGCCGGCCTGGTGGCCACGCACCACCAGGACGTCTGCAGCCAGACCCCGACTGCGCCGGGCTGCACCCCCACGCCCACGACCACCACCCTGCCGGTCGCGCCCGGCGCCACCTCGACCACGACCACGACGAAGGTGCCCTGATGGAGCGTCGCATCCGCCGACTCGGGATCGTGATGGTCCTCTGCTTCGCCGCGCTCTTCATCCAGCTCAACAACATCCAGATCGTGAAGGCGCCGGCACTGGCGAAGGCGCCGAACAATCCCCGGGTGCTGGCCCTGGCCCGGGACAACCCCCGCGGCGACATCCTGTCGGCGGACGGCATCGTGCTGGCCAGCTCGGTGCCGAACACGGGCTATTACAAGTACCGGCGGGTCTACAACCCCTACACCGCCACGCTCTTCTCGCAGATCGTGGGCTACGACACCATCTTCGGTACGCGGACCGGGGTCGAGGCCGAGTACAACCAGTTCCTGCAGCCGCACACCCGGCCGGCCAAGACGCTCGGCGACCTCCTGACCAACCGGACCGTCACCGGCAACGTGCTCCTGACCATCAACTCCGCCCTGCAGCTGAAGGTGGCCGGCATCGTCGAGGGCATCAACAAGAACGGGAGCGCCCCCCAGGCCGGTGCGGTGGTCCTCAACGTGAAGACCGGTGCCATCGAGGCCATGTACGGGCGTCCCACCTTCGACCCCAACCTCCTCGCGTCCCAGGACGCCAAGGCGGTGACGGCGTACTACAACTCGCTCGACCCGAAGAACGGTGCCAACAGCCCGCTGGTCTCCCAGACGTTCCAGCACGGGTTCCTCCCCGGGTCGACGTTCAAGGTGGTGACCTCGTCCGCCGTCTACGACCACCAGCCGGCGCTGGCCAAGGTGAACTACCCGCCGCCGGTGACCAACACGAATCCGCCGATCTCGGGGTGCATCTCGGTGCCCCAGACCCCGCTGCCGCTCTGCAACTACCATCACGAGGTCTGCTACGGCACCATCCAGCAGGCGCTGCCGCAGTCGTGCAACACGATATTTGCCCAGTACGGCATGGCGCTCAAGACGAGCCTCAACACCGAGGCCGAGGCGTTCGGCTTCAACAAGAAGGTCCCGCTCGACATCCCCGACGTGGGGGTGTCGAACTTCCCGACCGCGGCCGAGCTGGTCAACAACGCCCCGCTGCAGGCGTACTCGGCCTTCGGCCAGGGAACCGCGGTCAGCTCCGACGTCGCCACCACCCTGCAGATGGCCCTGGTCACCGCCGGGATCGCCGACCAGGGGGTGATCATGACCCCGCACGTCATGCGCGAGATCCGGGACTCGTCGGGCAACCTGATCGAGGCCTACAAGCCGACCCCGTGGCTGCACGCCACCAACCCGCTGACCGCCGCGGCGGTCACCCAGCTGATGCGGGGCGTCGTGACCGACCCGACCGGCACCGCGTACGGGATCTTCCCGGCCAACGAGGACGTGGCGGCCAAGACGGGGACGGCCGAGACGGGACCCAACGCCTCACTCACCAACGACTGGATGGTCGCCTTCGCCCCGGCCAACAACCCGAAGGTCGCCGTGGCCGTGTCGGTGCCCAACCAGGTGCCGAGTTCGACCGGCGCCGAGATCTCCGGCCCTCCGACGGCGGCCATCCTGTCCGCGGCCCTGGCGGCCACGCCGTGACCCCGACCGACGGGCGTGCGCGTCCCACCCCTCCCGCACCGATGCGTACACCGGAACCGAGCGATAGCAGGCATAGGCTTTGACCCACATGGACCCGACCCAGTCGCCGCGTGTCTTCTCCGAGCGCTACGAACTCAACCATCTGATCGCCCGCGGCGGCATGGCCGAGGTGTACCGCGCCCACGACCGCCTGCTCGACCGACCGGTGGCGCTCAAGGTGCTGTTCCCGGAACTGTCGGTCGACCGGTCGTTCGTCGAGCGCTTCCGCCGCGAGGCCCAGGCGGCGGCCAACCTCTCGCACCCGAACATCGTCCCCGTGTTCGACTGGGGGGAGGACACGGGCACCTACTTCATCGTCATGGAGTACATCGACGGCCGTCCGCTGTCGTCCATCCTCAAGTCCGCCGGCCCGCTCTCGGCCGAGCGCACCGCCGACATCGGGTCCCACGTGGCCGCCGCCCTGGGCTACGCGCACAAGAACGGCGTCGTCCACCGGGACGTCAAGCCCGGCAACGTCCTGATCACCGACGACGGCCAGGTCAAGGTGACCGACTTCGGGATCGCCCGTGCCGTCAACACCGAGGAGAGCCTCACCCAGACCGGCGCCGTGATGGGCACGGCCACCTACTTCTCGCCCGAGCAGGCCGAGGGCCTCGGGGTCGACTCGCGCAGCGACATCTACTCGCTCGGCGTGGTGCTGTTCGAGATGGTCACCGGGCGCCCGCCCTTCCTCGGCGACTCGCCCGTCGCCGTGGCGTCGAAGCACGTGCGCGACCACCCGCCCGCCCCGCGCGAGCTCAATCCGCAGATCCCGCCGACCTTCGAGGCCATCATCCTCAAGTCGATGGCCAAGGACCCGGCCCACCGCTACGCCACCGCCGAGGAACTCCGCGCCGACCTGCTCCGGTTCAACGAGGGCCGCAGCGTGCTGGCCATGGAGGACACCACGGGCATCATCGGGGTGGCCGCAGCGACCACCACCATGGCCGCGGTCGGCGGCATGGACACCACCCGGGCCGTCGGTGCCGTCGGACCGCTCGATCCGTCCGACACGGGGCTGGGCGGGGACGCCCCCGACGAGGGGAAGTCCAACCGGACCCGCAACTACGCCATCGCGCTCGTCGTGCTGCTCCTGATCCTGGGCGTCGCCGGCTACTTCCTGGGCCGGAGCCTCGGGTACTTCGGCGGCGACGCCTCCTTCAACCTCCCGAACGTGGTGGGCCAGCAGGCGCCGGTGGCCACGGCCACGCTCCGGGCCGACGGGCTCAACGTCAAGCAGGTGCAGCAGGTGTCGAACGCGCCGGTGGGACAGGTGATCTCGACGGACCCGACGGCGAATTCGCTGGTCAAGAAAGGCGACACGGTGACCCTGCGCGTGGCCCAGGCGGCCCCGCCGATCCAGGTGACCGTGCCCGACGGCCTGACCAACACCACCCAGGCCAACGCCGTCGCCATCCTGCAGAGCGCCGGTCTCCAGTCGACGGTGGTGTACCGCACGAGCACGGCACCGAAGGGGACGGTGCTCAGCACCAACCCGGCGTCGGGCACCAAGGTCAACCAGGGATCCACGGTCACGCTGACCGTCTCGTCGGGTCCGGCCAACGTCACCGTGCCGTCGCTGGCGGGCCTGACCCAGGGGGCGGCGGGCCAGGCCCTGGGGGCCGCCGGGCTCAACCTGGGCAACGTGTCCTCGGCAGCGTCCACCCAGTACGCGGCCGGTCTGGTCGTGTCGTCGAATCCGCCCACCGGTGCCTCGGTGGCGCCGGGCAGCTCGGTCGACATCATCGTCTCGTCCGGTCCGCCGCCGCCCACGACCACGACGACCACCTCCACCACCACGACCACGACGACACCCACGTCGACCACGGCCACGACGACGAAGCCGTAGGGGCGGCGCGGCCCGGCCCGGACGGCCGGCCCCCGTCAGCCGGCGGAGGCCAGGAAGTTGGCGAGGAGCGACGGCCCCTCGAGCGTGAGCAGCGACTCGGGGTGGAACTGGACGCCCTCGACGGCCAGGGTCCGATGGCGGAGGCCCATGATGACCCCGTCGGACGTGCGGGCCGTGACCTCGAGCACGTCGGGGACGGTGGACGGCTCCACCACCAACGAGTGGTAGCGGGTGGCGACGAAGGGGTCGGGCAGACCGGCGAACACCCCGGCGCCACCGTGATGGATCTCCGACGTCTTGCCGTGCATCAGGGTCGGGGCGTGCACCACCTCGCCGCCGAACGCCTGGCCGATGGCCTGGTGGCCCAGGCACACGCCGAGGATGGGGAGTTCGCCGGACAGCTCGCGGATGACGGCGAGCGAGACGCCGGCGTCCTCCGGGCGTCCCGGACCGGGGGAGATCAGCACGGCGTCCGGTGACTCCGCGCGGATCCCGGCGACGTCGATGGCGTCGTTGCGGAACACGACCGGGTCGGCACCCAGCTCGCCCAGCTCCTGGACGAGGTTGTAGACGAACGAGTCGTAGTTGTCGATGACCAGCACGCGGGTCGCCATGGGAGGCCGATCGTACCGGGCGCCCGGGGTGGCGCCGCCCGGGCGCCCGGTACGGGACCCGGGGACCCGGCCACGGGCCGGGTCCGACTGTGGCTAATGTGCGCCCATGGCATCCACGGCCAAGCAGGGCCCGGGCAGGGCGCAGAAGAAGGGCAGGTCGACCTCCGGACGGGTCACGGCCCCGAACGGTTCGGTGCAGTCCAACCGCTACACGCCGCCCATCGACCGGAGCCAGAAGACCAGTCCGATGTGGCTCGGCGTCCTCATCATCGCCATGTTCGGCCTCGGCGTCCTGATCGTGATCCTGAACTACACGGGGCTGCTGCCGGGCGGGGTCAACAACACGTGGCTGATCGCCGCCATCGGGGCCATCTTCGTCGGGCTCCTCCTGGCCACCCGCTACCACTGACCGCAGCGGGCCCGGCCGGGCCCGGGCGTCGCCGTCGTCGCCGGCATCCCCGCAGACGCGGGACGGCCGGCCCCGGAGGGCCGGCCGTCCGTACTGCTCGTGACGCCGGCTGCTGCCGGGCGGAGGTCAGCCCAGGCGCTCGATGATGGTGGCGTTGGCCATGCCGCCGCCCTCGCACATCGTGAGCAGGCCGTAGCGGCCGTTGGTGCGCTCGAGCTCGTTGAGCAGCGTGGCCATGAGCTTGGCACCCGAGGCGCCGAGCGGGTGGCCGAGGGCGATGGCCCCGCCGTTCACGTTGACCCGCTCGAGGTCGACGTCGAGCTCCTTGGCCCAGGCGATCGGCACCGAGGCGAAGGCCTCGTTGATCTCGATCACGTCGATGTCGTCCATGGTCAGGCCGCCCCGCTCGAGCACCATCCTCGTGGCCGGGATCGGACCCGTGAGCATGGTGATCGGGTCGCTGCCGGCCACCGCGAAGGCGTGGAACCGGGCCCGGGGCGTGAGGCCGAGTTCGGCGGCCTTGGTGTCGCTCATCATGAGGACGCCCGAGGCGCCGTCGGTGATCTGCGACGAGTTGCCGGCCGTCACCATGCCGCCTTCGGGCCGGAAGGCGGGCTTCAGGTTGGCCAGGGTCTCCACCGAGGAGTCGGGGCGGATGCCCTCGTCGGTGGTGATGAGCTCGTCGGTGTCGTTGCGGTCGTCGTCCTTGACGGCGACCGGGAGCAGCTCCCGCTCGAACCGGCCCTCGGCCGTGGCCTGGGCGGCGCGCTGGTGCGACCGCACCGAGAACTCGTCCATGTCCTCACGGGTGATGCCCCACTGCTCGGCGATCAGCTCGGCGCCCTCGCCCTGGCTGACCAGGCCGCCGCGCTCGGCGTAGCGGGCCATCATCCGGGGGCCGAAGGGGTAGCCGAGGTCACGGACGACCGAGGCACCCATCGGGGTGCGGCTCATGACCTCGACGCCTCCGCCGATCACGATGTCGTAGGCGCCGGCGATGACGCCCTGGGCGCCGAAGTGGAGCGCCTGCTGGCTCGAACCGCACTGGCGGTCGAGGGTGGTGGCGGGCACGGACTCGGGGAACCCGGCGGCCAGCACGGCGTTGCGGCCGACGTTCAGCGACTGCTCGGCCACCTGCATGACGCAGCCCATGATCACGTCGTCGACGAGACCGGAGTCCAGGTCGTTGCGCTCGACGAGGGCCTTCAGGGGCTCGGAGGCGAGGTCGGCGGCGTGCCAGTTGCGGAGCTTGCCGTTGCGCTTGCCCCCGGGTGTGCGTACGGCGTCGATGATGACGGCGTCGGTCATGGTGCGTCTCCTTCCGAGGTCCGGCGGAACCGTTCCTGCCGGCCGTGCTCGGTTCTGTTGGATGCTGCGGGGCCGGATGCCCCGTGGGGCCTCCAGGAGGAATGCCCCGCGGAGAGACTACCGGGGCCGGCCGGGCTCCGGCCACCGGGGTCCGGCGCCGGCGGGCGCCGCACGGACCGGGTCCACCCGGCACCGGTGTCCCATCCCGGCGCTACGGTCGTGGCCATGACGGGTCGGATCAAGGACATGGACCGCTGGCTGGGCGACGGGGGCATGGAGCTCATCGGCACGGTGGGAGGGTCGTTCGACGCCTACGGGGTGGACGGCGAGGACCTCGGCTGGGTGGACGGGACCCTCACGCCGACGGCGCCCGCCTGCAACCCCCACGGCATCGTGCAGGCCGGGGTGCACGGGCTGCTGCTCGACGCGGCCATGAACTTCGCCATCAACGCGGCACTCCCCGGCCGGTCCCGGACCCGGGCCACGCTCGAGATGAAGGTCGAGACCATGCGTCCGGCGGTGCTCGGCGGGTCCTACCGCCTGCGGGGCGAGGTCGTCCGCCTCGCCCGTCAGGTCGCCTACGCCGAGGCCTCGGTGACCGACGCCGACGGGCACCTGCTCAGCCGGTCCACGGGGACCTTCCTCCTCCACCGACCCGACGACGCCGCACCCGCCGGTCCGACCTGAGCCGCCGGGGCCGCACGGCGGTCGATCCGGATTCGCGGCACCGACGGGTGCCGCCCACCACCGCCCGAACGAGGAGCGCCGTGCGCACCTGCCCACCCACCCCCGTCCACCGTGACCCGGTCCGCGGTGGCGACCCGCGGTGCCCGGTGTGCGGCCGGAGCACGCGGACCCCGGTCGACGGTCGGGGACCGGTGTGCTTCTGCTGCAGGACGGTGGCCGCCCAGCTGCGCCTCCCGCTCGTGCCGCTGGTGGCGCTCTCCGAGTACCGCGTGGGCGACCGGTCCCACCGACGGCTCCGTTCCTACAAGGACGGTCCGGTGGCCGAGGCCCGGGACCGGAGCCGGGACGACCTGGTCGCGGAGCTGGCCCGTGCTGTCGCCCGACCGGACGGACCGACGGCGCGGCTGGGTCGGTGGGCGGTGGTGACCACGGTCCCCTCGACGGCCCGGCCGGGAGCCGCCCCGGCCGAGCGCCTGGTCGACCGCGTGCCCGGGCTGGCCGAGCGCCACCTCCGGCTCCTCGTCCGGGGCCGGGGGAGCGGCGGGCACCTGCGGGCCGCCCGGGAGGTGTTCGCCCTGGCCCCGGGGGTCGACCGGGCCGGGCTCGCCGGCCTCCCGGTCCTGGTGTTCGACGACACGACCACGACGGGTGCGTCGGCCCAGAGCGCGGCGGCCGCGCTGCGCCTGGGCGGTGCCCGGGTGGTCGGGATCCTGGCCATGGGTCGGGCGCTGGCCCCCGGCTCCGGCCCCGGGTCGTCGGGGGACGTCGGGGCGGCGCGGCAGGCCGGCCCGGGGACGTGATATACTTGCTTGCTACAAGCACCTAGATGGCGGGGAGCCCCGAGACTCCGGAGCCCCACCCCTCCGGGACGTCGAACCCAGGACCGCATCGTGACCCCACCCACTCCAGACACCACCGAACGTCCGGCCCCGGCGCCCGTGGCCCGGGTGTCCGCCGGCCTCGAACGCTCGCTGACCCAGGTGGGTCGGGCCATCCTGCGGCTCGAGGTGCCGTCCGACGCACTGCCGGACGGGGTGGCGATCAGCCGGACGGGCCACTGGCTCCTGGTGCGGGTGTCGGAGTCCGCTCCGGTCCGCCTGTCGGAGATCGCCGACTCGGTGGAGCTCGACCTGTCCACCGTCAGCCGCCAGGTCCGGGACCTGGTCGTCGCCGGCCTGCTCGCCAAGGCGCCCGACCCGGCCGACGGCCGGGCGGTCCTGCTGAGCCTCACGGAGCGGGGGGCGGCCGTCCTGGAGTCGGTGTCCGAGGCCCGCCGCCGGGTCCTGGCCGAGGCCATCGCCGACTGGACCGACGAGGAGCGCACCGCGCTCGCCGACGGTCTGCTCCGGCTCGGTGCCGGGCTGCAGCACGCACGCGACGACGACGAGAGGAACCGATGAGCATCGACGCAGCGCCGAGAGGCGACACCGGGGGACCCGACGGTGCGGACGGCGACGCGGCCGGGGGGGCGACCCGCACCGGCACGCCGGGACCGGGGTCCGACGGCTCGGCCGTCGCGCTGACCCACCGGCAGATCCTCCTGATCTTCAGCGGGCTCATGCTCGGGATGTTCCTCGCCGCCCTCGACCAGACCATCGTGGGGACGGCCCTCCCCACCATCGTGAACGATCTGCACGGACTGAACCACATGAGCTGGGTGGTCACCGCCTACCTGCTCACGTCGACCATCTCGACGCCGCTGTACGGCAAGCTCTCGGACCAGTTCGGCCGCAAGGGCATCTTCCAGTTCGCCATCGTCGTGTTCCTGGTCGGCTCGGCCCTGGCCGGACTCAGCCAGAACATGCTGGAACTCATCGCCTTCCGGGGCATCCAGGGCCTCGGCGCCGGCGGGCTCATGGCCATGGCCATGACGATCATCGCCGACGTCGTCTCGCCCCGCGAACGGGGTCGCTACCAGGGCTACTTCGGCGCCACGTTCGCCGTCGCGGCCATCGCCGGTCCGCTGCTCGGCGGCGTCTTCACCAGCTACCTGTCGTGGCGCTGGATCTTCTACATCAACATCCCGATCGGCATCGTGGCCCTGGTGGTGACCTCGTCCGTGCTGAAGCTCCCCTTCCGCCGCCAGTCGCACCGCATCGACTACCTCGGTGCCGGACTGATGATGGTCGGCGTGACCGCCGCCCTCTTCGTGACCGTGTGGGGCGGGACCCAGTACCCGTGGTCCTCGCCGCAGATCGTCGGCCTGGCGGTCGTGTCCCTCGCCTTCCTCTCCGCATTCGTCGTGTGGGAACGCCATGCGGCCGAGCCCATCCTGCCGCCGTCGCTCTTCCGTATCGGGGTCTTCCGGACGGCGTCCACGGCCAGCTTCCTGCTGTCCATGGTGATGTTCGGGGCGATCATCTACCTCCCGCTCTACCTACAGCTGGTGGACGGGGTGTCGATCATGGTGTCGGGCCTCCTGATGGTCCCGCTGATGCTGGGCCTGCTGGCCTCGTCGATCGTGTCGGGGCAGATCGTGACCCGAACGGGCAGGTACAAGGCGATGCCGATCATCGGTTCCGCCATGGTCGTCCTCGGGATGTGGCTCCTCTCCCACCTGGACCTGCACACCTCGCACCTGACCATGAGCCTCTACGTGATCGTCCTCGGTGCCGGTATGGGCATGACCATGCAGATCATGATCCTGGCCACCCAGAACGCCGTGCCCGCCGACTCGATCGGGACCGGAACGGCAGCGGTGACGTTCTTCCGGTCGCTGGGCGGCGCCTTCGGGACCTCACTGTTCGGCGCCGTGTTCGTCGCCGGGCTCACCCACTGGATCCCACGACTGGTGCCCGGGGCCGTGGCGTCGGGCATCCACGTGAACGGCAGCTTCTCCATGAGCCCGGCCGAGCTGCACGCGTTCCCTCCCCCCGTGCAGCACGGCATCCTCGAGTCGTTCGTGCGGTCGCTGCACACGGTGTTCCTCGTCGGGGTGCCGATCGCCGTCGTGCTGTGGGTGACCACCCTGTTCTTGAAGCAGCTGCCCCTGCGGTCGGCGTCCGGGCTCCAGCGCCCGAGCGAGGACCTGGCCATGTCGATGGGCGAGGTCGGCTCCGCCGACGCCGAACTCGACGAAGGGGTCCTCGGCCGGGGGGTGTCCGGGAGCTGACGCGGGCGCACGGCCGCCCCCGTCGGGGTAGAACCGGGGGCATGGATCTCCGCATCTTCACCGAGCCCCAGCAGGGTGCCTCGTACGACGACCTCCTGGCCGTGGCGCAGGCGGCCGAGGCGCACGGCTTCGACGCCTTCTTCCGCAGCGACCACTACCTCAAGATGGGCGACGTGTCCGGCCTGCCCGGACCCACCGACGCGTGGATCACACTGGCCGGAATCGCCCGCGAGACCTCGACGATCCGGCTCGGGACGCTGGTGACGGCGTCGACCTTCCGCCACCCCGGCGTGCTGGCCATCTCGGTGGCCCAGGTCGACGCCATGAGCGGGGGCCGGGTCGAGCTGGGGATCGGTGCGGCCTGGTACGACGGGGAGCACGCGGCCTACGGCATCCCCTTCCCCCCGATGGGCGAGCGGTTCGGGCGGCTCGAGGAGCAGCTGGCCGTGGTCACCGGGCTGTGGTCGACACCGGAGGGCGCCCACTTCGACTTCGAGGGCGCCCACTACACGCTGGTCGACAGCCCGGCGCTACCCAAGCCGGTCCAGCGGCCCCATCCGCCCATTATCATCGGCGGCTGGGGCCCGAAGCGGACGCCGCGCCTCGCCGCCACCTACGCCGCCGAGTTCAACCTGGGTTTCGCCACCCCCGAGGAGACGGCGCCGCAGTTCGACCGGGTGCGCGGGGCCTGCCGCGAGCACGACCGGGACCCGGCGACGCTCGGGTTCTCGGTGGCGCAGGTGGTGTGCTGCGGCGCGACCGACGCCGACGTCGCCCGCCGGGCGGCCGCCATCGGCCGCGAGGTGGACGAGCTGCGCGACCACGGGCTGTGCGGCACGCCGGACGAGGTGGTGCAGAAGCTGGGCCGGTTCGCCGCCATCGGCACGAGCCGGGTCTACCTGCAGGTGCTGGACCTCGCCGACCTCGACCACCTGGCGCTGCTGGGCGCCGAGGTGCTGCCCCGCGTCGCCGACCTCTGACCCGACCGGTGCTCAGGCCGCCGCCGCGGAGGTGCCCCACCGCTCGGCCACCAGGGTGAGCGAGCGGGCCCGGGACTCGAAGGCGTGGGCACGGGTGGAGACCAGGAGCTCGTCGGCCCCGGTCCGCTCCACGAGTGCCGTGAGCCCCCGGTGGACGGTGTCGGGGTCGCCGATCACGTGCTCGGCGGTCGCCTGGGCGACGACGGCCCGTTCCTGCTCGGTCCACGGGTAGGCGGCGGCCTCCTCGGGGGTGACGACGGGTCCGAGCCTTCCGGTGCGCAGCTGCAGCACCGTGAGGGCGGACGGGCCGGCCAGCCACCTGGCCTCCTCGTCGGTGTCGGCGCACAGCACGGATGCCGCCACCATCACGCGGGGCCGTTCGGACAGGCCGGTGTCCCGGTAGCTCGACCGGTAGAGGGCGACGGCCTGGTCGACCAGCGCCGGGGCGAAGTGGAAGGCGAAGCTGAAGGGGAGGCCCAGCATCCCCGCGAGCTGGGCGCTGAAGGTCGAGGAGCCGAGCAGCCACACCTCGGGCAGGTAGCCGCGGCCGGGCACCGGGGCCGGACGGGTGGTCGCCCCGTCGTGGTCTGCGAGGTAGCCGATGAGCTCCACGACGTCCTCGGGGAAGCGCTCGGCGCCCACGTCGGCGCTGCGGCGCAGGGCGCGTGCCGTCGCCGGATCGGTGCCCGGGGCGCGGCCCAGTCCCAGGTCGATGCGTCCGGGGTGGAGCGCCTCGAGGGTGGCGAACTGCTCGGCCACCACCATCGGGGCGTGGTTGGGGAGCATCACCCCGCCGGCACCCACCCGCAGCGTGGTCGTGGCGTCGGCCAGGTGGCCGACGAGCACGGCGGGGGCGGAACTGGCCACCGAGGGCATCCCGTGGTGCTCGGCCACCCACATGCGGTGGTAGCCGAGGGACTCGGCCACGCCGGCCAGCCGCGTCGTGTCGGCGAGGGCCTGGGCCGGGGTGGCGCCCGTCCCCACGGTGGCCAGGTCGAGGACCGAGAGCGTGGTCATGCCCGGGTCAACACCCGGCGGCACCGGTTCCTTCCGCCCGCCGCCACGGTCACGGCGCGGTGACGATCTCCTCGATGCGTTCGAGCGTCCGCGCCATGTTGGCGGCGGTCTTCTCCGGCAGCCGCCCCAGGCGCAGGAGCATCCGCTGGTGGTCCTGGCTGATGTCCCAGCTCTCGCGCACGAGCGTCCCGCCCTCGGTCGGCTCGAGCTCGTAGCGCCAGATCCGCCCGGCCACGAACTTCGCCAGGAACCCGACCGGATACGTCTGCCAGGCGATCCGCCGGTCCTGCTCGAACTCGATCACGGTCGACACGGTGGAGTACCCGATGCCCATGTGCATCGACATGCCGAAGGTGGAACCCAGGCCGAGCAGCTGGGGGGCACCCGGCTTGACCTGCCGCACCGTGCCCGAGCCGTCGATTTCGGGGTGGCGGGAGGCGTCGGCGACCAGCGCGAAGATCGCCGCGGGACCGGCGGGGATCACCCGCTCGACCGATACGACGTCGCCGTCCATGCGTCCTCCCGCGGATCGTGCCCCGGGCGCCGTCCGGCGCCCGACCGTCAGCCTACGCCGGGGTCCGGGCCGGGGCACCCGCCTGGCATCATCGCGGGGGTGCCGACGACTCCTGCCTCCGCCGCCCTGTCCGATCTTGTGCGTGCCGACCCGGTGCTCGCCGATCTCGTCGGACGCCACGGTCCGCCCCCGTCCCGCCGGCGGGTGCCCGTCGACCGGCGGTTCGGGGACCTCGCCCGGAACATCGTCTACCAGCAGCTGGCCGGGCGGGCGGCGGCATCGATCCACGGCCGGCTCGTCGACGCGCTGGACGGCGACGTGTGCGCGGCGCGGGTGCTCGCCACGCCCGAGCCGGTACTCCGGTCCTGCGGCCTGAGCGGATCGAAGGCGGCATCGCTCCTCGACCTGGCCGACAAGGTCGCCTCCGGCGAGGTCGCCCTCGACCGGATCGGCCGTCTGTCCGACGACGAGGTGGTGGCCCACCTCACGGTGGTGCGGGGCGTGGGTCCGTGGACGGCCCAGATGTTCCTGATGAGCACGCTCGGCCGCCAGGACGTGTGGCCGGTCGGTGACTACGGCGTCCGGGCCGGGTTCGCCCGGGCCTGGGGCCTGCCCGAGGTGCCGTCGCCGAAGGAGCTCGGGCCCCTGGGCGATCCGTACCGTCCGCACCGGAGCCTCGTCGCCTGGTACTGCTGGCGGGCGGCGGACGACCTCTGAACACCCTGGGTCGCGCACCCTCCGGCCCCGGCTCCGTCCGCGGCCCGGCGCGGGGCCACGCGGATGGCGGCACCTCCACTGCGGCGTCGGAATTCCGCCAGTGCAGGGATCCCGACCGGTGCAGACTGGCTCCGTGCACGAGGACCCGGACCGCTGCTACCTGGCGGTGCAGGCGCGCGACCCCCGGTTCGACGGCTGGTTCGTGACCGCCGTGACCTCGACCAGGATCTACTGCCGGCCGAGCTGTCCCGCCCGCACCCCGCACCGCGACAACGTCCGGTTCCTGCCGACGGCGGCCGCGGCCCAGCGGGTCGGGTTCCGGGCGTGCAAGCGGTGCCGGCCCGACGCCGCGCCGGGCTCCCCCGAGTGGGACCGCCGCGCCGACGTGGTGGGCCGGGCCATGCGGCTCATCGCCGACGGCGTGATCGACCGGGCGGGCGTGCCCGGACTCGCCACCCGGCTCGGGTACAGCGTGCGCCAGCTCGAGCGGGTCCTGCGGGCCGAGGTCGGCGCCGGCCCGGTGGCGCTGGCCCGGGCCCAGCGGGCCCGGACGGCGCGGATCCTCGTCGAGACCACCGACCTGCCGATGACCCGGGTCGCCTTCGCCGCCGGGTTCTCGAGCATCCGGCAGTTCAACGACACCGTCCGCACCGTGTTCGGGGCGGCGCCCTCGACATTGCGGGCGGCGTCCTCGTTCCCGGACGGGGGCGTCGGGGCGGCGAGCGGCCCGCTCGTGCTCCGGCTGCCGTTCCGGCGTCCGCTGTGTCCCGACACCCTGTTCGGGCACCTGGCGGCCACTGCCGTCCCCGGTGTCGAGGAGGTGGTGGGCGCCACCTACCGCCGGACGCTCCGGCTGGCGCACGGGCCCGGGGTGGTCTCCCTGACCCCGCAGGAGGCGCACATCGACTGCCGGGTCGACCTCGCCGACCTCGCCGACCTGACCTCGGCGATCGCCCGGTGCCGTCGGCTCCTCGATCTCGATGCCGACCCCGAGGCCGTCGACGGCGTCCTGGCCGACGACGCGGGGCTCGCTCCCCACGTCGGGCGGGCGCCGGGCCGTCGCGTGCCGCGCACGGTCGACGGCGACGAGCTGGCGGTCCGGGCGGTGCTGGGCCAGCAGGTGTCGACGGCGTCGGCGCGGACGGCGGCCGGCGCGCTGGTGGCCGCGTGGGGCGAACCCCTGGGTGACCCCTCGGGAGGGCTCACCCACCTGTTCCCCACGGCGTCGGCGCTGGTGGACGCGGCGCCGGCCCTGCCCGGCGGGCGGACGCGCACCCTCGCGCTCCTGGTGGACGAGCTGGACGCCGGACGGGTCGACCTCGGCCCGGGCGCGGACCGGGAGCACGCCCGACGGGTGCTCGCCTCGCTCCCCGGGATCGGGCCGTGGACCGTCGAGATGATCGCCATGCGGGCGTTCGGGGACCCCGACGCCTTCCCCGTCGGTGACCTCGGCGTCCGCCGTGGGGCGGCGCGCCTCGGACTCCCCTCCGACCCCCGGAGGCTGTCGGAACGGTCGCAGCGGTGGCGCCCGTGGCGGGCCTACGCCGTCCAGCACCTGTGGGCGGCGACCGGCCATCCGGTCGGTGCGTGGCCCCCGGCCAACGTCACCCCGACCGCCGGAGGCGTCGTGGCCGGTGCCGACGCCCGGCCGGGGAGTCCCTGCGGACCGCCACCCGATCGAACCGATCCTGCGAAGCGAAGGAGCCGACGCACCCATGCCTGACCCCGCGACGACCGCATCGTCCATCCTGTTCAGCATCCACCCCAGCCCGATCGGGCCACTGACGCTGATCGGCCGTGACGGCCGCCTCACCCACCTGGTCCTGGAGGACCAGGTGCATGCCACCCCCACCCCGCCCGGGAGCCTCCGGGACGACACCGCCTTCACCGCGGTGCGCAACCAGCTCGACGAGTACTTCGCCGGCTCGCGCACCGTGTTCGACGTGCCCGTGCGGCTCGAGGGGACGGCGTTCCAGCGGGCGGTGTGGGCCCAGCTGTGCGCCATCCCCTACGGGTCCACCATCAGCTACGGGGAGCTCGCCCGCAGGGTCGGCAACCCGAAGGCGTCGCGTGCGGTCGGCCTGGCCAACGGGCGGAACCCCGTCGCCGTGATCGTCCCGTGCCACCGGGTCATCGCCGGGGACGGCACGCTCGGCGGCTACGGCGGCGGGCTCGACCGGAAGGCGGCCCTCCTCGGGCTCGAGGCGACCCACCGCGCCGGACCGGGCGGCGGGGGGTGGACGGCGCAGGCGTAGCCTGGTGCCCATGCACAGGCCGACCAGCCCGGGCACCGGGGACGCGGAGGAGGCGGAGGCCGCCCACCCGCCGGCCACCGGCGGTCACCTGGCGGTGATCGTCGTCGACCACGGCTCCCGGAGGTCCGAGTCGAACGACTCGATGGAGGCGCTCGTCCGGTCGTCCGCCGACCGCCTCCCCTATCCGATCGTGGAACCGGCCCACATGGAACTGGCCGAGCCGTCGATCGGCGCCGCCTTCGACCGGTGCGTGACCGCCGGTGCCACCACCGTCGTCCTCGCCCCCTACTTCCTCGGGCCCGGGGCCCACTGGGACCGGGACATCCCGGCGCTGGCGGCCGAGGCCGCGGCGCGCCACCCCGGGGTCCGCTGGCTCGTCGCCGCCCCCCTCGGGCCGGATCCCCTGCTCGTGGACCTCGTGGGCCGGAGGGTCGAGCACTGCCTCGCCCACGTGTCGGGGGTGGCCGGCGAGTGCGCCTCGTGTGCCGGCACCGGGAGGTGCACGCTCCGCTGACCCGCACCTCCGCCCGCCGCCCGGGTGGGTCCGGTCAGCCCTGGGTGCAGCGGTCGCCCAGCCACGGCTGCTGCCCGTCCAGGGCGAAGAGGGCCACGGCGACGGTGTCCTGTTCGGCCCGGGAGGTCCGGTTCGGCGGCACCCCGACCAGGAGTCCGAGCCCGGCGGCCCGGGCGGCCGTGTTCCAGGTGGGCTGGCTGAACTGGAACGCGCCCATGTAGAGCCCGTTCGGGGAGACGACGCCGTAGTTCCCGCCGGACTCCGCCTGGACCACGCACGACAGGAAGCCGTTGAGCGCGGGATCCGGGAGGTTCGGGTACGGGTCACCCGAGGGGGACGGCGCCGGTGCGGCCCCGGTGGCCGGAACCGCCCCGCCCGGGGACGGGGACGGGGACGGGGACGGGGACGGGATGGTGGCGGTGGTCGATGCGGGCGCCGGAGCGGTCTTGCGGGCGCTCGCCACGGCGGCCGCGGCGGCAGTGGCCTGGGCCGCCTGCTGGGCGGCGACCGCGGCCGCGAGCTGCCCGGTGACGCTCGCCTGCTGGGCCTGGAGCCGGGCCGCAGCGGTCGAGGCCTGGTCGAGGGCGGCGGAACGGGTGGCCTCGTCGGTGCGGTCCTGGACCTGCCGGGCCTGGAGCTGGGCCTGGCGGTCCTGCAGGGCGCGCTGGGCCGTGTGCAGTCGGGCCAGGTCGGCGGTGATGGTCCCGACGGCGAGACCGACGTACTCACTGGCCGCCTGCGCCTGGGAGGTGCCCCCCGCGAACAGTGCGGCGTCGGCGCCCGACGGGTCCGCCCCCGAGTTGACGTACGAGCGGATGGCCTGGGCCTGGACGACCTGCAGCTGCCGGGCGAGGTCCTGCTGGTCGGCGAGGAGCTGTCGGTCGAGCTGGGCGATGGCCTGCTGGTCGGTGGCCACCCGAGCCGCGGCTACCGAGGTGAGCTGCTGGGCGGCGTCGACCTGGAGCTGCTCGAGCACCAGGTCGTGGGCGACGGTGGCCGCCTGGGACTGGAGGCTGGAGACGGAGTCCGCACCCGCCGGGCCCGGCGCGGCCGCGACCGGGAAGGTGGCGAGGGCCACGAGCACGGGGAGCCACAGGACCCGGTACGTTCGACGGGCCGACCCGGCGGTGTCTGGCCCCGTCCGCGGGGTCGAGCCGGAGCGCAACACAAGAACGTCCAATTTAGGGACGGGGCCGCTCCCGGTCCAGCCGGGCCGTCGGCCCAGGTCAGCGACGTGCACTCCGGTCCGGGCGCGGCGAGGTCGCCGGGTCCCCGCCGCCCGGGAGAAGGTGACCTTCGGCCCGTGGACCGTGCGCCGTCGACGTCCTAGGTTCACCGCAGGGGAGACGGGAGGAGGGCGATGTCCTGCGACGCCGAGCGGTTCATGCGGGACCCGGATGCGCTGGCCTGGAACATGGAGCGCGACCCGGGGCTGCGCTCCACGATCGTGGCGGTCACCTGGCTCGATGCGCGGCCGGACCCCGAGGTGCTGTGGGCCCGGCTCGAACGGGCCACCCGGCTCGCCCCGCGGTTCCGCCGGCGGGCGGTCCCGTCGCCCGGCGGGTGGGCGCCGCCGCAGTGGGTGGACTGCCCGTTCGACCTGTCGCTCCACCTCCGCCGGTTCGAGGCGCCGGCCCCCCACACGGAGTCCACGGTCCTCGAGTTCGCCCGGACCGAGGCGATGACGGCGTTCGACCCGGCCCGGCCCCTGTGGGCGATGACGGTGATCGAGGGGCTGGAGGGCGACCGCGCCGCCATGGTCGTGAAGGTCCACCACTCGCTGACCGACGGCATCGGCGGGTTCCAACTCGCCATGCTGCTCTTCGAGACCTCGCCCGACCCCGACCCGGTGGTCCAGGTCCCCGTGCCGGAGACGACGCCGGCGCCCTCCGGCGTCGGGCTCGTCCGTGGGGCGTTCGGCCACTCGTTCGGCCGGGTGGTCGGGGCGGCGCGGTCCGGGATGGCCGAGGTGGTGCCCGTGGCCCGATCGGTCGCCCGGCACCCGCTCCGCTCGGTGTTCGACGTGGTGGCGACGGCGAGTTCGTTGGGCCGGTTCGTCGCCCCGGTGTCCGACACCCTGTCGCCGATCATGACGGCCCGCGGCCTCGACCGCCACCTCGACCGTTTCGACGTCGACCTGGCCGATCTCAAGCGGGCCGGGGCGATGGTGGGCGGCACCCTGAACGACGCGTTCGTGGCCTCGGTCACCGGAGGACTGCGCCGCTATCACGAGCAGCACGGCGCGCCGGTCGACGCGCTGCGGGTCACCATGCCGATCTCGCTCCGGACGGAGGACGACCCCGAGGGCGGCAACCGGATCACCCTGGAGCGGTTCGTCGTACCCGTGGGCGAGACCGACGCGGCCGCCCGGGTGCGGATGACCGGCTGGGCGTGCCGTGCGGCCCGCTACGAGGAGGCGCTGCCGCTGTCGGAGGCGGTCGCCGGCCTGCTGAACCTCCTGCCGACCGGGGTGGTCGGGTCGATGCTCAAGCACGTCGACTTCCTCGCCTCCGACGTGCCCGGGATCACCGTCCCGGTGTACCTGGCCGGAGCGCCGGTCCGCGGCTACCACGCGTTCGGTCCCACCACCGGGGCGGCCGTCAACGTGACCCTGGTGACCTACCGGGGCACGTGCGGCGTGGGCTGCACGATCGACACGGCCGCGGTGCCCGACCCCGAGAAGCTCGTGGCGTGCCTGCGCGACGGCTTCGACGAGGTGCTGGCGCTGGGCGGTCCGCACCGACCCGTGCCGCCGCCCGACGACGCCCGGACGTCCTGATCCCGCGCCCGACGCCCCGGGGCGGGGCGCCGGCGGCAGGGCGGGGCGTTCAGACCGGTCCGGGAGCGGGGGGCGGCGTCACGACCCACCGGAAGGCCGTCCCGAGCAGCCGGGCGGACGGGCGCACGGCCAGCCGGTCGCCGGCGGGCAGCGCGGGGAGCCGGAGCTGGCGGCGGGCCCAGGTCGGCAGGACACCCTGGGCGGCACCCACCAGCAGGCCGTAGGTGGCGATCTCGTGCGGCCACCGCCCGACGCCCCGCAGCACGAAATCGCGTGCCTCGCGTGCCTCCGGGGTGAACGCCAGGGCGGGACGGACCTCGGCGAAGTAGGCGTCGAGTTCGCCGGTGGAGCGGGGGACCCGCGTCGCGCCGAGGTCGAGTGCGACGCCCGCCATGCGGTCGAGGTAGGCGTCCTCCTCGTCCGGGGTGGGACGCACGGGCGCGTAGACGCGGGTGGCGGCGAGGAAGCTGGAGACCTCGGCAGCGTGGACCCAGGTCAGGAGGGCGGGATCGGCGGCGGAGTAGGGCCTGCCGTCGGGTGCCGTGCCGGTCACCCGGGCGTGCACCCGACGGACCCGCTCGATGGCGGCGCGTGCCTCGTCCCGGGTGCCGAAGGTCGTCGTCCCGAGGAACGAAGCCGTGCGCTCCAGCCGCCCGAGCGGATCGCTCCGGTAGCGGGAGTGCTGTGCCACCCCGGCCATGGCCAGCGGGTGGAGCATCTGGAAGAGGAGTGCCGACAACCCGCCGATCAGCATCGAGGGCAGGTCGCCGTGGATCCGGCGCACGACCGAACCGGGTGCGACGTAGGCGAGCGCCGGGTCGTCCGTGGGCGGCGCCGGCTCCCGGGTCATCCCCAGGGACCGGCGCACCTGGGCCCGGGCCTGGGCGCGCACGTGCTCGATCCCGCCCTCGGCGGCGGCCCGACCGACGGACCGGGCCTCCACGATCCGCGCTCGGGGGTCCACGGCCGTCGACCCTACCGGCGTCCGCCCGCGCGGCCGGCGCGGCCGGCGCGGCCGCGCGCCGCCGGGTCCCCGGGCTCAGCGTGCCGCTTCGAACTCGGAGCTGCCGGCGAAGGTGTCGACCTCCAGGCGTCCCGCCCGCGACGTCAGCCGGGCCGGCGGGCCGGGCTCCAGCAGGTCGTCGCACCGCGGGCCGTCCCCGGCCGCGGCTCCGGCATCGGCCGTCCGTCCGAGTGCGACGACCTCGTCGAGCAGGCGGCGCGACCCGGCGTCGAGCAGGGACAGGTCGTCCGAGACCAGCGCCATACCCCCGGACACGCCGACGGCACGGGCCCAGGTGCGGGCCGCGGCCTCGCCCAGGGCGGTGCCGGTGGAGCGGAGCATCAGGCAGTCCGGGTCGTTGAGCCACAGGCGGCGGTGCATGAACGCCCGGGTCAGCGTGTTGGTGAACGCGTGGGCGGTGGCGGGCTGGACGCCCAGGTAGCCGGGGACGACCTCGTCGGCGGGGTCGAGTGCCCACAGCGGTGCCACGTCGGGCCCGATGCGGTTGGCGTCGACCAGGCCGACCACGTTGGAGAGGGGGACCCCGCAGCCGAGCAGGAAGGCCGCGTCCCCCGCCCCCCGTCGGATGGCGGCGAACCCGGCCCGGACCCGTTCGGCCGGCGTGCGCCCCGGGTCGGCGTAGCCGCCGTCGACCGAGGGGGAGAAGGTGAAGTCCAGCTTCAGGTAGGGGAAACCGGCGTCGACCACGGCCGCGGCCAGGTGCTCGAGGTGGTCGACGACCTCGGGGTGCGTGGTGTCGAGCCCGTACATGAATCCGTCCTCGCCCCCGCCCCACGGCGGGTTCCACCACGTCCGGAGGGGACCGGCGTCGGCCCCGTCCACCCGGTGGCGGGCGATCCAGTCCGGGTGGCGCCGGGCCACGGCGGAATCGGGAGCGACCAGGAACGGGGCGAGCCACAGGCCGGGTGTCCGGCCGGCCGCCCGGATGGCGGACGCCAGGCCGGCCAGGTCCGACGGGAACCGGTCGTTGGTGTCCAGCCAGTCGCCGATGGCGGCCTGGTAGCCGTCGTCCACCTGGAACACCTCGAAGGGCCAGTCGCCGGCCAGGGCCAGGTTGGACCGGATGTCCTCCTCGGTGACGTCGTGGAAGTACTGGTACCAGCTGCACCAGCCGACCTGGAACGGCGCACCCGTCCGGGCCCCGGCCCGGGCGCCCGCCGCCGCCGCCCACCGGTCGAGCAGGCCGCTGCAGTCGGGCTCCGCGGACCGGGCGACCTCGACGGCGTGCAGCTCCCGGCGCCCGCCGGCGGCGAGGGAGGCGTCGCCCAGGAACGCCTCGGCCCGCACCTCGGGACCGTCGTCCTCGGCCCGGAGGCGCAGGGTGCCGTCGTGACGGTCCCCGCCGTCGAAGCCGACGAGGACCGGCGCCGACCCGGCACCGTCGGCGAGCACCGTCATCCACTCGGAGCGGAGCTCACCGGGCCGGGCGCGCCGCTGGTCGGCGTGGTGGGCGGCCTGGAGGAACTCGAGGTCGGCCCGCACCGACGGGTCGGCGTCGACGCCGAGCACGCCGGTCGTCGTCGGCGACCACGACTGGTAGCCGTTGCGGAACATGCGCACCTGCTCGTCCCCGTCGTCGATCCGGTACACGAGGCCGATCGACCGGATGCGGACGTCCCGGTCGCCCCGGTTCGACACGGCCCAGGTGGCACCGGAGTCGCGGAGTTCGAGCTCCACCTCGAGGGGTCCGAGCCCGACCGTCCGCGGCGAACCGTCGAGGGACGCCGATTCGCTCCGACCGCCGCGACCGTCGGTGACCTCGGCCTCCAGGCGGATCGGGGTCAGGCGCACCCTTCAACCGTAGGGCGGCCGCGCCGTCCGGTGCTCCCCGGCCGTCCGGAGCGGCGTCGCCACCCGTGCGGGGCGAACAGACGTTCGCTACGGTCGCGTCCATGGAGCGGATCGAGGTGGACGGCCACCTCCTCGGGTGGGAGCGACGCGGCGCGGGCGCCGACCTGACGGTGGGGCCGGCGTCGCACGGCGCCCGGTGCGGGCCGGACGTCACCTCGTTCCGGCTCGCCGTGGCCGACGGACGCCTGCGGGTCGCGCTGGCACTGCTCCCGACGGACAGGACGGTCGACGTGTCCCTGCAGCCCGACGTCTTCCGTCAGGTGCTGCCCGTGGACGACGGACCCTGCGCTGCGGGCTCGGCCGGGGCCGTGGTGACCGGCTGGGTCGTCTCGCTCCTGGACGGGACGGGCGCCTGGCGGCCCGACGACCCCGAGGGGGCGGGCCTGCTGGCCACCGTCGGGGGCGCGGCGCTCCCACTGCTGGGCCTCGCCTACGACCGGGGTGCCGTCGCGCTCCGCGAGGTGCCGCGGTGGGCGGCACCGGCGCTGGCCGGACGCACGCCCGGCGAGGGCGCCCGGGCCGCGTTCGGCGTCCGGTCGACCCGGGCCGTGGCCCGCTCCCTCGCCGGCGGCCTCGTCGATCCCCACCCGGTGCCGCCGTCCGGGGTGACCCCGATCGTCGACGACGGTCCGCGGACGGGGCGGGTGGGGCTCCTGCGCCTCGCGGTGGCGCTCATGGCCGGGCGGGTCTGCGAGCCGGACCGACTGGCCCGGCTCCTGTGCTGCCCCGGACCGGCGCACCCGCCGGACCGCTGGCCGGGGGTGGAGGGGATGGCCGCCGGACGTGCCGTCGCCGAGCGACTGGGTCCGGCCGGGGCCGAGCGGCTGCTGTCCGAGGCGGTGGCCCGTGCCGACGGCCCGGCGCTGCTCGACGAGATCTGCCGGACCGCCCCCGGCGTGCTCCACCTGCTCCCGTCCCGACCGGCGCGCCGCCTGGAGGCACTGCGCGACGAGTGCCGCAGGCTCCTCCCGACCGATCCCGACCCGGGTCGGGGCGGGTGGCGCCCCCTGCCCGCCCGGACGGCCGCGGGCGCCGGCCCGCCGGCCCGCCCGGCCGCACCCCGCCGGCGGTCGGCACCGCTGCGGGGGAGCCCACGGACGGCCCCGCCCGTCGACGACCTTCCCGCCCCCCCGCCCGACCCGAGACGCCGGGCCCGCGTGGCGCCGGCGGCACCGGCCGTGGACGCGGGCGCCCGCCTGGAGCCGCCGCCGGGGGCGGCGGCGCTGCAGGGGGCCGAGGTCGGCCACGACGCGCGGATCCTGGTCCCGCGCTCGGGCGACGAGCTGGCGGCATGGGGGCGGTCGCTGCGGAACTGCGTCGGCTCGTTCGGCCCGGCGGTGGCGGCCGGACGCAGCCGGGTCTTCGGGGTCGAGGTCGGCGGGGTGCTGGCGTACTGCCTCGAGCTGGCCCCGGACGGGACGGTCCGGCAGTTCCTGGGCGGTCGGAACCGGCCGGTCCCGCGGGGCGTCGCCGCCGCCGTGTGCCGCCGCATGGCCGAGGCCGGCCTGCTCGCCGCCGACCGGCCGGCCAACCGGGTGTGGCTGGAGGCGTGAGGCCGGTGCCGACGACCGTGCCGCCGCCCGACAGGCGCGGTCCGGGGTCCGTCAGGCGGGTGCGGGAGGGTCCCCGGCGTAGAAGCGCCGGTTGTCGCGGACGCTCCGGGCGATCGCCGGTGGGAGGTCGCCGAATGCCAGCAGCTCGTCGGTGAGCTCGAGGCCCCGTCGGTGTGCGCCCACGTAGTAGGAGCAGATGGACTCCTCGTAGGCCATCCGCCAGCGGTAGACGTCGGTGTGGACGAACAGCCGGTCGCCGCCGTAGCCGTTCCCCTCCTGGTCCGTACCCAGGCCGCAGCGGTCGCGGGCCAGCCGGCACGCCTCGGCGCACAGCTCCCACTGTGCGGTGGTCCGGTAGTGCTCGGCCAGGGTCCACAGCGGCTCGGCGCGCCACGGCCGTCGCCCCCAGCTGCTCCACAGCACCCCGCAGGCCTCGTCCACCCGCCCCGAGGCCAGGAGGCAGACGCCGAGTCGCCAGGTCGAGTACCAGGTCTCCTCCTCCCAGCCCCCGGCCGCCACCCGCCTCCGGTACCCGTCGGCGGCCCGGGCCGGATCGCCCAGGTCCTCGTGGGTCCGGGCCAGGTAGAAGAGCGTCCGGGGGTCGTCGGGGTCGTCGGCGAGGTCCGCCTGCAGGAGGTCGAGCTCGCGCGCCAGCTTGGTGGACCGGTTGCCCCCGTCGGCGTGGTGGTGCACGACGAAGCGGCCGGTGCGGAACGGAGTCGGCGGTCCGCCCGCCCGCGCCAGGTACTCGTGGGCGCGGCCGTGCCACCGCCAGCCGGCGTCGGCCCGGACCATCCGGGTGACCCAGTAGTGCAGCGGTTCGAACCGGTACTCCGCCTCGACCGAATCGCACCCGGCGGGCACGTCCCGCTCGATCTCGCCGGCGACGGTGTCGTCGGCGTCGAGGGTCAGGAGCCACTCCGAATGGGGACGAGCGGCCTCGAGGGCCACGTTCCGCGACGGCCCGTAGCCGCGCCACTCGTCGCGGATCACCTGTCCGGGAACCCCCCGGAACAGGTCCTGCGCCACGGCCACGGTGGCGTCGGAGCTCCCGGTGTCGACGATCGTCCAGTGGTCGATCTGGCCCTCGAGGCTCGCCGCCAGCCGGGGAAGGGTCGACTCCTCGTCCTTCACGATCATGACGAGCCCGACCGTGGCGGCCGCCGGTGTCATGACCCGGTCGACGGGGTGACGGTGCGTCCCCGGTCGGCCAGGGACGGGTCCAGGCGCAGGGCGGTGGCGATCTGCGCGTCCCCGGCCGACGTCCGGCCGAGCGTCCGGAGCACGTGACCCAGGTTCCAGTGGGCCGCGGCGTCGCCGGGCGCGGCACGCAGGACGCGCTGGTAGAGCGCGGCGGCGTCGGCGGGCGTGCCGGCCGTCTCGAGCACGGCCAGGTTGTAGAGGGCCGGCACGTAGCCCGGGTCGATCCCGAGCGCCCGGCGGTAGTCGGCAGCCGCCTGGGCCGGCTGTCCGGCCCGGCCGGCGAGGTCCCCGAGGTCGTACCACGCGAACTTGTTCCGGGGGTCCTGCTTCACCACGTCCAGGAGGTCGGCGACGGCGAGCGCCCGGTTGCCGTCCGCCTCGGCCGCCAGTGCGGCGGTGAACGTGCGGTCGGCCGGCGAGGGCGGCCGGGCGGCTGTCGACGAGCACGACGCGAGGAGCGGGGCGAGGGCGACGACGGCGACGAGTGCCGCTGCCGGCCCCCGGCGACGGCGGCACCCGGCGCAGGGGCGGGCGGACCGGACGGCCCTCGTGTGGTGTCGACTGCGAACGGTCATCGGACTCCCGGTGTCGGTCCTTGTCGCCAGGCAACCTACTGCTTAGATTGTGCGGGCTGGCCCGCCCGGAGGGTCCGACAGAAGGGGAACATCGATGGGAAGTCGTGCCATGCGTCGTGCAGCCCGCCGCAACCGGCTGCTCGCGCAGCGCCGCCGGCGGTGGTCGCGCCGGGTGTCCGGTGTGGCGTCGGGGGTCGTGGTGATGAGCGGGCTCCTGGCCGGTGTCTCCCCGGGTGTGGCCTCGGCCGCCACCGGCCTGTCGCTGGGGGCGCCGACGCCGAGCGGCTCGGGGTACTGGCTCGTGACCGCGGAGGGCGCCGTCTACGCCTTCGGGGGTGCCCGCTACTACGGGGGGATGAACGGCACCCCGATCACGGCGCCCATCACCGGGCTCGTGGCCTCGCCCAGCGGGCAGGGGTACTGGCTGATCGGCCGGGACGGCGCCGTGTACGCCTTCGGCGACGCGCAGTTCTACGGCACGCCGGGATCGGTGGGGGCGACGCTGTCGTCGCCGGTGGTCGCCGGCGCCGGCATGCCGGCCGCCGGGACGGCCGGTGCCACCGGACCGACGGGTCCGACCGGGGCCACCGGGGCCACCGGGGCGATCGGTGCCACCGGGGCCACCGGGGCCACCGGGGCGATCGGGCCGATGGGGCTCGTGGGCCCCACCGGCGCCCCGGGCCCGACCGGTCCGACCGGACCCACCGGTCCCACCGGCGCGATGGGCGTGACCGGTTCCGCCGGCGTCACGGGCTCCACGGGCCCGACCGGTCCGACGGGCGCCACCGGACCGACGGGCGCCACCGGACCGACAGGCGCCCTCGGTGCGACCGGAGCGACGGGCGCCACGGGTGCGACGGGTCCCACCGGACCGTCGGGGACCGGGGACTTCACGGAATTCTGGGCGCAGATGCCGCCGGACAACCCGGTGCCGATCCTGCCCGGCACCGACGTCGCGTTCCCCGAGCCCCCGGTCGGCTCGATCGGTTCGATCGTCCAGTTGTCCCCCACCACGTTCCAGCTGAACTCGACCGCGGCCTACGACGTGTCGTTCCAGGTGCCGGTGGACGAGCCCGGGCAGCTGGCGCTGGTCCTGAACGGCCAGGTCCTTTCCTCTTCGGTCGTCGGGCGGGCGACCGGGAACAGCCAGATCGTGGGGGAGTCGATCGTGCAGGCGACGGCCGGGAGCATCCTGGAACTCCAGAATCCGATCGCCAACCCCTTGCCGCTCACCGTCACGCCGCTGGCCGGCGGCAACCTGCCCAGCAGCGCCTCGCTCATCATCCGCAGGCTGGGCTGACCGGCGCGGGGCGTCACCCCGGCCCCCGTCCGGCCCGTCCGTCGGCCACGCAGCGGGAACGCGTCGGTCCGGCACCGGGCCCCGGGGCCGTTGCACCGGCGCCCGACCCGGGTAAGAGTGGCACATGCCCATCCTGGAGCCCCGCCACGACTTCGCCCACCCGGTCGAGGCGGACACGGCCTGGAGCGAGTCGTACTACTTCAACGCCTACGACCCGGACTCGGACTCGGGCCTGTTCACCCGGATCGGCGTCCGGCCCAACGAGGGGACCATGGACGTCGGACTGTCGGTCTGGCTCCCCGGCGGCGACCTGGCCGAGTACCGCCACGTGGTCGAGTGCCACGACGTTCCCGAGGCACCCCTCGAGGTCGGAGGTGTCCGCTACGAGCTGCTCGAGCCGATGCGGCGGTGGTGCCTGGTCGCCGATGTGGAGGCGACGGCGCGGCCGTGCGGGTCGACCGGTGGGGAGGGACACCCCGTGTCGCTGGGCCTGGACGTGACCTTCGAGGCCCTCGGCCCCGCCGTGGGCAGCGACGGCGGCGGCGGCGGCTCCCGTCAGTCCGGCGCGGCGGCGTCCACGACGGGCAAGGGACACCTCGAGCAGGCCGGACGCTGGTCGGGAGCCCTCGAGGTCGACGGGGTGCCGGTGCCGTGGACGGAGGCGCGGGGGAACCGCGACCGGTCCTGGGGGCCACGGCGGTGGGGCGACCCGTCGATGTGGCGCTGGTTCTCGATCAACATCGGCGACGACCTCCACTTCGGCGGCATCCGGCTGGGCACCGACGCCGGCGACCTCCACCGCGGCTGGGTGAGCGACGGCGGTCGGGTGACCTCCGTCCGCCACTGGGGCGTCTCGACGGAGCTGGCCGCCGACGGGATCACCCACCGGGTCGTCCACCTCGAGGTCACCGACAAGGCCGACCGGCTGCACCGGCTCACGGGCCGGGTCCTCCGCGTCGCCGACATCGGCCGGCCGGGCGGCACCGTCATCAACGAGGGCCTGACCGAGTGGACCCACCACGGCGGGGACGGGACCGAGCGGGTGGGCCACGGCGTGGCCGAGTACCTCCACCAGGTCGACGGGGCCGGGAGACCCCGGGTCCCCGTCGGGTGAGCGCCTCCGGGGACGTCGCCGACCGGCTCGGCCGGAGCCTCGGCGGCACGGTGACGTCGCTCCGGCGCCTGTCCGGTGGGGCGTCACGGGTCACCAGCGCGGTCGACGTGGCCGGCGCAGACGGGACGCACCGTGCCCTCGTGCTCCAGCAGCGGCGGGGCGACGGTCCCACACCCGCCGCCGGGGTGGCCATGGAGGCGGCACTCCTGCGGGCGGCGGCCGACGCCGGGGTCCCGGTGCCCGCAGTGGTCGGTGCCGGAGCGTCCGACGGGCTGGACGACGGCTGGCTCGTCGTCGAACGGCTGGACGGCGAGACCATCGCCCGCAAGCTCCTGCGCGACGAGGCCTACGCCGGGGCGCGTGCCCGTCTCACCGGGCAGGTCGCCGGGGCGCTGGCCCGCATCCATGCCATCCCGGTCGAGGGGGTGCCCGGCCTGCCGCCGGCCGACCCGTTGCGGCGGCCCCTCGAGTTCCTCGACGCCACCGGCGAGCGGCGACCGGTCCTCGAGCTCGCCGGGCGTTGGCTCGGTGCCGGGCGGCCGCGGTCCACGGGGACGACGGTGGTGCACGGGGACTACCGGCTGGGCAACCTGCTGGTCGGCGCCGACGGACTCCGGGGAGTGCTCGACTGGGAGCTCGCCCATGCCGGGGACCCGGCCGAGGACATCGGGTGGCTGTCCGCCCCGCCCTGGAGGTTCGGCGGGAGCGGCGAGGTGGGCGGGTTCGGCGGGCTCGACGAGTTCCTGGCCGCCTACGCGGCGGCGGGTGGCGCACCGGTCGACCCGGCGGCCGTCCGATGGTGGCAGGTCTACGCCACCCTCAAGTGGGCGGTGATCTGCGCGCTGCAGGCCTCGGTGCACCTGTCGGGGGCCGTGCGGTCCGTCGAGCTCGCCGCCATCGGCCGGCGGGTCTGCGAGAGCGAATGGGACCTGCTCGGCCTGATGGGTGTGCGGCTCCCGGACATGACCGGCGCAGCCCCGTCCCGCGAGGTGCCGGCCCCGCCGTGCCCGCCGTTCGGCCGCCCCAGCGCGGGCGACCTGGTGGCGGCCGTCGAGGGCTACCTGCGCGACGCGGTGGTGCCCGCCGCCGACGGAGCCGCCCGGTTCGACGCCCGGGTCGCCGCCAACGTCCTGGCCATGGTGGGGCGCGAGCTGGCGGTCGGACCCGACGCGGCGGCTGCGCACCGGGGGCGCCTGGCGGAACTCGGTGCCGAGGACGACGCCGACCTGGTCGCCGCCATCCGGTCGGGCGGCGTCGACGCCCGCATCCCCGAGGTGGGCGCGGTGCTCGCCGGATCCGTCGCCGACGAGCTGCGCGTGGCCAACCCCGACCACCTGGGCGGGACGTGAGGCCGGCGGGTGCCGGTCCGATGAACCGAGGAGAGGAGCTCCCGTGACCGCACACGACCCGTCCGCCGCCCCCGGCGGCACGTTCACCATGGCCGAGGGTCTCACGGTCACCCGGGTGGGATTCGGCGCCATGCAGCTGGCCGGGCCCGGCGTCTTCGGACCGCCACCCGACCGTGACGCGGCCGCGGCGGTCCTGCGCGAGGTGGTGGCACTCGGGATCACCCACCTCGACACCAGCGACTTCTACGGTCCGCACGTCACCAACCAGCTCATCAAGGAGGTCCTGCACCCCTATCCCGACGCGCTGCGCATCGTCACCAAGGTCGGGGCGTACCGGGACGTCCACGGGGGCTGGCCCCACGCACGTACACCCGAACAACTCCGCCAGGCGGTCCACGACAACCTCATCCACCTCGGCCTCGACGCGCTCGACGTGGTCAACCTGCGCGTGGGCGGGGTCGACGGTCCCGCGCCGGGCTCGATCGCGGAGCCGTTCGGCGCGCTGGTCGAGCTGGCGGACGAGGGCCTGATCCGGCACCTCGGCGTGAGCAACGTCTCCGCCGCGCAGGTGGCCGAGGCGCAGTCCATGGCGCCCGTCGTCTGCGTGCAGAACCACTACAACCTCGCCCACCGGGCGGACGACGACCTGATCGACGACCTCGCCGCACAGGGCGTCGCCTACGTGCCGTACTTTCCGCTCGGCGGCTTCACCCCGCTCCAGTCCGACGCGCTGGACCGGGTCGCCGCCCGGTGGGGCGCCCCCCCGATGACCGTGGCGCTGGCGTGGCTGCTGGCGCGCTCCCCCAACGTGCTCCTCATCCCCGGGACCTCGTCGGTCGCCCACCTCCGCCAGAATGCGGCGGCGGCCACCCTGACACTGACCGACCCCGATCTGACCGAGCTGGACGCCATCGGCGCCGCGGGCACGCGGAGCGGTGGCTGAACCCAATCGTCACTTGACACTTACGTAAGCAGACACTTACACTATGGGCATGGACGCGGCGCTCAAGGCACTGGCCGAGCCCCGGAGGCGGGAGATCCTCCGGTTGGTGTGGACCGACGAACTCCCGGCGGCCCGGATCGCCGAGCGGTTCGACGACGTCAGCCGGCCGGCCGTCTCCCAGCACCTCGGCGTCCTGCGCGAGGCGGAGCTGATCCTCGAGCGCCGGGACGGGACCCGACGGCTCTACCGGGCGAACCACGCCCAGATGGATCGGCTCCGCCGCTACCTCGACGAGTACTGGACGGCGAGCCTCGACCGCCTGCGGGTACTGGCCGAAGCGGCCGAACGGGAGAAAGGGACCACCGATGGCTGAACTGATGCGCGAGGTCGTGATGGACGCCAGTCCGGCGACGATCTTCCCGTTCCTGACGGATCCGGCCCGACACATCCAGTGGATGGGGACGGAGGCGGACCTCGACCCCCGGGCCGGCGGCACCTACCGGGTGCTGGTCCAGGGTACGCACCCGTCCGTCGGTGAGTTCGTCGAGGTCGTCCCCGACCGCAAGGTGGTCTTCACCTTCGGATGGGACGAGCCCGACCATCCGATCCCGGCGCGTTCGACCGAGGTCGAGATCACGCTGATCCCCGACGGGGACAGGACGAGGGTGCGCCTCGTCCATCGGGGCCTGCCCGACGACGCGGTCGCCGACCACACCCTGGGGTGGGACCACTACCTCGACCGGCTGGCCGTGGTCTCGTCCGGTGGACGGGTGGGACCCGACGCACCGGCGCCCGCCGGCTGACCGGGGGCCGTGCACCCGACCCGGTCGGCTCACCCGCCTGCGGTCAGCCGCCCAGCTCCCTCCGGTACGCCGCGACCCACTCGGCGGGCACCCGGTCGGGGATGACCAGCGGGCGGGCCGGATCCTGTCCGGACTCCCCGTGGTCGACGGGGTCGGCCACCGTCGAGCGTTCGGCGACCCGGAGGAAGAAGCGCCAGGCTGCCGCGGTCACCACCATGACGCCGAAGAACAGTAGAACGCCCATATCCCAGCCTCCGCTCCCTACCGAGCAACCGGGCCGCACCGCCCACGCCGGCCCGGTCCTCCTTCACCCGTCCATCGTGCACCGCGCCGGAGGGGGCGACCAGGGTCCTTGGTCCCGTGCTGTGCCCGGCGCGGGCTCCGCCCGCCGGCCGCCCGCGCCCCGCGGTCAGGTGCGCGAGACGGGAACCCGGGTCGTCGAGGGCGGCACCTCGGTCGGGCACGGGATCCGCACCTCGAGGATCCCGTCCCTGTAGGTGGCCGTCACGTCCTCGGCCCGTGTCCCGTCGGGGAGGGCGATCTCGCGGTCGAAGTCGCCGTAGCGGAACTCGGAGCGGAACCCTTCCTTGCCCTTGGTCTCGGACCTCTGCTCACGGTGGGCGTGGATCCTCACCGTTCCGCCCTCCGTCGTGACCTCCACGTCGCGGTCCGGGTCGATGTCGGGCAGCTCCGCCCGGACCACCAGGACCTCCCCGTCGCGGAACTCCTCGACCCGCAGCCACTGCTCGTCCCCTCCTTCGAAGGGCCAGGCCCACCGCTCCGGCAGCCGGAACACGGGCCACTCGGTCAACGGACCGCTGCGATGCATGAGTGCCATCGGCTCCACCATCCTTCCTCTCGCGCCCTACCCCCACCCCTCCCGGACATCATCCGCCGGACGGCCGCGGGAGAACAGGGTCCATGGTCCCCAGTGCGGGCGGGCGCCCGCCCTGGAGGACGGCGCCGGCATAGACGGCGACGCTGAACACGGCGAGGATGCCCAGGTCCCACCAGAGCGGGATCACCCCACGCCCGCCCACCAGGACGTCGTGGAACGGACCGACCCCGCCGAGCATGCCGCCGCTGCCGAAATTCCCGAGGTAGGAGACGACCGACACGCCGACGAGGTACGGGGCGAGCCACCGGGCCGACGCCCACTCGATCGGCGGCGGGTCCTGGTCGAGGCGGAGCCGCCGGGCCAGCCCCATCAGCCCGTAGCCCAGCAGGAGGGCCACCATCAGGGTCGACACCGTCTGCCAGCCGGCCCAGTACACGATGAAGGTGGAGCAGACGAAGGCCAGGGGGGCCACCACGCCCGCGGCAGGGAGCCGGAAGGGACGGGGCAGGTCGGGTCGGGAACGCCGCAGGGCCGCCAGGGACAGCGGGGCGCCCGCGTACATGAGGACCGCGGCACCGGTCACCACGTTCACGAGCTTGCTCCAGCTGGGGAACGGGAGCAGGAACAGCAGTCCGAGCCCGGCCGACAGGAGCACGCCGTAGAGCGGGACCTCGGTCCGCACGTCCTCGACCATGAAGATCCGGGGCACGTACCCGCTCCGGGAGAGCCCGAAGCTCAGCCTCGACGCACCGGTCAGGTAGAGGAGCCCGGTCCCACTGGGGGAGACGACGGCGTCGAATCGCAGGATCCAGGAGAGCCAGGCCAGACCCAGCAGCGCCGTGAGGGTGAAGAACGGTGCCCGCGACAGCCGGGGGTCGGCGGCGAGTCCCGTCCAGGTGCCGTAGTGCGCGATCACGGCGGGAGGGAGGCCGCCGATGAAGGCGACCTGCACGGCGATGTAGATCGCCGTGCAGATGAGGAACGCCCCGATGACGGCGCGGGGGAGGTCGCGTTGGGGGTTCGAGCTCTCGCCACCCACCTGGAGGGCGCCCTCGAACCCCATGAGCGAGAAGATGATCCCACCGCTGGCGATCGCCCGCAGGATCGACTCGGACGGTCCGGCCCCGGTGTGGACGAAGAAGCCGCCCCCGGCGACGAAGTTGTGGGCGTGGAAGTTCGTGGCGATCAGGACGACCGCCGTCAGGACGGGGACGGCCAACTTGGTGACCGTGAGGGCCGAATTGGTGCGGGTGAGCCAACGGATTCCCACGAGGTTGAGCGTGGCGAAGAGCGCCATGAGGCAGACGGCGGTCACCACGCCCGACGGGGTGAGCCGTCCCTGGCCCGAGTTGTACAGGCCACGGGCCCACGACGTGGTCGAGAGGTACTGGATGGCGGCCAGGACCTCGATCGGCGCGATCGTCGCCGCCTGGAGGTAGGAGAACCAGCCGAACGTGGCGCCGGCGAGGCTCCCGAACGCGTGGTGGGGATAGCGGCCCGTCCCCCCGCTCTCGGGGAACATGCCGCCGAGCTCGGCGTGGACCAGGGCCACCAGGATCATGATCAGCGAGGCGACCAGCCATGCGATCAGTGCCGCGGACCCGGCGATGGTGACGGCGACGAAGGCCCCGAAGAGCCACCCGGAACCGAGGGTGGTGCCCGCGGAGATCCAGAGGAGTCCGAAGAACCCGACGTCCCGCCGGAGTCCCTCGTCCTCGGAGGCGGCCACCGGACTACCGGGCGGGCAGGTGGCCGCCGTCGCGGAGGTAGGCGACGGTGTCCCGGAAGGTGTCGAGGAGCGGTCGGTAGGTCATGTCCAGATCGGCCAGGGTCGCCGAGTCGTCGGTCGGGACACCGCTGGTCATGATGACGGCGGCCTCCTCCGACAGCGGGACGTCGACGGCGCCGCGTTCCCGTTGGACGTCGAACCGGCGGCCCATCTCGATCATGTCCCCGGCACTCACGTCGAGGCCGTGGAGGTCGACCCCTGCGGCCTCGCCCAGCAGCGCCGTCCATTCGGCCCAGCTGGCGTACCGCCCTCCGGCCAGGTAGCGCCGGGGTCCCCTCCCCGGCTCCATCGCACGGGCGAGCAGCTCGGCGGCGTCCCGGACGTCCACGACCCCGAGCCCGCCCGGCGGCACGAGCATCATCGAGCCCAGCGCGCCGAGGACGGCCTGGAAGCTGCCGTCCAGGTGGGGCGAGGTGGGCCCGTAGATCCCGCCCAGGGCGAAGCTGGTGACCGGTTCGCCCCGGTCCTGGTACTCCCGGACCACCAGTTCGGCGTCCCGCTTGGAGGAGCCGTAGGCGGACAGCGGCTCCGCAAGCGCCGAGGACGGCGTCACGACGGCGTCGTGGCTGGGGAGGTAGACGGTGACGGTGGAGGTGTAGACGATCGGATCGACGCCGGCGGCGAACGCCTCGGCGAGGACCGTCCGGGTCCCGGCCACGTTGACGTCCGACGTCCGGCCCCCGGCGCCGCCCACACCGATCTCGGCGGCGGCGTGGAGGACGGCGTCGCAGCCGTCGACCGCGGCCGCCACCGATGCCGGATCGGTCACGTCGCCCGCGACGGCCTCGGCCGTCACGTCCAGTGGCCCGAGGACGACCGGGAGGCGTTCGGGAGTGCGGGCCAGGACCCGCACCTCGTGGCCGTGCCGGGCGAGTGCGGCGACGGCGTGCGAGCCGACGAATCCCGTCCCCCCGGTGACCAGCACCCTCATCGGCGGCCGAGCTGCTCCTCGCGGGGGACCAGGACGCAGTGCGTGCCCCGGTAGATCGTGGGCATGCACTTGTTGCAGTGGATGCACAGCGAGTCCCGGTCCCCGCCGGCCTGCCACCGGCGCACCAGGTCCGGCTCGCGGAGGAGGGCGCGACCCATGGCCACGAACTCGAATCCGTCGTCCATCGCCTGGCGGACGGTCTCCATCGATCCCACCCCGCCCAGCAGGATCAGCGGGAGGTCGAGCGCGGCACGGAACTGGCGCGCGTAGGGGAGGAAGTAGCCCTCCTCGAACGGGTAGCTGTGGAGGAAGTGGCCGCCGACGAGCTTGAAGGCACGCCGGAGGGGCCGCGGCATGATCTCGGCCATCTCCGCCACCGGCGCCTCGCCGCGGAAGTAGTACATGGGGTTCTCCAGCGAGCTGCCGCCGGTCAGCTCCAGGGCGTCCACCGTCCCGTCCCGCTCGAGCCACCGGGCCACCTCCACGCTCTCGTCGAGCCAGAAGCCCCCGGGCACGCCGTCGGCCATGTTGAGCTTGGCCGTCACGGCCATCCGGACGCCGACGGCTTCGCGGACGGCCTCCAGCACCTGTCGGGGGAAGCGCGCCCGGTTCTCGAGGGAGCCGCCCCACCGGTCGGTGCGGGTGTTGAGCTTGGGCGAGAGGAACGAGCTCAGCAGGTAGCCGTGACCGAGATGGACCTCGACGGCGTCGAACCCCGCGTCGGCCACGTGGCGGGCCCCGTCGGCGAAGGCCTCGGTGATCCGCTGGATCTCCGACTCACTGGCGGCGAGCGTCCTCCGCATGCCGAGCGGGTTGAGGATGCGGGTCGGGCCGATGCTGGGCAGTCCGGTGGCCGCCACGTTCGCCACCGCGCCGGCGTGCCCGATCTGCGCCGAGGCCAACGCGCCCTCGGCGTGGACGGCCTCGGCCAGCCGGGCGAGGCCCGGTACCGCCTCCTCGCCCAGGAGCAGGGTCCTCCCGTCGGTGCTCCCCTCGGGCGACACGGCGCAGTAGGCGACCGTGGTCATGGCGACCCCACCGGCGGCGATCTGCCGGTGGAACGCGACCAGCCGGTCGGAGACGACGTTGTCGCGGGTCAGACCCTCGAACGTGGCCGACTTGATGAACCGGTTCCGCAGCGTCAGCGGACCGAGGGCCGCCGGTGAGAAGGGATCGGTGGGCGTGGGCGGCGCGGTCATGGCGCCCATCCTTCCAGAACGGCCGTCGTCGGACCCGGTCCAGTAACCTCCGCAGCCGAAGCGGGTGGCAGCCAGGCCGCGCACGACGGGGACCGCGAGGGTGCCCCGCCCGTCCGAGACGAGGTGCAGGTGGACTTCGACGACACGCCCGAGGAAGCGGCGGTGCGCGATGCGGCGCGACGGTGGCTCGAGCAGAACGCAGCGCGACGGGGTGCGGGGACGTTGGCGACCCGGCGCCGATGGCGCGATGCATCGCCGGAGGCGCAACTCGAGCACGTGCGTGCTTGCAAGGAATGGCAGCGGACGCTCTTCGACGGTGGATGGTCGGGCATCACCTGGCCGACCGAGTACGGGGGCCGGGGCGGGACAGCCATCGAACAGGCGATCTTCAATCAGGAGATGGCGCGATTCGAGGTGGGCACCGGTGCGCTGGCCGTGGGGGTCGGGATGGTCGGCCCGACGCTGATCGAATGGGGAACCGACGAGCAGAAGTCCGACCATCTGGAGGCGATCCTGAGCGGTGACGAGGTGTGGTGTCAGCTGTTCAGCGAGCCCGGCGCCGGCTCGGACCTCGCCGGACTCCGCACCAAGGCGGAACTGGACGGGGACACCTGGGTCGTCAACGGGCAGAAGGTGTGGACGTCGCTGGCCCAGCACAGCGACTGGGCGATCCTGCTGGCCCGGACCGACCCCGACGTTCCGAAGCACAAGGGCATCACCTTCTTCCTCGTCGAGATGACGAGCCCGGGCATCGACATCCGGCCGCTCCGTCAGATCGACGGTGTGGCGCACTTCAACGAGGTGTTCCTGACCGACGTCCGGATCCCCGCGTCGCAGGTCGTGGGCCCGGTCAACGACGGGTGGCGTGTCACGCACTCGACCCTCCAGAGCGAGCGCGCCCTGATCGGTGGTGGCGAAGGCGTCCGGTTCGAGGACCTGCAGGCACTGGCCCGCGCCACCGGCACGTCTACCGATCCGGTCCGGCGACAGGAGCTGGCCAGGGCCTACATCCGGTTCGAACTGCTGCGCTTCCTGGGTCTGCGGGTCCAGACCTCACTCAGCCGAGGTCTCCCGCCGGGGTCCGAGAGTTCGGTCATGAAGCTGAGCTACTCCCAGCACACTGCAGCGCTCACCGATTTGGCGCTCCGCCTCGAGGGCGCGGCAGGGATGCTCGGGATCGAGGAAGCCCCCGACGGCGGCTACTGGCAGCAGCAGTTCCTCTCCCAGTGGGCGGTCCGGATCGGCGGCGGCACCGACCAGGTGCAGCGGAACATCATCGGAGAGCGCGTGCTCGGTCTCCCACGGGAGCCCGACCCTTCTCGGACCGAGCCGTTCCGTCGGACCGGGGACTGAGCTCCGGCCCCGGACGCCGCCGCCGATCCGGCCGGGACGTCCCGCTCCTGCGACCGGTTGCGCACGTCGCCCGACGGGCCGGCGGCGTGCCGTACCCGTCGGACGTCGGGTCCCGGCAGAGGCGGCGCCCCGTCGGAACGCCGGGGTCCCCGACCTCTAGGACGGGGGCGGGTAGACGGCCGCGAGCAGCCGCATGAGCTTGGGGAACAGCGGGGTGAAGCGCCCCGTGCCCCACTCGAGGTCGGGCTCGTTGGCGAATGCCTGGCTGAGGACCCCGATGATCAGCGTCGAGATCAGGAAGACGGCCTCGTCGGAGTCCGCCCCGGGACCGAGCTGACGGGCCGCCACGGCGTCGCCCAGCGCGGCGCGCTGGAGGTCGACCATCTCCTGGCTGATGGCCATCGCCTCGGGCGACGGTTCGAACTTCGGCACCGGGCGCCAGAACAGCAGGTCGGCCACGGCGCGGTTCGCCAGCAGCCAGCGCCCGGAGGCCTCGAGGCCGGCGATGAGCGCGTCGAGTCCGGGATCGGCGGAGGCCATGGCGTCGCGCAGGACGTCGAGGTGCACGCGTTGTCCACGCAGGAAGAGCTCGTCGTAGATGGCCAGGAGCGAGGGGAAGTACTTGTAGATCGAGGGGGGCTGGACGCCGAGTCGCCTCGCCACCTCCGAGAGGCTCAGACCGTTCACGCCCTCCTCGGACATGATGGCCACGGCGATGTCGAGGATCTCGTCGATGGTCTCCTGCCGTCGACGGGCCCGGCGGTCCGCCGACGGCGGGGCGGTCGGTTCCGAGCTGGTCGTCCTCGTCATCGAACCAACTGTAGCACGAAAGATGCTTAACAGCATAAGCTAATAGCATTAGCATGTCTCTCCATGAGGGTTGCACCGATCGACGGAGGAGACATGACCGAGACGAGCACGCGGTGGTGGCTGACGCAGGACAGCACCGAGACCATCATCGATGCGCCCCCCGAGCGCGTCTACGCCCTCGTGGCCGATCTGCCCCGGATGGGCGAGTGGAGCCCGGAGTGCCAGCGGGTCGAGTGGTCGGAGGGCTCGACAGACCCCGTCGCGGGGGCGACGTTCGTCGGGCACAACGTGGGGGGTCCGGCCAAGCTGATGAAGTGGTCCCGGAAGGGCCGGGTGCTGGCCGCCGACCCGGGCCGCGAGTTCGCCTTCGTCACCGAGGAGGGCGGGCGCGAGTCCACCGAGTGGCACTACCGGTTCGAGGCGACCGGGGGCGGTACCCGGGTCGTCGAGTCCTACCGGGTGCGGTGGATCCCCCTGTGGGCCCGGATCGTGGACGTCCCGACCAACCGCGCCCGCGAACTGAGGGACGGCATGGACCACACACTCGGCCGGCTCAAGGCGGCCGCCGAAGGGGCCACCGCAGCCGGTGCGGCGTCGTGACGACCGAGGTGGCACCCCCGGCCCTCGTGCTGGGTTCCGACGAGGGCGAGGGGGTCTGGTTCGCCGACAGCCTGCTCCGGTACAAGGTGACCGGGGTCGAGACGCACGGACTGCTCGCCCTGGCTGAGGTCCGTGCACCCCGTGGGTCGGGGTCGCCCGTGCACACGCACCGCCACGAGGACGAGGCCTGGTACGTCCTCGAGGGGGAGCTGACGTTCTGGCTGGGTGGGGAGTCCCGCACGGCCACCGCCGGCGAATTCGTCTTCGGCCCCCGCGGCATCCGCCACCGGTTCCGCGTCGACTCCGAGATGGCCCGCTTCCTCATCCTCGTCACCCCGGCCGGGTTCGAGGACTTCACCCGGGCGTGCGGCCGGCCGGCGACGGCAGGGACCCTCCCGCCTCCGGACCTGCCCCCGCGCCGCGCAGCGGAACTCGCCGCCGCGGCCCGACGGCACGGCATCGACATCACCCTGACGTAGCGGCCCGGCCACCCGCCCGACCGGCCCCCGAGGGACCGGCTCCGGGCGGAGCCGTGCCCGATGCACCGAGTTCCACCGAAGACCGTCCCAGCGACCCATGCGAAGGAGCACCCCATGATCACCACCTACCCGGCGGCACCGGACATCGACGTGCTGACCACGAACTTCCCCATCCCCGGCCTCGGCCAGATCGCCATCAACGCCTTCGTGCTCCACGGGGACGTCCCCGTGCTGGTCGACACCGGTCCGGTCGTCGAACAGGAGAGCTTCCTGGCGGCACTCGGGTCGGTCATCGACCCGGCCGAGCTGGGTTGGATCTGGCTCACCCACACCGACGGCGACCACATCGGCGCACTCGGCCGGCTCCTCGCCGACTACCCCGACCTCAAGGTCGTCACCACGTTCCTGGGTGTCGGCATCCTGAGCGTGTCCGATCCGCTCCCGATGGACAGGGTCCACCTCGTCAATCCCGGCCAGCGCATCACGCTCGGCAGCCGTACGCTCACCGCGCTCCGGCCCCCGACGTTCGACAACCCGTCGACCACCGGCTTCTTCGACGCCGGCTCGGGCGTGCTCTTCCCGGCCGACTGCTCCGGGGCGCTCCTGCACGACGTACCGCAGAACGCCGCCGACCTCTCCCAGGCCGAACTGCGCGAGGGGCAGGTGTTCTGGGCGACCATCGACGCGCCCTGGCTGCACGAGGTCGACCGTGGGGCGCTGGCCCGCCGGCTCGAGGCCGTCGCCACCCTGGAGCCGTCGATGATCCTGAGCAGCCACCTGCCTGCCGCCCCCGGCGGCATGATCGACCGGTTCCTCGCGTCGGTGGCGGCGGTCCCGGACGCCGGACCGTTCGTGGGACCCGACCAGGTGGCGCTCGAACAGATGCTGGCCCAGATGACCGCGGGGCCGCGGTAGGCGTCGCGTCGACGGACGGAGGTCCTGCCGGGACGGGGAGCATGCCGCTGCCGCGTCGGTGGCGGCGACGCGAGGTGTTCGGACCCGTGCCGAGGGTCTGGCCACTCGGGCGCTCCTCCGTCGATCTCGATCTGCATCCGCAGGTCATGTGCGGGATCTGCCGGAGTACGCCATGACCGCACCGCGACACGTCCGGTGACCGCTCCTCCGGCGAAGCCAGGTGTGGTCAGGGCGTCGACCGAACCGAAGACGTGCTGCATCAGTGCTCACCGACGGAGATCAGTCCATTCACGAACGATGTCAGTCGTTCGAGCTGATCGGGCGACGGCGGTCGGGACCTGCCCGCCAACACGACCTTGATCTCCCGATAGGACTCGGCATCGAGCCCGCACCGCCGACATGCATCGAGGTGGTCCGCCACCTGGATCGCCGCCGCCTCGTCGAGCTGGCTGTCCAGGTAGCGCTGCAGGATGCGTGCTGTCTGGATGCAGGACACGCCGCCCTTCCTGCGGAACATGTCGAATCGGTCCGTTGACGAATTCATGGTGTCGTCCCCCCGAGGTCGGTGTGGAGTGAGAGTCGGTCACGCACGCGACGTCGGGCACGGTGCAGCCGACTCATCACGGTGCCCGATGGGATTCCCAGGACCGCTGCCGCCTCGTCATAGGTGAGTTGGTCGATGTCGACGAGCTGCATGGCCTGTCGTAACCGCGTCGGAAGTCGGTCCATCGCCGCATCGATCCGAGCGTCGACCCAGGATTCGGTGACCACGTCCTCGGCGCTGGGAGCCACCGGTGTCCTGGAATCGGTTCGGTCGCCCATGTCGTCGACGTCGCGGAGGAGGGCCGGTCGCCGTCTCCGGTGGCCGTTGATGTTGGCGTTCCGCATGATGGTGAGCAACCAAGCCCGTGGGTGCTGACCGTCGAACGTCGCCACACCCCGATAGGCACGGAGGAGGGTTTCCTGTACCAGGTCCTCGGCATCATCGGTGTTCCCGGTGATCGAACGGGCCACCCGGAGCAGCACCTCCAATTCGGGGAGCACGACAGCGTCGAATCGGACCGCCGCGACCTGCGTCGGTCGAGAAGCGGCTCGGGACGACGGGTCAGGCACGGTCACTCCCTCGGGCGGCAGGTGGCGCAGGACTGCCGTCTGGTGCAGGACCGACCTGGACCCCCTGCCAGAAGGCCACCCGGTGCTTCACCCTGCGGGCGAAGGGACTGGGATGCCGATAGGTCCACGCCGCATTGTGGTTGGTCGTGCCGCGGGCTGTGACATCGAAGTAGCTGGCGATTCCCTTCCAGGGGCAGAGGGTGTGCGTCCTCGTGCCGGTGAGCGTTCCCGGTCGCATGGAATCGAGTGGGAAGTAGTAGTTGCCCTCGACGCGCACGATGTCGTCGCTCTCGGCGATCACGGCCCCGTTCCAGATCGCCCGCATCGGACGTTCGTTGGTCATGGGTGGGAAACCCGCTTCACCTCCCGATCCTTCCATCTCCCCATCCGATCGGGGATCGAAGAATTGGGAAGGAACGGCGCATGCCGGCGGGTTCTCCTCCCGTCAGGCGTTCGGCCTGGCGGTGACCACAGGAGGCCTGCAATGTCCGCGTCCGAGCGCAACGTCCACGCTCCACTCCTGATCCGGGGGGCGGTCTACGGCATGGTCGCCGCCCTCACCATGGCGATGATCGCCATGGTCGCGTCGGTCGCCTACCAGCATCACGGGTTCTTCACGCCGCTCTTCCACATCTCCGCGCTACTCGGATCGCCGAACGCGATGATGACCTCCGTCAACCAGGCGATGGCCGGACATCACTTCTGGATCTCCGCCGGTCCCGCGCTGGTCGGCCTGGCGATCCACATGGCGACAGGCGCCGTCTACGGCATCGTCTTCGTGCTGACCACCCGGCAGGTCCGCCGGAGCCTGGTGATCCCGGCCGGGATGGGCTACGGGTTGGTCGTATTCGCTGTCTCCAGCTTCGTCGGCCTCCCGGTCGCCGCCCAGCTCACCGGGGCCGGAGCGGTCATCACCGACATGGCCAAGATGGTTGGATGGTCGACCTTCGCGGTGGAGCACCTCGTGTTCGGCACGGTGCTGGGCCTGCTCACGTTCGCGCTGGACCGGAGCTCTGACGCCGAGCCGCAGCCCGAGCTCCGCGCGCCTGTGGCAGCCTGACGGTGGAAGGTCTCCCATCGTCCCGCGTCCACTCCACGACCGGGCAGATGTTCCGGTGGCGGGTAGGAGCAACACCATCGGGCCGGGATCGAACAGTGAACATGCAGGAAGGCCAATTCGAACTGCGGACCATACGGCGCCTGATCGGCGTCTACAACGCCGACGGAACCGTCTTCGGCGAGCTGGCGTACTTCGTCGGAGCTCGTCTCGGTCGCACGCACTGTGCGCTGTGCGACGTCACGCACGGTCTCCTGCGGCAGAAGTCCGACTGGCAGGCATGTCGTGACGGCCTCCCCGTTCCGTTCGACACGTTCCATCGCAACGATCAGCCCGACGAGGTCCGTGCCGTCGCACAGGGGACCGCTCCGGTGGTCGTGGCTCGGACCGATGTGGACGCGGTCGTCCTCCTGGGGCCCGCCGAACTGTCCCGCTGTGGTGGTTCCGTCTCGGAGATGATGGCGGCTGTCGATGCGGCCGTCATGCATGCCGGACTGAGCTGGCCCCGTGCCTCCGAACAGGAAGGATGACAGGCGGCGGTACGCCGATGGTGCAACGCCTCGAGGGTAGAGGTGGCCCGAGGAGTCCGAACTACCGATCGGTCGGACCGGCGAGGGGTTCGACCATCACCGACTGCCTCCGTCGGCTTCTGCCAACGAAGAAATGCTCCCTGCCAGGGAGAACGTCATCATTCCGACGACACCGGTGGAGGCGATTGGTGGAGCTGATGGGCCGCTACTCCAAAATGAATTCCCAGGGTGTCAAGTTGCGTGAACTGATCGATTGGTGCCCTGACCAGGTAGTTTCTCGTCCACGCAGAATCAAGCAGCCACAAACCCGCCTGTCCCCGGATCGACTCGAAGCCCTCGCCGAGGCCTATCGGGCCGGCACAGACGTTGTGGACCTGATCGAGGAGTTCAAGATCAGCCGGTCCGCGCTCTACGGGATCGTCAAACGACTTGGCCTTCCAGGGCGTCGTTCAACGCTGACAGCCCAGGACGTCGATGATGCATGCCGTCTCTACCTTGACGGCCATTCGCTGACCGAAGTCTCGGGGCGCTTTTCAGTGGCCCCGAACACCATCAGGCGGGTGTTACTGGAACGGGGCATCGTTCTTCGAGGCCCGCAGAGCCGGAGGAGCCCATAGGGCTACCCCTCTGTCTTCTCGGACAGAGCTTGGACTGCAGCCACTAGCCCCGGGGGCATCTCATCAACCTTCAAGTCTCCGAGTCCCTCAATCACTTTCAGCGGTTTGTCTGACGCGTTGTGACCAATACCAAGTGCTGCCTCAAGACAGGGCTTGATCAGGAATAGGTGGTCGGGATTGCCAAGCGCGGTCGCGATCTCCGCATTGTGCTTAGGTGCGGTGGCGTTTTCGTCGACCTTCCACTTGGAAAGGGATTCCCCTGGCACTGGTTCGTAGACGTCTTCGTCGTGGAGGACCAGTACCGGTATTCCAAGTGAGTTGCACATCCGTGCGTAGAACGGAATTGCGTTCTTGCCGCCGCAGGCAACCACTGACAGCCCTTCAGCGTCAAGATCATGTCCTAGCTTTTCGGCGACGAGGCGGACGGCCAAGTAGTCCCCGTGGCCTTCAACGAGCAGCACTCGGCGGGCGAACAGGGCCTCACTCGATGCGGGGTCCATGTACTGATTGAGTTTCTGCCGATCCACCTGTGTCTGCAGGTAGTCCGTGTCCTCCTGCTTCGAGATCCATCGTGCTCGAGTGGGGCTACCAAAGGGCTTCTCAAATACTCGGACGCTTCCGAATCGGGTCATGTCAGCAAAAATTGGGGAGTGGGTCGTGTAGATGACTTGGCACTGTCCCGCATCAACCATGTCTACGAGGAGTCGGTGGAAGAATCGCTGCGCCTGAGGATGCAGGTACATCTCGGGCTCCTCGATGAGCACGGTTCCAATATTGGTCTTCTGCTTTCGGAGCGCCTCGAACACCCCAACGACGATGGCGCTCTGAATGCCTAAGCCCAGGACTTCAGCTGGGAGGAGCAGGTCCCCTTCCTTGCACATCATTGTCAGCGACGCGAATGGATTGGCAGGGTCACCGAAGCCGAAGGAAACATTGAAGTTGGCAATCGCGCTACTCCCCATGAACCCCAGCATCTGCTTGGCCGTTTCGGCGATGGTGCTTTCGATCTCCTGAACCGCCGGGGTTCTCAATGCCGTCAGTGCGTCGTTGTAGCGTCCAGCAAATTCAGTGCGGTTGCCGGACGTGTCCTTGTCGAAGTCCTTTCTGACATCAGCAAGCAAGGTATTCAGAATGGACCCACGCCTACCGGATGCGTGAGCGGCGACGGTCCGACGATCACCAATCATCAGTACCCGTGCCTGATCTCGAAGATCGGTGTTGACCCGCAAGAGCGGCCCGAACTCAGGCGCCTTACCCTTTCGCGGACCCATCGTTGCTACAACCAGCGGATTGCCATCCGCACCGAGCGGAACAAAGTCGTCGTGGAGATCCCCCGCATCCTTGTTCTTGGTCTTCCTCTTGTACGGCTGGCAGACGTACTGGAGGTAAGGGATCGCGTGGGATTTCGACAGGGCGTCCGAGAATTCAAGTTGAGGTCCGAAGCCACACCGAATTGCCAAGGGTTGATCTGCATCGAGATTGTGGAAGTCGCGAGGTACGTCCAAGTAGCCGAGGCCTGGCCACCGATTCCCCAGCATGAAGTCGATCGCCTGCAGCACGGCACTCTTTCCGGCTCCGTTTGGTCCAACCAGGGCCGTCAGCGGGCTGAGAGGTATCTCAAGCGAGTCGATACTGCGCCAGTTCGTGAGCTTGACCGACTCGATCATTGCACCAACTGCTCCCCAGCTGTGCCGCCTGCGAAGAGCTCTGCCTGTTCCAGGATCAGCTCAATTGCCCGGTCTTCCCGATCGGGCGGGTAGTCGTACTTTGCGAGCAACCTGCGAATCTTCGATCGCATGGTGGCCCTCACCGAATCCTTCAGATTCCAGTCGACCGTGGCACTCTCCCGCACCGTCCGGATCAGCTCTTTCGCGATTTGTCTGAGGACGTCATCACCCAATTCCATCACTGCAGAGTCGTTCTGCACGACTGCGTCGTAGAACGCAACCTCCGCCTGGGTCAATCCAAGTTCTTCGCCCCTCCTGGCGCCCTCCCGCATATCGCGCGCAAGATCGACCAATTCGGCGATGATCTGGGCCGTTGTCAGCGCCTTGTTCGTGTAACGGAGAATCGCCGCTTCGAGCATCTCGGAGAAGCGCCTTGCCTCCACAACATTCGTTCTCTGCAAGGATCGAACCTCATCGGCAAGTAGGCGTCGGAGGAGCTCCATCTGGAGATTCGGCCGCGGTCCTTGTGCCATCTTCTCCAGAAACTCGTCTGAGAGAATCGACAATTCCGGTCTATCCAGACCTGCGGCCGCATAGACGTCGACGACTTCATCGGCCGTGACGGCTTCGGAGACGAGTTGCGCGATTGCAGTGTCAACTTCGACAGTGCCACCCATTCCCCCGCTGCCGGGCTGACCCTCGCGCTCCAGCTTCACGATGGCAGCCCGGATGTCAGCGAAGAAGCGGACGTCGTCGCGGAGCGCCATCGCCTCATCACTCGCGCCAGCAAGTGCAAATGCCTTAGTAAGGGCCAGAACCTGGTCCAAGTAGCGTTCCTTACGGTCAACGTCGCCGAGGAGATAGTTGAGCGTCCCAGCCAATTCGTTCATTCGGCGGTCAGGTGGCAGCAGCGGATCCGAGCTCCAAGCGTGGTCGTGCAGCATGCTGACGATGATCTCGTGCTTCTCCCTCATCACATCTACGACTTGTTCGATCGGGATACCGGCCTGATCGCGATCGGATGGGGAATACTCGATGAGCGCTTCCTTCAGGCTCTGGGCAATTCCGATGTAGTCAACGATCAAGCCACCTGGCTTGTCACGGAATGTCCGGTTCACGCGGGCGATGGCCTGCATCAGTCCGGAGCCTTGCATCGGCTTGTCGACATACATCGTGTGCATCGATGGGGAATCAAACCCCGTGAGCCACATGTCCCTGACGATCACCAGCTCAAGCTTGTCATCGGGGTTCTTTGCCCTCGCCTTGATCTGCCGAAGCACCTCTTTGCCATGTAGATGCTTCTGAAACTTGATCGGGTCGGCGGCGGACCCAGTCATCACCACCTTGATGGAGCCTGCCTGGGGATCATCGGAATGCCACTCAGGCCTCAGTGCAACAATCTTCTCGTATAGCTCGACACAGATGCGGCGACTCATGCAGACGATCATCGCCTTACCTACGAGATTGGAGCTCCGAAGTTCCCAGTGCTGGACCAAGTCTGCCGCGATCAGATCAAGTCGATCGTCTGCCCCCACGATCGCCTCTAGTCGTGCCCAGCGAGACTTGGCTCGTTCCGTCTCGGTCAGCTCTTGGCCTTCCGTAACTTCAGCGACTCCTGCATCGATGGCTTCGTGGGCATCGCCAGGAATCGACACTTTGGCGAGGCGCGACTCGTAGAAGATTCTCACGGTCGCGCCGTCTTCGACTGCACGCGTAAGGTCATAGACGTCGATGTAGTCACCGAACACTTGCCTGGTGCTCTTGTCGGTCGACTCGATTGGCGTACCCGTGAAGCCGAGAAACGTGGCATGTGGCAATGCGTCTCTGAGGTGCCTCGCGAATCCATCCATGAAGTCGTACTGAGATCGGTGCGCCTCGTCGGCAATGACGATGACGTTCTGTCGATCGGTCAAGGTTGGATGAACGTCGCCACGGACCTCCGGCGCAAATTTCTGGAGTGTCGTGAAGATGATTCCGCCGGATACGCGATCGAGCATCCGTCTCAGTTCCGCTCGCGAAGAGGCTTGCTTCGGAGATTCCGGGAGAATTCGCGCAGGAGCGAACACTTCGCCATAGAGTTGATCGTCGAGATCATTGCGATCCGTGAGCATCACAAGGGTTGGGTTCTGCATCACCGGGGAGCGCATGATCTTCGCCGCGTAAAAGAGCATTTCAAGACTCTTCCCTGATCCCTGCGTGTGCCAGACGACTCCGGCACGCCGGTCACCGTCCTGACTCGTAGCCTCGATCGTGGAGTCGATCGCAGCATTGACTGCCCAGTACTGGTGGTACTTGGCGATCCGCTTCCTTAGGCCATCAGGCTCGTCCGAGAACACGATGAAATTGCGAAGGATGTCGAGGAACCTCGCAGGCTCGAAGATTCCCCGAATCAACACTTCGAGCTGGGCTCGATCTGCAACAACGTCACGATTTTCGATGGTCTTCCAAGGAGCGAAATGCTCAAACCCCGCTGATGCCGAGCCAACAACGGCACCGAGTCCGTCAGATGCAATACACATTGCATTGGCTTCGAAGAGGGAAGGCACGTCGGCCCTGTAGGTCTGGATCTGATTCCAAGCCCCCTTCAGGGTCGCATTCTCGTCACCTGGATTCTTAAGTTCGATCAGTGCGAGCGGCAACCCGTTGACGAAGACAACTACATCTGGCCGACGATTCTTTCCGGCTTCGATCACCGTGAATTGGTTGATAGCGAGCCACTCATTCTGCTCCGGACGTTCGAAGTCAAGGAGCCAGGCGAGTCCGTGCTTGATGCCGCCATCTTCGCCGCGGTGCTCTACGGCAACTCCTCCCGTAAGCAGGTCGTGGATCCTTAGGTTTTCCGACATCGCATTCTGGGACTCGGCCCTCAAGACTCGAGCGACGACATCGTGTCGAGCGGAGGTTGGTAGTTCAGGGTTGATCCTCTGGACTGCGGCCGACAGTCGATCCTGGAGCACGGTCTGCCCCCAGTCAGTGCGTTCCTCGTCAACACCCCCTGGGCCGATATCCGGACCGTAAAGCGTCTGGAATCCAAGCGAAGCGAAGTAGCCGAGACAGGCATCCTCAACAACTGACTCGCCGCGATGGACGTTCATTCCATTAGCTCCTCGGGCAGGACACCCTCCTCAAGTTCGATGCCGCCGTGCCCGGGAACGAATCCTTCAATCTCCTCCGGAGTCATGTCATCAGAAAGTTGGACCCAGACCGCTCCAAGCGGAGACCGAATCATCTTGAAGTCCTCTGAGATCCAACCGATGGTCTCCACGTCTTCCTCACGCAGTATCGCCACCTTCAGGTTCATTGCTTGAAGCTCGGACAGCGAGTAGCAGCGACGTTGGCCCAACCGAGTATTGCAGTGCGCATGACCCCAAGCGACAAAGCTGGGTGTGTGCTGGAGTGATCCATACACCAGCGGAATCAGGTGAAATAGGTTGACTTCAGTCGAGCGAGTGGCACCCTCGACCTGGGTCGCGGCATTGAGAAGTCCGGCCTCGTCTTCGAAATTGATTGTGGAATGCAGCTGTTCGTAGTGAATGATGCGCATGCACAGCGGGCATGCGGTCAGACCATGCCGCAGGGCCCCACGGGATTCGTATGTCGGAAAGTCCGCTAATCCATCTGCTACAAGGATTGCCCTAAGGTGAGCTGCCTGCATTGTCGTGTACGGGCTTTGAAACGAAGTGATGGTCAACCATGCGAGCACGCACTTCGCTAGATAATTTGTCTCAGCATTAGAATACTCTGGAGCGAAGATTCCCTGCGGTGGTCCGGCATTCAAAGTGGGGTGACCGGGACCCTCATTGCTGAGATGAACGACATACTGGCCAAGGTCATCAACTCCCTCTCCGCGTTTGGTCACCTGGACGCCGTCTCGTTCCAGAGAACGGACTTCCCAGTCATCGGGAGGTGGAAATGAAGAATATGACTCGTGAGATCGGTACAGCACGAACGCGTTTACGCCCACGACCACAATTGCGTTTGGTCCGGTGAACTCTGCCTTTGGAGTGCCGGGCGCCTCGAAGTACTGATCTGGCAGTAGCCGCACTATCCAGCCGTTCTCGTAAAGGTCGAGATTCGCATCCGCAAGCCTCTCGTACGGCACGATGACCTTGTTGCTGCGTACGACGTGGTTCTGGTAGGCCCCCTTTGCGCCTCCTCTCGGAGTCGCAAGCCCAGCCTTGGCGAGCTTCGTCTTATCCCTCTTGTCGAAGAATCCCCACGCTTCGCCCGGGTAGGGATCGTGTTTGCCGTTGTGTCCTGTGCGCCGACGACAGCTTCCGTGTTGGCATAGCTCAACTGGCATTCATACTCCCCATGAGACTTGCTGGCATCTCGATGGCCTCCAGATCGATCCCGCCCGAGAGCAATTGGGGCAGCATCTGACTACTCAGCCGCCGAATCGATCTTGCCGTTGTCTGCACCTTGGCCAGCTCCTGCGGAGAGAGAACAAGCTGCTCCAATGAGGTCTCCATTGCAAGGACAGCCTGAAAGGACGCGATCACGGCGAGCACCCGATCCTGATAGTCCAGGGGCGGCACGGAGATCTCGAACTCAAAGAGGTCTCCCGCATAGAGCTCGGGATAGGTGGAGCCATTCGCTACTGCATCGAGATAGGGCTTGTTCGCCTTGAGCCACGCAGCTAGATACGCGGGCCGAAGGCGTGGCCCGCAGGTGAAGTTCATGAATCCTTGATTCGTGGCCATCGGCACGGCATTGACCACCACCGCCCCTACGGGTGCCCGCTTGGTTAGCATCACAGTTCCAGCCGGCATGAGCTTGGCCGCAGATGCGCTGAGTCCGGACTCTGTGATGTTCCGTTCTGTCCGTGAAACAAAAAGCTTGTCTCCGAAGTCGGTGATCTCTTTCGGGGTCAACCATGGAACGTCGCCGTCCCAGTATTCCGACCGAGTGGTCGATGGGGTCGAGCCGGTGTCGGCGCGGAGGATGAACTCGGCGCTCGGATCGGGCTCAAGTGTCGTCTTCGCCCAGTCATCTGGGCACTGGAGGTAGGGACTAGCCATGGAACACCTCTTTCAACACTCGCCCTGCGTCTTGTGAGAGCTGAGCCACCATGCCAATTTGATCAGCGATCGAGTCGATGTCAGAGACAACTCGATCGACGTCGATGTCACCAGGCGCGGGTCTCTCGGCGAATCCGACATAACGTCCGGGGACAATCGAGTAGCGATGGGCCTTGATCTCGTCGATGGTCGCCTCAGCACACAATCCCGGAATGTCCTCATACGTGCCGTCTTGGGAGCGCCACGCTTTATAGGAGCGTGCGATTTCCTGAACGTCGTCGCTCGAGAAGTCCTTGTGGGTTCGATCTCTCATGTGACCAAGTCCACGTGCGTCGATGAACAATGTGCGTCCGGCCCTGTCTCCCGACACGCGGCCTCGATTATCCTTCCAGGCACTCTTGTCGCGTGAGATGAACCACAGCGACACAGCAATCTGAGTAGAAAAGAACAGCTGGGCCGGAAGACTCACAACACAATCGAGAAGGTCAGCCTCAATGATCCGCTGTCTGATCTTTCCCTCGCCAGCCTGATTGGTGGACAAGGATCCATTAGCAAGCACAAAGCCCGCCGTGCCCTTCGGGGCAAGATGGTGGATGAAGTGCTGAACCCAAGCCATATTGGCATTACCGCTTGGCGGCTCACCGAACTGCCACCGTCGATCATCTCCGAGTGAATCGACGCCCCAGTCCTTCATGTTGAATGGCGGATTGGCAATGATGTAGTCGGCGCGGAGGTCGGGATGCTTGTCGAAGTGAAATGTGTCGGCGGCTTCATCTCCGAGATTGGCGTCAACTCCCCGAAGCGCCAAGTTCATCTTGGCGAGTCGCCAGGTTGCCGCGACGTACTCCTGTCCGTAAACGGAGATGTCGGATCTGCGACCGCCGTGAGCAGCAACGAATTCAGACGACTGCACGAACATCCCGCCGGATCCACAACAAGGGTCGTAAACGCGCCCTTGGTAGGGCTCAAGCATCTCTACGAGGAGCCTCACCACTGATCGTGGGGTATAGAACTCACCGGCTCCTCGCCCTTCCGCTGCGGCAAACCGACCTAAGAAATACTCGTACACGCGCCCCAAGACGTCATCAGCCCCGTGGTCCACCTCGGTGAACCCGATCGTGCCGATCAGGTCAACGAGTTCACCAAGAAGGCGCTTGTCGATCTCGGCACGTGCGTAAGTCTTTGGAAGGACTCCGCGAAGGGAAGGGTTCTCCCTCTCGATGGCATCCATCGCCGCATCAATGTGCACTCCGATGTCCGGTTGCTTGGCCTTTGCCTGGAGCGATTCCCATCTGGCGCTCGCTGGGACCCAGAAGACATTCTCCGACGCGTACTCATCACGAGATTCCAGGATCTTTTCGCGCCGCTCTTCATTCTTGATGTACTCACTCGACGCGGGATCGGACACAAGCCGTTCCAATTCGATTCGTCTGGACTCAAAAGCGTCGGATACGTACTTGAGGAATACGAGTCCAAGTGCGACGTGCTTGTACTCGGCCGCCTCAAGGTTTCCGCGCAGTTTGTCGGCAGCGTCCCACAGGATCGTCTCAAGCGGCTTCACCTTCTTGCCGTTGCCCGTTTCATTTCTAGCCATCTGCTATGTCCTCTCAGGCGATTTACAGGTTTCTAATAGGCCATCGGCAATGCGAACTGGTGAAACGTGTCGCATTACATGCGTACGGTCGGCATCTTGTGTATGTCTGTCGAGGAAATGGCTTCTCATTGTGTATATATGCAGTCTTAGTACTTCCATAATAGACGAACATATGTTCGCTGGCGAGACGCTAGCGTCATTGGGACCCGCTGCTCCGTGCGATTCCTGAAGTCGTTGCGCACATCCGCCCGAAGTCTTAGCAGGGGGATGTCATGTCGACCCAGAGGCCCTCATCTTCCACTCCAAGCGGTACCGGTGACCAATCTCGGGGTAGTCGATGTGCCAATCGAAGCCGTCGGGTCGTTGGGCAGGCTTTGGCAGCTCTCTGGTCGTGTGCTCGGGGCACGAGACCTCGACGTCTTCGAGAGCCCACTCCGGTGATGCTGTTATCGACAGGTCGTATGCCGTCTGCTCTCTGGCGAAGTACCACTCAAACCATTCGCGGCCAGCTGTGTAGACATCCGCCAGTCGGTATTTGACGTGCAAGATGATCTGTTCAGCGTTCGCAAGTGGGGGTTCAATCGGAACCTTGTAGAACCCGCCCGTGTCGGGATCCCACTCAGCAGCGATCTGCCGCCAGGCACGTTGGCGCCCACTGCGGCATTCCGCCAGGGGACGAGCATTGCCGTCGTAGAAGACAGGAAGGTCGATGTGATCGACTGGATCGTGCTGCTTACCCATGATCCTCACTCGAAGCTCTGAGCTGGAGTTTCCAAAGTGATCGATTCGAATCTGGTGGTGCCAGCTGAGGATGCGCAGATCATCTTGACGGAGGTCTTGCCGGCGGGATCTACGGACGCCACTGCGGATTTCCTTAACGGCCTTTATCGTCTCAATCGGCGCGGGTTCTTCCGTAGGCGCATGCACATCTGGGGCGGCGCGGTCCAACGGAGCGTTTAGCGGCCCGAGGCGTTCATCGACTGCACCCATAAGCCGAGCGATACCGGGCCAGGCGCCACGGGTGGCCCGAGTGAAGGCGGAGGGATCGGTCCACATTCGCGCTCGGACAGCAGCCTGGCGTGACTGCGGTGTGCCGCCCCAAGGTTCGAGGAGGTACGGACTTGAAGTTCTCCCTACTGCTTCAGCGACGGCCCGGTCAGAGGGCTTACCGTCAACAACTCGCAAGTACCAACAGAGCAATGCCTGGCGGTCGAGAGCCTGTGGCGAGATCGGCTGGCTACCTGGTCGCAGTCGGCGGACCGCCGCCACCAGCTGCTGGGAGATATAGCGACCCCGCCTCTGGTCGCTCTCGTCCGGCCTGACGTGGGAGAAGAGAGGCATGGCGGCGAGCTGCTCGTAGATCTCGGGCCTCTCGGATGTCGGGCGCTGCTGGACCTCGGCAGCGGCGCGCAACGCCTCGGACACCAGACGCCACTTCAGAAACTCCTGGTGAGTCGGCTCCACGGCTGGCGTCACGACGTCATCTTGCACCAACCAGCCTGCAGCGAATGGGAGCCCTCTCGCCGCCTCTCAGCAGCGGCTTGCCCCCTCTCGGATCCTCTCCCTCGGAATGGATGGTGAAGGGGCACCACCAACCAGAAGGAGTTCCAATGTCATCCAACAGCCTGGTTCCTGCAACCACGCAAGCACTCGTTTCCCATGCTTCTCGGCAGCAGAAGCAGGCGCTCGTGGCGGTGAGGTCTGCCGCACAGATCGCCGCCCTGAAGATGGAGGCCGCCTACCAACTATCCGACATGGCATCTCAGGACGTCACCAGTCTCGCTGCAATTCACGAGGCGATGATCAAGGCCGCTCCCCTGGCGGACGACAACCTCGAGCGGATTCGCAACGCACATGCACGGGTGGCCGAGAGGATCATCGGTCAGGTCGGGGGCTGGTGATGGGATACGTCGTAGCCCTCTGGATCCTCATCCTCGTCATGGAACTCGCGGTTTGGGCCTGGCCGGTGACAGTCGCTCTCTTCGGACTGGTCGTCATCGCGTGCCTTATCTCGCTGATCCGTCACCCCGGTCGTGTCCGGCGGCGTCAAGTTGCCGAGATTGAAGTTGCTCGACGAAACGCTGCGACCAATCTCGCCTACGAGCGTCGCCAGGCTGAAGGCCGAATGTGGGAGGAGTTCGGCCGCCAGATGCGGAGTTATAACCAGAACTTGTGGATGCACCGCCTGACCGGGGGCGCGACGTACCTTCCTCTTTGAAGAAATCGAAGAGACGCTGGCGGTGGAACGCCGGCGAGGAAGGAACGCCAATGCTGAGAGTAC
>Ga0209012_1000418_pt1 | contig 60929 bp, 54 predicted proteins | sample RS3BMetagenome_FD_184735 | JGI IMG/M metagenome (GOLD analysis project Ga0209012, IMG submission 184735) | Ferric oxide microbial mat and aquatic microbial communities from Rainbow Spring, Yellowstone National Park, USA - RS3B (SPAdes) (version 3) ... | reverse complement strand
GCATTTCGCGGGCTCGGGCATGTCGACGACAATGGTTCCAGTTGGCAGTTGTCGCCACGGAACGGGCATGATTCCGTCCTGTGTCCAACGCCACGCCGTCTTGTACGATATGCCAGTTCGTCGCGCCCACTCGGAGAGTTTCACGACGCTCATCGTATCATAAGAACGTACGTTTGGCTACATCCGGGACGGAAGTGGGCAACAGTTGATAACCCCTGTGCCGTCGTCACCCAGGCCGACGCGAGCGCGGCTCTTGGAGTCCCGGCTCCTCGGGGATTTGCCGCCTCGCATATCGAGAACGCAGAGCTCGGTGGGGGAAGGCCCGTCGGGCCGCAGGTGCTCTGTCGCTATCGCACCGCAGTCGGCCAAGTCAACGCGCACATTCAGTCCTACGCATCGGCACGCAGCCAATTCCTCTCCGACCAAAAGCAGTGGTGGCCGACGAAATCGTATGCAGGCATCGGCGAGGGCGCGTTCTACGCTGGCGGAGGCAGCCTCGAAGTACTCGCCGGGCATTATATCCTCTGGATATCCCTAACCTTTAAGAAACAGGTCGCCCCGACGTACGCCGACCCGCGCCTACTCGCGCTCGCAAAGAAGGCGGTCGCCCGGCTCTAGCATCCTCCTAGGCCGCGTATCCGAAGGGAAACGCACGCTCGATGTGCTAGCATGCAGCTGGGGGATGCACGCACGCAGGGAGGCGCGGGTGATTTTTCCAGAGCGAGGACCGACGGCAGCGTACGGAACGGAGGCCGTTTCGGCGCTCACCGGGGTCGATCTATTCGAAGAGCGATTCCTCGCCGAGATCGTTGAAAGGACCTTCGCCGAGGTGAGCTCGTGCGAACCGGTCGCCGAAATCCTCACCCGACTCAACACCGATGAATTCGCTCGCCTCAAAAATCGGCTCGTCGAGTACCTCGCAATGCTTCTCGACCCGAATCTCGATGCAGAGAGGCACGCCGAGCAGGCCCGACGCGTCGGGGCGGTTCACGCCCTCGTCGGGCTCGGGCCACAGTGGCTTGCCCACACCTACTCAATCGTCGAGGAGCAGATCGCCGCTCGCCTCTCCTCCGGCCTGCCGAGCGAACGCTGGGCCCGCGCCGAACGCACTCTCCATCAGCGCGTCCTTCTCGATATTCGCGAACAGGCTGAGAGTTACGGAACCGTCGGCAAGAACCTCACCGCGACGATCACCCAGATCGACCGCGGCATCGGCAATGCCGCCAATCTCGCCGACCTCATCCGCGGCGCATTCGAAGCAATGGAGGCGATCGAAGGATTGCTCGCAGGAATGTTTCTGCGCTCCGATCCCTCAGGCGAGCTCCAGGTCGAAGCGACCTTTGGGCTCGGTCAGGCCTATCACGAAGCGATGGAGGCGGGGAGAATCCCCAAGATCCACACCGACGCAGGACGGGTTGCGGGGCGCGGCCCCGGAGGGCGTGCGTGGCGAAGCGCCGAGATCGTGGTTGCCAACGACTGGATGACCGGCGAGGATCGCACGCCCTGGCGAGCGACCTCCCTTGAGTTAGGTTTTCGAGCGGGGGCGGCGATTCCGCTTCTCGACGAATCGGGGCGAACGATCGCATTGCTCGTGCTCTACAGTAAGTATCCCGGTTTCTTTGCAAGCAATCGTATCGAGAAATTTCTCATTCACCTTCAGCTCGTCCTCGGCCGCGAAGTCGCGCGCCGTATCCGGGCACTGATCGTCCCGATGATTGAAAGCGCCGGCTACCGGCGTCTCCTCGATATGCAGAGCGTCGCCGTACTCTACCAGCCTATCGTCGATCTGCGAGACAGCAGTTTGGTAAAAATCGAGGCGCTCGCTCGCCTCATCGACGAGCGCGGCGAGATGATCTCCGCACAACGCTTCCTTCCGGCTCTCGGTGAATCCGATCTCCTGCAGCTCTTTGAATGCGTGCTCCGCATTGCGTGCCGCGATTGCATCATGCTCGAAGGTGCCGGCCTTCGCACGAATATCGCGGTCAACATTCCTGCGCCCGCACTCGCCGATCTTCGCTATCACGATGTGCTCTTCGCAATCCTCACCGAAAGTGGCCTCGCCCCGAATCGTCTGACGCTCGAAATGCTCGAGACGCCCGAAGATGCAGCCGATCTCACCCGGCACGAACGGCTTATCGCGCGACTGCGCGCTGACGGCATTGAAATCGAGCAAGACGACCTCGGTTCGGCACATAGCTCCCTCGTTCGCCTCGACCGCTATCCGTTCGACGGCGTAAAGATCGATCAAGCTCTCGTGCAGGGGGCGCGACTTCACCCACAACGGGCGCTCGAATTTATTTTGCACCTTACGCGCCTCACACACGCGCTCGATATCCCGGTCACCGTCGAAGGGCTGGAGAATCGCGGGACCATCGAAGCGGCGACGATTCTCGGGGCGAATCGCGGGCAAGGCTACGGCATCGCTCGCCCGATGCAGGCAACCGATCTTCTACAATGGCGTGCCGATTTTCAACATCGCATCGATCCGCAGACGCCTCAAACCTCGCTCGGTGCGATGGCCGGGTTCCTATTGTGGGATCTGCAACTCACCGAACTTGCGCGCTGGCCGAATATGCTCGCGGAGTTCACGCGCGGCGACAGCATCGTCGAACGCTATCGCCGCGCCCACGCTGCGGCCGATACGCGCCTCGAACGCCTGTTGGCAGAGACCCGTACCGAGGCAGGCCAAGGGGCGACCCACGAGCGCTATCGGCATGCGCGCGAAGAAGTGATGAAACAGCTTCACGATAGCTGGACATCGATGCAAGAAGGATCGAGCGATAGGCGGGCATCGGAATAACCGAGAAGGCAGCCCCGAGGAGGATACGCTTGAAGATGACCGAGATCGAGATACGACGCCAAGTCGCTTGCCCGTACACGCGGGCAAAGGAACTGCTACACGATCGCTTGCAACCGCACGCCGGATCCGGCGAAAGCGTTTCCCAACGACTCTTCCTCTCCTTTCGCGATCGAGAGCTCGGCAAAGAGGTCACGATGCAATTCGCCGTCGCGCACGACCCTATGCACTTCGACGAGCCATGGGAGATCTCGTGGCAACCCCAGGTTGGCGGCCTCTACCCAAGCTTCCACGGCTCTCTGAGCATCCGTGCGAGCGACACCTACGAAAACGCGCGTTTGGAATTGCACGGCAGTTACGAACCACCACTCGGCGCGATCGGCAAAGCCTTCGATAACGTCCTCGGTAAACGCATCGCCGAAGCGACCGGCGAGCATTTTCTCGATGAGATCGCCTCCGCCATCGAAACAGAGCATCGCGCGGAGGAAGCCAAAAAGAACAACCCGGCCGGAGAGCACGCGTAAACACTCCCCTGCCAGCTATCTCTATCGCCCGATATGCCACCGGAATTGTAAGCGGAAGGTACGTGCAGGCGCCGGGATGAGCGGGGTGAGAATCGATCCGAGACCCGTCGAAGATTGCCCGATCTGCGGAACGCCGAGATTATACTCCGGCAAGCCGAAGAAGACATTGGTATTCAGCAGATTTTGCACCGAGAGCTGTACGTCGAGCGATTTGCTGACGGGGCGACGCACCGTCGCGCTAAAGATGGTGAACGGCGGTTGGTTGTAGGTATTGTTCTTGCCTTCGAAATCGCCGTCTAACGCATAATACGTGCGGTCGGGCGCGATATATTGCAGGTGGAGGAAGCCCTTGAGGTACGGCAGACAGATCTCCGAGCCACCGTTACTGCACTGCTGCTGGCCGTTCGCCGGCTGCACGAGTGCGGTCGGGGATGTATAGAATGACGCAGGAACGCCGTTGATGATAGAACTCGATAGCGTTCCACTGAGTGAGTACCCGAGCCCGAGCGCCGGGGTCCGCCCATAGGTCGCGGTGAACTGACGGGCGGCAAGCGACGCGAGATTCACCGGTTGTAGCACCGCCGAATATTCCGGTGTACCTTTTACCGGGTCGATCGGGCCGACCGTCGGCGTGATAATCGTTTCAAAAACGTTGCGTACGTTGGTCCCGAGGAGGTCGAAGCTCAATACTGCGTCATTGTGAAAACGTTTGTCCATTCCCAGGTCGATACTCGTTGCCGTCTCGGGGTTCAGGAATGGATTTTTATTATTGAGCGTCCCGTACGGGGCGGTTGCCGAGCCAGGCGTGATAAAGGGGATGCCGCTCACCTGCGAGGCGAACGGATAGGTCGCCGAGGTCCCCAGAGCGAGCCGATACGAGAGATCGCCGCGCGGCTGCAAGACGAACGCGATATGCGGATCGAAGCGCGTGACCGAGCGCGAGGATGGCACCAGCGTCGGTGTAGGCGTACCCTTGACCACGACGATTGGCCCGGCTTGCTGCCCTTGCAACTGCCAATTCGTGTCGTAGAGCGCCGCTCGGATCGTCAGATTTTGCGTTACGGAAAAATTACCCGAAAGCGAGAGCGTATTGAATCTTGAGATGGTATCGGGGGTGTTCACCGACGAAGGGCTCCCATAATAGGCGAATGTTTCGTCGGAATGATAATCGTAATTCGCCGTTACGACGTTGCTCCCGAAGGGGTGGACGAACGAAAATGTCGTCCCTCGTAATTTATCGCTTTCGAGAAGGCTGAACGGCGACTGCATAACTGCGACACCGCCTGCGGTGTAGTGGTCGGGGTAATTCGATTCCCCCGAGCCGTTGATGGAGCGCGAGATCGAACCGAGATAGGGCCGGACGAGCAGCGTGTTGTCGCCGAGCGTCGTCCGCAATTGAGCGTCGAAAATCGGCTGATTGTTATTGACGACCGACCCCGGATAGAACACATACCCCGGTATCTGCGTTCCGATGAGCGAGGCATAATTCGGATTGCTGCATTGTTTTGAGGTGCCGACCGTCATGCAGGGCAGCACCGTCACCATCCCGCCGTACTGGCCATACGCCGTCCCTTGCGGGTTATAGCCCGCCTGCGAGCCGACGAAGCCGGTCTCAAGCGAGGTCGATTTCGAGAAATCGTATTTGAATTTCACGATCTCGCCCTTGGTTGCGAGCGGGCCGCTGAGATCGCCGCAAAACTGCACGATGCCCGCTGCATTCGCGGTATTGAGTGCAGGGTAACTCTGCGGTTTAATGACGCAGCCGTAATGCTGGAAAAACTGGCCGTTGAGCCCCTGATAGCCAGCGTCGAGCACGTACGAAAGCCGCCCGATCGAGCCGGTCATCAACGCGTTTGAATACTGCGATGCGTAGTTATCGACGCCGTCGATGAACTCAAAGGTCGGCTTCGAGGTAAAGGTCGGTGTCAGCAGGTTCGCCGTGCCGCCGATCGCCGAAGCAGCGAAGGGCGTCGTGTTGCCGGGCCCCGTATCGGCTTGAATGCCCTGCAACATGAACGAGCTAAAGAACTGCGAGAACCACACGCCGTACCGCCCGCCCGAGAGCGGATGGCCGTCGAGCAGCACTTGCGTCTCGTAGGGCTGCGCTCCACCGAGCGAGATCGAGGTATTCGGCGAACTCGAGCCGCGCTCGATCCCCGCACCGGGAATGCGTGCGACGACATCGTTGATCTGTGGGTTGGCCAGGTCGAGCAGCGAGCTGCGCGGCACGAACGTCGTTTGAGCGGTGCCGGTATTGATCGAGCTCTTGCCGGTGGCGACAACGCGAGCGATAACCTGCAACGAGCTCGCCGAGAGTGCGACGAGCTTCACGTTGAGGGGAAGCGCTTCCCCGGCGAAGATCGCAACGTTGGTGCTCCGCGCGGGGAGGAAGCCGGCCTTGATCACGCTGATCGCATAATATGCGGCGGGCAAGTGGTGAAGTTCGAAATGCCCCGAGGCGTCGGTCGTCGTCGAGCGCTCGATCGGTCCGGTGACACGGACGACCGCCCCTGCAACGGGGTGCCCCGCTGCGTCGCTGACGCGGCCCACCAGCGACCCGTCCGCCACCCCTGCAGAGAACGCGGGGGGTGCGAAGATCGAGCAAAGGAAGAGCAGCGACGCGAAGATCGGAAGAAGGCGGGACGGCTTCATGGCAAAACTCCTACGAGCGAGAGCGAACCGAGCAAAGCTACCACGCCTGTCTTAACCTTCGGTTATCCCAGAGCAGCTGGCTCGATCGGCAAGCGAGCCCTTTCTAACGCCCCCACAGCGCTCCTCCTTCTTGCCCGAGTGGTGCTAACGGCCAGGCAGGAACAGCGATCGGTAGAAACGCGAGAAAAACGCAGCGTAGCGCTCCGTCGGAATGCGGTGCGAAGCGCCGAGCGCGGCAAATGCATCGGGCAATCGTTCGTTGGGGATTCGCGCGTCCCAATGGTGGAGTGCGTGATAGTTGTTATAGTGGACGAACCACGTCATCAGAGAGCTGCACGTTATAATCCGTGAGTTCTTGAAGGCATCCGGGCTCTCGTCTTGACAGCCGAAGTGCTCGGGGAGCTCGATATGCGTGTGCACGATCGCCGCCACCGGAAGCGGGGCAATAAAAAGGAGCAACGGAACCGGGCTTTTTACGAGAGCGGCCGACAGCACGATCGCCGCCAGATATCCCCCAACGATCAGATATTCGCGGCGAACCCGAGCCGCGCTCGTACTTCTCGGCAGCGAGAACGGCGCGCGAATCACAGACGCAGCGGCATCGATAAAGTGGCGGATCATGAAGAGATGCAAGAACAATTCGCTCGGCGTCGTCAAACGTCCGTATTCGTAGCGAAATCCTTCACGGCGAACGTCGCGGTGGTGCTGCGCGTGCTCGCGGCGCCAGCGCGAGAAACTGACCAGCATCGGCAACGCCAGCAACGTTCCGATCCAACGATTCGTCCGTCCCTTCCCAACGAAGCGCGCGTGGATGCAGGCATGAACAAACTCGAGATTGCGCGCATAGGTGCAGCCAAGCAGAACGATACCCAACAACGCAGTCGGAGCACCTCCGTGGAGCACGAGAAGGCAGCCCGCGAGCCATAGCGCGAGTTGCTCCCCGAGATAGCGCACGCCCTATCCTTTCGTAAGAAACCGCATGAACGCAGCGCGCGCTTCCTCCGAGCGCATCGCCTCGCCGAATGCAGCGAACTCCGCGCTCATCGCCGCCGAGAGCGCGCTAGAATCGGCGCGGCGTATCAGGCGTTTGGTAGTGCGCATCGCATTGGGAGGCAACGCTGCGAGCTGTGCGGCCATCGCACGGGCGCGCGCTTCAACCTCGCTATCGGGAACGACCTCGGCGAGCAGGCCCATCGCGCGTGCCTCCTCGGCAGAGAAACGATCTCCCGAGAGGAGCAGCCAAGACGCGCGATTGCGCCCGATCGCGAGCGGCAGCAACAGGCTCGACCCCGCCTCCGGCACCAACCCGAGCGGAACGAAGGGTAACGCAAAGCGCGCGGTGCTACCGGCGACGACACCGTCGCAATGCAGCAGCAGCGTCGTGCCGATGCCAATGGCGACGCCGTTCACGCCGGCGACGACCGGTTTCTCGCAAGCGGCGAGCCGTTGCAAGAAGCGTACCACGGGAAGCTCCTCGATCTTTGCCTGCATCGCCCCTGCAGCGAGAAAATCCGCGATATCGTTTCCGGCGCTGAAATCGTCGCGTCCGAGAAAGAGCAGCACCCGCACCTCGCTCGCCTCGGCGGCAGCTTCGAGCGCGTCGGCGGCAGCAGCGTACATCGCTGCAGTCATCGCGTTCTTCTTCTCCTGACGATCGAAACGGATCGTCATGACACCGTCGGTCGTATCGACAATCGTACTCATGGTATCGCCTTTCGAAATTCGACGAAGAGCCCGACCCCTGCGTTACGGTCGCTGGCGAGCCCGGTCGCGGTGTATTTTGCTGAAAAGTTCAACGCACGAAGGCCGAGCAACATCTCGCCGTAGGGGCGCTGGAAGCCGATCGCAAGCGAGGCATCGATCTCGGCGGCCTGCTCGGCTTTTACCGTCGGCGCGGTGACGCCGTCGCTATAGACGTACACGTCGCTCCCCCAGAGCGTCGGCGCCGTACCGAGATTTGCTTCGAGCGTTCGGTTGCCCCGCAACGGCTCGGTATAGCGCAGTGCATACCGAAAGCCCGCGAGGCGCGATGAAACGACCTGCTGCAGATTCGGTAACGGCGTGCGCTGATTGATGACCGTTTCGCCGACGCCGAAACTCAGGCGCGGAACGATACGGTATCCGAGCGTCGCATTGAAGATGCCGATACTCGGCGTCGCTTGGCCGTAGTATGCCGACGCACGCTGGGGAATCGCCACCACCGGGATCCCTTCGAAACGAAACGCGAGCCTTCGGCCGCCGATTCGCGCTTGCAAGAGCGGCCCGAGCCCGGCGCCGTATTGGGTACCGGCGACATCCTTATGCACGCCCATGACGGCGAAGAGTTGCAAGCCGACGTAATTTCGTTCGTGCGCCTGCGCGACGGCGAAGCACGCCCAGGTGAGCGCGGTCGCGAGTGCGAGCGTGCGAAAAGCGCGAAACCGTTTCATCGTGGCGCTTTGCTCGCGTCGAGCAGAACGATTGCGGTGCGCCCGGCCGAACCGTGCGCGACCATACGCATCGCCGCCACTGCACTGCCGACCGGGGTCGTGGGCTCGAGCAGATCGGCGGGCGAGACCCCGGTCTGCGCCTCGATCTTCTTATCGAGTGGAGCTCGCATAAACGAAGGAATCGATGCATAGTCCTTCAGCAGCCCGAGTACGAGGCCGAGCTTGCTGCGAAACCGTCGAACGTCGATTGCGACAACGAGCATGCCGTGCGAGCCTCCGGCCGAGAAGGCCGCGGCATCGAGCCCGAGCGCGCGCATATGCACGTCGAAGTGTCGTTTCGAGAGCTCGTGATACCCCGCCGGAAGATGCTGCGCCAGCCCTTGAAGCCATGCATCGGTCGCAGCAAAACTCTGCGAACTCGAGGCGATCACTTGGCGCCCCGCATACGCGCCGGGCGCATCGACGATCCCCGTCAGAGTCGGGGGCACGGTTTTAAAATCTTGCGACCAGTTTGAGACTTGGAGCAATCTCGCATCGGTCGGCAGCGCGATCGGCAACGGGTTGCTCAGCGGCTTCGCCGAGGCGGCCGGTGCGGAGCCCCCGGGAGCGCTCGAGGCAGAGGAGCCGCTTCCGGAGGCGTGCCCTCCGGTGCCGCAGGCGGCGAGCAACGAACACGCAAGGACGACAAAAAGACGACGCATGAAGCGCGCATTTCGAGGGAAAGCCGTGCAACCCCCGTAAAACCGAACCCTTATGAACGACGAGGCATTTTGGCCGCGCTACCTGGCGGCCCACAGCGACCCGCGCACCCGCGCGATTCATACCGCCGGAACGATTGCAGCGACGACCTTGCTACTAACGGCGGCGGTGCGCCGCGACCCTTGGCTCGCGCTCGCGGGGGTCGTCGCGGGATACGGCCCCGCGTGGCTCTCGCATGCCTTCATCGAACGCAATCGGCCCGAGACCTTCCGCGCGCCCTTGCGCTCGCTCGCAGCCGATTATCGAATGGCGTTCCATGTCCTCGCCGGAAGCATCGACGCGGAGTACGAACGGCTCGGGCTCGCCGCGCACCGATGAGCGACCCCTTAACCTACGGCTCCTACCTCAAGGTCGAGGAACTCCTGGCGCTCCAACACCCGCTTTCGCAACCCGCCCATCACGACGAGTTGCTCTTCATCGTCATCCATCAAGTGTACGAGCTCTGGTTCAAGCAACTCTTGCACGAGCTCGACGAATTCATCGTTGCCTGCGATGCCGACGACCTGATTCGCATGGGGAAAATCTTCCGCCGCGTCCACGCAATTCAGCGCGTCCTCGAAGAGCAAGTCGATATCCTCGAAACGATGACGCCGCAGGAATTCAATCGTTTTCGCGACCACCTCAACCCGGCGAGCGGCTTTCAATCGCAGCAGTTTCGCGAACTCGAGTTTCTCTGCGGCTTACGTGACGAACGCCTCTTCGAATATCTGGTGCTGACTCCCGAACAACGGGAACGCCTGATAGTGCGCATGCGCGCTCCGTCGCTCCCCGAGCACCTCGCAAAGTTTTTGATGCGGGCGGGTTTTCCATGCGGCTCGCACGACGAGACGATCGCCTCCTATCGGAAGATTTACAACCACGAGCGAACCTACGATGCGCTCTATCTTCTCCTCGAAGATTGCATCGAGTTCGACGAGCGCCTTTTGCTCTGGCGCGGCCGCCACGTACGCATGGTCGAACGAATGATCGGCCACAAGCGCGGGACCGGGGGCTCCTCGGGCGTCGGCTACCTGCAAACGACGTTAGAGAAACGCATCTTTCCCGAGCTCTGGGAGGTTCGCACCTATTTAGGAAGTGAGAACTATGGCTGAGAGGATCTCCGCGCCGCTCTTACGCGAGCGATTTCCGTCGTTAGAACGCTCGACGTACCTGGTGAGCCATTCGATGGGCGCCGCACCTGCCGCAGCGCGCGACGCCCTCAATCGCTACCTGGATGAATGGATCGCCGACGGCCCCGAGGCGTGGGTGCGCTGGTTGCCCCGCATCGGTGAGATCGCCGACGGCATCGGTGAGCTCATCGGCGCAGATCCGGGCAGCACGTTCCTCGGCCCCAACGTCTCGGTGCTGCAGGCCGCCATCGCCACCGCGATCGATTTCCGCGGCGAGCGGAACGAAGTGCTCTACGAGGCGCTGCAGTTTCCATCGCTCACCTACGTATGGAAAGAATGGGAGCGTTACGGCGCACGCACGCACGTCGTGCCCTCCGATGACGGCCGCACGATTCCGACCGAACGTATCTGCGCGGCGATCACCGAACGAACGGCGCTCGCGGTCATTTCGCATGCCTATTACGTCTCGGGGGCGCTCGCCGATATTGCGGCGATTCAGACGCGCTGCCGAGAGGTCGGTGCGCTGCTCTGCGTCGATGCCTATCAGACGACCGGCGTCGTTCCCTACGACGTGCGCGCGCTCGATCTCGATATCGTCACCGGCGGAAGCCATAAATGGCTCTGCGGCGGCCCCGGCTGCGGGTGGATCTACGTACGCCCCGCGCTGCTCGATCGGTTTCGGCCCGCGGTCACCGGTTGGATGGCACACGAACGGCCGTTCGCGTTCGAAGCGGCCCCAATCGAACACGCACGCTCGATGTACCGCTTCGGGAACGGCACGCCGACGATTCCCGGCTACGTTGTCGCAGAACCGGGGCACGCGGCGATCGCCGAGGTCGGCATCGCGCGCATTCGCGAACACAATATCCGCCTGACGACGCGGATCGCCGACGAGGCACTCGCTCGCGGGTTACGGGTCAATACGCCGCTCGAGCCGGCAAAACGCACCGGATGGATCGGCATCGATTTCGCGCACTCCGAACGTGCGTACCACGAACTCATCGCGCGCCGCGTCTTTCTCGATTATCGCCCCGGCTGCGGGTTGCGGGTGAGTCCGCACTTCTACACCGCCGATGAAGAGATCGACCGCTTCTTCACCGAACTCGACGCGATCCGCTCGAAACTCGCAGAATAACGCAGCGATGATCGTCGACCATACCGACGTCGGCGCGGCGCTGCGGCGCTATTCGATGCCCTTTGCCGCGCAGATGCTCGGCGACCAACTGCTCGGCATCGTCGACACGATTGCGATCGGCACGCTCGGCGTCGTCGCGCTCGCCGGCGCAACCGCGGCGATCACGCTGCAACTCGTGCTGATCTTCGCGATGGCGGGGCTCTGGACCGGCACGAGCATTATCACCGCGCAACGGATCGGCGCGAACGACCTCGAGGGATACGGGCGCGCGGTGCGCGCGGGGATGCCGATTCCCATCCTCTTCGCACTCCTTGCAACGGGTGCGGCCGCGCTCTTCGGGCACCGCGTGCTGCACGGAATGATCGGGAACCTTGCGAGCCTGCACGACGCGAGTATCTACCTCTTGTTGCGATGCGCCGCGCTCCTCCCGATGGCAATCGACGGCACGCTGATCGGTTCGCTCGGTGCGGCGGGGAACCGCAAGCTCGGCATCGCCGTGCTCGCAACGATCAACATCGTGCACGTGCCGTTGCTGCTCGTCCTCGGCCTCGGTTGGTTCACGCACCATCCGCTAGGGATCGTCGGCATCGGCATCTCCTCGCTGCTCGCCGAGAGCATCGGCGCGATCTTCGCGGTCTATTATGTCGCACGGCGGCCGCAGTATCGTATTTTCTCGCGTCTCGATGCCGATCTCCCGCTCGCGCTGCGAACCGCATGGCTCGGGCTTCCCGAATCGGTCTTTCTGGTCACGCTGATTTTGCCCGACGTTGCGATCGTCACCATGCTTGCACCGCTGGGCGCACTCGCGATCTCCGGTTTTCGCGCGCTCACGATCGTCTCCGACGCCTCGTTCGTGGTGCCCAGCCCCATGCAGAGTACGACGCAGATCGTCGTCGGTCAGCGGCTCGGGGCGGGGGATTTCATCGGCGCGCAACGGTTCGTCGCGAGCGCGCGCCGCCTCGGGCTGCTCTTTTCGACGCTCGCGGGCGCGCTCGTCGCGCTCTTCGCGTGGCCGCTCGCGTTTCTCTTTACGCTCGACGCTACGGTTGCATCGATGGCGGCGCTCCCGCTCGCGCTGCACATGCTTACGTTGCCGTTAAAAGGCATCGCGCAGGTCTCGCTCGCGCCCATTCGCGCCTCGGGGGATACGGCGTTCTCGATGAGCATCGGCGTCTTTTGCAACGCGCTGGTGATTCCACTCGCGTGGCTGGGCATCGAGCGCCTGCACTACGGGCTCTTTTCGGTGCCGTTCGCTTGGATCGTCGCCTGGATCGCACGCGCCGCGTTGACGGAATGGAAGCTGCGCTCCGGAAGTTGGTTGCATGCACCGCCGCTGCGCGCGTAAACCGAGAGACTCTCTACGAAACGATCTCCCGCACGATCTCCGCTGCGCTCTCGAGGACCTCTGCCGACGCCACGCCGACCTTCTTCGCGCGCCGCACCTTCCAATCGAGCGACTTGAGTTGATGCATCATCACCGAGCCGGTCACTCCAGATTCCACAGGCAGCGCAATCTCGAAGGCATGCCCCTTGGGCTTGCTGGTGAGCGGAGCAACAAAGGCGAGCCCAAATACGCGATTAAAGGAATCGGGCGAGAGCACGAGCACAGGTCGGCGTTTCATCTGCTCGTGCCCCGCTTGTGGATCGAAATCCAAGACGACGATATCGCCGCGATCCGGAACGTTCATTCGAATCGCTCCGCGCCAAGCGCCGAACCTGTGGAGAGCTCGGGTTCTCGATCGAGGACGGTCGCGAGACGTTCTTCTAGACGCGCGCGCACCGGTCGCTCGATGGCAATGCCTGTCTCCAATCGCCGAATCTGCACGCGGTCGCCTTCGCGAAACCCAAGGTCTCGTGCGAGAACGGCCGGTAACCTTACCGTGAGGCTGTTTCCATAACGGGCAATTTTTGTTTCGTTCATGTATATACCTGAGTATATACATGAACGCGAATAGGGGTCAAGCGCTCGAAGCAGGCGCGCGGAGGCGTCTACGGGAGCGCTGAGAGCGGCTCGACCGAGAGGCGCCCGTAACCCGCGAACCACGCGATGACGGCGGTGCCGAGATGCAAGAGCACGTCCCAGCCGTAGACCGGTGCGATGCCGAAGAGCGTGTTGGTGATCGGAATCGCTCCGAGGATACCGACGAGCAGATAGAACCAGAAGAGTTTCCGGAAATAGCCGGTCGCGCTCGCGAAGCTTCTCGCGGCGATGAGGCCAAAGATTCCGACGAGTAGGTGGATCGCATCGTGTGCGAGATTGACCGGAAAGAGCCCGAAGAGCAGCCGATAATGCGGATCGAACGTGACGACAACCGGCGCATCGAAGGGTGCGAGCGGGGCGAGGGCAGGGAGCAACGCCAAGCCTCCGGCGACGAGAAAGAGCAGTCCGAGCAAAAAGGCGAGCCGAGGTGGGGTCATGCGCCCGCCTTGTGCAGCAGCGCGCACAACTCCTGGTGCAACGCGCCGTTATCGGCGAGGATGTTCCGGCCTTCGAGCGTATGCTCGGCGCCATCGACGCGGCTCACGCGCCCGCCGGCTTCTTGCACGAGCAGCGCCCCGGCGGCGACATCCCACGGCGCGAGCCCGAACTCCCAAAAGCCGTCGAAGCGCCCCATCGCGGTGTAGGCGAGGTCGAGCGCCGCCGAGCCATCGCGGCGTACCGCCTGCACCCGCTCCGATGCGGCGGCAAAGCAGCGTGCGTTGGTCGCGTAGTCGGCTGGATGAAAGCCGGTGCAGAGCATCGCCTCGCCGAGCCGTCCGATCGGCGAGACGGAGATCGGTTCGCCGTTGCGTCGCGCTCCGGCGCTGCGCACGGCAACGAAGGTCTCACCCATCGCCGGCGCATGCACGACGCCGATCTCCACGGTTCCGGCGCGTTCGTACGCGATCGAGACGCAGTAGATCGGATAGCCATGCGCGTAATTCGTCGTGCCGTCGAGCGGATCGATGACCCAGCGTTCGTCACCGGTACCGGCGCGTGCGCCCGATTCTTCGGCGAGGATCGCGGCGTGCGGCGTCGCCGCGAGCAATCGCTCGATCAAGAACGCCTCGCTTGCGCGGTCGGCATCGGTAACGATATCGGCGCGGCGCGATTTCTCGGCGATCTCGCGCGGAAGGCTCGCACGAGCGAGAAGCAGATCGCCCGCCTCGCGAGCGGTCTGCTCGGCGAAACGGGCGAGTTCGGAGATCGGAGCGTTCGGATTAATTCGCAATGAGTGTATAGGTCAGCGTCGCCTGCTGAGGGACGACGTTCTCGGTCCCCAGCGTCACGGAGTAATTCTGCAGGATATCGTACGGATTCGACCGCGAAGTAATACTCGCGCCATGCGCCACCTGGAGCGGAGCACCGGGATTCGTTGGAATCACTCCAAAGGCCGTCTGATCGAAATTAATTCCCGCACCCGACGACGAGTTCGAAGAGTCGTCCTGAACCTGTAGCTCGTTCGACGGCGAACCAATGCCCGCGGTCGCCGGGTTATTCGAGGCATAGACGGAGAGCGTCCAATTGACCGTAGTTGTCGATTGAATGATGATCGAGGCCAGCACTACATCGGAGTAGGTGCCGGTCGAGTTCGAACCGACGGTTCCGACATCGACGGTCTGGCCGGAGAAGGCGCACGACGGACAGTTGACGACGGGGGTCGATCCCCCGGGGCCGGGGTTGCTCGGGTCGACGATCATATTGAGGCCTATCGACAGCTGCACCTTGACGCGCGAATCGCCCAACCAGTTCTCGCCGGCGGTAAGATTGTTGGAGTTGCTATAGCTGAGGTTACACCCGCCTGACGTGTTATTGATGCAGTACGTATCGAACTGATAGGAATCGCTCTGCGACTCTGGATTGATCGCACTAAAACTCAACACGAGCGTATCGCCGGGCTTCAGGGCACAGCTGCCGCCGCCGATATCGATCTCACCGTCCGCTCCACCCGCGGTTGCCGACTCTGCCGCCAACGCGTTGGTAACCCTACAGCCATCGACGTTTCCGGAAAGTGTCGGAACGGCGCCCGTTACGTGCCAGAAATTGCCGCTCGAATCGGTCGCATTGAGTCCGTTGACATCGGTGCCGGGCACCCGAACACGGAACGAGGTGATGTTCTGTGTCTTCGATGTATTCTTCACCGTGTACACGAAGGAGTTGCCGTAAGTGGGACTACTGTTTCCTCCAACCAGCGGAACGGTATTGGTCGCAACCGTTTGTGCGGATCCATATTTGCCGACTTTCGAGAAGCCGACCGCCGCTGAAACCGGTGTTACCTCCAGCGAAAACTGTTTGCCGAGCGACCAGCCATTGACGTTCGCGCCGTGCCCATACATCGTAAACGTTACCTGCCCGGTTGCGTTGAAGTTCTGTAACGGAATACTCACGTTGAGCGTGCTATTCCCGGCCCCGCCGGCAGGAGCGAGCGAGTTATCTTCTTGGGCAACCGAGCACTGCGGAAGCGCGGGATAGGGATTCTGCAACGGATAAGTGAGGCCGATCGGCGGGCTATTCGGCGGCCCATCGCCGGTAACATATTGCGACGAGCAAACGCCGAACCATAAATCGGTGACGCCGCCGCCGCTACTCTGGCCGAGGTAACTCCAGCCGGGGGTCGAGACCGTAGGGGACGCGCCGAGGGAATAGCTATTCGGCATCTCGATAATGACCGAATCCAGATAATCCGGGTAGGGGTCGCTAGTGAGCGACGTGTTCGTGACAACGACGCCGAGGGTCGGGGAAGAGCCTTGCCCAACGGTACCCGGTGAGAACGAGGCCGACATTCCAGCCGCGCTCAGCGAGTATTCGGCAAAGGCCAAAGAATCGACGGTCAGCGGCGGGCTATTCACCGGAACCGCGACCGCCGCATTATCGGCGGCAATCGCGAACGTGACCGGCTTCAATGCTTCAACGGTAAAATCTGCGTAGGGGGCCGCAGTCGGTGATTCCTCTAGGTCGATATAGATCGTCTGCGTCGTCCCCGTTGCGATATGGTGCCCGCCCCTCCCTTGGACGCAGACAAAAGCATTACTCAACTGCGCGGGGCAGGCAACGATCGTCCAGTTGCCACTCGACTGTCCGTCGATCGCCACGTAGACCAACGCATTTTGTGAGACGAGCGCCCCCGCCTGCGTGAAAGCGAACTCGGTGATATTCGTTCCCGAAGTATTTTTTATCGTCAGTCCGAGAATATTGAAGTAATTTTGTGGCGGAGAGAGCGCGTCCGGCGAGTTTCCATTGTAACTCGCCTGTAGAAAACGCGATTGGTAGAGATGCGCCTCGGGGATCGGGGCAGCACCACCGACCGCAAAATTTCCGGCCGGCGTATTCGCACCGTCGAGCGCAATATGCGCCGTCGCCGTCAGCGCCGCTCCGGTGGTGAAATAGACCGGGAACGATGCAAACTGGGTATTGTCGTTCGACCACTCGACACCATGCTCGGGAAGCATGGTCGTCAAACCTTCGCAGTTTGTCGTACACGTAATTCCGTTCGCTGCATAAAAGATTGCCGAGCCGATTGAAATCGACTGTCCAACGGGAAGCGCGTAGCCAGGGCTGTTTGGCTCCAGCAGAAGGTAGCACTCCGATGTCGCGGTCGGAGTCGCGTTACTGCAAAAATCATGAACGACCCAAACCGAACCGTTGGTATCGGTAACCGTGGTCGAACATCCGCTCACCGAGGCGCACTGCGCGAGCGTCGAACCCGAGAGGGCGACCTCGATGCCGCGGCCATTTGCAGCGTTTGCCAGAAAATCTTTCCCGGTCGTAAATGCTAAGGCGGAGAGTGCGTCGCCGTTTCCGGTGCCGTAAATGGTATCACTGGAATTCGTAAATTTCAGCGTTGTGGTCGAATTGCCGCCGGCAGGAACCGAGAGTGACGAGACGTCGCTGGTCGTATGGAAGACCGTACTATCGGCATACCCGACGAGTTTAAACGATTGCGATGCAAAGACCGTGCCGGTCGTTTGGTTAAAGAGCGAGGCGGTGAATGTCTGCGACGGGAAGGTGCCGGGGCCCGCAATCCCCATGGTGGCGAACGAGAACGATTGATTTTGGACGCCGGAGATCGGGCCGACGGCATTCTGGGCGATTACGATTCCGTCGGGGTCGTTCACCGACCAGAGGTAATTACCACTCGTTAAGCCGCCTACTCCGAGCGTCAGCCCGGAGACCGACTGCTCGCTCGCACTATCCCAGGCAAAGATCGTCGCGACACCGGGGGTGCGAACCGGGGCGGGCGAGGGAGTCGCGACCGTATTCGCGCCAATAGTGTTCTGCGACAGGGTCATCGTAATGCCGGAGGTGCCGGTCATCGCAATCTGCACCTGGCCGATGCGCTCGCCGATCGTTTTATCGTAGATCGTGATCGAATAGGTTCCGGCCGCGTAATTATTTCCGGAGATCGGCCAGGTCACGCTCAGCTCGCCGCCCGGAGCGGTCTCGCCCGCCGATAAGGAGGGATCGCAGAGCGTATTCGCTGGGAGTCCACCCGACTGCACGGGCGCCGAGAACACGCACGACGGGTGCTGTCCGGTGTATTCGATGTCGACGACGTAGAGATCGTTCGCGGCGGTATTCTTCACATCGATGTATGCAGCCGCACTGGTATTTGCGTCGTATTGGTACGTCTCGGTGGTGTGAAACGGATCCTGATAGACGCGCAACGTCGCCACCGGGCCGGCCGCAATATAGGCCACTGCGGCCCACTGCCCGGCGGTGACATCGTAGGTTGCGAAAACGTAGGTGCCCGCCGTTGCCATATTGGTCGTATTGGGGCCGTCGGGCGGGTTATAGGTGCCACCGGTCGCCGCGATCGTCGTCTGATTCGAGAGTGCTTGATAATCTTGGTAGGTGTCGCCGCCGTTCAGCAAGTTATTCGCTTGCCAATCGACCGTGCAGCCGACTGGATAGCTGGAACCAACCGCTGTAGCGCACCCACCACCCGTCCCGACGATCGTAATCGTCTGCCCATCGGCAGAGAGGATGCGCCGCTGATGGGGAGAGAGCGTATTGAGCGCACTCTTCGGCGGCAATGGCGGCAGCTTTGAAAGGGGCACGACGGTGCCGCGCGGCACGCCGCCGATGTATTTCGAGAGCAGCGAAGGTCCACCAAGCGGCGTCGGAGTCGTCATCGGCGTGGGGCGAAGTAAGGGGCCGGGTGTCAGCGGAATCATCGGAATAGGCGCCCCGGTCGGATGCACGAGCGGGGTAGCGACGATCGGCTTCGCCGGGTGCGGGACGACGAGAGGGTGAATGTTCCCGCCCGCCAGCGCGACCGAGAGCGCGGCGGAGCCAAGAACCATCCCAACCGCGAGCGAGAGCAACGACCGAGATTTACGCATCAATAATACAGCGTATAGACCGCATTGGTGCTATACGTCCCCCCGGAGACGCTGACCGGAATGGTCAGCGTCAGATCAACGCAGTAGGTCTTTTTGAGCCCATTCGTCGCTACCTCATACCATACGCCACCGTCATCGGCGTAGACGAAGAAAGGCGTCGCAGTCGCCTGCGGAGTGGTTATGTAGGTATTATTCGCTAATGACTTGCCAGGGAATGCCCCGCTAAAATCCTGGTAGAGTCCGTCTTTGAGGTACCATTTCGTCACGGTCGCATCGACGGTCACCGTATATGCACACGGAACGACGACGGTGGTGCCCGCCGTCGCGCTAATCGTCACCGCGTTGAGGTTGCTATAGAGCAAGGTCCCGAGCGGATTTGGTTGAATCGATGCTTCCACTCGCACCGCTTGTTGGCTTTGCGCGACGAGGTCGTTTAGAGACATCGATTCGGCTCGGACCGCACGTCGAGGATCGAGAGAAAAGGCGGCGCGAATGTGCGAGCCAGTCGTTGCCGTTGAAGTATAGGCAGCCATCCGCGGCGCAGGCGTAACGTTAACGACGATGGTTATCGCAATTTGGTCGCGCTGCTGGATGAACGACGCTAACGCCACCCCAACGGCGGTTAACGCAAGAAAACACCCGAAGAGTAGGCTGCGGTTTGCACGCTTCATTTCGCCACCACCGTATAGACGATCCAAACGTAGTAATTACCACTCGTTGCGGTGGCCGGCACCTTGAGCTCGTAATCGTAATAGAGATTTTCCGAGGATACCGAGGAGCTCGCAATCGGAGCAGGGTAGGTGGAATAGGTGATGGTCGGCGGAGTTCCGTAGCTATTTCCGGCAACGACACCCGCCGTCTTTTCAAACGGATAGGCCGGCGAAAAGCCGGTATTCGGATCGGCGGGCGAACCACTCGTCGAAGGCAGATAATACACGGTCTGGGATATCGGCTGCGTCGTACTGTCGGCCTGGTTATAGAAATCGGCCGCGCCTTCACCGTACAGGTTGAAGCCCGTTGATGAATTCGTCGTGATGCTAAGGTGGACCGCATATTTATAGAGGAACGACTCACCTGAATAGATGTTCCCGAAATCCACCGAGCCACCGTCGAGAAACGCGTTGGGGCCGTGCGTCGGCGTCGGCTGCGGACCGACGACGGCCTTCACCGAGCCGAAGCCGGTGAAATAGTTCGGGGTGAGCGTGAGCTTTACGATTGCATTTGTCCGCCACTTGACGGTCGCGTTCCCGCTTACCGTCGACGGAGAAGCAATCGAGGGAAGCGCTGCTACGAGAAAGAGCGCGACGAGACCCAGTCGCCCGAATCCTCTACTCAATTGTCGTACCATTATCATCCCTGTCCATTCAGCGACATTCGGTCGCTCGATCCTATTTAATCCGATATAAGCTGCGGCGAACCGTTACGGAACCTTGAACCCGATGGCGCCGCCGGTATCGGTCGCGCCTCCATAATCGATCGTAGCGATCGCCTGATACGATCCCGCAGGTAACTGCTTCCCTCGCACCTCGAGTAAGCGGTCTTGTCCGCGCTCGCAGAGCGCTTGATTGGGAAGCTCGATTCGGTCGACCGATGAACCATTGCGTTCGATCTGTAATTCGCCGCGCAGGTATACGTGGGCATTACCGAGATTGCGAAACAGCACGTGATACTCTTCACCGATGGGGGAGCGGAGCGCCGCCATCTTGACGATCGCTCCCGCAACCTTGACGGTCCCGGGTATCGACGCGTAGATTTTCGAGGCAACACGAGCCGAGAAGGCGATGCGTTCGCCGGCGCCGCGAACTGGTCGCGTCTGGAAGAAAACCACACCTGCGTATTCTCCCTTCAGTGCTTTCGAATCGGGGATCGAAAGCGTCAGTTGTACCTGCTGCGTCGTATTTGCCGGTAGGTCGAACTCTCGCGGCCGAACCGTTGCCCATCGCATGAGCGAATCGGGGCGCGCGCCTGGGTGCTGAAAATTATATTGTCCGAGGAGCGTGAGCGAGAAATCGGCGAGTGATACCTGAACGTGAACCGGATCGAAACTCGAGTTGTGAACGGTAATCGGTATATTCGAAAACGCTCCCGGCGGAATTGAGACTTCGAGTTTTGCCGGCGAGACATCGAGGCCGAGGCCGAACGAACTTCCCGGAATCGGAAGAAGGAAGAGGAGCGAGAGGAGGGCGATCGTCGAGGATATCCGTCGTAGACTTCTCATACCTCTCCCGATTCGCCGCGGGGCGTCGATTCGCCCCGCGGCGAGATCTCCGAGCGTTCGATGGGCCTAGTTCGCCACGAGTGTATAGTTCACGGTGACGCTTTGCGCCCCGGTAGGAGCGTTGGCGCCGATCGCGAGATCGAGATCTTCCCCAAGATTCGCGGGCGACGCGGACGAGAACGCCGTCGATTCACCGGTGATAACGGTGAACGGCGTCGTGTTTAGTTGCGACCCGGATACGCACGCGGTGGTGCTGGTGTTCGCCAGCGCGGCCGCGCGGGTGGTCTGCGTCGCCGGAAGTGAGGCAGCTACCGTGAAGGGGAAGGTGCCGGCCGTGTTATTGGCCAGCGCACAGAGCTGGAAGCTCGTCGGAACGGCGGCCGAGGCCTGCTCGGTGAGCGACCAGTTGGTCGAGTTCGTCGCCACCTGTGCGTTGACGGCGTTTTCATAAAGGCAGTCGGTAACCGACGCCGAGTCCGGCGTCACATTGCCGAAATTCACGGTTGCGACGGCTTCGCTACCGGCACCGGTGGCCGTGCAGGCGCCCGAACCGGAGGCGTGTTGAAGAATCGTGGGCGCCGTCAGCTGTTGTGCGCCGGCTGCGCTGTAATTCGTGTTGAGGGTCAGCGTTGCGACCGCCTGCGTGTTCCACTTGACCGTAACGGGTTTCACAACGGTCGCGGCGCCTGCCGGCAGTGCTCCGAGAATGAGCCCCGCGAGAGCCGCGGAAGCTACGAGTTGTTTAGTGTTCATAATCCTTTCACCATGCGCGAAATGCCATCCGAGGCAAGAGAGGAGAGCCTTATGGCAATAGTATCGGCACGCGAGCCGTCTTTGTCACCAAAACTCCGTCAAAGGGCCGTAAAGATATCCGCAGGGAGAATGTAAAGATTCCTCCGGCGCTCGGTTTAGTTAGCGTCGTCGTGCTCCCATCCTGCCATTCGATCCTGTCGCCGGCCTGGGCAACTACGTAGAAGCGCGCTCGAATCGCCGCATATTGGCCGACCGAGGCGTGGGGTGGATAGACCTGGAGAATCGCGAGCGGCATCCTTGGGTCGACCACAAGCGCGGCCTTCGCCGTTTGCGTCGAGGTGCCGGTTGCGGTGGCGACGATCTCGTATCGGCCTCCTTTCTGTCCCTTTGGAACGGCGAGCAACCCGCTCCAGCGCTGCGAGCTCCCCTCTCGCGCGAGAGCGATCGTGCTGCCGAAGGCCCGCACGACCACACCGGTCGATCCGAGCGGTGCATCGGCACGGACGACCGTGCTGCCGTGCGGCGGAAGACGCGGTTCACCAAGGTCGAGCGTCATGGTCGGCGGTGGCGTCGCGCCGTTGAGGAGGGTGAAGACGACTTTTTTTATCTTATGACCGATGATGAAGTGCAGCCCGCGGTAATTCTCATGAGCTCGAAGGGTAACATCGACCGGCCCGCCTTGGGGCCCGGTATTATCGGGCACCGTTTCGGGATCGACCGAGAGCGTGTAGTTGCCCGGCGGAAGATCGGCGATCAGGAATGAGCCGTCGGGGTTGGTGATCGCGGCATGTTCACCCGGTTCGGCGACGACATACGCGTTATTGACGCCGCCCTTGAATTTCGGCGCCAACGATGCTTTGTACGTTACGAAACCGCCGATCGAACCCAGCGGTTCGGCTACAAAATCGACGGTGGTTATGTGCCCGTTCTTCACCACGACTTTTTGCTTGCGCGCATCTTTTGGAAAGCTTGCAAACGCGGGGACGGTATTTTCAAGGACGGTTATCGTGTGGGGCCCGGGGCTGAGCCGTCCGAACCCGAACGTGCCCTGCGCGTCGGTCTGCGAATACGCGCCCTCGTCCACGCGCACCATCACGTTTGATAGCGGCACCTCCATTCCACCCGACGAGCGCCCGAGAACGTGACCTTGAATCGATCCATAGTTCCCAACGCGAAAGATCGCCTGCCCCGTCTGCCCGCCCTCGACGTTGAGCGTTATCACCGGCTGATCGGCGGTGAGCCCACGCGGTAGCGAGGAGCTTTCGATAGTAATTTGGTGCTCGCCCGGCGTGACGAAAGAAAACTGAAAATTTCCCTCGAGATCGGTTCGCTGTGCGATTTTCCGATCCAACAAAACGAGGACGTTTCCAACGCCGGTATTTTGGAATCCCTGCCCTGAATATGGGCCATAGTCGGTGAGGACCTGCCCGGTGATGATCGCCGGAAGTCGCGGGTCGACGCGTCCGAGCACCGCTCCGTTCCCAAACGAGAAAGGAGCATTTAGCTGAACGGAAATGATTCGCGAGCGTCCGTTCGCCGCTGGATTTAATGAATCGACGATGCTTTGATAACCGATGGAGCTTTGTATGCTGATCGCCGGCGAAATTTGCCGGCCGATCGTCAGAAGCGGGGTACGCTGTATAGCATTTGAAATGGCGCTCTGCGTGCGCGTTATCGAATATGTTGCCCCTAGCGTCGTCTTCCCAAAACCGCGCAGAATTCCGAGCGTACCTAGGGTCGTGCGCACGGCTCCTATATATCCCCCGCTCTGGCGCTGTCGCTGAGCAGTCAGTTGGAAGGCCCATAGGCCGATATTGCGCGATGCTTGCAGCGAGTACGAGACGAGCGCAAGCGGCCCCGTGTCGGCAGCAGTCGTTCGCTGTACTTGCAGGCCAAAGAGCGCGAGGCCGTCGTGGAGCGGTGCTCCGAATTGCACCGTGCCCGTCCCAAGCCATTGGGGATTACCGTTACCTCCCAAACGTTGATCTTGAAAGCCAACCTGCAACGAGTCGTGATGTATCGGCAACGAAAAGCTGAAACTCGAACGACGTTGCACCGACACAATCCCTCCAACGATCGTTGTCTCCAGCGAAAAGTCGCCGAACGCAGTGCGCTCGCCGTGCGTCATGCGCCAACTAAAATCGCCGTAGTCGTCGGCAGGCGACTCGCCTCCACCGTAGCTTAAGAAATGAGCGGGAACGCGACGGAGGGTCAACGTAAAGCCGCTCGGTGATGAGAGTCCTTCATCGAAGCGCGTTTGGAAGGCGAGCCCTCCGGTGGGACCGCTCGGAGAGCGTCGGCTTTGAAATGCCGCCTCGCCGACGAACGAGCGATTGAAACTCCCTTTCGAGAGTCCCAATAAAAGCGACGTTGCCGGACCGGTATTTGGCCCTCCGGTCGATTGAGAGAGGCCGATTTCCCCGAACGCCGAGCCGAAGACGCGCCGCAGGCGCACCCCCGCGAGCCGTACGAGGTCTCCCCCAACCCCGAGCGCCGGACCGCTGAAGATCGTGATGTCGCCACCGGGCGCAGGGAGCGTTAGGTTGAGCCCTCGTTGTGTCTGACCCACGGGAACCTGGCCGAAGATCCCGAGCGATTGTGCCCCATACGAGAGCGTGTACCGTGGAGTCGAGTACGAGAGACGAGCGGTGCCGAACTGCGAGCCTCTACTGCTCAAGCCAAGGGGGATTTGAAGATCGGTCGTCGTGTCCAGCGTGCGTCGACGAAGCGTCGTATAGAGCCCCGCCGACTCGTTGGTTTGATTGACGGCCGTCGATCCGCTGAGCCCGCCGATAGGATTGCTCAGCTTGCTCTGCGAGAGTTGCGTTCCAAGGCCGAGGCTCCCCGAAATAACAAACTGCAGCGGCCCCCCCGCTCGCTCGATGGGTTTCGGGGTCGGGCGGAGCGTCGGCTTCGGGCGTGGAGTCGAAGACGGGCTCGGGGCAGGGCCGGGCGAGGGGTTGCTTGTCGGCTCGGCGGACGGGAGGGGCGAACTCTCTGCCGTCGACTGCGGGAGCGGCGCCCCCGGGCCGGGAAAGGCCGTAGCCCCGGCCTTCGGCGAGAGGCAAGCGAAGAGGGCCGCAGCCAGCCCAAGGGCGGAAAACGAAAGGGGTAACCTTTTTCGCGGGGCGATCGGCTTCATCGGGCAAGAATCCTATCGGCTTGCCAAAGCCTCCGGCTTACCCAAAATAGCATTTTCTTTACCAGGGATTCACCTAGCGGCGAGCAAGTCTTCGGGCGGTTCGGCCGATATCCGAACTGTAGGGAATCTTCAAGGAGGAAGCCACCTTACTTCATGGATGTGCTGGGGGGTGTGGGCCAGGTTCTTCTGAACCTCTCTCTCACTCAAAAAAAGGAACAGACCGACATTCGCGCGCTGGCCAGCGGCCTCCGCGTGGATTCTGCTGTTGATGACCCCAGCGGTTACGGCATAGCGCAACGCCTGCAAACGCAGGTCAACGGTTTCCAGCAAGCCGTTCAGAACGTGCAGACGGCAAACAATGCGCTCGCTGTCGCAAACGGAGCCCTCACGACGATCACGCTGATCCTCCAACGCATCCGCAGCTTGGTCGTCGAGTCGCGCTCCGATCTCAATTCCTCGACCGACCTCGCCAACATCCAGGCAGAGATTTCACAATTGCTGCTCGAGGTCAATCGCATATCGAGCAACACCCAGTTTAATGGAATTAACCTGTTGAACGGGCAGTTTCAAACGGCGTCACCGTATTCGTTGGCCTCCGGCAACGGATATGGCTACGGCGCCGTCCAGGTAACATCGCCTGTCCTCAATGCCAACGGAACGACGCCGAGCAGCACGGTGGTCAACGCCGATGGTCTCGGCAATCCCGGGCCACTCGTCACTCTACAAGGTCCGGGCGTTCCACCGCCGAGCACGTACGTTCCAAACTTCATCACGTTCACGGTGACGGGATATAGTGCAAACGCGATCGATCCCGATTCCGGTACCGCCGTCGGCCCCGGTGTCTACGTGCAGGTGCAAGCGTACAGCACGAATCCGGCCTTCGGTGCGGCTCCACTCTACGTCGACACCTCAGCGGTTGCTGTGAATTCCGGCCCGCTCGGTCCGACGTTCATTCCAAACCCCGGTAGCGCAACCGGAGGCGGGGGTTTCCTCGATCTGCTCGATTTCACGCTCGCGAATCTCACGCAACAAGATGTCGGCACGTCGATTTCGTTCGAAGTCCTCAATCCACCGCCGTCCGCACCGGCAAATGCCGGGCCCCTTTACGTGCAGAATGGGCCGCAAGAGGGACAGACGACGGCGATATCATTACCGGGCGTCAGCACGGCGGATCTCAATATATCGGATATCTCGGTGCTCGCTCCACAAGTAGTCAATTTTCAGAATGTCGTTCAAGGCCAAAGCTCCAGCAACAACATTCCGGCTGCCGACGCGGAGATACGCGTTGACGCGGCGTTAACCGCAATCACTCAGGCCCAAGCGCAGATCGGTGCGCAGATGGTCTCGTTGAATTACGATGCCACCAATGCCGAAACCGCAAGCGTGAACCTCACCGCAAGTGTTAGCTCGATCCAAGACGCGAATATCGGCGCGACCGTGACGAATCTCACCCAGCAGCAGATTCTCACGCAAATTGGAACGAGCGTCATCGCGCAGATGCAAGTCAGCGCGACGCAGATCACCGCCCTGATGCTCAATGGAATCGGCATCGGGGTCGGCGCGGGGGCGGCGCCTATCGCATAAACGAACGGATACTTCCAACGTCGTCGAGAACAACGCCCTTCGAAGGGAGAGCGAGCGATGGCGTTCACGCAAGGGTTCATATCGGAACTGGTCGGCAAGCGCGTCACCATCGACGGACTGCCGATCGGCAAGGTCGGCGATTTTCTCGTCAACCACCCCGAGGCGACCTTCCCGCAGATCGACGGTTTCGTCGTCAAAACTGCACAGGGCGCGCGCTTTGCCCCCATGGAGTCGGTGCTTGGCATCGAACGCGAGGGCGCAATATCCCTTTCCAGCGCTCCCAAAGAGCCGGCCCCACCCGAGGGCGAGGCGCTCTATTTGGTCGCCGATCTGCTCGATAAACAGATCGTCGATATCGATGGCCGCAAAGTCGTGCGCATCAACGATCTCGAGGTTGCAAGGACCGGCGGGCAGTTGCGCGTCGTCGCCGCCGATATCGGTTTCGCGGGGCTCCTACGCCGCCTCGGCCTCCGTAAACTCGGGGAACGGCTCTCGCCCGCGATTCACGAGCGCATTCCGCGCGCGATGATCGCCTGGGATTCCGTCGCCCCGATTCGCGAAGTCAACCCGAGCCAGGTCCATCTCTCGGTCACGGCGAGCAAACTCGCACGCCTGCACCCCTCCGATCTCGCCGAGATCATCGGCAACCTTTCGAGCAGCGAAGCCGCGACCGTGGTCAAGCAGCTCGACGACGAGGTCGCCGCCGACGCATTCGAACATCTCGATGCCCAGACGCAGCGTGAAATCATCGAGAGCGTCGGCACCGCGCGCGCCGCGGATATCATCGAAGAGATGGACTCCGACGACGCCGCCGATCTCCTCGCCGAGCTCCCCGAGGAACGGCAGAGCGAGTTGCTCGCCGAGATGAATGCCGATACCGCCGGCGAGCTCCGCGAACTCGTGAAGTACGACGACGATACCGCCGGCGGCCTCATGACCACCGATTACGTTTGGATCTACCCGCATCGCACCACCGATGCGACGATCCGCAAAATTCGCGAGCTCGCACCGGAGAGCGAGTTGATCTATTACCTCTACGTCATCGATCAAGAGGACCGGTTGCTCGGGATCGTCACCTTGCGCGATCTTCTTCTCGCCTTACCGACCGCGTTCATCGATAAGATCATGCGGACCGATATCGTCAGCGTTCGCCCCGAGACCCCCGCCGAGGAGGTCGCCGCCGCGATCGCGCGCTACGATTTACTCGCGATACCGGTGGTCGACGAACGCGACCGGATGCTCGGCATCGTCACCGTTGACGACGCGATCGACGCCATTATGCCCGAGGAGATGGCGAAGAAACTCCCGCGGATTACGTTGCGCCATCGGAGCGCGCAGCATCGGCTGAAGGCACCCGCGGCGCCGTAGCCGGGGGCGCAGCGAACTGCCAGCGATTTCTTCCCTCGCGCTTCGCGCGGTAGAGCGCCGCATCGGCGAGCTCCATCAACCGCGAAATTTCGGTCGCGTGCTCGGGGTAGAGCGCGATGCCGATACTCGTGGCAATGTGGTGCTCTACCCCATCGATGAGGACCGGATCTTCGAGCGCGACGAGAACTTTGCGCGCTAAATCCGCTGCATCGGTCGCTGCGTCGACGACCGGTTGGAGAATAACGAATTCGTCGCCGCCGAAGCGCGCGATGGTATCGCTCTCGCGCAGCAATGCGCGCAGCCTCCGAGCGACGTTGACGAGCACCTCGTCGCCGACCATGTGCCCGTAGGTATCGTTGATCGCCTTAAAATGATCGAGATCGAGATACATCACCGCAAAGCCGCGGCCGTAGCGCTTGGCCGCACCGAACGCCTGCTCGATGCGGTCGGCGAAGAGGACGCGATTGGGAAGTTCGGTGAGCGAGTCGTTAAAGGCGAGTTGTTCGATCCGTTCTGCGGTGCGCTGCCGCTCCAAGGCAGCGGCGACGAGCAGGCCCATCAGCGAGATCGACTCGCGAGCGAGTTCGTCAAGCCCTTCCATCCGCGCACGCAGCCCGACGAACGCCAGCGCTCCATACGCTTTCCCATCGACCTGCAGTTGCGTGCCGGCGTAGCTGCGCCAATTGACCGTCGCTCGTGCGGGATCGACGCGCCATTCGGGCTCGTCGAGATCGGGGACGAAGAGAAAGGGCCGCTCGTTGGTGAGGTAGCGCGCGAAGCTCGAAGCCAGCGGAATGCGTGCGCCGGTGGCGAGCGGCGTCTTCCGCCCGACTGCGGTATGGATGACGATCGCGTCGCCGTCGTTGCGAACGATATAGCCTTCGTCGAAGCTGAAGAATTCGATCCCGAGTTGGAGCACCGCTTCGAGCTGCTGCGGAATCGTTAGCTCGCGCGATGCAGCGACGAGATAGAGCCGCCTCAGGCGATCGACTTGCGCCGTTACCGCGCGTTCGGCAGCGCGCTGAGCGGAGACATTCTTAAAGATCGCATAGGTGCCGGTGATCTCGTCGCCGCTGTGAATCGGGACGAGTTTGAGCTGCACCTCGATTTGATAGCCGAGCCGATCTAAAAGCACCGATTCGTGTTCGGCGGCCTCGCCGCGCATCGCCGCATGGCGCGCACCTTCGGCGCGCTCGCGCCGCCCGGGAACGATGAGATCGATCCAGGGCGTGCCGACGACGCGCTCTCCTAATATCCCGGTCTCACTCTCGAACGCGACGTTCACGCGCGAGATAATGCCGGTCGCTTTGAGTTCGACGATCCCGTCGGGATGGTATTCGAAGAGCGAACGCAGCCGTTGTTGATTGATGCGCATCGCATCTTCGGCCTCGCGCAGCGCTGCGATATCGCGTGCCTGCACGAAGATCGCTCGCACCAGGCCGTCGATCTTCGCGGGAATGACCGAGACCTCGACGGGGACGAGCGTTCCATCCTTCTGGCGCAAGGTGGTCTCGAAATGGTCGGCGACTCCGCTGCGCGCCATCTCGAACGCCATCTCCCCGCGCACGCGGTCACTGCGCGGAATATGGTCGCGAAAACTCGTTCCGCGCACCTCCTCGGCGTCGAAGCCGGTCAGTTCGGTTGCCGCCGGGTTCACGTCGGCGAGCACGCCATCGGGCCCATAGAGCACGATGACCTCGGGGTTCTTGTCGAACAGCGCGGCGAAGGTCTCGGCGGCGATTTCCCGACGTGTTTCCATGAACACCCGGCTACTTCGCCGAAGAAGCGCGCGTGACTTCCGCTCGACTCCTCGATTTGGGTGCGCGGCTCGCGCAGGCCCTCGCAGGCGTGGGTGGGCGTGCGGCTCTGCTCCGCGAGCTCGATGCGGGCGAGGGGCTCACTCTCTGCGATTCCCGTGGGCTCGCCATCGCCCACGTGGGCCCCCCGGCGCATGCCGCGCCATTCGTACTCCCCGCCGACGACGCCGCAACGACGACCGGCGATGGATCGCTCGCACTGCCGCTCCATACGGGTGACGAGCCTCTCGGTTGGCTCGTCGCGCATGGCCCCGCCGCAGGGAGGGCTCCGAATGAGGCATTGCGCCTCGCCGCGACGCTGCTCGCCCTCGACCTCGCACGCGACTACCGTTCGGCGCACGCCCGGGATCTATGGGAAGAGGCGATCGCCGGGCGGCTCCCCGATGCTGCCGCGGCGAAATCGCTCGCTGCAGAGAGCCGCATCACCCTCGCTCCGGCCTATCTCGCGATCGCGCTGGCGTTCGAGGAAGCGATCGAGGGCCGCGAACTCGACGAGCTCGGAGCGCTTGCAAGCGCCGCGCTCGGCGAGCGCGAGATCGTCCGGCGCGAGCGCAGCGGAGCGCTGCTGCTGCTCTGCCCGGCGAGCGACGAAATCACTGTCGGCAAGCTTCGCGTCGCCGCGACGCTCCTGCCGAAAAGCATCGCGCGCCGCAACGCTGCATTTCGAATTGTCGGCGGTATCGGAGGTGTACGCCCCCTGCACGAACTCGCTTCCTCCGCACGCGAAGCACTCGCCGCACTCGAGATAGCGCGACGCCTCCGACGCCGCGATAGCGTGCTTCCCTACGATACACTTGGAGCGCTGCCCTTATTACTTGAAGCAACTGCGGCCCCGGAGTGGCGCAGCTTTGCGCGAACCTTCCTAGAATCGATCCGCGATTACGACGCAAAACATCAAACGGAGCTCGAACGAACGATGACGATCTACTTCGAAGCCGGCGAAAACGTCAAAGTCGCCGCCGAACGACTGCACGTACACCGCCATACGGTTTTCTATCGGCTGCGACAGATCGCCGAGATTACCGGCCTCTCGCTGGAGAGCCCGTTCGACCAACTGAACCTTCGCCTTGCGGTAACGATCGATGCCCTCGACGCCTAAACCGACGCTACGTGCGCGCAGGCGCGTTATCGCCGAGGAGATAGCCGAGCGTCGCGTCCGCTTCGTGCGCCTTCAATTCGTCGATCTTTTCGGCGTTAGCAAGATGGTAAGCGTACCGGCTACGCGTCTGCCGGAGATACTCGATGGAACCATTCCGTTCGATGGAGGCTCGATCGATGGGTTCGTCCGCGACGAAGAACTCGATATGCTGCTGCAGCCCGATCTCGAGAGCTTTGCGATCTTTCCGTGGGCCGACGGGCAACCCGAGGCGCGACTCATCTGCACGATTGCGATGCCCGACGGCAGCGCCTTCGAAGGATGCCCACGTACCACGCTCCAACGCAACGTCGAGCGACTCGACGCGCTTCTTCCGGGAGCGCGGATCGCAAGCGAGGTGGAGTTCTACCTTTTCTCGGCAGACGATCGCGGTGCGCTGCAGACCGAGACCAACGACGTCGGCTCGTACTTCGATTTTTCCCCGAACGACCGCGGCGAGCGAGCGCGCGACGCGATCGTCGGCGCGCTGGAATCGATGGGCGCTCCCGTTCTCGCCGCACATCACGAACATTCTCCCGGACAGCACGAAATCGATCTCGCCCCACGCACGCCGTTGGCCGCCGCCGACGCGATTCTCACGCTGCGGACGCTCGCCAAGCATCTCGCGCCCGAACATGGCCTCGAGGCAACCTTCATGCCCAAGCCGCGCGAATCGACGGCAGGCAGCGGGCTGCACCTTGCGATGCATCTTGGCGAGCGCTCCGATCGCGAGACGTTGTTGTATGCCGTCGGCGGGCTGCTCGCGCACGGCCCGGCGCTCACCGCACTCTGCAACCCGACGGTGAATTCGTACAAGCGGCTCGTCGCCGCATGGGACGCCCCGATTCACTGCGTGTGGTCGCGACGGAGCACCGACGCCATGGTTCGCGTCCCCGACGAGTCGGCGGGAACGATCGAGTTACGGAGCCCCGACCCCGCCTGTAACCCGTATCTTGCACTTGCCGTCGTGATCGCTGCAATCTGCGACGGCATCGAACGGCGCACGTTGCCCGGCGACCCCGTCGCGCACTCCAGCTATGCAACCAGCGAACGGGAACGGCGAGAGCGCGGGATCGTCGCGTTGCCGAAATCGCTGCGACAGGCGATCGATGCACTCGACGCCGACGAATGCGTTCGAACCGCGATCGGCGACCATTGCTATCACGCGCTTCGCGATGCGAAGATCGCCGAATACGAACGCTACCGCCGCGCGGTGCACGAGTGGGAGCGCGAAGCCTACCTGCGCCGGTATTAGGCAGCGGCTCTCTCCCCGAGGACGCGCTGTCACCTCGATACGGGCGCTTTAGCGCCCGTATCGAGGGGCCGCTCCGATCCGAAGAGAGCCCTCCTCGGGACGACCGGTGTAACCACCACGGGATAACCGCGGCGCGACGATCGCCGAACGCAGGTTATAAAGCGTCGGTACGTTCGCGCAGCACGGTAATGAGATCTTCGCCGAGAAAGTGCTGCGGGATCTCGATCAACGGAATTTCACGCATTGCTTCGGGAACGAATGCCTTCAGCCGTTCCCTATCAAACATTCGCCATTCCACGAACAGAGCAATTGGAAGGGTCGTCGAGTCGTACACCGCCAGTTCGTCAGCCGAAGCGAGTTCGCGAACGCGAACCCCTCGTGCACGCAACTCGTATGCCGCACCCTCGCGTACGGTACGGTCGCCCGCCAAGACCGCCACGCCTCGCACGTTGAGCCCTGCGCCATTGCGCGGCAACACGACGCTAAATGTACTGCCGACGCCAGGCTCGCTGCGCACCGAAATATTCCCGCCGTGGCGCTCGACGAACGTGCGAACCAGGAAGAGCCCGAGCCCCGTGCCCGCAATCTTCTCTCGCCGTGCATTGCTTCCGCGCGCGAAGCGATCGAAGACCTTCGCCAGCTCGTCGTGAGGAATGCCGATCCCCCGATCGCTCACATCCAGCGTTAACGAACTCGCATTTCCATGCAATGTCACCACGATCGGCGTATCGACCGCCGAATATTTTGCCGCGTTCCCCAGCAAGTTGTCAATCGACTGGCGTAACCGGCGTTTATCGCCGAGAATCGTCGTGTCGTCGCTTTCGCAAATAAACCGTATCGATCGTTGACCGCTCCGGCTTTCGATCTCTTCGACGATCAGCCCCGCGAGATCGAACTGTTCGATGTCGAGTTCGAGCTCCCCCAATTCGATTCGCGCTAATGCTACGACGTCATCGCTGAGCGTCGCCAAGCGTTGCCCATTGCGAACGATTGTCTCTGCGGCCTTCGTTGCTTCTTCGCCATCGAGCCCACCATCGGCGAGAATCTCGCCAAACCCGACGATAGCGGTCAACGGGCCGCGAATATCGTGTGCGAGCGTTGCGATCAATTCGTTTTTTTGAGCATTCAGGCGAATGACGTTCGCGCGCTGGCGTTCGAGTTCGGCAAGGCCGTTTTCAAGCCGTCGTTGCATGCGGTCCCGCTCGACGGCATAACGAAGTGCCCGTTTCAACGTGACATCGTCGACATGATTTTTGAGCAGATAGTCCTGTGCACCGGCGCCGACCGCCGCGAGCGCAAGCTCCTCGTCGGAGCGTGCGCTCAAAATAACGATGGGAAGCATCGGCGCGACCTCGCGTGCCCGCCGATAGAGATCGAGCCCTTCCCCGTCGGGTAGCGTCATGTCGAGCAATACGATGTCCCAAGCGGCACTCGCCGTCGCCGCTGCAAAATCGGCGAAACGACGAACGACGCGGACCTCGTGTGGATCGCGATCGTCGCGGAGATAGCGTTGCACCAACGCCGCATCTGTTTGGCTATCTTCGACCAAGAGAATCTTCATCTCGGTGCTACCTCCAAGGAAGCGGCGCAGCGTCGCAATATACACCACGCCGCCTCGACATCTTCAAGGGTGCTGCGTTGGTTACCAACGGCAAGACGGAGGGCATATCTGCCCCCGATCGCGGTGTGTGATATAAAGATCTCGCCCGTTGCATTGACCGCCGCAAGAAGCTCGGCATTATGTACGTCGAGTGCCTCGGGTTCCATACCGCTAGGTACGTGTCGAAAGCATACGACCGAGAGCGGGTGAGGCGCCATCACCTCCCAGTTCGGTTCGGCCGCCACCCAGGCCGCGAACGCTGCTGCCATCGCTATATGCCCGCGTAACGTTTCGCGGATACGCCTCGCGCCGAGGGCGCGAAAAACAAACCAGAGCTTGAGCGCACGAAAGCGCCTCCCTAACTGCAGCCCATAATCCATGTAGTTCGTCACGCCGTCATCCCCCGAACGCAGATATTCGGGAACCAACGAGAACGTCCGGCGGAGTTGGTCGATATCGCGCACGAAGAGCACCGAGCAATCCATCGGCACGAAGAGCCATTTGTGCGGATTGAGGACGATCGAGTCGGCCTGCTCGCACCCTTCCATCAACCACTCGTATTCGGGCAGCATCCCGGCGACGCCGGCGTACGCCGCGTCAACGTGAAGCCAGATTCTGTGGCTCTGGGCGATCGCAGCGATGCCGGGAATCGGATCGACCGAGGTGGTCGACGTGGTACCGACCGTTGCAACGATCGCCATCGGACGCATACCGCTGCGCACGTCGTGCCGGATAGCGCTCTCAAGTGCTTCGGGGCGCATGCGAAAGCGCTCGTCACAGGGAACTTCAACGACGTTGGCGTGCCCGACCCCAAGCGCAATCGCCGCCTTCGCAACGTGCGAATGGGTATGTTCGGTGGCGTAGATGCGTAGGGTCGGCAGATCGCGGCCGGTCGCACCGCGGCGGCGAATGTCGAGATCGAGCGCATCGCGCGCAGCCGCGAGAGCCGTAAAACCGGCGATCGATGCGGTGTCGTAGATCGCACCGGTAAATTGCTCGGGAAGGCCGAGTAGGCGCCGGAGCCAGATCATCATCGCCGTTTCGAGTTCGGTTGCAGCGGGGGAGGTGCGCCAGAGCATCGCCTTCACATCGAGCGTCGCTGCGAGTGCTTCAGCCATCACCGCCGCCGGGTCGGCACTCGTGGCGAAATAGGCGAAGAAACGCGGATGATTCCAGTGCGTGGTCGCCGGAGCGACGATCCGCTCGAAGTCCAGCAGGATATCCTCGAAGGCTTCGGGATCCTCGGGAGCCCGGTCAGGCAACCGAGCGAGCATCTCCCCCGGACGAACGTTGGGGAAAACGCGAAACTCTTCCGGGTGATGAAAGTATCGGGCGACCCAACGGCCTACCCGCGCAAAGTCTTCTTCGATGCGCCGCTGCCCATCCACAATTGCGGGAGTTGGCGCTTCACCCGCCCAATGCCCGCTTTGGAGGAGAGGAAATGAAATACCGCACGTATCCGCAGACCGACTTGCGCGTCAGTGAGGTCGGCTTTGGGCTCTGGACGACCGGCACCACCTGGTGGGGGATCAAGAGCGAGGAGGAGGCCGACGCCCTCCTGCGCGAGGCATTCGACCTGGGGATCACCCTTTTCGATGCAGCCGATGTCTATGGAAACGGGCGGAGCGAAGAACAGCTCGCCCGCGCATTCGCCGGACGCCGCGAGAAAATCGTCATCGCCACGAAATTCGGATATGAATTCGAAAACGCCGACCCGGCGCACCGTGGTGAACGCGAATTGCCGCAGAACACCTCTCCCGCCTTCATTCGCCGTGCGCTCGAGCAATCGTTACGCCGCCTAAAGACCGATTATATCGATATCTACCAGATGCACAACGCACGTCTCGAGCACGTACGCGATGGTTCGTTATATGAATTAATGGAAGCGTTGCGTGCCGAAGGAAAGATTCGTCATTACGGCATTGCGCTGGGCCCGGCGATCGGCTGGCTCTACGAAGGTATCGAGGCCGCACATCGAGGCGTTACCAGCCTGCAAATTATTTGGAACATCCTCGAAACCTATCCCGGCGATCTCCAGATCGCGGCCGCGAACGAAGCGAATAGCGCCACGGGATATATGATTCGCGTTCCCCATTCGAGCGGTTTGCTCGAAGGGCACTACACCGAAGATACAATTTTCCCCGAAGGCGACCACCGGCGCCATCGTCCCCGTTCGTGGCTGCTCAACGGCATCAAGAAAGTCGATACCCTTCGCTTCCTCGAACGCCCCGACCGTACGCTCGCGCAGGCATCGATTGCCTGGTTACTCGCCGAACCGCGCGTTATGACCGTGCTGCCCAATATCTACAATCACGAGCAACTCCGCGAATTTGCCGCCGCATCCGATGCCCCGCCGCTGACCGCTGACGACATGGCTCGCGTCCGCGCGTTAATTGCGAACAACTTCGGCGTCGACGAGCCGCCGATGAATTACAAGGGCACGATGACGCTGGAAGCGACGCACGCTTCGTGAACGAGGCCGTCCAAAGCAACCGCGCTCCCGCGCCGATCGGGCCGTACAGCCAGGCCATCATCGCGGGGAACGAGCTCTTCTGCAGCGGGCAGATTCCCCTTGACCCGGCGAGCGGGGAGATCGTTGGACACGATGCAAAGACACAAACACGTCAGGTGCTCGCGAATCTGCAAGCGGTTCTTGCTGCCGCGAACTTCTCACCGGCAGACGTCGTAAAAACGACGATTTACCTTATCGACATCAACGATTTCGCGGCCGTGAATACCGAGTACGAAAAAATCTTCGAGGTCTCGAAACCTGCGCGCTCGACCGTCGCGGTTGCCGCGCTTCCGCGCGGTGTACGCGTCGAAATCGACGCCATCGCAAAACGTCAGCACTAGCATTGTCACGCCGAGTAGGTTGCGAAGCAACCGTATCGAGGCGCGCATTGTCACGCCGAGTAGGTTGCGAAGCAACCGTATCGAGGCGCGCATTGTCACGCCGAGTAGGTTGCGAAGCAACCGTATCGAGGCGCACGTTTTCTGGAGTTGTGGCCCTCGATACGCCCCCTTCGGGGGCTACTCGGGCTGACACGGCGGCGCCTCGGGCTGACACGGCGGCGCCTCGGGCTGACACGGCGGCGCCTCGAAATACGAGAGCCCGCTCGCTAGCGGTGATGCGGGGGCTGCGGGCTCGGCGGCGTCAAAGCTGCTATTAAACGCTTTGCCACATTGCGAACGTGGGGATCGAGCGCGTGCGTTGCAAACGCATACTGCGCGAGGGCGAGCGCCGTCTTTCCTTGGTCGGCGTATGTCTGGCCCAGTACGACGTGCATCGCCCCATCGTAGGGAACCGCAGCGATCCCTTTGAGCAACACGCTCTCCGCGAGCGCATAGAGGTGATGGCGTTCGTAATCGATTCCGAGATTGAGATAAGCATCGCGCCAAAACGGGCCGACGGCGAGCGCTTGAACGTAGCGACGAATCGCACCACGCCAGTCGCCGCGTTCGTCGCGAATATACCCGAGATTGACGATCGCTTCGGGTAACTCGGGGCGCTTTGCATGCGCCGTTTTCAGAAGCGACTCGGCCTCGGCGACACGATCGATATCGAGATCGGCAACCGCTAAATTATTCGTACATTTGTAGTCGCCGGGAAGCTCGCTCAAACACTGCTCAAAGTCTGCGATTGCATCCTTTACCAGCCCTTGGTCGAGCATCGCGAGCCCCAAGCCGTTGAGAGCCCCGGCATCCTGCGGCGCGAGCGCAAGCGCGCGGCGGAAGGCCCGTTCCGCGTGTCCGGGGCGTTTCACCGACTCGTAGACCTGGCCGAGGTCGTCCTGTAGGCCGGGATCGTTGGGGTGCGCGAGCGCCTGGGCGCGCGTATAGGCGATAAAGCTCGCGAGATCTCCTTTGCGGCGATGGAGCGAGACCAGATCGATCACCGAATCGGCGGCCGGGAGGCTCTTGTCGAAATACGCAATCGCTCGGTTGATGTGATTTTCGGATGCATAGACGCTCCCCAAACGATTGTAGGTCTCGCGGTCTCCACCGAAATCGGAAACGATGGCAAGATAGCTCTGCTGCGCCATGCCGAGCTCGCCGGCGCGATAGTAAAGGTCGCCGAGGAAGCGCCGAACGCCGATCTCGCGCGGATGCTCGGCGGTATAGAGTTTCAGCCCTGCGATCGCCTGTTGAAGGTGGCCGGCGGCAACGAGGGCGCGTGCGGCTCGAATTGCGCCCTTCGGGTCGGCGGGGAAGCCGTGCGATACCTGGGCACTCGACGGATTCACAACCAAGCCCGCAGCAGCAGGCACCGGCGGTGCTGCGAGGGCAAGGAGCCCCGCGAGGGCGAGGCCCAACAGGAGCGTGGGCGATCTCATCGCCCGTTCAGTGTAGCAAAAGTCGGAGGCGGCTGCGAGGGGTTCCTACGGACATTATTTGACGAGCGGAAGCAGCCCGCTCGGGAGAATCGGATAGAACGTCAGCGCAATCGTCGCCACCAGGCAGAGCGCGAGGCTCACCCACGGCAACGGGGTGACACCGATCTCGGTGCCATGAACGCGATGATCCGGGCGATACATCGCCATGACGATCTTGGCGTAGGCATAGAGCGAGATCGCCGTCCCAACCAACAAAAGCGCCGCCAGCCACAGGAAGCCGCTGCCCGCGGTTGCAGCGAGGATGAGGATTTTCCCAAGAAAACCGGCGGTCGGGGGCAGACCCGCGAGCGCCAAGAGGAAGAACGTCATCGCAGCGGCGAGCAGCGGCCGGCGCGAGCCGAGCCCTCGGTAGTTCTCGAGGTTCGCCCCTTCTTCTGCATCGCCCGAACTCAATGCAGCAGCAACCGCGAACGCGCCGAGATTCATCACCGCATAGACGGCGAGATAAAAGAACGCATAACGCAAACCGAGCCTCGTCGTACCGGCGAGTGCGGCGAGGATATACCCAACCTGCGCGATACCGGAGTACCCGAGCAAGCGCTTGAGATCGTGCTGCGCGAGCATGCCCACGTTACCGACGATCATCGAGATTCCGGCGACGATCCAGATCGGCAGCAAGAGCATCTGCGAAGCTCCGTTCGGGATCGCGGCGTAGGCGAAGCGCGCGAATAGCGCGATCGTCGCCGCCTTCGTAACCACGGTCATAAACGCCGTAATCGGGAGCGGGGCACCTTCGTAAACATCGGGTGCCCAGGCATGAAACGGCACCAAGCTGAGTTTGAACGCGATGCCGACGAGAAAGAAACCGCTTCCCATCCAAAAGAGCGGGTTACCGACCATTGCAGGTGTCGCGAGTGCGGCGAGCGATACACTTCCGCTCGCGCCGAAGAGCAGCGCCATTCCAAAGAGCAGCACCGCCGACGCCGTCGACGAGAGCAACAGATATTTTAAAGCCGCTTCGCGCGCGCTCTTGCGATCGGCGAGGCCGCAGAGACAGTAGAGCGAAAGCGAGAGCAACTCGATACCCAAGAAGATCGTCATCGTCGTCGCTGCGGCGACGAGCAACAGCGCTCCGCACGCGCTCCAAAGCAGCAGCGCGATGGTTCCGGCGCTCTCTCTCTCAGCACCACCGCGCCCCATCAACGCCAGCGCGCCGAGCGTTCCGAGTAAGACGACCTCACCGAAGAGCACGCTGAAATTGCCGACGATGTAACCGCCGTTAAAGGCAGCGACGTTGGCGCCGTACTGCTGCCCGATCGCCACGGCCGTCACGAGCGTTCCGATTGCGGCGATTCCGAGAGAGAGCGCGCGCGGCGCATAGGGGCGCAGCACGAGGTCGAAGAGCAGCACGAGTAAACCCGTTGCAGCGAGGACTTCGAGCGGCACGATCGCCGCCCAGTCGAGGTGGGTAAACGGCAACGTCATGGCGTCGTCACTCCTGCGCTCGATGAGAGCGGGGCCCGTGCTATCGGAACGGCCCCACTAGCAAGTACGGCATGCGGGTTCACGCCGAGATAGAGTAGTGCAAATAATAACGGCGCGACCGCAAGGCCCTCGCGCCACGTGAGATCGCGCCGTACCGGCAGGTCGCGAGCGACCGGACCATTGACGATCCCCTGAAAAAGCCGCAGAACGTATGCCGAGGCAAGAACGACCGAGACGATGGCGACGATCGCGACGACGATATCGCCGCTCTCCACGATACCGGTGATAATCACGAGTTCGCCGACAAAGCCGGCGAAACCGGGAAGGCCAAGCATCGCGAGGCCGGCGATCGTTAACGCGCCGGCGAGGCGCGGATTACTCGCACCGATTCCGCGCAGCCGAGCGAGCGAACGCGTCTCCTCGCGCTCTTCAACATAGCCGAGCCCGAGAAAGAGCGCGGCGGTAAAGAGCCCGTGCGCGATGATGTAGAGCGCCGCACCTGCAAGTGCGAGCGGTTGCTGCGTTGCAATCGCAATGACGATCAGGCCGAGATGCGAGAGCGACGAGTATGCGACGACGCGTTTTGCATCGGTTTGCACCAATGCCGCGACTGCACCGTAGAGCAGCGAGATCGACCCGAGGACGATCAGCGCGGTAGAATAGCGCGCGATCTCTTGCGGCATCATCGTCAACCCAATGACGAAGAATCCGTAGAGGCCTGCCTTCGACTGCACCGCACCGACGACGGCGGCGACCGGCGGAGGAAGGCTCGCATAGGTGTTCGGCATCCAGGTATGGAGCGGAAAGACCGGCGTCTTTACCAGAAAGGCAATCGCAAATCCCCAGAAAATCCATGGGGCCCAGGCGCCGGTGATGACATTCCCGACCGTACCGATGACGTCGGTGGTGCCATGCAAAACCCCGAATGCGGCGGTTGCCAACAACAACAACAATCCGCCGGCAAAGTTATAGATAATGTACCGCCAAGCATCGCGTGGATGTTCGCCGCGTTCGAGCAGAACGAAAAATACCGGCACGAGCATGAGATCGTAAAAGAGGGCAAAGAGCAGCAGGTCGCGCGAGACAAAGAGCCCGAGCATCGCCCCTTCCAACAGCAAGAGCTGTCCGACGAGCGCGCGTGGGCGCGCGCTATCGACGGCGAGTATCGCACAGGCCGTGCAGAGCGCGAGCAAGAGGATCAACCAGAATGCGAGCGCACCGATGCCCAGGTGGAAATTCGCGACGAACGGCGCCCGTAGCCACGGCGCGCTCCAGTCATCGGAGCGAGCGGCAACCGCGATCGCCAACGTCGCCAGTGAGACCACAACGCCGATCCCGCGGAAGACCCTGCGATCTTCTCCGCGCATCAGCAGCAGCACCGAACCGGCAAGAATGGGGAGGAGAACGAGTGCAAACAGCATCAGTGAACTCCGTGGAAGGCGTAGAATGCGGCAAAGCATGCGATGCCGACGGCAAGGAAGACTGCATACGCGCGAACCAGACCGGTCTGGAACGAGCGCGCGAGCGCCCCGCTCCATTGCGTTACGATAACGGCCTCGCGAACGCTGCCATCGACCACGTGCGGGTCGAGCACCCGGCTGACGAGTCGGCCGAGTGCTTCGCTCGTCTTCACGAAGAGCGCATCGAGCGCGACATCAAAATAGAATGCATTCGCCAAAATCGGCGACATGCCGAGCGACTCGCGGCGCAGGCGCTCGACGGCAGCAGCGCGAGCGCTTTTCGTTCCGTACCGAAGATACGCCACGAAGATTCCCACTGCGACGAACGCGAGCGTCACAAGCGTCGTCGTCAGTTCGGGGATCGGAATGCGTGCGATCGCTCCGACGCCGAACTGCGGATCGAAGAAGTGGTGCCAGGGCGAATTCGCGCCTCCGTAGAGCAACCAGCCGGCGAAGATCGAGGGAACGATCAGGATGGCGACCGGAACGTTCATCAGCCACGCAGGGGCGTGATGGTGATCGGCTGCGCCGTCGGGAGCGTGCAGCGAGGTGCCGGCAAATTCCGGGTGCCGAATGCCGAGCTCGGAGGGGTCGATATCGCCGCGATACGCTCCGAAGAACGTGACGAACAGCATGCGGAACATATAGTATGCGGTCATGCCCGCCGTGACGATGCCGACGGCATAGAGCCATGGGTGGCCGTGGTCGAGCGCGCCCTGAATGACGGCATCTTTACTGAACGACCCGCTAAAGCCGGGGATACCGCAGATCGCGAGCACGCCGACGAGCATCGCGATGAACGCGAACGGGAGTCGCTTCCGCAGCCCTCCCATCCGTCGAACGTCCTGCTCGTTCGAGAGCGCGTGAATGATCAGGCCCGAACCGAGAAAGAGCTGTGCTTTGAAAAATGCGTGGGTGAAAAAATGCGCTACGCCTGCTTCGTATGCGCCGACCCCGACGCCCATAATCATGTAGCCGATCTGCGACATCGTAGAATACGCGAGGATGCGCTTGATATCCCACTGCACCATTCCCAGCACCGCCCCGAGCAGCGCGGTCACTCCGCCGATCGTACCGACGAGCAGTTGTGCGTTACCGTCGTGCGACCAGAGCGGTGCGCAACGAGCGATGAGATAGACCCCTGCGGTAACCATCGTCGCTGCATGGATGAGCGCCGAGACCGGAGTCGGGCCCTCCATCGCGTCGGGGAGCCAGGTATGGAGCGGCACCTGCGCCGATTTTGCCGCCGCCCCGATGAAGAGCGAGATGCAGATCGCAAGCAAGAGCGTCGGCCCATAGGTATCTGCTGCTGCAAACGCGTTCCCGAAACCGATCGAGCCCGTTTTCTGCACGATAAGAAAAATCGCAAACATGATGCCGACATCGCCGGCCACATTGATGACGAACGCCTTGCGCGCTGCGGCAACCGCCGAAGGTTTATAGAACCAAAAGCCGATGAGGAAGTAGGAAGCAAGACCGACGAGCCCCCAACCTATCAAAAGCCCGACGAAATTATCGGAGAGCACCAGCGTCAACATCGCGAACAAGAAGAAATTCATGTACGCAAAGAAGCGCGCGAAGGCCGAATCGCCCTCCATATACCCGATGGAGTAGAGATGGATGAGCGCGCCGACGCCGGTAATGATGCAGGCCCACAAGAGCGAGAGTGGATCGAGCAAGAGCCCGAGATGGAAGCCCGGCATCCAACGCACCAGGGGTTGGTCCGCACCGAGCGCGCCGTTGAGGCTCTGCGTCCCGGCCCCCCAAGATGCCAGCGTCAACCCGAAGGCCACGAAGGCGATCGCGGTAGCGATCCAGCCCGCCGCACGTTTGAGCTGCGGCCCGAATGCCCAGCAGAGAACCGCTCCCAAGAGCGGCAGCAACCAGAGCGCGACCAACAGCGGATAGCTGCCGACGACGCCCATCACGTGTTCGGGGTTAGCCATGGAGCACCCGGACGTCGTCAACATCAACTTGCGGTGCCGAACGGAAGACGACGACGACGATCGCCAATGCAATCGCCGCCTCGGCGGCTGCAACCGTAATCACCAGGAAGGCAAATATCTGCCCTGCATTGTTGAGCCACGCACGCGCGAACACGATGAACGCGAGGTTCGCTGCGTTAAACATCAACTCGATGCTCATCAACATCACCAACGGGTTTCGCCGTGCAATCGCTCCGGCAAGCCCGATAAAGAAAAGTATCGATGCCAACGCTTCATAATCGAAGATCGGCACGCCGGCGAAGGAGGTCGCCATTATTTACCCTCCCGAAGGATCGCTTCGCGTAATGCGCGGCGCGCCCGTTCGGCGCGTCGACGCGTAGGGACATACGGAGTGAGATCGCCTGCGAGCAAAACGACGCCGATGACGGCGACCATCAAGATCAACGCGGTAACTTCAAACGGCAGCAAGCGCGATAGGAAGAGCGCTTGACCGAAATCGCCGATACTGCCGAAAACGTTTCCACGCCCCACCTCTCCCAACGGGGAATGCGACGCGATCGGCACGATTGCCGGAGCGTGGGCGGCGGCGATCGTAGTGGCGATAAAGGCGACTGCGGCCAGTGCCACGGCGGCGGCAGGTGCGAGCGGGACACGATCGCGCCCGAGCACGATCGGCGCGATGCCGCTATTGAGCAATGCGATCACGAACACGAACAGCATGAGGATCGCTCCCGAATAGACGATCATCTGCATGACGGCGAGGAACTCTGCGTGCAGTATCAGGTAGGTCGTCGCAAGCGCAGCAAAATTGAGGAGCAACGATACGACGCTGTAGATCGGTCTACGGGCGGTGACCGTCCAGAGAGCGCTGACGACCAACACCACCGCGATTACCCAAAACGAGATCACCCGGCTAACCCCTTCCGTTCGGTCTTGAGTACTTCGCCGCGATGGGTCGCCGAATATCCGCGGTCAACGCTGGTCGTCGATTTCACTTCGGCGACCCGGCCGAGATCGGCGGGAATGCCATTGGGGCGCTCGTCGGGCGGCACCCCGACCCCGGCATCGGTCGGCACGAGCAAGCGATCTTTCGAATAAACGAACGCTCCGCGGCGATAATCGGCCATTTCAAAACGTGGTGTCAGCACGATGGCGTCGGTCGGGCATGCTTCCTCGCAGAGTCCGCAGAAAATGCACCGCAATTCGTCGATCTCGTAACGCGCAGCGTGCCGCTCCCCGGGGGAGACCCGCGCATCGGGAGCGTTCTCCGCGCCGATAACGGTGATCGCATTCGCGGGGCAGGCGCTCGAACAGAGCTCGCAGCCGATACAACGCTCTTTCCCGTCGGCATAGCGCCGGAGTTCGTGCAACCCGTGAAAACGCGGCGCATGCTGTTTTTTAACGCTTGGATATTGAATGGTCGGCTGCTTGGCGAACATGTACTTGAACGTGATCCCCAACCCTTGGAGAATCGCGCCAACGTTGAAGAGGTTTTTTCGCATTCGATCGTTCCCGCCTTAGTGAAGCGCGACCCACGCCGCGGTAGAGACGAGGTTGAGCGTGGCAAGCGGCAGCAACACTTTCCATCCGAACGTCATTAGACGGTCGTAACGAAAGCGCGGCAACGTCGCGCGTAACCACATATAGAAGAACATGAAGGCCCCGACTTTCAGGACGAACCAAGCAACACCCGGCAGCATCGTCAGGCCGAACGGCGCGTTCCAGCCGCCCAAGAAGAGTAGGGTCGCAATACATGAGACGGTGAGCATATTCACGTATTCGGCGATAAAGAACGAACCGAAACGGAGGCCCGAATACTCGGTATGGAAGCCGCCGACCAGTTCGGTCTCCGCCTCAACGAGGTCGAATGGCGTACGATTGGTCTCGGCAACCGCGGTAATAACGTAGATAATGAACCCAAGTGCCTGCGGGATGAGAAACCACCCGCGCTCTTGAGCGTTGACGATTCCGGTGAGCGAGGTGGTTCCCGCGAGCATCAATACTCCAACAAACGAGAGCGACATCGAGAGCTCGTAGGAGATCATCTGCGCCGTTCCGCGAACGGCACCGAGCAGTGGAAACTTCGAACCCGATGCCCAACCGCCAAGCGAGATGCCGTACACGCCGATCGACGAGATCGCCAGCAAGAAGAGAATACCGGCATTGACGTCACCGATCGCCCACGGCGAGCCATCCCCATTCGCGCCGAACGGAACGATCGCGTAGACGGCAAATGCCGTTAGGAGCGAAATAAAGGGCGCGAGACGGTAGATCAGTGGGTCGGCGGTCTTCGGCGTGAGATCCTCTTTGAGAATCAGTTTCGCCGCATCGGCCGCCGGCTGCAACAACCCCCACGGCCCAACGCGGTTCGGCCCGGGGCGGAGTTGCATCCAGCCGAGAATCTTGCGTTCGAAAAGCATCGCATAGGCAAACGTGGTGACGACCACGAGCAGCAGCACCGCTGACTTTACGAGCACGATCAACATCGCTTACGCCTCCACCAGCGCGTCGGCGTGCCGAATATTTTCGGCGCGCACCTGCGAGCCTTCCGCGAGCGCGTTCGCGGGAGCATCGGAGAGCCCACCGATCACCGCGACGTTCCCCGGCGCGAGTGAATCGCGAACCTCGGCGAGCAGATCGTGCAACGTGCCGGCAGAGCCGGCGAGATCGACGTAATCGCCGGTTTGAATGCCGAGCCGTTGCGCATCGGCGCGCGCAAATGCCGCCTTGGGCAACGGCCGCAGCGTGGCGATGCGCTCGTCGTTGGCCATCGTTCCGCCTCCGGCAAATGCATGGTGCAGCACCCGCAACCGCAGAGCGTCGCCTACCGGTGCGTGCGGTGCGTTCCCGGCGAATCGCTCGTCGCCGAAGAGAATGCCGACCGGCAGTGCCGCAGCAGCGGCGATCGTCGCACGTTCGATCTCGTCGCTCTGAGGAAGTTCGATCTCCAACGCGCGCGCAAGCCCCGCGACGATCTCGAAATCGCTGAGAACGCCGCCGGGAGGCGCGAGCGCAGCCGCCGTCGGCAGCACGTCTCCGGCGAGATTTACCATGCTGCCGCTCTTCTCGAACGCCCCGGCGGCGGGGAGAACCAAGGATGCAAACTTCGCCGTCTCGGTCATGAAGAGCTCGGTAACAACGAGGAAATCGACCGCTTGCAACGCATTGCGTACGCGCTCGCCGTCGGCGCCATGAAGCGCGGGGTTCGCACCGAAGATCGCGAGCATTCCGATCTTTCCGGCGAGAGCCGCGCTACAGATTCCCTCGAAATCCAGCCCCTTGTCGGCGACGTGGTACCCCGGGCCGGAGAACGGGAGCATCCCCATCGCTTCGGCGCCGCGGGCGTTCCCCTGCTCGCCGGTGATGTAGGTGAGCAACGTGCGCCCCTCGCGTTCGAGCGCGGCGAACGACGCGCGTGCGAGCGCGCTATCGACACCATCCCAGAGGAGGGCGACGCGCGTGACATTCGCCGGTATCGCGGCGGCGGCCGCGGCAACATCGGCGACATCGTGGTACGGCATCGTCGGCGGTGCTTCGTTCGAGGCGATGCGAATAAAGCGCGCACCGTGGCGAACCGCTTTACGCACGCGCAAGTCCATCACCGGTGCGAGTTGCGCGGGGGACTCGCCGATCGTGACGATCGCACCGGCACGTTCGAGATCGAGCAGCGTGCCGCCCGAACTTCCCGGTGTCGCTTGCCGTTGCCGACCGGTACGCCAGTCGATATTGTTCGCGCCGAGCGCGCGCATGGTGCGTGCGAGAAGATAGGCTTCTTCGTTGGTGAGACGGCCGCCGCCGAGTGCGCCGATGCTTTCGGGGCCGCGTGCGTCGATGGACGAGCGAATGGCTTTCGCCCAAATTGCGAACGCATCGTCCCATCCGATCTGCACGAACTCACCCTCGCGCCGCAAAAGCGGCTGCACGATGCGTTCGGGAGCATCGATATACCCGACGTTATAGCGGCCGCGATCGCAGAGCCACCAATCGGAGACCGCGTCGTCACCCTCCACCGACATCGTCCGCAGCACGGTGCCGTGCCGAACATCGACGTTCATACGGCAGCCGACCGAGCATTGCGTGCAGCTCGTCTCGGTACGGTTGAGATCCCACGGCCGCGATTTGAAGCGATAGGTTTTTGACGTTAGTGCGCCGACCGGGCAGAGTTCGGTGACGTTCCCGGTAAAATTGTGGCGATAGGGCTCGCCGGTAGCAGTCGCGATCATGTCGCGATGGCCGCGATCTTTGAGCACGAGTTGGCGTTCGCCCGCGATGAGATCGTCGAACCGCACGCAACGCTGGCAGACGACGCAGCGCTCTTCATCGAGCACGATGGTCGGCCCGAGATCGACCGCCTTGGGTTTACTCGTCTTCGGGTCGGCGAGATCGCTGCTGCCGCGGCCATAGGCCATCGCATAATCCTGCAGATCGCACTCTCCGCCCTTATCGCAGATCGGACAATCGAGCGGATGATTGACGAGCAACAGCTCCAACACCATCGCTCGTCCCTTTTCGACGCTCTCGCCGCGCGTGCGTACGACCATCCCCTCGGCGACCGGCGTATTGCAACCGATCTGCAGTTTCGGCGTGCCTTCGACTTCAACCAGACAGACGCGGCAGAGCCCGGCCGGGCCAAGCTTGGTATGGTAGCAATAGACGGGGATCTCTTGCTTCACCAATTTTGCGGCTTCCACGAGAAGCGTCCCCTTGCGAACTTGCAGAGGAACGCCGTCGATGGTGAGATTGACGAGATCGCTCGTCGCCGGGGCTGAACTCATGCGGAGGCGACCTCTCGAAGAACGCGCGCTTCGAATTGTTCGGGGAAGCGCTGGAGTACGGATTTCAGGAACGGCTCGATCGAGTCGCCGAGTGCGCACAGGTTTAAGCCCGTAATCGTCGACGAGACACGACGCATCATCGCGAGATCGCTCGAGAGACCGCGCCCTTCGACAAAACGATGAAGCACCGTTTCGAGCCAGTGCCCTCCCTCGCGACACGGCGTGCACTGACCGCAGGATTCATGCGCGAAGAAACGCACGAGATTGAAGGCGCATTTGACGAAGTCGGTGGTGTCGTCGAAGACCACGAACGCTCCCGAGCCGAGCATCGAACCGGCCTTCGCCATGCTTTCATAATCGTATGGCAGATCGAGATGCTCTTCGAAAATACAGGCCGACGAACCGCCGCCCGGTTGAACCGCGCGTAAGGTTCGGCCTTCACGCAGGCCACCGGCGATCTCGATGAGTTCGCGCACCGTCGTGCCGAGTGGAACCTCGTAATTGCCCGGCTTACGCACGTGCCCGGAGATCGAGATGATTTTATAGCCTTTACTACGCTCGGTACCGACCGCGGCGAACCATTCCGGCCCGTTGCGCAGTATCGGCACCAGATAGGCAAGCGTCTCGACGTTGTTGACCACCGTCGGCATGCCGTAAAGGCCGGCGATCGCCGGGAACGGCGGTTTCAGACGCGGCTCGCCGCGTTTGCCTTCGAGCGAATTGAGCAGCGCGGTCTCTTCGCCGCAGATATAGGCGCCGGCACCGCGGTGAATCGTCACCTCTAAGTCGTAGCCGGTCCCGAAGAGATTCTTCCCCACGAAACCGGCGGCGCGCGCCGCGTCGAGCGCGTGCGAGAAAATTTCGTATCCGCGCTTGAACTCACCGCGGATATAGATGAACGCATGGTGCGAGCCGATGCCGTACGCACCGAGTAAAATACCCTCGAGCACCAAATGCGGCGCGAATTCGAGCAGCATGTGATCTTTGAACGTGCCCGGCTCGGCTTCGTCGCAGTTGCAGACGAGGTAGCGCGGTTTATCGCTCGCAGGAAGAAAACTCCATTTTTTTCCGGTCGGAAAGCCTGCACCGCCGCGCCCGCGTAAGCCCGAGCGGTCGGCCATCTCGAGCACCTCACTCGATTTGAGTTCCCGTACTGCGCGCTCCCATTGCAGGTAGCCACCGCGTTGCCGATAGGTTGCGATATCGGTGAGATCGACCTCACCGATGCCGTCGGTGAGCACTTTCACAACCGGCATTACTCTTCAATAACCTCCGCCACGAGTTTTGCATCTTGAACGAGCCGTTCGTTCGATCGAGCGCGCATCGCCGGGGCGTCGTCGCGCAGCACGAAGCGGTCGAGCATGATGATGCCGCTGCTGTCACCGAGGCCGCCGGGATTGTTCGGCGCGGAGACGCCGAGCGCTCCGAGCGATTTTTTACCCTGCGCAACCTCGCCGTCTTGCTTGACGCTCCAGGTTCTCTCGGGGCGATCGCTCTGCGCCATCGGTGCGACCGAGAAACTCCCCGCACGCATCGCCGCGATCATATCGTCGATCGCTTGCGGTGTGAGATCGTAGATAAACTCGAGGTTGACTTGCATGCAGGTCGCGCGGTCGCAGGCCGCGAGACATTCGACCTCTTCGTACGAAAAGAGGCCGTCCTCGGTCGTCTGCAAGTGGCCGATGCCGAGCTTCTCGCGAAAATACGCCATGATATCTTCGGCCCCGTTGATCGTGCACGAGAGCCCGCGGCAGACTTGCAGCACGTACTTGCCGACCGGCTTTCGAAAGAACAGCGTGTAGAACGAAACCGTGCTCTCCACCACCGCCGGCGTCAACCCGAGAAGATCGGCGGTGAAACGCATCGCTTCGCGGCTGGCATAGCCTTCGTGCTCTTGGAAGAGATGGATAATCGGCAAGAGCGCCGAGCGTGGCTCTTCATAGCGCGCCACGATCGCTTCGCACTGCGGACGGAGCCGCTCTGCTAACGACGGAAACTCAAGCTCGCGTCGGCTCATCGGTCGACCTCTCCGAAAACCGGGTCGAGCGAGCCGATCATCACGACGAGATCGGCGATCAGGTTCCCGGGGGCGATATGTTTGAGGACTTGCAGGTTATAGAGCGAGGGCGGGCGCGTGCGAATGCGGTACGGACGGTTGCCGCCGTCGCTGACGATGTAATATCCGAGTTCTCCGCGCGGCGATTCCACCGATGCGTATGCGTCTCCGGGAGGAATGCGAAAACCCTCGCTCACGATCTTGAAGTGATGAATTAATGCTTCCATCGAAAGGGCGATCGTCTCTTTGGGCGGCGCGGCAATTTTCGGATCGTCGATCATCACCGCGCCGGGGGTATCGAGGCGTTTGCGCACCTGTTTGAGAATTTTGTAGGATTCTTCCATCTCGTCGAGGCGCACGAGAAAACGTGCGTACGCATCGCCCTCGGTGCGCGTCGGAACCTCGAATTCATACGTCTCAAAGCCGCAATACGGGAACGCACGGCGAACGTCGTATGCAATCCCCGAGGCACGGAGCGCCGGCCCCGTAACGTTCCAACGAACCGCCTCTTCGGGGGTTAAGATGCCGACGTCGATGGTGCGGTCTTGGAAGATCGGGTTCGCCTGCAGCAAGCCGCGAAGATCGCGCATGCGCCCCGGAAATTTTTCGAGCAACGCATCGAAACGGTCGATAAAGCCCTGTGGTAAGTCGCCGTTGACACCGCCGATGCGAACGTAGTTGGGGTGCATGCGCGCCCCACCCGCCGCTTCCTGAAGATCGAGCAAATTCTCGCGTAGATCGAAGCAATAGAAAAAGGCCGAGATCGCCCCGAGATCGATGCCGTGCGTTCCGAGCCAGACGCAGTGCGAAGCCAGGCGCGTCAGCTCTGAAAAAAGCACGCGTATGGTCTGCGCGCGCTCGGGAATTTTCCCCTCGATGCCGAGCAATCGTTCGGCGGCGAGTGCGTAACAGAGCGCGTTACTCTCCGGCGCAAGATAATCCATCCGTTCGATGACGGTCTGCGCTTGCGTCCAGAAGAGATTCTCGGCAGATTTCTCTATGCCGGTGTGAAGATAGCCGATCTCCGGCTCGGCCTTGACGACCGTTTCGCCTTCGATCTCGAGCATGATCTGCAGAACGCCGTGCGTCGATGGATGCTGCGGCCCCATCGAAAGCACCATCGAATTGCCTTCGCGGCTGACGATCTCGGGGGTCATTGGTTCGGGCGGCGTCGTTGGGCCTGCCGTCGTGCTCACTTCTCGCTCTCCCGCGCGGCGCGCTCGCGCGCCGCTTTTACCTGCGCCTGCAACGCTTCGAGCGTGCGCCCCGAGGGCGGGGTGCCGGCGACGACGTTGCTCTTCAACGCAAAAGCCGGGCGCGGCGCGCGTTCGCGCGCGGGGCCGCGCAGCGGATAATCTTTGCGCAGGGGATGCCCTTCCCAATCGTAGGGCATCTGAATGCGGCGCAGATCGTCGTGGCCGGTAAAGGTGATGCCGAAGAGATCGAAGACTTCGCGCTCCGCCCAATCGGCGCTCGGCCAAATATCCATCACGCTTGGGCATACCGGGTTCGCGCCATCGACCCCACAGAGCACGCGCACGCGCTTAGGCGTTCCCACCTCGGCGACCGTGCTCGCGCTCGACGGCATCGCGAGAAGATGATAGACGACGTCGAAGCGCGGCGTACGCTCGGGGTAATCGACGGCGCCGAGATCGAGCAGCATCGAATAACCGCTTGCGTGCAGCTCCGTCATCGTGGCGCGTAGCGCCGCGAGATCGACGCGACTTACTTCGGCGTCGCCGACATCGGTGCGAAGACTCGTGGGATCGGTTGCCAGTCCGGTAATCGAAGGCGTCTGTGTGCTCGGCATTCGGGCCTTTCTTCTTCCGCTCGAACGTATGCTAGCCGCGTGCGAGGACGCCGCCGCGCCCGCCTTCGCGAATCTGTTGCTGGATGAGATTGACGGCGTAGAGCAGGCCGTCGGGGGTCGGCGGACAACCGGGTACGTAGACGTCGACGGGGATAATCGTATCGACGCCCTGCACGATGGCGTAGTTATCGAAGACGCCGCCGGAGCTCGCACACGCGCCCATCGAGATCACCCATTTCGGGTCGGCCATTTGATCGTGAAGACGTTTGACCACGGGAGCCATTTTCTGCGCGACGCGCCCGGAGACGATCATGAGATCGGCCTGACGCGGCGAGCTACGGAAAACCTCCGATCCCAACCGCGCGATATCGTACTCCGGCGCAGTTACGGTCATCATTTCGATCGCGCAACAGGCAAGGCCCATCGTCAACGGCCAGACGCTCGAACTCTGTGCCCAACGCGCCACGTCGTCGAGCTTCGCTAAGAGAAAATGCCCCGGACCTACTTCCACGCTAAACCTCCGCGCTTCCAAACATACGCGTATCCGATGCCGAGGACGACGATAAAAACCACCATCTCGAGCAAGCCGAAGAGTTTGAGTGCATGCAATTCGACCGCCCACGGATAGAACGACGCGGCCTCGACATCGAAGACGACGAAGAGCATCGCGATGAGGTAAAAGCGAACCGGAAATCGCCCCGATACCGAGGAGGTCGGCTCGACACCGCATTCGTATGCTTCGAGTTTCAGCGGGTTCGGCTTCCGTTGAGCGAGCAGCCCGGGCAGCACGGTGAAGAGCAAGGCTGCAGCGAGCGCGACTGCCAGAAATATCGCGACCGGTAGGTACGGATTCATTGCAAACCGAGGTTTTTGGCGAGCCCCCCAGGGAACCCTGGCAAACGGCGGCGTATCGTCATAAATATGCAGCGCACGCTCGTCATCGCCTTACTGGTTCTTACCGCGATCGGCAGCAGTTGCTCGCCGCCGCCAAATGTCGTAGGCGTCCAATCGTACGGCACCGTCGTGGGGCGCGTCCTCGACGCAACGACCAATCGGCCGATCCCCGAGGCGCTCGTCTCGGTCGGCTCGCTCTATACGGCGACCGCCGATAAAGAGGGTGCCTTCGTCCTGAGCGGCGTTCCTATCGGCAACCAAGTGGTGCAGGTCCACGCACCCGGCTACACCTTCGTTTCAAAACACGTCTTCGTACTGCAGAACAAGACGGCGAACGCTCGCTACCTTCGTTTGGTCCCGGCGGCTCTGCCGGCGGGCGAGGCAACCTTGCCGCCGCCGGGAACGCCGAGTCCCAGCCCCGAGCCTTCCGCGAGCGCCTCGGCCGCTGCGAGCGCGCAGCCCTCGGCGAGCCCGACCGAGAGTGTACCGACGCCGGCGAGTTCGGCAACGCCACGGTAAACAGGCAGCGACGCTGCGGCAGCACCGTGGTAGGATGATGTCGCGATGAGTGCAGAGACAATCGACGGACGCCTCGCACACCTCGAGGGCGCATACGACCAGATCAGCGATCGCTTGAACGGCTTCGACCAGCGCTTTGCGTCGCTCGAAGGCAAGATCGACGGTTTACGCTCGGAGATGAACCACCGCTTCGCAACGATCGACGCGCGCTTCGCAACGATCGACGCGCGCTTCGCCTCGATCGAACGCCGCTTTTCGAGTTTCGACCAGAAGTTCAACCTCATCTTCGGGCTTATCGCCATCTCTATTTTGATTCCGTTGGTCGAACGCTACCTGCTTCACTGAAGCGCGATATCGAGCGCGACCTCCACCGTGCCGCCGATGACCGGGTCCAGCCGTGTGACCGCCATGCCGAAGGCGTGCCGGTCGATCGTACAGGTTGCGTGATAGATTGGGTCTGCGGCACTGCCGGAGATCGTGACATTCAAGTGTTCGGGCTGCATGACACCGTGGATGGTGAGATTCCCATCCATCGTAAACGCCTTCGGCCCTTGCGCCGAAATCTTCGTACTCCTAAACCTCCACGTCGGGTATCGTCGAACATCGAAGAACTCGGCGCCACGCAGCGCTTTGTCGCGGTCGGGGGCATCGGTGTGCACGCCTCGTGGATTCAGTCTCGCCGACACGCGAAGCGGCACGAGCGAGCCGAGAGTGAGGACGACCGTACCACTTGAAATAGGCACCGTTCCCGAAACATGTTGCACGAAAATGTGTTGGACGGTGAAAGTTGCAGTCGATTTGACGGGATCGATTTGGCGCGTGACGGTTGTATCGGCGAACGCAACCGAACCCTTCGCCAGGAACAGCAGCAGCATGACGACCGCGCACTTTGAAGGAATCGAATGCATCAGATTGCTTTCGTAAACTGCACGTTGAAAAGGTGCACGGCGGATGGGGCGTTTTGAAGAACCTCCTCGACCGTAAGCCGAGCATCTTCGCCGAGCCCATACCCCAGCAGCAGAACGCCATCACGGAGGAAGCCGTCGGTGATATCTTGCGTTCCTTCGTACCGCCCGAGTATGTAGAGGCGCGGCGTGAGTTCGTAGCGCAGTTGCGTGAAGCCACCGCTCGATGCGCAGCCGGCGAGCTGCGCCGAGCCGCAGCGTGAATCCCACCCGGTCTGCATCACCGTTTCGCTAACGAGCCGCCCCCACTGGTTATCGACGACCGCATACCCAATGCGATCGAAGCGATCGAGCGTGCCGTCAGGCATGGGCCGCACACCGGCGTACCGATAGCCGGTGAGCACGAACGCCCCAAAGGCATCTTGCGCAACGAGCATCGTATCGGTGCCGGTCGTCGGCAATCCGCTCTGCCGGTCGTGCCCGGGGCCGGCGAAGATCTGCGCGTTGAAGCCGCGCAGTGGGTCGCCGACGCTCAACCGAACGCCGATCTTCGGATCGAAAAAGTTGAAGGTATTGCTACCAACGCTCTGCGTGAAGAGCGCGTACCCTTGATAGCTCTCGCGAAAGCTCTCCGGGTCGACGGGCAAAGGAAGCGTGAACGAACCCGCTTGTAGATAGACGGGAATCCTCGCCTGCCACGGATTGAGGCGATCGTTCACCCAAGCATCGCGCATGAGGCCATGCTCGCCGCCATCGACGACATACTGCTCGAAGTAATACGCTGCGCGCGAGCCGATGGCGCCGGCGGTAAAGAGTTCGATCTCATCGACGATCGCTTTGGGCAACCCCGCGCCGTTGCTGCCCGGGCCTTGGTTGGCGCTGGACGCGACCAGGTTCACTTTGCCTGCCAACGGGAACGCCGGCCCCGGCTTCACGCCGGGAATCCGGTATCCGAAGGCGACGAAATCGGCACCGAACTCATTGAGTTCGGGAATCACCGAATGGCACTTCTCGCACGTCACGCCGTACTGCTGCGCGAAGATGGGTATCGCGCTTGCAGGGCGCACCCCCAGGAGGGCTGCGAAACAAACGAACGAGAACGCGAGTCCGGCGACAGATTTAGCCATGCCTTGTGACATTAATAGGCAATCCTAACTTTGTCAGCCGATCCAATCTCATCTCGCTAAAATCGCAACTGCTGCTCGATCAGCAGCAGAGTGCCGTGCATCGTCGGCGCGCTGCCGCCGGGAGCCGAGGGTAACCCGAGCAATCCAAAGCGACGCACCTCGACCAGTACGTCCGAGCGCGCGCCGACGGCGAATTGCGCCCCTGCAAAGAGCGTGCCGTATATGCCCGAAACCGGGGTCGTCGCCCAGATTCCATCAGCGGTATACCGGCCGTACCCGAGCACCCCCAGCGCACCGGTCCGGAAATGGTGGGTGATACTTGCGACGATTTGCGGATAACGCATATCGACGCTATCGATCGGATATGCAACGGTCGCAGGGCGGGCAAGTTCGTCATCGACAAAATCGAGAGCGAGGTCGTTCGCGGGGAGATGCCATGCAAGATATGCGGCATACTGGCGATCGCTCCCGCGCGTTCCAAACCCGTTCTGTTGCGGCAGAAAGAAGCCCTCGACGAAGCCCGTCTGAGTCATATTGTCGAGCGTTGCCGGAACCAGCTGTTCGTAGCGTGCGTAACTAAGGTGCGCTTCAAAACCAGAAGCGGTGCTATCGGCATGTATGCGAAATCCGGCGCGATTGATGCCGACCTCGGTGTTGTCGACCGATTGATAGGTGGACTTCAGCCATGCCCCGGGCCACGACCAGGCAACGCTCCAAATATTCTCCGCAATACCGTAGGGAAGAATCACCGTTGAGTAGCGTGGATCGAAACGCACGTACTCGATGCCGAGATCGCGGTTTTCGTTGAAGTGCCGCACGAACTCGATATGCTCGTAATTGCCGAAGCGAGCGCTTCCGGGTAACGCGACGAGCCGTGCGTTATACCAGGAACGCCCGAATTCGATGGTAGCATCATCACCATGGTGCGGGTGAAAGAACGCTCGAGCGCCGATGGTCGTTTGCCGCTGATCGCCGAGGGTACTGGCAAAGAGCAACCCTTGAGGACCAGGCTCGAGCATTTGGTTCTCACCGAAGAACGTCGTCGTCGCAATCGGCGCACCCGCGTTTGCGATGTTCGCTATCTGGAGCGAATAACGCCCCGAAGCCCCGAGATCGTCGACAACCGATCCCATCGTTAGCCGAGCTGCGGTCCCCGGAAGGCTGGGAAGTAACGCGTCGGTGAGTTCTAGTTGCGCTCTTCGAACTTTATAGGTTGCATCCAAGCCGCGCAACGGTAACGACGTTGCACTCGTATGCCACGAGGGAATCGAAGCGATGCCGGGGCCGAGGCTCTCGGCAGTCGTCTCGCCCAGCGAGGGTGATACGCTCGTCACCGCAGGCGGCGCGAATACAAATCGGTCGCTCTGTTCGAGGTTGATAAAGCCGCCTTGCACGTGCCAGCCATAGCGTTCCTCGCCGAACGAAGCACGGAGCAAACCGAACCGAGCCACGCTCGCATCATCTTGCCCCGCGTGCGTCGGAAACGCAATCGTATAGGGCAACGCGGGCGAGCCCCCATGCGGGTCGATCGTACCCTGTAATGGTTCTCCCCAGTACGCAGCGTTGGTGATGCTCCCGCTGAGTGCGGCGAGCCCCACGCGCAGGCGCGCATCGAATGCGCCGCGGTGATAGAATAAACGTGCGACGTACTGCGCGACTCCGACGACGCCGGGCGTCTGCGGCGCGCTCGTAAACCAATCGTAGGGTGACATCGGCGAGAGTGGTGCGCCTCGGATAAAGGCAGCGGCCTCAGGCGGCACGGTTCCGGGACCAGCGGTCGATTGGTCGACGAAGAGATGCGACGCACGCACCGAGAGAACCACCGCGCGAGGCGTGGGCGAAGGCACCGGCTTCGTTCCGTTCGGAGCGGCTAGCGCGGCGAGCAAAAACGCAACGGCGATCATAATGCACCTTTCTGCATCGCGAGTTCGACGACGCGCACGGCCACCAGTGCGACGGCGAGCACGAGATACCCGCGCAGGACGATGAGCCAGAAGCGGTTCAGCGGAGTGAGATTGAATTTCGGCAACGTCGAAAGCGGAGGCATCTGCCATTGCGAGCGAGTGGCGCGTTCTGCGGCCCGATCCGCGGGGTTATCCCGTTGCGTCAGGGCCATCCACACGCCGACGGCGGCGGAGAGCGCACTGCCGATACCGAGCGTCCAGAGCACCGCCGCAGTCCCCGTATTCGGGAAGATCGTCGAAACCGTGAGAATGATGGAGAGAATCACGAGCATCGCGATGACGACGCTCGTAAAGATATTCGTACGGAGCGTATTAACCCACGGCCCTAGTACCGCTCGATCGTTCGAAAGCAGCAAGAGAAAGACCGTGGCACTGGGGAGGAGCACGCCGGCGAGCACCTGCACCGCATTGGTGAGAAGCCCTAACGGGCTGCCGGGAATCAACACGACGGCTGCGGCGACGGCGATGAGCCCCGCGTAGACGGCGTAAAAGAGTGGTGCCTGCGTCGGTTTGCGATGGAGCGAATGCCCGACCGATAGGATGTCGCCGATGGCATACGCCGTGGAGAGTGAGACCGACGCAGCGCCGATTATCGCTGCATCCATTAAGGCAATCGCAAAGAGATCGCCCGGCAGCACGCCCACGTACTTTGCGATACCCGCAGCGACCGCACCGGCGTCTTGAAAATTCCCAAACTCGGGATGCCCGGCGAAGGTAGCAGCGGTAAACGAGAACATGGCGAACGCGCCGAAGAGCACGAAGAAGATACCGACGACGAGATCCCAACGTTCGTAGTTCAGCCAGCGCGTCGTGATGCGTTTATCGATAACGTAGCTCTGCTGGAAGAAGAGCTGCCACGGGGCAACGGTGGTACCGACAATGGCGATAATGAGCAGCACTACCACGCCGACGTCGGAGTGCGCCGGGAGATGCGGAATGATGAAGTCGCGAAAGGATTGCCCCAATGGTGCATGCACCATGACCAAGATCGGAAGCAGCAACAGGCTTCCGAAGCACAGCAGCATCGCAAAACGCTCGAAGCGGCGGAAGTCTCCGGTTGCGGCCGCAAGCATGACCACCACCGCCGCAACAGCGACACCGACGATTTTCGGCAAACCGAAATACCCGAGGGCAAGGCTAATGCCGATAAACTCGGTCACGATCGTCAACGCGTTGAGGATAAAAAGATCGATCACGCTAAAGGCGCCCCAAAATTTGCCGAAGCGCTCGAGGATGAGGCGTGCGTGGCCGACGCGCGAAACGACCCCAAGGCGCAGCACCATCTCTTGATTGACATAGAGCACCGGAACGAGCAATAGCAACGTCCAGAGCAAGGAGGTGCCGTAGTTCTGCCCTGCTTGGGTGTAGGTGGAGAATGCTCCCGCATCGTTATCTCCAACCATCACGATGAGCCCGGGACCGACGATTGCAAAGAACGCGATGAGCTTAGCGATCGGCCCCTTACGCGAGGCGGTATCGCTCTTTGCAATCGTCCCGAAAGCACCGCGAATATCACCGGAATGCATGATATCGAGCGGCGTGCCGCCGATTTCTTCGGGCGCGGCACTCATTGTTTCACCTCGCGGCGATAGCCGATTCCGGCGAGCCACGGCGAGCAGGTGTAGGGGGTTTCGTTAAACTGATTCGCCCGCAGCGAATCGTCGTGGTGTACGGGGAGCTTTGCGCGCACGAGCGCGCGCAGGAACACGATTTTCTTCATGACACATCGTCCTCTAAGAAATATTGGGAATTTCGCCGCATAGCGCGGCGCAAAACATCGATCTCCTACTGCCATCGTCCACGGCGGAACACCACCCCCTTTCATTGCACGTCGGCCACTGCGGCGTGCAAGCACAAAAAATGTCGCGTGCTTCCTCGCAGGCGACATCTCGAAAAACTTCTAAGCGGGCGCAGAGCCGGCGAATTCGTTCTCAATGTCGAGCTTTAGCACTGCACGCCGTAGAGGTCCCGAGGGCCTCAGCCGCATTAGGTGCCGCCTTGATTCGGCGGGACCTGGTCAACCCGTTGGGGTCTCTCGACCTTTCCGGGCAGCGGCATATCTCCGTGCAGACGCCTCACCTAACGAGGAATCCATCGATATCCTACCTCCGCCTGTCAATCCCCAGGGATTCTTTACACCCCGCTTCCGCGCCAAAGTACGTTCACGAGGGATGAATCCACGCAACGGTGCGAAGAAGCCGATATCGGAAGGGCGCTGCCAGCCGCCCTTCATTACGAAGAAAATCACGACGAGCCTTGGGCCAAAGAGCGAAGCAACGTTCCAGCGCCCTGCTCGGCACGACGAATCGACGCAGATTGAAATCGTGCGACGGTGATCGCACTCTACGTAGCGTTCAGCGATCGCGCCGACCGGGGAAGCCTCGTCGTTTTCCAAAAACCGGTGGAACGACCGGCGAACTTCTCACCGCCTAATCCTCCTGACGCGCTGCAGAGGATCGTCGACATCTTGATCTGCGTTTTTTTAGAAACGGCGATTGAAGCCAAGCATCGCGCGCAACCAGAAGCAGGATCGCTCGAAGACGCTCGTTCGAAGTTACGCATAACACCGGCGACCCTCACGCCGTGGAACTCGCACGCAAAATTCGAAATTACAGCGGAGAGCTGTACATTTTGAGATCGCGCATTGATTAGAGCTCGTGCACGGAACGTGTGAACGAAAGGCACTACCTGCTTGTCATCGGCACCGATAGCACGAACGACACCGATCCCGTGCAGGCGACCGTTCACGACAACGTGACGCTCGCCGGTGGGAACCAGACGCTGCTCGCGCCGACGCTGCCGGCGGTGCCGACGATCACGCCACAACCGTGGGAGACCAACGGCGAGTACCGCCTCGCGACGTTGAATTCCACCAGCGAAACGCCGTGCTTCGTTGGTTGGCAGCAAGAGCGGGCCGCCAACGGGCTCGCCGCCGGGAGCATCGACGAATGGCTGTTGGAGAACGTGCGCGCCTCCAATACCTACCATCAGAATCCGAACTACGCCAACGCACCGTGGTCGGGAAACGCCTTCGGTAGCATCACGACCGGAAACGAAGGTGGGGGCGGAACAAACTGTCAGCAAGATATTGTCTCGCTCTTCCCACCAACAATGCTTGCTGGCAACTATGCGGTCGATCCCCGCACGGAATGCTTCGCAGGACAGTACGTGCCCTATTACAGCGTTCATTCCGCACAAGAGAGCACGGGGTTCCCCATCGACCCGCGCTCGTTCACCGATCCCAACGTCCCGAACTGGCGTAAAAACATCGGCGCGAGAAGAACCATAGAAAAGCGGCTTCGGCCGCCTTTCTTGCGTTATCACCAAAACTCCACTAAAATAGTGGCATGAAGAAAATGACCATCAGCCTTGGCCCAAAGAGCGAAGCGACGCTCGAACGCCTTGCAAAACGCGACGAATCGACGCAGGTCGAAGTCGTCCGTCGCGGGCTTGCGCTCTATGCCGAACTCAGCGATCAGGCTGATCAAGGGAACCGTGTCGTCCTTCGAAAAACCGATGGAGCGATCGCTGAACTTGTCGGCATCTGATCTGCGCGTTCTCAACGACAATGAAAAGTTATCGCCCTAACGTCAACGCGCAAAAAGAGCGGTATGCACGACGCATCGCTTTTCATCGACTTTGCACCACGGCTGGGCCTGAACGTCCCAATACGATAAAAAACAACAGTACGCCCTGGGGCGAACGCGCCCCGCAGTCGTTGGCTGAGGCTATCGCGCTGGTCGAGCAAATCGAAAAAATGAATCGTCCTTGGAAAACTTAAAATCTGAGAACATCATTGCAAAACTCGCTACATCCAATCGCATTCTTCTCCTTGGAGGAATGGCGGTCGTCCTTCATGGATTTTCGCGTACCACGCAGGATGTCGATATTTGGTTAGTACTACTGTGTCAGAAACTGCGCGGCAACAAAAAACTTTCGGGGGTGGGCGTGCGCACGTCGGACAATTGGGCAACAGCGGAACGAGAGCCGCGATTAAGCGCGAGCGCATCGTTGCAATGGAATTGGGCATATGCCTAACCATGCGTGGGCGTAG
>Ga0209012_1000416_pt1 | contig 61028 bp, 45 predicted proteins | sample RS3BMetagenome_FD_184735 | JGI IMG/M metagenome (GOLD analysis project Ga0209012, IMG submission 184735) | Ferric oxide microbial mat and aquatic microbial communities from Rainbow Spring, Yellowstone National Park, USA - RS3B (SPAdes) (version 3) ... | reverse complement strand
ACCGACGACCCCGGTCGTTCCGTCCGCAGGGGCCACGTCGGGTTCGGGGGTCATCGCGCCTCATCGTAGGGCGGTGGAGCTACGGCGACGGCGGGCCGGTGGTCCCCCGGTCCGGCAGGGCGGGGGTCCCGCCCGGGGCCCCGATCGACGATGGACTGAACGGCGACCACGTCCCGTCGGCCACGTGGTTGCCGGCGTCCACGTCGAGGAGCACACCGGTGATGGAGGCGGCCTCGTCCGAGAGGAGGAAGGCGACCGCCGCGGCGACGTCCTCCGGCTCGGTGATCCGGCCGAGCAGCTGGTGGTTCCCCGCGCCTCTCCCGTCGTCGTCCTGCCAGATGGGTCTCGTCACCTCGGTGCGGGTGAGCCCGGGGCAGACGGCGTTGACCCGCACGCCGCGGGAGCCCAACTCGTGGGCCAGGGTTCGGGTGAGGGCGTCGAGGGCCGACTTGCCGGCGGCGTAGGCGGCCATCGACGGCGTGGTCTTCTTCGGCGAGCCGCTGGAGATGTTGACCACCGCTCCACCGGCGTCCGCCAGGCCGCCGGCCAGCGCCGCCTGGACGAGTGCCACCGCCGGCCAGGTGTTGAGCGCCAGGGTGCCCAGCAGCTCGCTCCGGCCCATCTCGAGGGCCGAGCCGATGTAGGAGGCGCCACCCACCGCGTTGACCAGGAGGTCGAGCCGGCCGAACCGGTCGAGGGCGGTCTCCACCAGCCGGGTCGGCACGTCCCCCTCGCCGGCGTCGCCCGGGCAGGCCACCACGGCCAGCCCCTCGGCCACCAGGGCGCGCTCGGTCGCCCGGAGCCGGTCTTCGGTGCGGGCGTTGATCACCACCGACGCCCCCTCCCGGGCCAGCCGTCGCGCCGCCGCGGTGCCGATGCCGGGATCGGTCGATGCGCCGGTGACGATGGCGACCTTCCCCCCGAACCGCCTTCCGAACGTCCGCTCGTCCACCGTGCCCCCTCCAGCGACCGGCGGCCGTCGGGCCGCCGGTCCCGAACCTACCGGGAGTGGACGGTCCCGCCCCGGAGCCCGACCGCGGATCGGATCGCCGCCGCGTCCCGTGACGGGTCCACCCCGCCCGCCGTTTGCGCCGGTGGGCGCCGGGTAGGAGGATCGTGACGACACCCGTTTCTCCGCGGAAGGGGGCAGGGATGGCCGCCCAGTTCGGGCACGCCGGTACCGGCGTGCGCACCCAACGCCATCGGGACCGCGCGGTCCACCCCTAGCCGCCGTGTTTCCGCGCCGGTGGGCCCGACGGACCCGCGACGAGCAGGTGCTCCTCGACGAAGTCGAGGAGTTCCTCGGCGGCCGTTCGTTGCACCGCTACCGGGGCGCCCCCACCGCTATGCCGGTGTGGGTGGCGGCCAACTGGCTCGCCCACGCCGAACCGGCGACCATCGAGGAGCGGGTGCGCTACGAGACGGGCCTCCAGCGCCTCGGGGGGTCGTGGGAGTGGGCCATCAGCACCCTGGCCCGGGAGCTCGTCGCCCTGGCCGGGTGGCGTCCCGACGTGGTCCGTCAGCTCCAGCGCGACTGCTTCGTCCCCCTCGAGCTCGATGTCCTGGAGCAGGGTCGGGAGGACATGCTGCCGCGGCACCTGGTGACCGTGGGCCTGGCACGACTCCGGACCCACCCCGGCGCCGTCCCCTGAGGGCGGACACCGGCGCCCGGATCAGGCCTGTCCCGCCACCTGGGCCGTGGCGCCGGTGGCCACCACGCGCACCACCCCGACCTCGACGGGGCTGGCGGTCTCCACCCAGTGCGCCAGCTCCTGCTGGGTACCGGCGGCGGTGAGGTCGACGTCGGTGATCCGGTCGAAGCAGCGGAGCAGCGTGAGGAGGGCCGCCCGGGGGGCCGTCCAGCCCGGCCCGGACCGCATCGGGAGCCCCCTCGACGGCCAGGACCGCACCGTCATCCACCAGGGCGTCGGCCCGGTCGAGGAGCTCCGGATCGCCCGACAGGTAACCACGGGACCACTCGACGGCCATGGGCTCGCGCCCGATGAAACCACGGATACGGAAGACCTCGATTCGGTCGGGCATGCTGACCTCTCCTGCCTGCGCCGGCCAGGCGGGCGCGCCGTTGCTCCACCCGGTCGCCGGTGGACAGGCCCCGGCACCGGGGTCGGGGAATCCCTCCCCGTGCGCTGACGATCCAACGCCGAACCAGTCTACGGGCACCGATCCGTGTCCGGTCGGCGCGACAGGTGTGGCGGCGTCCGACGGTCGGTAGGGAGTCGGCTTGACGAATCCGGACCCGGCCGCCCTCGCCGGTGCCCGTCACCCCAGGAGCGCCTCGGTCGCCGGGTCGGGGAGCCCGTCGAAGTACCGTTCGAGCACTCCGGTGAAGGCGGGCTCGGCGGGCACCGCCCGGGCGAACAGCGTCATCGACGACCGGAGCTTGACGGCATCGACCGCGCCCAGGACGTCTTCCGCCGTCAGGCCCTGACGGTCAGCGAGGAGCGTCGCGCACCGGACCAGCCGGGGCCCCAGGACCGGGTGACGGACGAAGGCCACCGCCTCGGCGAGGGAGGTCACCGCGTACCGGCGGGCGGTCGGGCTCCGCCCCAGACCGGCGACCTGGGGGAAGACGAACCACATCCAGTGACTTGTCTTGCGCCCGGCCGCCAGCTCGGCGACGGCCCGGTCGAAGGTGCCCCCGTCGTCCTGGGCGGCGACGAAGCGCTGGAGGTCGAACGGGTCGACGTCACCCACCGTCCCACCGTTCCGGGGACGGCTCCCACCGATCCCCCACGTCGACGGCGTGGTCGGCACAGGCTTCGACCTGGAGCCACTCGCCGGCGCCGTTCCGCCACCGACCCCGCCAGCCGGGCGGTTCCGGACAGTGCGTGGGCGCGCCCTGCCGGCCCCGGACCGGGCTGGTCACCAGGCGGAAGCAGCGGTCCGGCCGGAGCGAGTAGGCGTTGGCGAGGTGGCCCATGGACAGAACCTACCGACCGGTCGTGACCCCCGTCGGGGTGGGCGCGCCGTAGGCTCAGGAACATGTGTGGCCGGTTCGCCCTCTTCTCCGAACCCGACCGGTTCGCCCGGTACCTCGACGCCCAGCTGGCCCTCGACCCCGACTCGTGGCGGCCGTCGTGGAACATCGGGCCGACCCGGTCCATCCTCGGCGTGGCCGAGCGTCCCGACGGCGGTCGGCAGCTCGACACCTACCGGTGGGGTCTGGTCCCGATGTGGGCGAAGGACCCGGCGGCCCTGAAGTCGACGTTCAACGCCCGGGCCGAGACGGTCGCCACCAAGCCCACCTTCCGGTCGGCCTTCAAGCGCGGCCGGATCCTCGTCCCGGCCGACGCCTTCTACGAGTGGCACACGGTGGGGTCGACGAAGACGCCGAACGTGTTCACGAGAGCGGACGGCGAGCCGATCGTCTTCGCCGGGTTGGCCGAACGCTGGCAGCGACCGGACGGGTCGCTGCTGCGGTCCGCCACCATCATCACCACCGGGGCCGGTCCCGACATGGACGGCATCCACAGCCGGATGCCGGTCATCCTGGAGCCCGGCACCTGGGAGCACTGGCTCGACCCGGCCGTGGACGACCGCGACGAGCTCGAGCCCCTGCTGCGGCCGGCACCGGCCGGAACCCTGGTCCACCACGAGGTCGCCCGGGCGGTGGGCAACATCCGCAACGACGGCCCGGAGCTGCTGGCCGCCCCCTGAGGCGGACCGTCAACCGGCGGCCGCCGCCAGCACCTTCGGCCGCCGGGGCGCCAGCACCTCGTCGATCAGGCCGTGGGCCGCCGCGTCCTCGGCCCCGTCACTCGGCGGCGATGGCCGACAGGACGTCCATGCGGGCGGCCCGCCGGGCAGGCCAGCTGGCGGCCACCAGGCCGAGCAGCCCGGCGAGCACCAGGAACACCACCAGGCTGGCATAGGGCACCACGATGTCGGTGATCCCCTGCTTCGATAGTGATGCGGCGAAGGCCACGCCGAGGGCGGTGCCCACCACCACCCCGATGATCGCCCCGAACAGCGAGAGGATCACCGCCTCGGCGCGGATCATCGCCCGGACCTGCCGTCGACGCATGCCGACCGCCCGGAGCAGGCCGATCTCGTGGGTCCGCTCGAAGACCGACAGCATCAGGGTGTTGACGATGCCGATCATGGCGATCAGCACGGCCAGGCCGAGGAGGGCGTAGACCAGGCCGAGGAGCTGGTTGACCTTGGCCTGCTGGGACTTCTCGAAGGCCGCCCGGGTCTGGATCTGCAGGTTCGGGTAGGCGGCCAGCCCGTGCTCCAGCGCCCGGGTGGTGGCCGGCGTCGCCCCGCCCGTGGCCCGCACCAGCACGGCCACCGGCAGCGGGTTGTCGAAGTGGGCCCGGAAGAACCCGTCACCCACCACGTAGCTGCCCAGCAGGGCGTTGGGCTTGAAGACCCCGCCGATCCGCAGCGTGGAGCTCCCCGTCTGGGCGAACGTCACCGGGACGGTGTCCCCGACGGTCAGGTGCTTGGCGTCGGCGGTCGTGGCGTCGATCAGCAGCTGGCCGGCCGCCAGGGCAGCCGCACCGGTGCCGGTGTCCATCCGGAGGATGACGGTAGCCGGCAGGTGCTGCGGGGACACCGCGGTGAGGGTCGACAGCGAGTGCTGGATCTCGAACGGGCCGCCGTAGACGGTGGAGACGGCCGACACCCCGGGCACGCCGGCCGCGGCGGGCGCCACCGACGTGGAGAACCCGCCGGCTCCGGTTCCCGAGGCGGTGACGATGTAGTCGGCGCTGATCGCCTGGTCCACGCTGGCGGTGGCGGACCTCGACAGGGAGGCTCCGAACACGGCGATGGTGGAGACCAGGGCCAGTCCGATCAGGAGGGCGGCGGCGGTCTGGGCGGTGCGGCGGGGGCTCCGCATTGAGTTCTCCCGGCCGAGCTTTCCCGACATCCCGAACAGGGCGCCCAGCGGGCGCCCGATGACGCTCGACATCGGCCGGGCCACCACCGGCGCCAGCATGCCGATGCCGATGAAGGCCGCCACCGCCCCGAGCCCCACCAGCTGGATGGTCCCCCGGCCCAGGCCCACGGCCAGTGCCACCACACCGGCGGCGAGGACGACGGTACCGATCAGGATGCGTCGGCGCGACGACTCCACCTCGGTGGCCTGGTAGTCGGCGAGGGCCGCCACCGGTGGGATCCGGACCGCCCGGCGGGCCGGGCTGACCGCCGACACCACGGTGACGCCGAGGCCGACCACGATGCCCGCCACCACCGTGCGGCCCTCGAAGACCAGGGAGCCCGACGGGAGGGTGATCCCAAACCCCTTCAGGAGGGCCTCGAGGCCGAGGGCGGTGAGCACCCCGAGGGCCAGGCCGACCACCGAGGCCACCAGGCCGAGGATGGCCGCCTCCAGCAGGACCGAGCGGAACAGCTGGCGGCGGCTGGCCCCCACGATCCGGAGCAGGGCCAGCTCGCGGGTGCGCTGGCCGACGATGATGGAGAAGGTGTTGAAGATGGTGAACGCCCCCACGAACAGGGCGATGAAGGCGAACACCAGCAGCGCGGTGGAGAAGAACGAGAGGGCGCTGTTGATGCTGTTGGTCGACTCGTCGGCCACCGTCTGGCCGGTGACCACCTGCACGCCGGGCGGCAGCACCGCGGCGATCGACTGCTGGACGGTGGACTTGTCCGCACCCGGTGCGGCGAGCACGTCGACGGCGTCGAACTGGCCCACCTTGCCGAGCAGGGCCTGGGCGGTGGGCAGGTCGAAGGCGGCCAGGGTGGCGCCGGCCAGGTTGTCGGCGGTCCCGAAGCGCACGATCCCCGAGACGGTGAAGGTCTGCGGCGGGCCGACCAGCAGCATGCGGACATGGTCACCCACCGCGAAGTGGTACTTCTGTGCCGTGCCCTGGTCCATCGCCACCTGGTCGGGTCGGGTGGGCCCGGCCCCCGAGACGACCCGCAGCACCGACAGCCGCGGGTTGGGGTCGAAGGAGAGGCCGATGCTGGGCGCCCCGCCGGTGCTCACCGCCTTGCCGTCGGGGGCCACGAACTGGGCGTAGCCGCTGACCGTGCCCTGGGCGTAGGCGACGCCGGGGACCGACCGCACCGACGCCAGGACCGACTCGGGGATCGGCTTGCGGACGGCGGTACCGGTGTTGGTCGAGAAGGCGGCCTTGCCGCGGACCTCGAAGTCCACGTTCTGGTAGATGTGGCCGAACAGCGTGGTGAACGTGTTGTGGAGGGTGTCGGTCAGCACCAGGGTGCCGGTGACGAAGGTCACCCCGAGGACGATGGCCAGGGCGGTGAGGGCCAGCCGCAGCTTGTGGGCCAGCAGGCCCTTGACGGTGACCTTCCACATCTCAGGTACCCAGGCGCTTCATCTGCTCGAGCACGGTATCGGTGGTGGGGTCGGCCAGCTCGCCCACCACCTTCCCGTCGGCCAGGAACACCACCCGGTCGGCGTACGCCGCCCCCCGGGCATCGTGGGTGACCATCACGATGGACTGGCCGAACTCGGTCACCGACCGGCGGAGGAACGCCAGCATCTCGCCCGACGAGTTGGAGTCGAGGTTGCCGGTGGGCTCGTCGGCGAAGACCAGGTCGGGCCGGCCGATGAGGGCGCGGGCGCAGGCGACCCGCTGCTGCTGGCCGCCGGACATCTCGTTCGGGCGGTGGCCCAGGCGGTCGCCGATCCCCAGCTGCTCCACCAGGAGGTCGAACCAGGCCTGGTCGACCCGCGCGCCGGCCAGGTCGGCCGGAAGCGTGATGTTCTCACCGGCGGTCAGGGTGGGGACCAGGTTGAACGACTGGAAGACGAAGCCGATCCGGTCGCGACGCATCTCGGTCATTCCGCGGTCGTCGAGCCGGCCGATCTCGAGGTCCCCCACGAAGGTGCGGCCCGTCGTGGGTGTGTCGAGGCCGGCCATGCAGTGCATCAGCGTCGACTTTCCCGAACCCGATGGACCCATGACCGCCGTGAACCGGCCCCGGCCGAACGCCACGCTGACCCCGTCGAGGGCCCGGACCGTGGCGTCGCCCTTCCCGTAGACCTTGACCAGGTCGAGGGACCGTGCTGCCGGCTCCGGGGTGGGAGCCGCGGCCGCCGGCGGCTCGGGCGTGGTGGTGGTCATGCGGTCTCCGTCCTGGTCGGTCCGTAGTGATACGGGGGGCACGACGTGGCTCCGGGCATACTGCCACGCCCCTGCGATCGGGGTCGCCCCGTCGGTCGCCGGCCGAAGGGGGTCGTCCGGACGGTGGCGGCCCGGCACCGCAGCCGCCGGCCCGCCACCGCACCCCAGCCCCGGTGTCGCACCCCGGGTGTGCTGTGATCTGGAGATGGACGCCTACCGACCCCTTCCGGACGCCCCGGCCTGGTTCCGCCTGGCCCTGGACGTCCCACAGGACCACCTCGAGGTGGACGTCGACGGCGCGTCCATCCACGCCCTGGCCTGCGGTCCGGCGGGAGCCCGGGGGCTGGTCTTCGTCCACGGCGGCGGTGCCCACGCCCACTGGTGGACCCATGTGGCGGCCCGCTTCAGCGACCGGTTCCGGGTGCTGGCGCTCGACCTGTCCGGCCACGGGAACAGCCAGCACCGTGACCGGTACTCCCTCGAGCAGTGGACCGAGGAGGTGATGGCGGTGGCCGACGCCGGGGACGTGGACGGACCACCGGTCGTGGTGGGGCACAGCATGGGCGGCTTCGTGACCATCGCCACCGCCGCCCGCCACGGCGATCGGGTGGCCGGCGCGGTCATCTGCGACTCGCCGGTGACCGAGCCCGATCCGGAGATCGGGGCCTACCGGCTCCGCGAGGCGTTCGGCCGGCCCCGGGTGTACCCGACCATCGGGGAGGCGGTGGCGCACTTCCGCACCGTCCCCTCCCAGGACCACTACCTCGACTACGTCATGGACCATGTCGCCCACCGGTCGGTCCGACCGGTGGCGGGGGGCTGGCAGTGGAAGTTCGATCGGGACGTCTTCGCCCAGTTCGGTGGCGGCATGCGGGGCGTGGCGCTCCCCTACCTGGCGAGGGTGCGATGCCGGCTCGCCCTCCTGCGGTCCGAGCACGGGCTGGTCACCGTCGACATCGGCCGCTTCATGTACGAGGCGCTCGGCCGGGTGGCGCCGGTCATCGAGCTCCCCGAAGCGGGGCACCACGCCATGCTCGACGAGCCACTCATCCTCCTCACCGCGCTCCGGACGCTGCTGGCCGACTGGGACCACTCCGAGCCCCGCCGGCGCGGGCCCACCACCGAGGCATCCCCGCCGGTCCGGTAGTCCGGGCCGGCGACGGCGGGAACCTGCCGACGGTGGTCGCCGGACGGACCCGACCGTCGGCAACGCATCGGCAACGCATCGGCGGCGGCCCGCTGGACGCCGCCGAACTGCAACGGCGGTTCGCTCGCCGAACCACTTCTGCCAGTCCCTGCCACGCGGGTCGGTCTGGCCCCTGCACCTCCGATTCGGCATCGGCCGGCACCCAGGTGAAGGCGGCCGGACGCGGCGGGTGACCGCCGCGGGAAGGGCCCCGGGGGAAACCCCGGGGCCCTTCCGCGCCCGGGCCTAAGCTCCCTCCCCACATGTCCGATCCCGACCATCGACGCCCCTGGCGCTCCCTCGTGCTCGCCCCGGCGGGGGACGGCCTCACCCGTCGCCGCGGCACGGACCTCCTCCGGGTGATCGTGGCCGCCCTGGTCATCACCGCCACCTGGATCACCCGGGTGGCGGGCTCGGGATTCGAGCGGGCGGTGCTCGGGTTCGTCACCCCGCCTCCCGCTGCCGTGCACTGGCTGGTGACCCTGGTCTGGGTGCTCGGCTCGTTCGGGCTCATCGTGGTGGTGGGCGTGCTGGCCCTGCTGGCCAGGCGACGGGCGATGGCACGCGACGTGGCCGTCGCCGGTCTGGCCGCCTGGGGGATCGCCTACCTGCTGGGGACGACCATCGGCACCCGGCCGGCGCTCGGTCCGACGTCGCTCGCCCACATCGATCTCCACTTCCCCCAGGCCCGGGTGGCCGTGGCGGTGGCGGTGGCCCTGGCCGCGGTGCCCTACCTGGCCCGTGGCCTGAAGCGGGTGATCACCACGGTGATCGCCCTGGCCGCCCTGGCCACCGTCGTCCACGGCTCCGGGCTGGTGACCAGCGTGCTGGCCGCCATCGCCCTGGGATGGGGCGTGGTGGCCGCCGTCCAGCTCGCCTTCGGGACGCCGCTCGGCCTGCCGTCCGCCGCCGACGTGACGCAGCTCGTCGACGAACTGGGGATCCCCACCGGCCATCTGGTGCCGACCACGTCCCAGGAGTGGGGGGTGGCCCGGTACGTGGAACCGGACCCCGCCGACCCGCTCGCCGTCTCCGTCTACGGACGCGACGCCCGCGACGCCCAGCTGTTCGCCAAGCTGTTCCGCTTCGTCTTCTACCGCGACTCCGGGCCCACCCTGACCTTCACCCGCCTCCAGCAGGTGGAGCACGAGGCCTACCTGACCCTGCTGGCCGGAAGCCGGGGGGCCACGGTGCCCACCGTGCTGAGCGCCGCCCGGGCGGGGCCGCGGCGGGACGCCGTGCTGGTCACCCGCCCCCCCGCCGGGACGCCGGTGGAGGCGCTCCTGGTGGCGGCCACGCCCGACGTCGCCCCCGACGGCGACGATGACGATGACGCCACCCCGGCCCCCACCATCGAGGTGGCCGACGGGACCATCGACTCGGTCTTCGACCAGGTCCTGTCGCTGCGGGCCGGCCGCATCGCCCACGGCGCCATCGGGACCGACACGGTCGTCCTCGACGGGAGCGGGGCCGGCCTGGTGGGGCTCCGCCTGGCCTCCTCGGACGCCTCCCAGGACCAGCTCGACCGCGACCTGGCCTGCGCCCTGGCCACCGTCGCCCTGGCCGCCGGCACCGAGCGGGCGGTGGCCGCCGCCGCCCGCCGGGTCCCGCTCGTCGACCTGGCCGCCGCCCTTCCCTTCCTCCAGCGGGCGGCCCTGTCACCCTCGCTGGCCCGCCGGTTCCGGAGCCGCAAGGCCGACCTGGCCTCCCTGCGCGAGCGGGGGGCCGAGGTGGCCGGTGTGGAGGTGCCGAAGCTGGCCGAGGCCCGCCGGGTCAACTGGGTGACGGTGGCCCTGATTGCCGGAAGCCTCATCGGCGGCTGGGCCCTCCTCGGCGTGCTCCTCGACGTCGGGCGGTCCTTCGACACCGTCCGCGGGGCACACTCCGGCTGGGTGGTCCTGGTGTTCGTGCTGTCGGCGGCCGTCTTCCCGGCGCTCTCGCTGGAGGTGCTCGGGGCGGTGGTCGACCCCCTGCCCTACGGGAGGGTCCTGGCCCTGGAGATCGCCGACACCTTCATCGGCCTGGCCGGCGGCACCGTGGCCGTCCTCGCCACCCGGGTGCGCTTCTTCCAGCAGCAGGGGCTCAGCCCCACCCTGGCGGTGAGTTCGGGGGTCCTCATCACCTCGGTCAGCTGGCTCGTCAAGGGCGCCCTCTTCCTGATCGCCCTCCCCTTCGGCATCGGGAACATCCACCTCGACGAGTCACCGGCCGGCGGCAACGCCCGGACCGTCTGGCTGATCGTGGTGGCCGTCGTCGTGGTGGGCGTGGCCCTCGGCCTGGTCTTCGCCGTGCCCCGGTGGCGGCGGTTGGCGCGGTCCAAGCTGCGCCCCCGGTACTCCGAGCTGCGCCATCAGCTGCGGGCCCTCGCCGCCCGTCCCCGGAAGTTCGTGGAGATCTTCGGGGGGGCGCTCGGTGCCCAGCTCTTCGTGGTCCTCGCCCTGGCCGCCTCGCTCCAGGCCTTCGATGCCCACGTCTCCATCGCCACCATCCTGGTGGTGATGACCCTGGCCTCCATGCTGGGCGGCGCCTCGCCGGTGCCCGGCGGGGTGGGGGTGGTCGAGGCCGGCCTGATCATCGGCCTGACCTCGGCCGGCGTGGCCGAGGAGCAGGCGGTGGCGGCCGTGTTCGTCCAGCGCCTCTTCACCTCCTACCTGCCACCCATCGCCGGCTGGTTCACCATGGTGACGATGCGGCGGCGCGAGTACCTCTGACCGGGTCTCAGCCCCGGGCGACCCGATAGGCGTCGATGGCGCGCACCCGGGCCTCGGCGTGGTCGACGATCGGCGGCGGGTACTGCTCGCCCAGGGTGACCCCGCCCATGGCCAGGTCGAGCGGGCCGGCCAGCCAGGGGGCGTGGACGGCGCCGTCGTCGAGGCCGGCGAGCTCGGGCACCCACCGGCGGATGTACGCACCCGACGGGTCGTGGGTCCGGCTCTGGGTGACCGGGTTGAACACCCGGAAGTAGGGAGCGGCATCCGGGCCGGTGCCCGCCACCCACTGCCAGTTGCCGGCGTTCTGCGCCACGTCGCCGTCGACCAGCAGGTGACGGAAGTGGCGCTCCCCCAGGCGCCAGTCCACCAGAAGGTCCTTCACCAGGAACGACGCCGCGATCATCCGAACCCGGTTGTGCATCGTCCCGGTGGCGGCCAGCTGGCGCATCCCGGCGTCGACCACCGGATAGCCGGTCCGGCCCTCCTTCCAGGCCCGGAGTCCCTCGGGGTCACGGTGCCAGCGGATCCCCTCGTACTCGGGCCGCAGGCTCCGCGTCGGGAGGGCCGGCTCCTCGGCGAGCAGGTGGGCGAACCAGTCGCGCCAGGCCAGCTGACGGACGAACGCCTGGCGGTCGGCCCCGGCCCCGCCGACCGCCCGGACCACCGCCCGCGGCGACACCGTGCCGAACCGGAGGGCCGCCGAGAGCGCCGACCCGCCGAGGCCGTCGAGGACGTCCCGGTCGGCCCGGTAGGTGTCCACCGGTCCGGCGGCGAACCGCCGGAGCTGGTCACGGGCGCCCGCCTCGCCGGGGGGGAACGGCGGGTCGGCGTCGGGCGCCGGGAGCGGGTCCCCGCCGGCCCCGACCACCTCGGCGTCGCCCGGCGACGGCCACGGGTCCCACGGGGTCGCCTGCCACGTCCGGTGGAAGGCGGTGAACACCCGGGCGAGCCGGCCCTCTCTCGTCAGCACCGAGCCCGGCGGCAGCACCAGGTGGCCGGCGCAGGTGGTCGACCCGACCGGCAGGGCCCGGGCCACCGCGGCGTCCCTGGCGATCGCATAGGGCGTCGCGTCGGCGTTCCAGTAGACGCGGGCGGCCCCGAGCCGGGTGGCCTCGGCCGGAACCACGTCGGCCGGTCGGCCCCGACGCACCAGGAGCCCCCCGCCGCGGGCCCGCAGGTCGGCGTCGAGGGCCGCGACGTCGGCCAGCAGCTGCCGGCGGCGGAACGGACCGGCGGCGGCCAGCAGCCGGTCGTCGAGCACGAAGAGCGCCACCACCGCGGTGTGGCCGGCGGTGGCCGCCGCCCAGGCCGGGTTGTCGTCGAGGCGCAGGTCGCGTCGGAACCACAGCAGTCCGAGGTCGGGCCGGGGGGACGGGGTGGCGATCCCCCCAACGTAGGCCAGGTGCCCCGGCGGTCCCCAGGGCGGTCTGTCACGGCCGGTCGGTACGGTGGCGGGATGGGAATCGACGGGCCGACGGAGCTGGGGCGGGGGGTGGTGGTGGTCCCCGGCATGCCGGCGCCCACCGGCTGGTCGGACGCCCCCCGCATCGTCGTCGGGCCGGCAGAGCTGGCCGACCCCGGGCCGGTGGTGGACCGACTCCACCGGGCGTGGCTCGAGCGCCGGCCGATGGTGGTGGAGCTCGCCGTCGACGCCGACGAGCTCCGCCGACCCGAGGTGGAGGAGCGACCGCCCCACGCCCTGGACGCCGGATTCGGCTTCTTCCGGGAGCGCCTGCAGTTCCTGGTCTGGGCGAACAGCTACGACCTCCGGTCGGGGGAACCCGTCTGGTGGCACGGCCGGAAGGCGGCGCGGCTCCTGGCCGACCAGGGGGTGCTGGAGGGCGGCCCGGCCGACGTGACGCTGGCCGACGGCACACCCTGCCGCATCGACGGCGGCCCCCCGCACCCGCCCGACCTCGGGCCGGGGGTGGTGGTGGTCCACCGGTGGAACGCCGAGCGGGGCCGGCTCCGGCCGGCGGGCCACCGGGCCCCGTCGTCGGAGCTGGCCGACGACCAGCGGGCGGCCGTCACCCATCCGGCCGGCCCGGTCCGGGTGATCGCCCCGGCCGGCTCCGGAAAGACCCGGGTCCTGGCCGAGCGCCTCCGGCACCTGGTGGTCGACCGGGGCGTCGACCCGGCCGTCGTCACCGTGGTGGCGTACAACACCAAGGCCGCCGAGGAGCTGCGGGCGCGCTGTGCCGACTTCCTCCCCGAGGGGTCGTCCACCATCCGCACCCTGAACAGCCTGGGCCTGTGGATCTGCAACCGGCTCGGGTCGTCCGGCCCGCGCACGGTGGTCGACGAACCCCGGGTCCGGGCCCTCGTCCAGCAGGTCTTCGAGGTCCCCCGCCAGGCGAACGCCGACACCGTGGCCCCGTTCATCGGCGCCCTCTCGGCCGTCCGCCTCGGCCTGCAGGACCCGGTGGCGGTCGAGGAGGCGATGCCGGACGCCGCCGGGTTCGGCGAGCGGTTCGACGCCTACCGGCGGGCCCTCGACGACGCCGGGCTCCTCGACTTCGACGAGCAGATCTACCGGGCGGTCGAGGTGCTGCTCACCGACCCCGGGGCCCGGTCGAGAGCGCAGGCCAGCGGCCGGGTGCTGCTGGTCGACGAGTTCCAGGACCTCACCCCGGCCCACGTGCTGCTGCTGCGCCTGCTGTCCGCCCCCGGCTACGACTGCTTCGGCGTCGGCGACGACGACCAGGTGATCTACGGGTATTCGGGCGCCGACCCCGGCTTCCTGCTCGAGTACGGCCGCTACTTCCCCGGGGCCTCGGAGCGGGCCCTGGAGGTCAACTACCGGTGCCCGCCCGAGGTGGTCGAGGCCGCCGTCCACCTCCTCGCCTACAACCACCGCCGGGTGGCCAAGCGGATCCGGGCCGCCCGACCCCCCGACCCGGGCTCGCTGGAGGTCCGGGCCCGGGCCGCCGAGGCGCTGGCCCTCGAGGCGGTCGACCTGGTCAAGGGCTGGCTCGACGACGGGGTGCCGGCCGACGACATCGCGGTGCTGGCCCGGGTCAACTCGGCGCTCCTCCCCGTCCAGGTGGCCTGCGCCGAAGCCGGGGTACCGAGCGCCTCCCCCCTCGGCGCCGCCGTCCTCGAGCGCACCGGGGTCCGCACCGCCCTGGCCTACCTCCGCATCGGGCTCGACCCCGACCGGATCTCCCCGGCCGATCTCCGCGACACCATCCGCCGGCCCTCGCGCAGCGTGGCCCCCCGGGTGGTGGAGATGCTGACCACCGGCCGGGGCACCTCCCTCGGCGACATCCGCCGGCTGGCCGGCCGGCTGACCGGGCGCGACGTCCCCAAGCTGGAGGCGTACGCCGACGACATCGAGCGGCTGGCCGAGGCCTGCCGGCGGTCGACCGCCGCCGCTCTGCGGACCGTCCGGGTCGACATCGGACTGGGCGGCACCATGGACGTGCTCGACAGCTCGCGGAAGGAGCCCGACCGGTCCACCCACACCGACGACCTCCTGGCCCTCGAGTCGGTCGCCGCCCTCCACCCGGACGTCGGGTCGTTCGAACCGTGGCTGCGCTCCACCCTCGGTCGGCCACCCACCCCGGGCGACCTGGTGCTCCTGTCCACCGTGCACCGGATCAAGGGACGGGAGTGGGGCCACGTGGTCGTGTTCGGCGCTTCGCGGGGGAGCTTCCCCCACCGGCTGAGCCAGGACGAGGAGGGCGAACGCCGGGTCTTCCACGTCGCCCTCACCCGCACCCGTCACCGGTTGGTGGTCCTGGCCGCCGAGGACGCCCCCTCGATCTTCGTGGCCGAGCTCGACGGGACGCGGGTGGTGCCGCCTCCGCGCCGGGACCGCCTGCCGGTGACGGTGACGGCGACGGCGCCCGCCCGGGCGGCGGGTACGCCGGCCGCCGCGGGGCCGGCCGAGGAGGCCCTCCGGGCCTGGCGACGGTCGGCTGCCTCCACCCAGGGCGTCCCGGCCTACGTGGTCCTGAACGACCGGGAGCTGGTCGGGATCGCCGAGCGGTCGCCGAGCACGCTGTCGGCCCTGGCCTCGTGCCCGGGCATCGGCTCGATCCGGCTCGAGCGCTACGGGGACGAGATCCTGGCCGTCCTGGAGGGGGCCCGGGGACCGACCTGACCGCCGGGCTCAGCCCGCCGGCGGCTCCCCGTCGTCCGCCGGGCCCTCGGCGGCGTCGAGCCGCCACTCCTCGTCCTCACCGGCCTCGATCGGATCCTCCCCCTCGATCGGCACCCCGACCCCGTCGGGGTCGTCACCTCCGCCCGGCAGAGTGGCCAGCCGCTCGGGGTCGTCGAACTCCGCACCGGCCTCCTCGAGCTCGCGGTCGTCGACCGCCAGGGTCGGGTCGAGCGACGGGTCGAGTCCAACGTCCTCCCCGAAGGCGGGGTCCAGCGCCTCGCGGTCGTCGAGGGCCTCATCGCCCTGCTCGAACACCTCGGTGCCGAGTGGCTCGTCCGGTGACCAGTCCGTGGTGTCGCTCATGTCCGCTCCCTCTCGTCGTCCGTACCCGCCGTTGTACCCCGAACGGTGGGGCCGCACGCCGAGCGACGGTACCGGTCACGTGCGCAGGGCCGGGTGCCGCTTGGCCAGGATCGGGAGGATCAGCGCACGGGGCGTCAGCCAGGCGGCCGAGGCGGCCACCCGGTTGGCGGTACCGGGGATGACCACGGCCCGGTCGGCGTCGAGCCCGGCCACCGCAGCGGCGGCCACCGCCTCCACCGGTACCCACAGGATCTTCGGGAGCGACTCGGCCGCCTCGGCGTCGGAGAGCCCGGCGGCGTCGGCGAAGCCGGTCTCGACCGGTCCCGGGCACAGGGCGGTGACGGTGACCCCGCTCCCGCGCAGCTCGGCGCGGACGGCGTGGCTGTAGGAGAGGACGAAGGCCTTGGAGGCGCCGTAGCCGGCCTGTCCGGGCAGGGGCTGGAAGGCGGCGGTGGAGGCGACGTTGAGGATGGCGCCGCTCCGCCGCTCGACCATGCCGGGCAGCAGCGCGGTGCAGAGGTGGACGACGGCCTCCACGTCCGTGCGCACCATGGCCAGCTCCCCGGCCACGTCGCCCTTGGCGACCGGGCCCATGGTCGAGAGCCCGGCGTTGTTGACCAGGATGTTGACCTTGAGCCCGCGGGCCCGCACCTCGGTGACCACGTGGTGGCGCGAGTCCTGGTCGGTCAGGTCGGCGGCGATCACCTCGGCCCGGACGCCGTGGCGGGTGACCAGCTCGTCGGCCAGGGCCCGGAGGCGCTCCTGGCGCCGGGCCACCAGGGTCACCCCGTGGCCGCGGGCGGCCAGCAGCCGGGCGATCTCCGCCCCGATGCCGGAGGAGGCCCCGGTGACGAGGGCGGTGCGGTCGGACTGGGGGGCCGGGAGGGTCATGTCGCGAGCGTAGGGGCCGCAGCCGGGTCGGGCGACGGGCCGTCCCCCGACGGGCCCGAGGCGTAGACGGCGCGGGCCCGGAAGCGCAGCGGCCGCTCGTGCAGCTCCTCGAGGTAGTGGGCCGTCCAGCCCGCCACCCGGGCCAGGGCGAAGAGGGTGCGGCCGGTGTCGGGCGGCAGGCCCGCCGCCAGGCCGACGGCGGCGATGGCCAGGTCCACGTTCGGCGGGGGGATCCCGTGGTCGGCGGCCAGCGCCACCACGGCGGCCACCAGTCGGCGCTGCCCGGGGGTGGCCATGGCCTCGAACCGTTCCAGCAGGACGGGGAACCGGGGGTCGCCGTCGAGGTAGACGGTGTGGCCGAAGCCGGGCAGCACCCCCTGCCAGCGGAGGGTGTCGTCCAGGGCCCGCTCGGGACCGTCGCGCTCGGCGTCGGCCAGCAGTCCCGAGGCCAGCCGGCTGGCCCCGCCGTGCAGCGGACCCGCCAGGGTGCCCAGCCCCGCCAGCACCGCGTCGTAGAGATCGGCCCGGGTGGAGGCGGCCACCCGCACGGCGACCGTGGAGGTGGCCAGCTCGTGGTCGGCCATCAGCACCAGGGCGGTGCCCACCGCGTCGACCAGGCCCGGGGTCGGGTGGTCGGCCAGCCGCCGGGCGAGCCGCTCGGCGATGCCCCCGCCCGCCGGGCCGCCCCCGGGGAGCGACTCGACCATGGTGGCCATCAGACACCGGGCGGTGCGGGCCACCGCCTCGGGCCGGAGGTCGGCACGGAGGGGGTTGGCCGCCCCCGACAGCATCACCGTCCAGCGCAACCGGTCGAAGGATCCGAGCTCGGGGCGGGGGCCGAGGGGCAGCGCCTCCCACGGTGTCGCGGCGCCGTCCCCGCCGCCGGCCTCGCCCCAGAGGAGCTCGGCCACCGCCTCGAAGGGCGTGCCGACGGCCAGCTCGGTGGCCGGCACCCCCCGGTAGACGGGCCCCTCGGGCCGGAGCTGGGTCACCGAGGTGGTCACGGTGGCCAGGCGGGTCTCCACCGGCCGCCCCGCCCGGGCCCGACCGGCCAGCCGCTCGATGTCCGCCAGGTCGAAGAGGCTCCGCCGACTGCCCGGGGCCGGATGGGACGAGAGCAGGCCCCGGCTGACATAGGCGTAGAGGGTGCCCGTCTTCACCCCCAGCCGCCGGGCCGCCTCCTCGCTGTCGAGCATCCTCGCCATGGCGCCACCGTACCCCGGATCCGGTTCTGACATTGACTTGATCAATATTTACACGGTGGTGCGCCGCGCTCACACTGGTACCGACCGGAACCCACCCGAGGAGGCCCCATGGGCACCACCGTCCGCACCCTGATGTCCGCCCCACCCGTCACCTGTGCCGCCGACGCCTCCCTGTCGGAGGCCGCCCGGCTGATGCACCACCACGACATCGGCTCGGTGGTGGTGACCGAGGGTCGCAAGGTGACCGGCATCGTCACCGAACGCGATCTGCTGCGTTCGGCCGCCGCCCACGCCGATCCCCTGGTGGAGACGGTCCGGTGGTGGATGACCGCCGGCCCCGACGTCCTCGGTCCCGACGAGAAGGCCGGGGCGGCCTGGGCCAGCCTCACCCACCACCACTACCGCCACCTCCCGGTGGTGGAGGGGGACTCGCTGGTCGGGGTGGTGTCGCTCCGCGACCTGCTGGCCGTCGCCCGGATCCGGCCGGCCGGCGAGACCGGTGCGGACGTACCCCGGGGCCTCGAGGGGGTGGTGGTGGCCGAGACCACGGTGGGCGACGTCCGCGGGCGCCAGGGCTTCTACCACTACCGGCAGTACTCGGCCGTGGAGCTGGCGGCCGCCCGTCCGCTGGAGGACGTCTGGCAGCTCCTCTTCGACGGGGACCTCCCCGACGCCGCCTCGGCCGACGATTTCGCCCGCCGGGTGGCGTCCCGCCGCCGGCTGCCCGCCGGCCTGTCGGGCGTGCTCCCCTCGCTGGTCCCCGAGGGTTCGGCCGCCGCCCCCCTCGACGTGCTGCGGACCGGCGTGTCGCGGCTCGGGTCGGAGCTCGGTTGGCGACCCACCCACGACATCGACGCCGACGAGCTGCGTGACCAGGCCCTGGCGCTGTGCGCCGCCGTCCCCACCCTGGTGACCGCCGCCCACCGGCTCCGCCACGGGCTCGCCCCGGTCGAGCCCCGCGAGGACCTGTCCACGGCCGCCAACTACCTCTGGATGCTGCGGGGGGAGGAAGCGCCCGAGGCGCACGTCCGGGCGGTGGAGCAGTACCTGATCCTGACCATCGACCACGGGTTCAACGCCTCCACCTTCGCCGCCCGGGTGATCACCTCCACCGGGGCGGACCTGGCGGCGGCCGTCACCGGGGCCATCGGCGCCCTCTCCGGGCCGCTCCACGGGGGCGCACCCCGCCGGGCCCTGGCCATGCTCGACGAGATCGGCACCCCCGACCGGGCCGAACTCTGGATCCGCCAGGCGGTGGCCCGGGGCGACCGGGTGATGGGCTTCGGCCACCGGGTCTACAAGACCGACGATCCCCGCTCGGTCTTCCTCCGCCAGGTGGCCCGGTCGCTGGGCGGCCCGCTGGTGGCCATGGCCGAGGAGGTGGAGCGGACCACGGTGGAGGTGCTGGCCGAGCTGAAGCCCGGGCGCGAGCTCCACACCAACGTGGAGTTCTTCGCCGGGGTGGTGATGCACACCTGCGGCATCCCCCGCGACCTGTTCACCCCGACCTTCGCCATCGGCCGCACCATCGGGTGGGCCACCCACGTCAGGGAGCAGGCCGCCGACAACCGGCTCATCCGGCCGGCCGCCCGCTACGTGGGTCCGCCGCCACCCCGACCGGTACAGTCGCGCTGAGCCAGCAGGGCCACCGGGCGCTCCTCCACCCACTCGACCTCGAGCACCCGCCGGGCGATGCGCCACCCCGCCGGCTCCCGCCGGTAGTCGTCGAGGTAGTGCAGGTACCAGACGGTGTCGGTGCCGACGGCACCCGGTGCGCCGGCGTGACGGGACACGTGGTGGGCCACGCACCGCACGGTGCCGGTGGCGGTGGCGGGTCGGCCGTCCACGGGGGGACCGAAGGCCAGGCGGTGGTCGACCACCTGGTGGAGCGTCCACTCGTAGCGGTCGAGGAGCCCGGGGATGCGCGCCAGCGCGCCGGCCCCCCGGTGGACGGCGGCGGGTCGGCCACCGTCGGGGGCGGCGGCCACCACCAGCACGCCGTCGTCGGTGAACTGCCGGGCCAGGGCGGCGCCGTCCCGCCCATCGGCGGCGGCGGCATAGGACGCCGAGAGCTCCCGGATGGCCGCCTCGTCGGCGTCCCGGTCGTCGTCGGGCGTCACGCCGGTGGCGGCCGGACCGGCAGGCCCATCAGCTCGGCGAAGGCCGACAGCTCGTCCCGGACCGCACCCAGGTCGTCGGTGATCGAGGTGGAGACCACCAGCCGGTCGGCACCCAGCCCCTCGGCCTCGGCCACCGCCTCGGGGGTGGTGGTGGGGAGGAAGCCGCTCAGCGACAGCCCGATGGCATCGGGGTCGCGGCCGGCGGCCTCGGCGGCGGCCCGCATCTGGTCGACCCGGACCCGCACCTGGTCCGGCGCCAGCCCCAGCGGCTGGAACCCGTCACCCACCCGCCCGGCGCGCACCGCCGCCGCCTCGCTGTGGCCCCCGATGTGGATCGGTACCCCGCCGGGTCGCACCGGCTTGGGGAACGAGTGGGCGTGGACGAACGAGACGAACCGGCCGTCGAAGCTGGCGCCCTCCGGTCCGGCGTCGGCCCACAGGAGCCGCATGACCTCGATGGTCTCGTCGGTCCGCCGCCCGCGGGTCCGGGGGTCGGCGCCGGTGGCCCGCAGCTCCTCGTCCATCCACCCCACCCCCACGCAGAGCCGGAGCCGGCCCCCCGAGAGCACGTCGACGGTGGCGGCCCGCTTGGCCATGATCACGGCCTGGTGGTTGGGCAGCACCAGCACCCCGGTGGCGAGCTCGATGCGGTGGGTGACGGCGGCCAGGTAGGCCAGCAGGTCCAGGGGGTCGGGGATGGGGCAGTCGTCGGGCAGGGGCATCCGCCCCGAGCGGGCGTAGGGGTAGGTGCTGCGGTAGTCGGAGATGACCACCGCGTGCTCGACCACCACCACCGACTCGAAGCCGCACGCCTCCACGTGCCGGGCGAAGTCGGCCATCCAGGCCGGGTCGGCGGCGACCCCCGTCCGAACCGGGGGGATGATCCCGAACCGCATGGCGTGCCCTCTCTCCTCGGCTTCCCGGGCCGATTCCGGCCCGGGACGGCGACCCGGGGGACCCTACCGGATCCCCCGGGGATGGGCCGGTACCATGGTGCCGTGGAACGGGAACCATCGGCGGGGAGTGGCGCGCCCCGAGCGACGGGTGACCCGTCGGGGAGGCGGCCTCCGTACGACCATGCCGCCGCCGACCCCGGGGCCGTTCCCGCCGACGACCCGGGGGGAGCCGGCCCCGGCGGTGCCGGGCCGGCCGGCGGATCGGGAGGCTCTCCGGCCGCCCCGCGCCCCCGGCGGGGGGCCCACGCCGCCCGTGACAGTGGCACGGTCCACCGCCGGCAGTTCATCGGGCTGGCTGCGGTGGGCGGGGTGGTGGCCGCCGGGGTCGCCGTCCTCGTCGCCTCGGAGGACCACGGGGGCAGCCGGACCGCCGCCAAGCCGCCGGCCCGGCCCCGATCCGCCACCCCCACGACCACCGGGGCGAAGGTGGTCAACGCCAAGACCCCCGACGGGGTGACCATCCCGGTCAACCCGGCGATCGTGGCCGAGAACGCCAAGACCGGCCACGCCTGGTGGGTGAACACCCCCCAGCAGGCCGGCGACATCGAGGGCTACGCCAACGTGTCGAGCGCCCAGGTCGGCGACACCGTCACCCTGTTCGTCAGCACCAAGGCCCCCCACTTCCACGTCGAGGCCTACCGGATGGGGTACTACCAGGGCATCGGCGCCCGTTTGGTGTACCAGTCCGACGAGGTGGCGGGCACCCGCCAGGCCCAACCGGTGGTGGTCGCCCCCACCAACACCATCGAGTGCAATTGGAACCCGTCCCTCACCGTGAAGGTCGGCAAGACCTGGCCACCCGGGGTCTACCTGCTCAAGCTGGTGGGTCCGGACAGCGAGCAGCAGTTCGTACCGCTGTGCATCCGCGACGACACCTCCAAGGCGGCGGTGGTCATCCAGCAGAGCATCACCACCTGGCAGGCGTACAACCGGTGGGGCGGCTACAGCCTGTACTACGGCAACGCCGGTGGCGCCCTCTCCTTCACCCACGCCCCCGGCGGCGGCAGCTTCGTCGACCGGGCGCGCATCGTGTCGTTCGACCGCCCCTACGACCACGACTGGGCATCGGGGGCCGCCGACTTCGTGGGCAACGAGTTCCCGGTCGTCTACCAGGCCGAGCAGCTGGGCCTCGACGTCACCTACTGGACCGACGTCGACTTCCACGCCCGTCCCCAGCTCCTCACCAACCACAAGGCACTGATCAGCCTGGGCCATGACGAGTACTGGTCGCTCCCCATGCGCACCGCCGCCGTCCATGGCGTGGCCGCCGGGGTCAACATGGCCTTCCTCGGCGCCAACGCCTGCTACCGCCAGATCCGCATGGAGCCGTCCAACCTGGGCGACGACCGGCACGAGGTCTGCTACAAGTCGGCGGCCGAGGACCCCATGAACGGGGTGAACGACTCGGTGGTCACCGTCAACTGGCCCCAGCCTCCGGTGGACCAGCCCGAGAGCGAGCTGATCGGGAGCACCTACCAGGACATCGGGGCCATGGCCCCGATGGTGATCGTCGCCCCCGAGTCCTGGCTGTTCGCCGGCACCGGCTTCACCGCCAACCAGAGCCTCCCCCGGGTGGTCCAGGGCGAGTTCGACCGCTACGTGCCCGGCACCGCCAGCCCGTCCAACCTCGACGTCGTCGCCCACTCGGTGGTGGCCAACCGGGGCGGCAACTTCTCGGACGTCACCTGGTACACGGTGCCCAACGGTGGTGGCGTCTTCGCCTCGGGGAACGCCACCTTCGTCGGCGCCCTGCCCAACTCGACCCTGATCCCGCCCAACGTGGTCCCCGACCCCACCCCGGGGATCACCGCACCCATGCTCCGGGTGATGGAGAACCTCTACTCGGTGATCGCCATGGGCCCGGCTGCCGCCGTCCGGCCGTCGCAGGGGACGTGGGCGACCTACTACGGGCCGGGGACCGCCGGCGCCAGGGCACCGACCGTCAACAACGCCGCCTGACCCGTCGCGCCCACCCCGGGGCGCGCCCGTACCGGTCGGGCCGCCCGTCGCCGGGGCCCCCTCTCCCTGATGACCCGGCACTCATCGACCGCCGCACGAGGAATGCTCCGGGGCCTCCCGGACGCGCAGCGGCCCGGGCCGCATGCGCTGCGTCCCGGGCCGGCGAACCGTGGTGGGGTACCCGTTCGCCCCGGCCGGGAAACCCGTGCCGGTGACGGACCGGGTCGTGCCCGGCTACTCGGCGAGCGTGATGGGCTGCTCGTCGGGATCGAGGTCGCTGACCGTGTCGGGCACCCGGGGGTTGTTCGCCTCGGCCTTGGCGGCGTTCTGGGCGGCGAGGTGCTCGCGGATGCGCTCGTCGATCTCCGCCATCAGCTGCGGGTTCTCGATGAGGAACGTCTTGACGTTCTCCCGACCCTGGCCGAGCTGTTCCCCCTCGTAGGTGAACCAGGCGCCGGACTTCTTCACGAAGCCGAGCTCCACGCCCACATCGAGGAGGGAGCCCTCGCGGCTGATGCCCTTCCCGAAGGTGATGTCGAATTCGGCCTGCTTGAACGGCGGCGAGCACTTGTTCTTCACCACCTTGACCCGGGTCCGGTTGCCGACCTGGTCGGCGCCGTCCTTGATGGTCTCGATCCGGCGGATGTCGAGGCGCACCGAGGAGTAGAACTTCAGGGCCCGCCCGCCGGGGGTGACCTCGGGGGAGCCGTACATGACGCCGATCTTCTCGCGGAGCTGGTTGATGAAGATGGCGATGGTGCGCGACTTGGACAGGGTGCCGGTCAGCTTGCGCAGGGCCTGGGACATCAGGCGGGCCTGGAGGCCGACGTGGCTGTCCCCCATCTCACCCTCGATCTCCGCCCGGGGGGTCAGCGCCGCCACCGAGTCGACCACCAGCACGTCGAGGGCGCCCGAGCGGATCAGCATGTCGGCGATCTCCAGTGCCTGCTCGCCGGTGTCCGGCTGCGAGATCAACAGGTCGTCGATGTTGACGCCGATCGCCTTGGCGTAGACCGGGTCCATGGCGTGCTCGGCGTCGATGTAGGCGCAGATGCCGCCGTTGCGCTGGGCCTCGGCCACCGCGTGCATGGCCAGCGTCGACTTGCCGGACGACTCGGGTCCGAAGATCTCCACGATGCGCCCACGGGGCAGGCCGCCGATGCCGAGGGCCAGATCGAGTGCCAACGCCCCGGTGGGGATGGATTCGATGTTCATGTGGAGGTTCTCACCCATCCGCATGACCGACCCCTTGCCGAACTGCTTCTCGATCTGGCCCAACGCCATGTCGAGTGCCTTGTCTCGTTCCATGTCCTTGTCGCTCCTCACTGCTCTCGCTCACTTGACCGGGCCGACCCTACGGAGGGGGTGTGACACGCGGCGTGGGGCCCGGAGGGGCCGATGGATCTCTGGATGGATCGCTCCGTCCCGGTCACTGTAGACCCGAACGCATGTTCGATGGTGGACCACCCGGGCCCCGCAGTCAAGGCGCTCCCCGGCACCCCGGCGGCCGGCGGGATCGCACCGGGGGGGGTGCGGGGAGGGGTAGCCTCGCTGCGCGATGCCCGACGACCCGACCCCCGAACCACCCGACGTCCGGCACCCCGGCGGTGACCCCGGTGCACCCCCGGTCCTGTCGCGGAAGGAGCTCCGCCAGCAGTCGGCCCGGGACCGGCGCGGCTCGTCGGCCACCTGGTGGTACGTGCTGGGAGGCGTCGGCGTCCTGGTGGTCGCCGCGGCGATCACCCTGGTGGCCACCGCCGGCCACCAGACGGCGGCCGTCAAGGCCCAGGCGGCGCCGACCACCACCACCTCGACGGCGCCGGCGCCCACCTGCCCGCTGACCGGCACGCCCGCACCCGGCGGTACCGTCCCGGCCCGGCCCGCCCTCGGCGTCAAGATCGGGAACTACCCCGACGACCGTCCCTCGGCCGGCCTCAACCAGGCCGACATCGTCGTCGAGGAGCCGGTCGAGGGGGCGATCACCCGGCTGGTGGCCGTCTTCCAGTGCCAGGGCGCCCCCCTGGTCGGCGACCTCCGCTCGGCCCGCCAACCCGACGCCGGGATCCTGTCGCAGTTCTCGAACCCGCTGTTCGTCCACGCCGGCGGCATCAACCCGGTGATCAGCCTGCTGCAGGCCTCGGCCCTCCAGGACGAGAACCTCTACTCGGGGGGCCACGGCTCGGCCATCATCATGCAGCCCGGTCGGCAGTCGCCGTACTCCACCTTCGTGAACACCGCCTCGCTCTGGGCCTTCGCCCCCTCCGACGTCACCCCGCCGGCCCCGGTCTTCCCGTTCTCGGCCACGCCGCCGGCCGGGGCGGTACCGGGCTCGGGGACCAGCGTGCACCTGCCGTTCTCCTCGACCTCCGACGTGACGTGGACCTGGAACCCGGCCACGGGCACCTACCTCCGCAGCTACGCGGGCACGCCCGACATGCTGCTCACCGGCGGCCAGACGGCGGCCCACAACGTGGTGGTCATGACCGTCCAGACCGCCACCGGTTCCTGGGTCGAGAACGAGCAGGGCGGCCACGAGGTGCTGGTGACCGCCACCGGCAGCGGACCCCTGGTGGTCCTCCGCAACGGGGTGGCCGTCACCGGCACCTGGAGCCGGGCATCGCTCACCGGCCCGACCACCTTCACCGCCGCCAACGGGAAGCCGATCGCCCTCCAGCCGGGGAACACCTGGGAGGAGCTGGTCCCGGCCGGCATCTCGGTCACCATCACCACGACTCCGGGGGCGGCCACCGCCGCAGGTTCGTAGCTCCGATGGCACCGGGTGTCGCCCACGACCGCAGCGGCACCCTCCGCTCATCTCCCTCTGAAGCGAACCCCTCCGGGGACCCGATGGGCCGCATCCACCCGGTGCCCCGAGGTCGACGAGTCCCGAACGGCCCGTGGCCGGACGACGGCCCTGACCATCACGAAGAAGAGCCGACGACCTCAGGGTTGCAGTGGAATTAGGGTGTCGGACACACCGGGTCAGGCCCTGACCACAGAACAGGGTGCCAACGGGAGACATCGCCGGCTCGCTCCCCTCGACGGCCTCCGAGCCTTTGCCGTCCTGACGGTGTTGTTCTACCACGGAGGCCTCTCGTGGTTCGGTGGCGGCCTGCTGGGTGTCGACGTGTTCTTCGTCCTGTCGGGCTTCCTGATCACCACGCTCCTCTGCGGCGAGTTCCTCGCCCGAGGCACCATCGCGTTGGGGAGGTTCTGGGCCAATAGGGCCCGTCGATTGCTGCCGGCCCTTCTCCTCCTCCTTTTGGGAGTCGCGATCTATGCCTGGATCTTCCGCAGTTCCCTCGACCTCCCTTCTCTTCGAGGTGACGCACTCTCGACGTTGCTCTACGTCGCGAACTGGCACTTTCTCTTCTCCGGTCAGGGCTACTTCGCCAGATCACTGGCGCCGTCACCGTTGCTACCGATGTGGTCCCTCGGCGTGGAAGAGCAGTACTACCTCATCTGGCCACTCGTAGCGCTCCTGGCGCTCCGGCGCGGTGGCACCCGGGCCGTCGCCTGGGTGGCGGGGCTGGGAGCAGTTGCTTCCGCTTCGCTCATGGCCTCCCTGTACGGGGCCGGGGCATCCATCGACCGCCTGTACTACGGCACCGACACCAGGGCCCAGGCCCTCCTGGTCGGTTCGTTCCTCGGTGCCGTCGCATCGACCCGCGACTGGCGGGTGATCACCCGGACGTGGGCCCGCCGACCGATCGGTCGTGCCACCGGTGCGGTCCTCAGCTGCGCCGGCGCCGCCTTTCTCCTCTGGGCGTGGCACGAGTACGACGGACAGGGGGCACTCCTGTACGAGGGAGGGTTCCTGATGGTGGCGCTCGCTGCCGGTGCCGTCATCACGTCGGTCACCAGCTGGAGACACTCCCTGCTCGCCGGCTTCCTCTCCCTGCCACCGCTCACCTACATCGGAAGCATCTCCTACGGGCTCTACCTCTACCACTGGCCGATCTTCCTGGCGCTCACGGAGGCTCACATCGGCGTCTCCGGGGCGCCACTCTTCTTGTTGCGGATGTCAGCGACCTTCGCGGTGGCGATCCTCTCGTACCACCTCGTCGAACGACCCATCCGAACGGGACACCTGGCTCGGACCTGGCGGGGCCTGGCGATCGGGATCGGCGGCGTGGTGGCCACCGCCGGCATCGTGATCGCCACGACGGCGCCCTTCGCCTCGACGGCGGCGCCGGTCGCCCTGACCAATGGTCCGACCGCACTCTCGGGGTCGCAACACCAGGCGTTGGCCGCGTCACACGCCTTCACGACGAACCCGTTGCGGTTCCTGCTGTTCGGAGACTCGGTGGCGTTCACCACGTCGATCGGTCTGGAGAAGCACTCCGTTGAACGGTACGGGGTCAAGGTCTATAACGCCGGAATCCTCGGCTGCAACCTCGACCTGGCCCCGACCCGCCTGGGAGGGATCGTGTACCCCGGGAATCCGAAGATCAATTGTGGAAGGTGGAGAACGTCTTGGCGCCAGCAGATCGCCGAGTTCCGTCCGGACGTGGTCGGCCTCCTGATCGGACGTTTCGAGCTGGCCGACTACCTCTACCATGGCACCTGGGTGCACGTCGGCATGCCGGGGTGGGACCAGCATCTCGAGAGTGAACTCGACCAGGCCGTGAGCATTCTTTCCGCGGGAGGTGCCCGGGTGCTTCTCTTCACCTTTCCCTATATCGATCCCCCACTGGCGCAGCCGAATGGCTCCCTCTGGCCCGAGAACCGGCCGAGCAGGGTCGATGCATGGAATCGGCTGATCGACCAGGTGGCGGCCTCCCATCGGGACACGGTGACGCTGGTCGACCTCAATCACCTCCTCGACCCACAGGGTCACTTCACCACGACGGTCGACGGGATCTCCGTGCGCTGGCCCGACGATGGGATCCACGTCTCGACGGCAGGAGGGGAATGGCTGCAACCTCGACTGCTGCCGACCATCAGCCAGCTCGGGCTCGAGGTCCGGTCGCGGAGATAGCCGGAACGTCACCCGACCACCCCCGCGTCCGGCCTCCCGGCCCCGTCCGCGAGGGCGTCCGTGCCGTACACTTTCCGCCCGATGGACGGCGACCCCGAAACGGAAGGTTCGGTGATCGCAATTGCCGGGTCACCGGTGACGGTGGACAGCCCGGGGAGCGATGGCGAAGTGCATCCGGCCGTCCCGTCGCCGGCGGACGACCGACCGTCAACGCCCCTCTTCCCGCCGGGCCCCTGGATGACGGCGGTGGCGTTCGCCGTCGTCCTCGTCCCGTTCCTGGTCGCCCTGGTCAAGCTCCTGGCCACCTCCGACCACCGGGTCTACCTGCCGGACGACCTGGCCCTGATCGACCTCCATGTCCGACGGGCGCTGGCGTGGAAGCAGCAGCTGGGGGTGTTCGACCACTATGGATGGAACCACCCCGGACCCTCGTACTTCTACCTGCTCTCGATCGCCTATCGCATCCTCGGATCCGGAGCGCGGGCCATGTTCGTCGGTGCCACCACCCTCAACATGCTGGCGGCCGTCGCGGTGGTGGGGGTCGTGCGGCGGAGGGCCGGACCGGCTCGGGCGCTCTGGGCCGCCACCTGGATCTGCATCCTCGCCGGGATGCTCGCCGCCACCGGACCGGCGGCCACCACCTATTCGGAGAGCACGCTCGGCGCCCTGGTGAGCCCGTGGAACCCGACCGTGGTGATCTTCCCCCTCCTCCTCTTCACCGTCCTGTGCGCGGCCGCCGTGGACCGGTCGCCGCTGTCGCTCCTCGCGGCGCTCGTCGTCGGCTCGTTCGTCGTCCAGACCGACATCCCCGTCCTGCCCGTGGTGGCCGTGCTCTTCGTCGCATCGGCCACCACGTGCCTCGCCCTGCTCCTCGCCGACCGCCGGCAACGGGGACGGTCGGTCCGGGCGCCGGCCGCCGTTCCTGATCCGCGACCGGCGACCGTCCGACCGGACGGGCGGTGGCGCGTCCGGTGGTCGGTGGCGCTGGTATCCGCCATCTTCGTGCTGATGTGGACACCGCCGGTGATCCAGCAGCTGACCAACCACCCCGGCAACATCACCCTGCTCCTCCGGTTCTTCACCAGCGGTCGGCAGGGGCAGTCGGTGGCGGTGAGCGCATGGTCGGTGGTGTCGGCCATCGGCGTGCTCGCCGCCGGTCCCGCCGAGGTGATGACCTCCGTCCTGGGCTCGCCTCCGGCCCATGCAGTGGTGGACAGGGTGCTCGCCGCCGTAGTGGCCGGTGCCGGCGTCGTGACCATCGTCATCGGCGTGCGCCAGCGCAACCGATTCGCCACCGGCCTCGGTGCCGTCGGCCTGATCGGGTGCGTCGCCACCGGGGCGGCCGTCACCCGGGTGACCGGGCTGGTGTTCGGCTACCTCCTCGTCTGGGCCGTCGCCTTTCCGGTGGCCGCCCTGATCGGCGTCGGTCTCCTCCATCCACGGGACCGCCTGCGCCGGGCGCGCGCCCTCCGAGTGGCGCTGTGCGCCGTCAGCCTGGTGATCTGCGGACTGGCCACGGCCCGTGCCGCCGCCATCCCCCCGTTGTCGGCGGTCTCCGATCCGCAGGTGGGACAACTCGTGGCGCTGGTCACGCCGGCGGTCGGACGGAGCGGCGCCGTCCTCGTCTCCGACGACCGTGCCGGCGCCGGCGGGCCGAATTGGATCCAGCTCATCGATATCGAACGCTTCGTCGGCCTGGTCAACCGGTTGGACCACGGTGGGTACCGCCCGGTGGTCAACCCGTTCTGGAAATCCGAATTCGGTCCCGGGTTCCTGGCCGGCGGCCATGAGCGCTGGGTGGTCCACCTGGCGACCTGGCGACCATCGTCCCCGGCCCTGCCGGGCTACCGGGGAAGGGTCGGAGACATGTCGGTGGTGGTCGTCGACGGCCCGGGACATCCCGTCGTCGTCGCCCCGACCACGGTCCACCCGACCTGAACCACCCTGCCGGCGGCTGCCGTCCGTATGCCAGGGTCGCCCCACCCGGCACGGAGCTCCCCGGGCACCCGGCGGAAGGTCACGGACCCCCTGGCGACCGCACACCGTACACATCGGCCGGGGCTTCGACGGGACCGCCGGCATGACGCGGCACCTGTTCGGGTTCGCCGCCCACAGACCGAGCGCGGGGGCCTGTAGTGCCGAGTGTCTTCCACCGCAGGACGTGCTTCTCCACGACCCACCAGCTCGCCATCGCCATCGGGAGTACCGCCACACTGCTCAGCATCGCGTAGGGCCAATATCCCCAGCTCGCCAGTCCCCACACCACGAGCAGCTGCTGGACTGGATAGGCATAGATGTAGATGCCATAGGAGTAGTCATTGCGGGCCCCCACCTTCTGGAAGGGAAGATGGATCCCCAACCAGACGAGGGGGTAGATGAGCAACGGCGAAGTCAGATCGATACTCGTGAGCCTGAAGGTCGGGACGCTGTTTCCCAGGGGCAGGACCAGACCCGAGAGAAAGACAAGCGTGCAGACCCCGGCCAGAACGCCTGCATCGGGCACCTTCTCCCGGTACAGGTAGATGAGCGCACCTCCGAGGAAGACCGGCACGAACGTCATCATCTTCATGATGTACCAGTGATGGGATGGGGAGAAGTGCTGGTTCAGACTCGGCACCGACGTCATCAAGATCTCGATCGACCAGACGGAACCCGCCAGGATGAGGACTGCGAGTCGGCGGCGCAGGAGGCCGAACACCGACAGGGTGGCCACCATCACGTAGCAGGCGCACTCGAACAGCAACGTCCACAACGACCCGTTCCACACTGGGCGGAAGTACCCCAGCGGGAGGGTATGGGCGATGGTGGACTGAGGAATCCAGAGTGAGAGGTTGTGGAGCACGAAGGTCTCAGGGCCGCCGGGTTCATTGCGATAACACGCGAAGCCGCACCGGTTCGCAAGCTGCGGATTCGCATGCCACCACACGATGGTTCCGAAGACGAATGCCGTCACGACCAGGCACACCCAGAAGGCCGGATAGATCCGCAGGAATCTCTGCCACAGAAAGCGTCCGACGTTGTTCCTCGACGCGCTGGCGGTGATCAGATAGCCACTCAGTCCGAAGAAACCGTAGACCGCCACGGTGCCCAGCGTGGTCTTTCCGAGAACATCCTCGGTACCGAAATTCCCGATGGTGAGGGCGTGGGAGAACACCACCGCGATTGCCAGAAGGAGCCGCAAGAAGTTGAGGCTGTTGTGCCTGGCGTCGAAGGAGCTTCCGATCGTGGGAGTACCCGCCATCGGGACGACCACCTCGTCTCTGCTCTGCGTTTCCACGTGGTTGGGCACGCTCCCTGCGTACGAGGCCTTCGTTCCGGTCATCCGGCACCCCCGGCGGAATCTACAGGAGCGGGGCGTCCCGATGACATCGATGTCACGCCGCGACCGGCCGGCGCCGACCCCGCCCCGGAGGCTGAAGCCGGCCGGGGGATCGACCGCAGATCACCGACCCGGCTCCGACCTCTCCGACCGGCGGCGCTAGGGTCCTCGCATGCTGCGGGAGGTTGCCGACGATCCAACGCTTCGGGTCCGTCCGCCTGCTGCCGAACTGCCCGAGACCGATCCGGCGGCTCGCCGATTCGGGTGGGCCTCCGTCGTCGGCATCGCCATCTCCGGCGCCGCCTTCGCCTGGGTGGTGACCGGCGGCACGTTCAGGTTCTTCCGCTCCGTTCCCTTCTCGAACTTCTACGACGTCCAGGCCCGTTCCCTGCTCCATGGAACGTGGAGCATGCCGGCCAACGTCCTGACGATCGAAGGGATCCGATCCAATGGCCAAACGTTCATGTACTACGGCCCCGTTCCTGCGGTCATGCGGTTCCCGGTGCTCCTCCTCACGCATCGTCTCGACGGCCGGCTGACCGAGCCATCCCTCCTGATCGCCTTCCTCGTCGCCCTGGTGTTCTCCACTCTCCTCAGCTGGAGGATCCGGCAGATCCTCCGAGGCCCGGTCGCGGTCAGCGGTCGGGAGGCGGTGCTGACCGCCGGGCTCATCACGGTCATCGGTCTGGGCAGCGTCTTCCTCTTCCTCGGCAGTACCGCCCAGGTCTACGAGGAGGCGGAGCTGTGGGGCGCGGCGTTCACCCTCGGGGCGCTCCATGCGCTGGTCGGCTTCTTGGAGCGGCCGAGCGCCAGGGGTCTCGTCTCGACCGGGGTGCTGGCGGCGCTCGCGGCGCTGACCCGAGGCTCGGTGGGTGTCGGTCCCCTGGTGGCGATGGGACTGGCGGCCGGCATCTACCTGCTGGCCTGGATATCGAACCGTGCGCCTCGGTGGAGATCCACCAGCCGATTCCTCGCCCGGATCTCCGGCGTGCGGGCGACCGACGTTCCGGGACGGCTCGGTATCGGCCTGGTGGCGGCCATGGGAATCCCGCTGGCTCTCTACGTCATACTCAACGAGATCAAATTCGGCACACCGTTCAGCATTCCGCTCAACCATCAGGTGCTCACCTTCGAGAACGCCCATCGTCGAGCGACGCTGGCCGCCAACGGGGGGAGCCTGTTCGGGCTGAAGTTCCTCCCGACCAACCTGTTGCAGTTCCTCCGCCCCGACGCCCTGACGGTCGCCCACGTGTTCCCCTGGATCTTCTTCCCCGGCAAGGCACTCGTGGTCGGCAATGCGCTGTACTCGACCAGGGACTGGTCCTCGAGCGTCCCGGCAAGCATGCCGGTCCTGTTCCTTCTGGCCCTGGTGGGACTCGTGGCGGCGTTCCGGCCTCCGCCCCGTGTGCACAATGGTTCGGGTTCGACGGACGCGGCCACGGACGCAACCGAACCCGTGACGACCGCGGATGCAGCCCCGCCCGGAATCGCCGTGCTCCGGCTGCCGCTGCTGGGGAGCGCCGCCGGTACCGGCGGTGTCCTCATCATCGGGTTCATCGCCGAACGCTACCTGGCCGATGTCATGCCGTTCCTCGTGCTGGCCGCACTCGCCGGCTGGCACTCCCTGATGCGGCGAGGAGCCGGCTCGAGGGTGCTCGCGGCGCCACGCACCGTCCGGAGCCTGGGTGTCGCGCTCCTGGCCTGCCTCGCCCTGTTCGAACTCTGGACCACCTTCTCCCTCAGTCTCTTCTATCAACGGGAGCTCGGACCGGTGGTCACGATCCCGCAACGGGCAGCCATGGTGGCATTCCAAGAGCGGGCGCACCGATCGCTGACCGGCGGGCCGGTTCCGGGTGTCAGGTTCGTGTCGACGCTGCCGTCACGTGCCGCCCCACTGGACCTGGCGGTGGTCGGCAGCTGTGCCGCCGTCTACCAGTTCGATGGGAACACGTGGCAGCCAGTCGAGCTGGGGAGGGGAGGGGGGGCGCTCCTCCTCAACGTGACCTTCCCCCGGAGCCACCTCGGGCAGCGCCAGCCCCTGGTGATCACCGGCGGTGGTACCCCGCAGGACGTCGTGGCGGTCACCTGGGACGGCGGAGACCGTTACCGCTTCTCGTACTACTTCGCCGGGTCGAGCTTCTTCGGCATCGGACGCCGGTGGTACACCGAGGCGGCGGTCGCCGTGCCGCCGGGTCCGCATCACGTCCAGGTCGACCTGGTGACCGGCATCGGGCAGGTGTACGTCACGGTCGGAGGCACGCCGGCGTTTTCCCTCCTCTACCCCGTCGCCCCCCCCGCACTTGTGCGGTTGGGAACTGCCCCACCGGGGATCGCCACCATCTCCCGGTTCGACGGCAGTATCCGCTCGCTTCCGGTGCCGACACCCATCTGCGACGCTCTCGAACAGGGGCGCCGGACGGGCTGAGTGACGGGGAGGTCCGAGATCTGCCAATCGAAAGGTCCGACGGGTGCGGTGGGGTCCCGACGGCGATCGCCGCTCACGATCACCGCTCCCATGTCGGGCCGCACGTCGTCAGGTACGCGATCACGTCCCCTGGCCGGCGTCGAGGCCGGGTGGCCGGCCGCCACCACGGCGCCGAGCAGCACGTTCGGGGGCCGAAGGCATGCGGCGGCCCCCCGGTGCCCGTCCGGGCGGACCCAGCGCATTCGGTGATGCCCGGGCCGCGACGAACGCCGGGTCCGGCCCTGGCGCCGGGTCCGGGCCTGCCGCCGGGTCCGGGCCGGTGCCATACACTCATCGGATGCTTCAGCCTCCGACGCTGTCGATCGTCATACCGGTCCTCAACGAGGAAGACGAGATCTCCGTCATTCTCACCGCCGCCATCAGCCTCCTGGAGGAGCGGGGCGGCGACTGGGAGATCGTGGTCGTTGACAATGCAAGTACCGATCGGACCCTTGAGCTGGTCGCGCCGTTCATCGACGGGCGCCGGGTCCGGTTGCTGAAGAACGACGTCAACCGCGGCAAGGGGTACTCGATCCGTCGGGGGATGCTCGAGGCCCGCGGCGACCTCCGCCTCATGTGCGATGCCGACTGCGTCGCGTCGCTGCGTTCGCTGCCGCTCATGGAGCGCGCGGCCCAGGACGCCCACGTGGTCGTCGGCTCCCGGCTCAGCGCCGGCGCCCACGTGACCCGGCGACAGCCGCTGCGCCGGCGTGTCGTCGGCGTCGGATTCATCGCGCTGACCCGAGCGGCCATGGGGAAGCTTCCGAAGGACGTCTACTGCGGATTCAAGCTCTGGCGGGCGAACTGCGCCCAGGACGTCTTCGAGCAGGTACAGCTCGACGGCTGGGTGTTCGATGCCGAGGCGCTCGCCATGGCTCGTCGCATGGGCTACACGGTGGTCGAAACCGGAATCGAATGGAACAACCGTCCCGACTCGCGGCTGTCCATCCGCAACAGCCTGCTTCCGGTCCTCGGAGAGCTTTGGACTGCCCGCCGCAACGTCCGCCGGGCCTCGACCGGCCACCGGCTCGAGCGCGAAAGCCCCCGTTCGGCGTACTGATTCGGATCAGCCGACGTCGTCAGCTCCGGCCGTTGCCCGGGGGGTCGCCGTGGTCGCCCTGATGGCCCGCCCGATCCCTCAGGCGGGATCGGGCGGGGCGCGTGAAGCTGGCGAGCCGGCGGTCCCCGGGACGGCTGTCGTCATCGGCGATGCATCGCCGGTCCTCGATCCGGAACCACGGTGGGCCGGCCGTCGCGTCATGCGCCGCGGTCGCCACATCGTCGATGCCACCGCCACGCCCAGCACCATCACCGCGGCCAGGCTCACGATCCCTCCCACCCGGTACGACCTTGGCTCGTAGGTGAAGACGATGTGATCCGTGCCGGCGGGCACCGCCACCCCGCGCAGGAGATAGTCGACGCGATGGATGGGCTCGGTCCGGCCGTTGACGGTCACCTGCCAACCCGGGTAGTAGGCGTCGGAGAGGACGAGCAGGGAGGCCCGACTCGCCCGAGCGGTGATCGCCACCCGCTGCGCGGTGTAGTCGGTGATGCGAGCCGGGCCGGGGACACCGGGGGCCGGGCCGGACGACGGGAGCCCGGCGAGTCGACCCTCCGTGATCACCTCCCGTCGGGCGTCAAAACTCGCCGAACCGATCGCCGCCAGCGCCTGGTTCCCGTTCTTCACGATCGTCTGCCCGGCGACGAGCCACGTGCGTGGCAGGGCGCCCGGGTTGCCGTAGATGGTGGCATCCGGCCCGTCGTAGACCACGGGCAGGCTCGGTGCGTTGAACGGCTGGCGCTTCGCCTCGAGGATGTCGCGGACTCCGTACAGGGACAAGACCCTCATGGTGCCGGGCAGCAGGCTGCCCTGGATGGTGAGTGGGATCGACGGCGTGTCCTCGGGCAGCAACGGGGTCGGCGGGGCCATGTAGCGCTTCCACAGGTTAGAGAATCGGGCCACTACCGGGAGGTCGTACCCGCGGAGGTCGTAGAGGCCGTAGCGCATGTTCACATTCGGCGGCAGCGGATTCACCTTGTCGTACGGCGTCACCGCCACAAAGCGGGCGGGCCGCTGCTGCTGCAGGTAGCGGATCGCCCCCGTCACCGGCTGCACCGCGCTGGACGTGGGGATGGCGGGGTTATAGCCCATGCCGGCTTGGAACAGGTCCCCCACCACCAGGGCGATGCAGAGGATGGCGAACAGCCGGCGGGGAATCCTGCCTCCGAAGTACAGCGCCAGCAGCAGCACCGCCGCCCCGGCGACGGTGAGCCAGACGACCAGTGCGGCCATCCGGTCGGTGGCCACCTCGTGCAGGGCGTGCGGGAACGGGGCGGCCCCGAAGAACCAGGCGATGTCGACGGCCCTTCCCAGAAACCGGAGCGAGGTGCCGCGGGTGGCGACGACGACGACGACCGGCAACAGCAGGATCCCCAGGGCCACCGATCCTTCCACCCGAGCCCGCCGGCGGTCCGGCCGCCGGCGGAGCAGGTCGTCGAGGCCCCATCCTGCCAGGAGCGCGAGACAGAGCAGGTAGACGATCGTCAGGCGACTGAGATAGGTCAGGTCGAGGACGGGTGTGTGACCCGCGATGCCGAAGAACGGCTGGATCCCCAGCACGACGAGAACGCTGACGACCCCCACGACGGCGATGACGACCCGCTCCACCCGACGCCGGAACAGGGCGATGATCCCGAGCATGAGCGGCAGGGCGCCCGCATAGAACGCGCTCACGATCACGAAGCTTCCGGGGAAGTAGTTCGGAAGGAACGCCGCGAAGACGTAGTCACGCTGCACATGGACCGAGGCTCGCGGGCGGGCGGTGAAGTCCTGGGAGTTCCGGACGAGCTCCAGAAAGGGAAGGATGGTGACGGCGGCGATCGCGGTACCGATGCCGAGCGCCAGCACGAGCGCCAGCACCGGGCGACGCACGTTCGCCCACCCGGCCCGGAGCCGGGCCCGCGGCCCGTCCCCCGCCTCCCGCACCATGGAGACCAGGCTGCCTCCATCGCCCTGGAGCAGGCGCAGGACGAAGTACCCCACCACCGCGGCCAGGGCGTACACGCTCGACTCCGGTTCGCCCCCGAAGAACTGCAGGGCGACGAGGCCGGCCAGTGCACTGGCCGGCAGGACGCCCGGCCGGCGGACGAGCCGTTCGGTGGCCAGCAGCATCCAGGGGATGAGGGGGAACACATTGGTGAGTGGCCAGGGGATCCACGCCACCATGAAGAGCCCGAACCCGAACACCAGACCGGTGAGGAAGGCACCGGCCACCCCCATCTTGAGGGCCCGGCCGAGAAGGTAGGTGCCGGTGGCGGCCACCACCACCTTGAGCAATTCCATGACGCCGAGTGACCACCAGAACGGCAGGATGTACGCCGGCAGGCTGAACGGCGAGAAGATGGCGGACTGCATGTCGCCCAGGTAGGGCATCCCGCCCATGATGTAGGGATTCCACAGTGGGATGTGCGGGAGCTGGGACCTCGTGTACTGCAGGAACGGTTCGAACAACGTGATGCCGTCCACCAGCTGGGGATTGGAGCCCCGCACCGGGGGGGACAGGCTGTACGTCCCGACGCTGTGGGGCACCGCGGTGTTCCACGGCGCCGCGTTCCACAGGTAGTCGGCCGCCGAGACGGTGCGCCCGGGCAGGAGGCCGGGCCAGAAGAAGATCACGCCGAGCACCACGTAGGCAACGACGACGACGAGGCTCGAATGCCCACGTGCCCACACCAGGAACGGGGACCCACCGCCTCCGCCACCACCGGTCGGAGACTCCCCGGTCTCGTCACGTGACAGTGGCGTCGACCCGGCGTCCTGGCGCATAGGCGAGTCATCGTAACCGTTCGCCCCGGGGCGCCGGAGCCTGCCTTCCGGGCGGTCGGGAGGGTAGAGCCGTCGCGGTACTGTCTCCCCATGGAGCGCCTCGCCTATGCCGAGATGTACGAGCAGGAGGACGTCCATTGGTGGTTCCGGGGCCGGCGGGCGGTCATCTGGGCGCTGCTCGGCCGAAGCGAACTGCCCCCGGAGCCCCGCCTGCTCGACGCCGGATGCGGCACCGGCCGGAACCTGGTCGAGTTCGGCGTCCTCGGCCCGGCGGCGGGGGTCGACCCCTCGGATGATGCCGTGGCCTTCTGCCAGGAACGGGGCTTGCACGACGTCCGCCGGGCCGGCCTCGAGTCGCTCCCCTTCGACACGGGAAGCTTCGATCTCCTGCTGGCCTGCGACGTGGTCGAGCATGTCGAAGATGATGTGGGGGCGCTGCGGGAGCTCCGGAGGGTGGCCGCCCCCGGGGCCACGCTGCTGCTCACCGCTCCCGCCTACCAGTGGCTGTGGACCGACCATGACGTACAGCTCCGGCACTTCCGGCGCTATACCCTCCCGACCCTCCGCCGTCGGGTGCTGGAGGCCGGCTGGGAACCCGTGCACACGACCTACTTCAACTCGATCATGCTTCCCCTCGCGGCCCCGGCCCGGCTGGCCTCCCGGCTGTCGTCGCGTCGGCACGGCCATACCGATCTCGACCGGACGCCGGCCCTCCTCAACCGCGTCTTGGAACGGCCCCTGCGCCTCGAGGCGGCCTTCATCGGGCGAGGGGGTCGGCTGCCGGCCGGCATCTCGGTCGGCATGGTCTGCCGCCGCGGGTCAGCCGAGGGATGAGGCGGCCATCACGCACGCCGGCACCGAGTCACGCGACGAGCTCCGGACGTGCCCGACCGCCGTACAGCGATCGAAGTCGTGGGGAGCGATCACCCGTCGGATCCCGGGCGTGCGCACCTCTGACCAGACCCAGACGCCGTCCCGGTACTGCGGTGGTCGACCGAGGGCGAGCGTGAAGAGCCCGAGGGCCCAGGCGGTGCTGGCAGCACGGTCCGATCGTGGTACCAGTACCGCCGGATCCGGGATCACGACGTAGGTCACCCCCCACCCGCGGAGTGCATCCCTGACGGAGGTCACGTTCCGCGGCGTCGCCGGCGCCAGTACCGAGAAGACGGAGCCGGCCGCCGTGATCAGGGCCTGGCCCGCTCGCTCACTCCCCGCACGCCGGGGGATGCTCTCCGGCCCGGCGCCGGTCGCCAGGGCGAAGTGGAGGGAATCCACTGCCTGCCATGTCATGGCCGCACCTCCGGTGATCGGTGACGGAAAGGTCAGGACCACCTGGTGGGAGGGGAGGCGCGGGGCCACCTCGGTGAACCATCGAGGAAGGGTCACCGCTTCCGTGGTGAGCGGGACGTTGCCGGCGACCGCGGTGGCCATCGGTACCACCGCCACGGCGGCCACCGACAGTGCCACCATGGCGGCGAGCACGCGACCGATGCCGAAGGCGGCTCCCCGTGCCCCGATCGGCCGCCCCGCGCGGCGGCCAGCCAGTCGATCCGTCCACGACCGGACCCCGTCGTAGGTACGGTCGATCACGATCGCCAGCATGACCGCGGCGCACAGCAACGTGACCGTCAGGATCCGGCTCGTCAGGACGTTCTGGACGAGGGGGACACCGACGAGGAGGCGCCAGGGGGTCCAGTAGCGCTGCACGCCCAGCGACAGCACCACCGCCGCCAACCCCAGGCCACCGAAGAACCACAGCCGACGATCGCGCCACCAGACCACGACGCCGACGCCGAGTACCACGAGGATCCCGAGTCCCAGGTAGTTGAGGTCGGGCAGGGCCGGACCCTGGTACCCGGCGAACAGTCTCAGCGCCGCGGGATCCAGGAACCTGAGGTGCCAGAGGTCGCTCGGGGTGAGGTTCCCGTAGCCGGGCGTGATGCTCGGCCACACCAGCCCGGAGAGGTGCGCCGGTCCGAGGAGCGTGAACCAGAGGGGGTAGCCGAGCAGGACCACGGCAATACCGGCAGCGGCCCCGAGACCGCGCAAGGCGTGAGGCGCCCGCTCGGCGAGCTCGTGACGACCTGTCAGGGCGCCGTAGGCCACCAGCAGGATGACGCCGATCGCACCCAGCAGCACCACCAGCACCAGCACCTCCGTGCTGACGAAGAACTGCACGGTCACCAGCAGGCCGAGGGCTGCACCGCTGACGAGCGGTCGCCGTTGCTGGCGCACCAGCAGATCGTCGAGACACGCCACCATCAACGGGAGCAGGGCCAGAAACGAGACGTTCAGGTGGGCGACGGCGAGGTTGTCGAAGACCATCGGCGCAAACCCGAAGACCAGACCTCCCACGAAGGCGGCCGGCATCCAGCGCACCCACCGCCGGAGCAGCCAGCACATGGCGAGGGCCGAGAGGGCAGGGGTGAGCGTGGAGGCCACGTTCAGGGTGGCGACGGGTCCGAACAGCCAGGTCACCGGCGCGAGTGGCACACCGATGGCGAGCCAACCGGTGTTCGAGAGGAGATTGATGCCCGCCGGGTGGAAGAGCGCCGTCGAGAAGAAGAGGTTGTGCCCATGGGCCAGGGCGTAGGCGGGCCAGGCGAGGAACCACACGGAGAGCGACGGGTCGTCGCATCCGCAGATGGTGACGGCGGTCGGGTGCGTCGACCAGACGTGCCACCAGAGTGTCACCGAGAGGGCCAGATAGAGAAGGAACGTCGATCCCATCACCACCAGGGGTGCGAACCCGGCGTGCCGCGTCGTCCGGAGGGAGGCGTTCCGGCTCATGAGCTCCGGCGGGAGGCCGAGAGCACGCAGTCGGGGACCGAGTACACGCCGGGATGCGTGAGCCGCTCCGGGGCGGTGCATGCCGCGAAGGCGGCCGGGGAGATCGAGCGGAGCGGCCCCAGGGAGCCCACCTGGCTCCAGACCCAGGCATCATCGTGAAACGTCGGCGGGCGACCGATGGCGACGGTGAGCAGTCCGACGGCGGCAGCCGGATTCGTCCCCCGATCGTACCGGGCGAGCGACGCCGGATTCGGTACCACCACGTCGGTGACACCCCAACCCTCCAGCGCACTGCGGACAGCATGGATGTTCGGCGCACTGGGTGAGGGGGGACCGTCGAACGAGAGTGACGCGGCGCTGATCACCTCCTGCCCCGCTCGTTCACGACCCGCACGGGCGAAGATGCTTCCGGGCCCTGATCCACCCACCAGTGCAAATTGCATGGCATCGACCGCCTGCCACCCTTCCGCCGACTGGATCAGGGAGAACGGCGCGGGAACGACGAGGACCACGTGGCCCGGCGGCAGGTGGGGGGCGACGTCGTCGAACCAACGGGGAAGGACCACCGCCGTCGTGGTGAGCGGCACGTTTCCCGCGATGGCCGCCGCCATCGGTCCCACTGCCACCGCGGTGACGGCGAGCACCATCGGCACGGCGGCGAGGTGCCAGGCCCTGGCGTGCACCGAGCCGTAGAGATGGTCGAGCACCACGCCGAGCATCACCGCGACGCAGAGTGAGGTGATGGCGGCGAAGCGCCCGGGTATGACGTTCTGGATCAGGGGGATGTGGACGAGGACCTGCCAAGGGGTCCACGCCACCCGGAGCCCCAACGAGAGCAGCACCGACACGGCCCCGAGGGCGGCGAAGAACCAGAGCCGTCGATCGCGCCGCCACAGCACGAGACCGACCGCCAGCACCACCAGCATGCCGAGACCCACGAATTCGGGTTGGGGCAGGGCCGGCCCCTGGTAGCCGCCCGTCACCCGCATCTGGCTCCCCAGGGCCGTCATGACGTGCGGACTCCACAGATTCCCCACCACGATCCCGTCGAACCCCGGTCTGATCGACGGCCACACCAGGCCCGACAGATGCGCCGGCCCACGCAGTGCGAACCACAGGGGATAGGCGAGCAGCACCGTCGCCACCGCCGCGGCGATCGCCAGCCCGCGGATGGCGTGGGGGGCCCGGTCGGCGATTTCATGACGCCGACGAACGGCCGCCGAGACGACGAGCAACGCCACGCCGACCGCGCCCATCAGCACCACCATGGCCAGCACCTCGGTGCTCACGAAGAACTGCAACGCCACCAGCAGGCCGAGGGCGGCCCCGGCGACCACCGGGCGGCGACGCTGACGGAGGAGCAGTTCGTCGAGGCAGATCACCATCAAGGGCACCAGCACCAGCAGCCCGGTCATCAGATGGGACCCCGCCAGGTTCTCGAAGACGAAGGGGGAGAACCCGAAGGCGAGGCCACCGATGAACGCCGCCGGCATCCACCGAACCCAGCGCAGCAGCAGCCACCACATGCCGAGCGCCGAGAGGGCCGGCGCCAGCGTCGAGGCCACGTTGAGGGTGGCGACCGGTCCGAAGAGCCAGGTGACCGGGGCCAGCGGGACGCCGACGGCGAGCACGCTCGTATTGGCGAGGAGGTTGACGCCGGCCGGATGGAAGAGGGCCGTCGAGTAGAAGGGGTCGAAGCCATGGGCGATGGCGTACGCCGGCCACTCGAGGAACCAGAGGAACAGTGACGTATCGCCACAGCCGCAGATGGTGGTGGAGGTCGGGTGCGTCGACCAGACGTGCCACCACAGCACCACCGAAAGGGCCAGGTAGCTGGCGAAGGCGATGCCGAACGCCACGAGCGGCCGTGTCGGCCCGGTGGCGCCATCGGATTCGACTGCCTCGGCCCGGGGGGTACCCATGCCTACGGGACGACCGGGTTCACGGTGAGAACAGCGAGCCGCCGTGCTCCAACTCCCGGCGGTACCAGGCGATGGTCGGCACCAGGCCGAGCGAGAGCGGCCGGAAGGCCGGCAGGCTCAGCTGGCGGCGGGCCTTCGTCACCTCACTGCGCATCTCCCAGATCTCCGTGGGGCGATCGGGAAGGGCGCCGAATTCGGGCTCGATGGGGTTGTCCATGAGGTCGAGGATCGTCTCGGTCAGCTGACGCATCGAGCACTCCTCACCGCCCCCGATGTTGAAGACCTCACCCTCGATGCCCGAGACCGTGGCCGCCCCGATGAACCCGTCGACGAGGTCCTCCACGTAGTTGAACTCGCGGGTCTGGCGTCCCTGGGTCATCAGCAGCCGCTCCTTGCGCAGCGCCTTGGTGATGATCTCGGGGATGATGCGATCGGGGCTCTGGGCCGGGCCGTAGGCATTGAAGGGTCGGACGACCACGATGGGCCACGACCGACCCTTCTGCAGCATGCGGCAGAACTGCTCGCCGGCATACTTGCTCACCGAGTACGGAGACAGCGGCTCCGCCATCGCATCCTCCCGGAACGGTACCGGGATGTCGCCGTACACCTCACTGGTGCTGGCGTAGACGAAGCGGTCGTAGTCGGTACGGGCCAGGGCCTGGAGGAGCGCCACCGTGCCGTGCACGTTCGTCTGGATGCATTCGTCGATCCGGTCCCACGACTTGCCGACGTGGGTATAGGCACCGAGGTGGAACACCACCGTCGGGCGGGCCCGTGCGACCAGCGCCTCCATGGCCCCGTTGTCGTTCAGGTTCCCCCCGTGGAGGGTGATCCGCTCGCGGAGGTCGACCAGACGGGCCGGGTAGACCGACGAGACCGTACTGGTCAGCGCATGGACGTCGGCCCCGATCTCGACGAGCCGCCGGGTGAGGTGCGATCCGATGAAGCCGGTGGCTCCGGTGACGAGGACTCGGGATCCCGCAAGATCGTCCACGGTCCAACTCCTTCCACACAGTAGGCACTCAGCTCGAGCGCGTCCTTGTACGTGTCCATCGAGCGCCAGAATCCGCTGTGACGATAGGCGTAGAGTTCGCCGGCCGCCACCAGGGCCGGCAGGACGTCGCGCTCGAGGTCGTCACCGGCCCAGAATTCGAAGGCCCGCTGTTCGATCACGAAGAATCCCGCATTGATCCAGTGGTCCGGCAGCCTCGGCTTCTCCTGAAACTGCAGCACCCGACCGGTGGCATCCCACTCGAGGGTGCCGTAGGGCGACGGGAGGGGCACCGCGGTGACGGTGACGGCGCCTCCGTGGGCGTGGTGGAAGGCCAGGAGTGCCTTCACGTCGACGGAGCCGAGGCCATCGCCGTAGGTGGCCATGAACAGGGGACCCAGGGACGAGGCGCAGCCTGACACGCGACCGGCGGTGCCCGTCTCCTCCCCGGTATCGATCACCTCGACGTCCCACCCGTCGGGCAGGTCCTCGGCGAACGCCCGGATGAGATCGGCCCGGTAGCCGGCCGAGAGGACGAACTCCTCGAACCCCTGGCGGGCGTAGATCTCCATCACGTGGCGGAGGACGGGCCGGTCACCCACCTCCAGCAGCGGCTTGGGCATCTCGAGCGTGTGGGGGTAGGCACGGGTCCCCTTGCCCCCGCAGAGGATCAGCGTCCGCATATGACCTCGACCACCATGACCACTTTCGCTCAGGCCGCTGGGGCCGATGACGCTCCTCGCCATACCCGCGCCGCCACCCTACCCCCGACCCACCGCCACCCGCGACCCGCCGAACCGATCTCCGAGGCGACCGGTGGTGCGCGCCGCCTGCTCCTCCGATCCGACGTTCCGCCACCCCGGCAGCCCCGGACACCCGGTGACCCGACCGCCCCTCGCTCCGGTAACATGCCGCGGATGCACGAGGCCTCCGGCACCCCGCCAGCCCCCGGTCCGGCCGGGATGGACAGGTACGGGTCTGTCGCCGGGCCGTCGGTGACCGGGCCGGGCCGCCACCGACGGATCGGTGCGAAGCTGAGGACCAGGACCCGCAGGTAGCCGGCGACATGACCGGCGCGGCCCGGGGGATGCAGGACACGCCCCGCTTCCGAGGAGTGCGGAGGGACCCGTCCGACGGGCCCGAGGTGGGGAGATCCGTGAGCCTGCACGACCCGGTGGCGGGGCGGGACCGGGGCCCGCGGCACGGCAACGGATGACGCGGAGTCTCCGATGACGCCGTCCACCGGCACCATGGGACGGACCGGGACGTCGGCGCCGGGCACCCACCGCCGGCTCGCCCCCCTGGATGGCGTGCGGGCGTTCGCCGTCGCCGCGGTGCTGCTCTACCACGGCGGGGTGTCGTGGATCAACGGCGGCCTGCTCGGTGTCGACGTCTTCTTCGTCCTGTCCGGCTTCCTGATCACCTCGCTGCTCTGCGACGAGTCGTTGCGGACCGGGACCATCGCCCTCGGCCGGTTCTGGGCCCGCCGGGCCCGGCGGCTGCTGCCGGCCCTGTTCGTCCTCCTGCTCGGTGTCGCCGCCTACGCCCACTTCTCCGCGGCGTCCCTCAACCTGCCGTCGGTCCGGGGCGATGCCCTCGCCACCCTGACCTACGTGGCGAACTGGCGGTACATCTTCTCCAACCAGGGGTACTTCGCCCTCGCCGCCATTCCCTCGCCGCTGCTCCATACCTGGTCCCTGGCAGTCGAGGAGCAGTACTACCTGATCTGGCCGCTGATCGCCCTGCCGGTGCTCCGACGGGCCGGCGTGTCGGGCCTCGCCTGGGTGGCGGGGTGCGGCGCCGTGGCCTCGGCGGTGTTGATGGCCGCCATGTACCACGCCGGCGCCGGTCTCGATCGCCTGTACTACGGCACCGACACCCGGGCCCAGGCCCTGTTGGTGGGCTCCCTCCTCGGCGCCATCGCCTCCCGGCGCGACATGCGGGTCTTCTCGGAGCGGTGGAGCCGGACACCCGGGGGCCGGATGACCGGCGCGGCCCTGGGGGTGGTCGGCAGCGGGTTCCTCCTGTGGGCGTGGCACGTCTACGACGGACAGAACCCGGTGCTCTACTCCGGTGGGTTCCTCGTGGTCGCCCTCGCCGCCGGCATGGTCATCGCCCATGTGGTCTCGTGGCCCCGGTCACCGCTCTCGCGGTTCTGCTCGCTCCCGCCCCTCACCTTCGTCGGGCGCATCTCCTACGGGCTCTACCTCTACCACTGGCCGCTCTTCCTGGCGCTCGACCACGCCCACACCGGACTGGACGGTGCCGCCCTCCTGGCCGTCCGGCTGTCGGTCACCTTGGTGGTGTCGGTGCTGTCGTACTACCTGATCGAACTGCCGGTCCGGAACGGACGCCTCCTTCCCCGCCAGCGCACGTGGGTGACGTCCGGGGTGGCGCTGGGCGTCACCGTGGCCACGCTCTTCGCCGTCACCACGGTTCCCGCCGTCGCCGACACGGCCCGGCACCAGACCGTCGCCGTTCCCACCGGGCCACCGGTCAAGATGATCCTCTTCGGTGACTCGGTGGCCTTCCGGGTCGGATTCGCCCTGGCGAGCAGCCCCGCGGGCGGCGAGTACGGCGTCAACGTGCAACTCCAGGCCAGGCTCGGTTGCGGCATCCTCCTCAGCCAGCAGGCGAAGGTCCGCGACACGGCAGGCGTCACCAAGCCGTTCTGCAACTCCGGGGCACCCCCGTCACAGCAGTGGCCGGCCGTCTGGCGCCAGGAGCTGGACCAGTTCCGTCCGAACGTCACCGTCCTGCTGGCCGGGCGTTGGGAGGTGTCCGACCAGTTGATCGGCGGCACGTGGATGCACATCGGGCAGCCGGCGTTCGACCGGACGCTCATAGCCGATCTGAAGGAGGCCGTGGCGGTGGGAACCTCGACCAGGGCGCTGATGATCCTCGAGACGCCGCCGTGCTTCGACTCCGGCGAGCAGGCGAACGGTCAGCCCTGGCCGGCGGACTCGCCCACCCGCCTCCGCGACTACGACCGGATGCTCAGCCAGGTGGCCGCCACCGATCCGGGCCACGTGGCGGTCGGCAACCTGGGTGCGCTGATGTGCCCCGGTGGGAAGTACCAGCAGAACATCGACGGCATCCGGATCCGGTCCTCCGACGGGGTCCACGTCGCCCTCACCGCCGCGGCCGGCCAGTGGTTGGCCAATGCCATGTTCCCCCAGGTGGTACGGATCGGCCACCTGCAGGAGGCCGGAAAGACCCTGGCTCCGACGGCTTCCGGGGCCCCCTGAGGAGACGTCGCCGGACATCCCGGGGGGCCGGGTCAGCCCGGCCCGGGCGTCAGGGCGACGCCGGCGACCGGAGCTTCCGGCGCAGCAGGTCGAGGGCGGCGATGGTGGCGTACTGGCGGACCCTGGCCCGGTCGCCCGGCACGGTGAAGGACGTCGCCTCGGTGTCCCGGCCGGGGGCGGCCAGGCCCACGAAGACGGTGCCCGGCGGTTGGTCGTCCTGCGGATCGGGGCCGGCCACGCCGGTGATGGACAGGCCGACGTCGGCATCCAGCACCGCCCGGGCGCCGTCGGCCATCGCCCGGGCCGCCGACTCGGAGACCACCGGGCCCTCGGGCACCCCGAGGACGTCGAACTTCACCTCCGAGGCGTAGGACACCACCGCCCCGCGGAACCAGGCGCTGGCCCCGGGCACGTTCACCAGCCGCGAGGCGGCCAGGCCGCCGGTGAGGGACTCGGCCAGTCCCAGGGTGAGCCCGTCGACGGCCAGGGCGGCGGCCACCGCGTGCTCGATGGCCTCGTCGTCGACGCCGAAGACCACATCGCCGGCGGCGGCGGTCAGGATCCGGCGGATCGCCGCCTCCTCGGCGTCGAGGCGGCGGGCGGCCTCCGCCTCGTCGGCGGCCCGGACGGTGACCCGGACCTTGATGCCCTCGATGCCGCTGGCCAGGAAGGCGACGGTGGCGGCCGAACCGGCGTCTTGGGCCCCGTCGGGGGCCGGGGCCGCCAGGTCGAGTCCCTCGATGTGGCCCCGCAGCACGTCGGCCAGTCCCGACTCGCTCATCCCCCAGGTGCGGAGCACCCGGCTGGCGATCACCCCGGACGCCTCGCCGCGCTCGACATTCCGGCGGCGGAGGTCGGGGAGGATGCCCCGGTCGAACATGTCGGCCATCTCGTAGGGGACGCCGGGCACGGCGTAGAGGACCTTGTGGCCGACCGGGCAGATGAGCCCCGGGGCGGTGCCCTTGGTCTGCGGGATGGTGGTGGCCCCCTCGGGCACGTCGGCCTGGCGGAGGTTGGAGTCGGGCATCTCGCGGCCCCGGGAGGCGAAGAGGGTGCGGATGCGCTCCACCACCTCGTCGTCGCGGCGCAGCCCCACGTTCATCACCTCGGCGATGGCCTCGCGGGTGATGTCGTCGTGGGTGGGGCCGAGGCCGCCGCAGACGATGACCCCATCGCTGCGGGCCAGGGCCGTCCTGAAGGCCAGCACGATCCGGTCGTGGTTGTCCCCCACCGCCTGGTGGAAGTGGGAGGCGATGCCGGCGGCGGCCAGGTGCTCCCCCAGCCACGCCGAGTTGGTGTCGGCGATCTGGCCGAGCAGCAGCTCGGTCCCGACCGCCACGATCTCGATGCGCACGCGTTCAGGCCTCCGGTGGGGTGGCGGTCGCCGGGGGCGCGGACCGGGCGGCGCGGCGGCCGTCGAGGTAGTACTGCCCGCCGGTGAACACCGTCATGGCGGTGGCCACCCAGATGCCGGTGGTGAGGACCGCCCGGTGGTGGGCGAGGGGCGGCACCAGGCAGAGGGCGATGGCCAGGTCCTGCAGGACCGTCTTGAGCTTGGCGGTGGTGCGGGCCGGGAGGGAGACGCCCCTGCGCCCCACCACCGACCGGTAGACGCTCATGCCGATCTCGCGGACGGCGATGATGCCGACCGGCACCCACCAGACGATGCCCTTGATCACCAGGGCCACCAGGGCCCCGAGGACGACCACCTTGTCGGCGAGGGGGTCGAGGAAGGCCCCCGACCGGGTAGTGCCCTGACGGCGGGCGATCCAGCCGTCGATCCCGTCGGTGAAGGAGAGGGCGCCCCACAGCAGGAAGGTCCCCCAGTTGGGTCCCCACACCAGTATCAGGGCGATTAGCAGCGGCGTGGCGAGGAGGCGGAGCACGGTGATGCCGTTGGCCGGGGTGAGGAGGGCCGAGGGTCCGAAGGTGGTGAGTCGGGCCGTGGCGGGGACCGGGCCGTGCGATCCCGGCGTCACCGACGCCTCGCTCACCGGGCGGACCCCGCGGCGACCAGGGGGGCGGCACGTCCGGTGCCGGCGGCCGGCTCGGCGATCAGGTCGGGACCGTCGGCCCCGGTCACCACCACCTCCACGAAGGTGCCGGGCACCAGGTCGTCGGGGAGGACCACGATGCCGTCGATCTCCGGTGCCTCGCGGTAGGTCCGGCCCACGCCGGGGGCGTCGACCAGCACCTCGACGGTGGTGCCGATCAGCTCGTCACGGCGGGCGGCGGTGATGGCGTCCTGCAGCTCACCGCACTCGCGGAGGCGCTCGGCGACCAGCTCGGCGGGGACCTGGGCGTCGAGGTCGGCGGCGTAGGTGCCGGCCTCGTTGGAGAAGGGGAAGAAGCCGACCCAGTCGAGGCGGGCCTCCGCCAGCCACTCGAGGAGGCGGTCGTGGTCCTCCTCGGTCTCCCCGGGGTAGCCGACGATGAAGGAGGACCGGAAGGCGGCGGTGGGCTCGGCGCCCCGGATGGAGGCGATCCGGTCGAGGAATCGCTGGCCCTCGCCCCAGCGGCGCATGCGCTTCAGGAGGGGGCGGGAGACGTGCTGGAGGGAGAGGTCGAAGTAGGGGACGCCGGTGCCGAGGATGGCCTCGACCAGGGCGTCGTCCAGGGTGGAGGGGTAGAGGTAGAGGAGGCGGGTCCGGTCGACCTCGGCGGACACCGCCCGGACCAGCTCCACGATGGGCCGGTTGGCGCCCACCGCCGGACCGTCCAGGGCGGGGAGGGTGCGACCGGTGGAGCGGTCGAGGGCGAACGACGAGAGGTCCTGGGCGACCAGCACCACCTCGCGGAGGCTGCCGGTGGCGGCGCCGAGCTGGCCGACCTCGGCGAGGATCGAGGCGGTGGTGCGGGAGCGCTGCTTGCCCCGGAACGAGGGGATGGCGCAGAAGCCGCAGTTGCGGTCGCACCCCTCGGCCACCTTGACGTACGACCAGGGGGCGGCGGCCGGCGGCCGGGGCAGGTTGAGCAGGTCGAAGTCGGGAAGCGGGGTGGCCGGTGCGGCGGCAGTGGGCTTGCGGGTGAGGGTCACCGGGGTGCCGGGCGATGCCGGGGCGGCGGCGCCGGTGAGGGCGGCGCCGAACGGGGCGACCAGGTCGACCTCGGGGAGGGCGGCGGCCAGCTCGTCGCCGTACCGCTCGGCCATGCAACCGGTCACCACCAGGCGGGACCCGCTCCGGCGGGTGTCGTCGAGGGCCAGGACGGTGTCGATGGACTCCTGACGGGCGGCCTCGATGAAGGCGCAGGTGTTGACCACCACCAGGTCGGCGTCGGCCGGGGACGAGGCCGGCTCGAAGCCGTCCGCCACCAGGGTGCCGGTCAACTTGTCCGAGTCGACCTGGTTCTTCGGGCAGCCCAGGGTCTCCATCCAGTAGTGCCGGGTCACCGATACAATCTACCGGGGTCTGGGGTGATGGTCCGGGCGACCGCCTGCCGACCAGGGGCGACGGCGCCCGGGGACCCCCCGGGACCCCGGCGCCGCACCGGTCGTCACGACCGGACCCCGAGCGGAGAGGGAGGGATTTGAACCCTCGGACCCAGTTACCTAGGTCAACTCATTAGCAGTGAGTCCGATTCGGCCGCTCTCGCACCTCTCCTTGTCCCTTGGTCTATATTTGGTCTATAACTTCCGGGGTGGAAGGCAAGCCCAAGACCTCGAGACGGCCTAAGGCTACAGGAACAATCGAGCAGCGAGGCCCGGGGAAATGGCGCTGCCGGGTCTTCGTCGGGACCGACCCGGTCACAGGGAACCCGCGCCAGGTGTCGAAGACCGTCGAGGCCCGCAATCGAACCGAGGCCCAGCGCAAACTGCGTGAGTGGCAGAGCGAGCTGGACAACGAGCCGGCCGAGGCAGCAGCCGATTCCACTGCGACCGTTCGCACCCTCATCGAGGAATGGCTCCGCCACAGCGAGGTTCGAGGTCGAGCCCCCCGGACGCTCCACGACGCCCGCAGGTCAGCCGAGACGGTGATCTTCCCGGAATTCGGCGACCTCCCCATCACAGAGCTGACACCCCGGCACCTCGACGAGTGGTATCGCAAGCTCGCCACCGGCGAAGGCCGGGCCAGGCCGCTGAAGGCAACCAGCATCCGTCGACACCACGGTGTCCTTTCATCGGCTCTCAGCCAGGCCGTCCGGTGGGAGTGGATCGAACGCAACCCTGCGGAACGATCACAGCCCCCGGCGCTCGAACAGGTGGAACTCCAGGTACCTACTGTCGATGAGGTCCGGCGGTTGCTGGCCGCAGCCCAGGCCCGGGGGCCCCGTTGGGGGATGCTGCTGACCTTGGCGGTGCTGACCGGTGGCCGACGTGGCGAACTGTGCGGGCTCCGGTGGATCGACGTCGAGGGCGATTCCCTCCGCTTCCGCCGCTCCCTCTACCGGGCTGGCGAGGAGCGAGGTGAGAAGGCCACCAAGACGGGCCGTGAACGACGCATCGCTGTCGCCGGGGCCGGCATGGCCATCCTCACGGCATGGCGTACCAGGTGTGAGGAGGCGGCCGCGGCGGCCGAGGTCGAGCTGGTGGACGACGCCTTCATCGTCTCGACCTTCCCGGACGGCAGTCGACCGGTGAATCCGGACACCCTCACGTCAGTCGTCCACACGCTCTGCGTGGAGCTCGAGATGCCCCACATTCACCTTCACTCGCTCCGCCACTTCGCCGCAACAGAGATGCTGGCTGCCGGCATCGATCCACGCAACGCCGCCGAGGTGCTCGGGCACGCCAATCCATCGCTCACGCTCAGCCTGTACGGACACGCTACGAACGAGCGGCAACGGCAGGCGGCCGCAGTGCTCGGGCGGGCACTGGCGGGCGCGGCCGACGCAGACCTCGACCCGGAAGCAGTACCTTAACCAGCCCGGTTGCCTGCCCTTCGAAGTCACAGGTGGACAAGGCAGGAGCCACCATCCGGAGGTACTTCGCTGACACCAACCAGTTCCCCCCTGGTTTGGCGGCGCCCCCGGAGCTCGATGCTGCCTTCGGGGTGCTTCTCGACCATCGATCTGCCCACCAGTATCCGCTCCGGAAGGCCAACTTGGGACTGCGGTCCATGGTGTCCGCGGAAGGCTGCCTGGTCGAGATCACCCAGCGCCTGAAGAGAATCCCGACCATCATCGACAAGCTGCAGCGCGAGCCGACGATTCGATTGTCAACCATGCAGGATGTTGGAGGGTGTCGTGCGGTCCTCAGTTCGATCGACGAGATTCGACGGGTCGAACGCCGACTGAAGAAGAACCGTCCACCGGTCCGTGTGAGCGACTACATCGCGGAACCGAGGGACTCCAGATACCGGGGCGTTCACGTGATTGTCGAGTATGACAATCGTATGATCGAGGTCCAGCTCCGGACCCAGGTGATGCACGAATGGGCAATCACGGAGGAGCGACTGAGCGGGCGGCTGGGCGAGGACCTGAAGGGCGGCCGGGGCCCACAACCCGTGCTGGACCTGCTCGAAGCGATTTCCGAAGCCATGGCGATCGAGGAAGCCGGGGAGGTTGTCGGATAGGTACTATCGGCGGAGATCCGGGAACTGAGGCGGATCGCAGATCCCTTCCTGAGAGGAGGCAGCAGATGACCGCTAACGATATTCATCACTTCCTGCTTGTCTTCGATCACGAGGCCGGGCAGCTCATCGAAGAGGTCGACTTTGGCAACGACAGCGAGCGTGCCGTCGAGGCGTACTCCGCCAAGGAGCGCGAGTTCCAGGGGCGAAGCACGATCGACATCGTCCTCGTCGGATCCGACTCGATCGAAACGGTTCGCATGACCCATGCGAACTATTTCGACGGATCTGCCCGCGTGGCTTCGAAGTACCTCATCGGCATCTGAATTCTCGAGACGCCTGCCGACAAGGGATCGCTGATCGACGGCCGGTACCGGCCATCGCTCGACCGCAGCAACGAGCTGAGATAGCTGCCTTTCATCTGCGCCGCCAAACTCGAAAGGTGCTGTAGCCAGACGGTGCCAATTTCAGGCCGTTCAAGCTGAACAGAACATCTAGCACCCGCGCTGTCGACCCCGCGTTGGTTGAACACCCAAGGAGGCGGCGAGGAGTAGCGAGTCGGCTCGATCCCCAGGTCTTTGAGTTGCTCGTCCGTCGGCAAGTCCTTCATGTGTGGCAGGAGGTAGAGGAGCCCCCACATGGTCCTGAGCACGTCCTTGATCATGGGGTGGGATCGAGGCGTCGGGTGTGCAGCCCGTCGGTTGTGTGGAAGGTGACCGAGGGCTGCGCCGGCGTCATGGAGACCCAAGTTTGCAAGCCTGACGAGTCGGGTCAACGGATCCTCGGCGCGGCTCCTCCGATGTCCGGCATCGGAGCACCGTCGAGCTGCTCCGCCAGCTTGCGGACATGCACGAGCCAGCGGCCCGCGATCTTGACCCCCGGGATCTTTCCGGCGCGACACTGGCGGACGACGCCAAGGGGCGTCATGGACAGGAGTGGCGCGACCTCGTCCGGCGTTGCCAGTTGCGGCAGTGATTCCGACAAGTGGGGGTAAGCGCTCATGGACGACCCGGCGAAATCGGGGCCACTGAAGCATCGACCACCGGACGCGCCACGGCGACAGACCGCCCATCAGGGCGAACGGCTGATCGCCCGGCGTTCCATGACGGCCGGAGGACAGCTGCAGTCGGGTGAGACTCTCGTTCGGTCACAGCGTCGAGCACTTTCGATCGGTGCCGTGGTCTCGCACCTCGGCCCTGCCAATTCTCCGTACCGACGTCACCCGCAACGTCACCCGCAACGTCACAAACTCGTCTGTTCCCACGGTCGGGGCAGACGGGATCCGCGTCACCCGCAACGTCACCGTCACCCTCGTCAGTTCCCACGGTCGGGGCGGGCAGCATTCGCGTCACCCTGCCTCCCCTGAACGTCACCCTGGCACCATCCGCCGTCACCTTGGCCTCGTGGACGATCCCAACTGTTGGCCCGAATGCACGGCTTGGAGTGCGCTGCCGCCCGGGATGCGTCCTATCCGTGGCCCGATGACGTCACGGGTGGCCACGAGGTGACGCTCCGGCGATGGTCGACTGGTTCGTTGGCCAGTGGGGGAAGCGCGAGACGATCGGCCGATGAAGCATTCTCAACAGCGGTCACCCAGCTTCCGACGCAGTTCAATGGAGATTCTCAGCGTGTGAGCATGACCTCGTCGTCACTCAGCACCATGCGAGCAAATGGCGACCACCTTGTCGTACTTGGCGGAGGGGTCACCTTCACCCACTCGACCACCAGCGGAACCCGGTCCACGGCGTGATAGCCAGCCTAAGGTTGTCCCATGCGAAGGGCGGGCAGGCGGCCGGACCCGTCCGGAGGTACAGACCAGCTGGATTTCTTCCGGCTTGACCCTTCGGCTCACGTTCTTCAGCATCTCGACGACCGATCCTGGCCCGAATCGGACAGGTTCCCGGTCAATCGAGCCAGCTCACAGGTCGCCGCACACATAAGGGCTGACCTGGCGACCTCCGCTCACCCGCTCCTGGTGGCCGGCTTCTCCTCGATCGCCGAGGTGATCCACCTGGTTGCCGGTTGGAACAACAAGCCCTCGGGCGCGGAAATGCGGATCGTGCTCGGATCCGAGCCGTTCAACACCGCCCAGTTCGGAGTGCGCTCGGCCCGAAGGGTGTTCACCGACGAAGCCGTCCGATACTGGCTTGAGACCAAGAACATCTCCCTCCGTCAGTCGGCCCAGGTACTCGCCAGCGTCAACGCTGTAAAGGAGGGGGCGCTGAGAGTCCGGTTCGTGGACAGTACGTCCCATCGCCTCCACGCCAAGATCTACGTGGGTGACACGGCTGCCACCCTGGGGTCGAGCAACTTCACTGCCAACGGCCTTCGCCTCCAGCTCGAGGCCAATGCTCGCTTCGAGCGAGCATCCGACCGAGCCCGCTACGAAGAGACCGCCACGGTCGCCGAGAACTTCTGGGGGATCGGCGAAGACTGGAACGAGGAGTTCCTGGCCCTCCTCGAGGCCATGCTCGCCGTGGTCTCGTGGCAGGAGGCATTGGCTCGTGCGTGTGCGGACCTGCTTGAGGGTCAGTGGGCCTCCCGCTATCTGAGCACCGTCACGCCCGGCGGACAGACCCTGTGGCCGTCCCAGAGGGCGGGGATTGCCCAGGCGCTCTGGATAGTCGAGAACGTGGGCAGTGTGCTGGTCGCCGATGCCACGGGGTCGGGAAAGACTCGCATGGGCGCCCACCTGGTCCGTGCGGTGAGGGATCGCCTATGGGCGACGGGGCGTGTTCGCGGCGACCTCACAACCTTGGTGTGCCCGCCAGCGGTCAAGGCCACCTGGGAACAAGAGGCGCTGGACACCGGACTGACCCTCAATGCCGTCTCTCAGGGTCTCCTGTCCCGCCGAGGAGGTGACATTCCCCGACTGGAACACTCAGCAGTGCAGCGGGCCCAGACCCTGGCGGTCGATGAGGCCCACAACTTCCTGAACGCCGGCTCCTCTCGGACCCAACGGATCCGAGGAAGCGAGGCCGACCACATCATGCTCTTCACCGCCACCCCCATCAGTCGTGGGGCCAGCGACCTGTTGAACCTGGTCGGGCTCCTCGGTCCCGACAACTTCGACGACTCCTCCCTGCAGATCCTCGATCGGCTCAGCCGTCGTCGGTCCGGTGAGGACGTCCTGTCGCCCGACGAGAATGACAGCGTCCGCCGCCAGATTCAGCGCTTCACGGTCCGGCGCACCAAGTCACAGATCAATGCCATGGTCGACAGGGATCCTCAGGCGTTCCTCCACGCAAGGACCGGTCGGGTGTGCCGTTATCCCGACCACGTCGCCCGCACCTACCCGACAGGGGAGACGCCTGAGGACGAGTCCATCGCCAACCAGATCCGCTCCATCGCTCAAGAACTCCGGGGGATCTCGCTGCTTGAACCCCGCCTCGCGGTACCGTCCGCCTTGCGCCACCTGTACAGCGACGACAAATGGCTCCATTTCCGGATGGCGGCCATCCGGGGCCTGGCCGCCCACCACGTTCTCGACGGGCTCCGTTCATCGACTGCCGCCCTTATTGAGCATGTGGCCGGTACTGCCGAAGCAACTGAGTGGTTCAAATTGGCGAAGTTCAAATCCACCGACAGCGGGAACGTGATCGGAAGGCTAGATGCGCTCGCCGAGCGTGGGTGTCCCGAAGTTGAGCTGACACTCGAACTCGAACCGTGGATGGTCGATGACGATCAGTGGCGGGCGGCATGTGCTGTCGAACGCAACCGATACGAGCTCATCCTCGAACTGGCTACTCGCCTCTCCCCCGCCCGCGACGACGCAAAGTGTGACCTGCTCACGAGATTGTCCGGTCAGCACAACCTGCTGCTCGCCTTCGATCACCATCCGATCACCCTCGCCCTGCTCCACAAGCGTCTGGGCGCCGACATCGGCGGTGCCAAGATCCTGGTGGCGACTGGCTCAACGGACAAGGAGCGCAAAGAGGTCATCATGCGCTTCGCCCCCGATGCCACCGGCAGGGCGGTGGCGCTGTGTTCGGACGCGATGAACGAGGGGCTGAACCTGCAGGGAGCGTCCTGCATCGTCCACCTCGACCTTCCCACCACTCTCCGGGTCGCTGAACAGCGAATCGGCCGGGTGGACAGGATGGACAGCCCGCATGAGGCCGTTGAGGCCTGGTGGCCACGGGACGGAAAGGCGTTCGGCACGAGAGCCTACGAGACGCTGGTCCGGCGGGTGACGGAGAGCCAGACTTACCTGGGGAAGAACCTCGAGCTACCCAACCTCGACACTGCTCTCGTCGATGCGCCGGTCGTCCCGGTCGAGGAACAGATCGAGGAGTTCGAAGCGCTAGCCGCGAAAGAGTACGACGGTATCCAAGATGCCCTTGAGCCGGTCCGGCAATTGACCGAAGGGGACCAACCCCTGATCCCACGCGACGTCTACGACGCCTACCGGACGACCACTCGACGGGTTCTCGCCCGGGTGGCGCCATTGTCGACCCCTCGACCATGGGCGTTCTTCGCCGTGGCTGCGACTGCCAACGGCGCCCCCCGTTGGATGCTGGTCGAGCGTGATGCCAACCCGACCTGCATCGTCGACCTCTCAGAAATCACCGCCCGGCTCCGGAGCCACCTTTCCGAGGATCCACCCGAACAGAGCCTGGACGAAGACGCATTGGAGTGGTTGGGGGTAAGCCTCGACATCGCCACCCGGGCCGAACGACAGCTCCTGCCCCAGCGGATGAAGCGGGCCCTCGACCAGATGGGCCGAGTCCTCACCAGGTGGGCGGACGCCGCCAGGAAGCGGAGTGACGAGTCGGCAGCATCGAGTCTTCTCAAACTGGCCGCGTTGACTGGCGAGTCCGACCAGCCGGAGGTTGACCCTTACCTGGTTGCCGAGCGGTGGCTGACCCTGGTGGGTCCGGTGTTCGATGCGCACCGTGCTGGGCACCGTACTGCCCGCTACGTACTACTCCGTGATATCGAACCCCACCTGATCGCAGACCCACTTCCACTCGAAGAGGTACTTGAGGTGTTCACCGGAATGGAGAGAGCCACCGCATTGGCCGAGCGAGTTACGGCTTGCATTTTGGGTGTCGAACGCCGGGCATAGTTGGCGGCAGCGAGGACGCCCGACGTGATGCCGTTCTGCGTCGGCAATGACCTGCCTGTGGCTGTAGTTCGGCGTTCGCGTTCTGGTGGCCTCACGGGACAACCTCGGCTGTGCTATAAGTAGCACATGACATCTGTCGGAGTCCGCGAGCTGCGCCAACGCGCCAGTGAGCTGCTGCGTCAAGTCGAGAACGGCGAGACGATCGAGATCACCGACCGTGGACGACCAGTCGCGGTCCTGTCGCCGCTGCCACAAGGCAGCCCCCTGGAACGGCTCCATAAGGCCGGCGATATCGAAGTGGGCACCGGCGACCTCGACGATCTCCCCGAGCCGCTCGCCTCCGGAAGTGGCGAGCTGCCGTCGCACCGGCTCGAACAGCTCCGAGCCGCCGAGAGGTGAGCGCCGCCACCTACTTGGACTCCTCGGCCATTGTGAAGCTGGTCATCGCCGAGCCCGAGTCGGCCGCCCTGCGCCACCACCTTCGCCGGCGCCGACCGCTGGTGTCGAGCGCCTTGGCCCGAACCGAAGTCCTCCGTGCCCTGCTCGGTGAAGTCCCCGAAGCGACCGCTCGAGCGCAGGCACTTCTTGGTCGCATCGACCTGCTGCGGATCAACGACCGGGTCCTCGGTACCGCCGGCGCTTTGTTACCCGCCCATCTCCGCTCTCTCGACGCCATCCACCTCGCGAGCGCGCTCCAACTCGGCACCGACCTCGATTCCCTCGTCAGCTACGACCACCGCATGCTCGACGCGGCCCACCATATCGGCATAAGCATCGCCAGCCCGAAGTAGCAAACCCCCATCCGGGGGCCCATACGTGCCGTTCTGCGCTGCGCTTGTGCTGACGATGACCGTCGTTCTGGCGCGACGTTCGGCGCTCGAGCGGCGTGGTCGGCGATGGCTACCGAGCTAGCTGGCGCGGCACTTCCGTCTGCATTGCAGGCGGGACAGACGGCCTCCATGGTTGCTCGGGTTGCTGCGCCCAGCTCAACACGCCGGGGGCGCTGTTGCCCTCCTCAACGCCGACGGGGAACTCGTTCGAGAACAGTCGTCGTGGATTGGTGTAATCGGGCAACTCAGCAAGGGTTGCCAAATTGAGACAGGCGAAGCGACCATGAGGGATTATCTGTGAACGAACGAGTTGCCCCCGACCGGCCGGTGGGTTAGATACATTCGAATCGGCACAGTAGGAGCCTCAGAAGCAATCAAGAGGCGATCTGGTAGAACCTTGTGGTGGATGATTACGAGGTTCTGTGGCTCGGTGACGCTGAACAGATTTCCCAGGCGTCGGGGGTCGCCGCCCGGGCGATGCGAGACAGCCCGAATTCCCTTGCCGTCTCCAACGATCCCTTCGTTCGTCTGGAAATGCTCTACGACACGTTCGGCGGGATGCTCGGCGATGCACGGGTGGCCGGGGTCCGGCGCGGCAGTTGTGTCCTTGGCGTAGCTGGAGCAGTCCAACCGGGCCGCTGCATCGACACCATGCTGCCGGCGGAAGTCAGGACTCTGGATGCACCTTCCCCTGATGCGACCGATGCCGCTCGATTCTTGTACAGCGGATCGGTCATGGCCGCGCACGATCTGGTTGAGCCGCATTGGCATGTTGGCCCGGTCGGCGTAGAACCGGGATTCCAGGGCATGGGCCTGGGCCGAGCAACTATGAGATTTCTTTGTGACGAGTTTGACGAACATCACCGATTGGCGTGGCTAGAGACCGACAAGCCGGAGAATGTCCGGTTCTACATTGGCCTAGGTTTCGAGGTCGTCGAAGAGGTGTCGATGCTTACGTCGCGCTTTTGGTTCATGCGACGTGAAGCGCAGTGAGTCTCGAACAGGAGAAGGCGAACGTAGATGGTAGGCCGTGCCGCATACTGCCCGACGCCGGGTGTGCTTGCTGCCCGCAAGCACACCCGAGGTGCCGTTCTGCGCTGATCTCTGACGGGCGCCGACCGTCGTTCTGTCGCTGCGTTCTGTGGGTGGAGCGATGCGTGAACTCGCCGATTTGGTATTCATCGTCGACGGCGGATCGGACCGGTCCATGGGGCGCCGATCATCCAGTTCTGTGGGGCTTCGATGCCGACAAGTACGCGTCGCAGCCGCCAGCGTCGCGTGTTGACGGCCGCTCTCCGAGAATCCCGCAAGCCGATCGGCTACGGGGCGGGTGTGACTGGAACGCTGTGGTGTTCTTTTCCGTTGGTTTCAGCCAATGCTGGCGTCGCTGCGCCATTGGCAGCCGCTGGCACCCGGACGCTCGGCGGCGGAAGGCCAGAGCGGGACGACACCATCGACGGTGATCGGTGCCCCGAGGACCATGGTCTTGCCGTACCCACTGGTCATGGTCTGGAGAAGGGGATCGAGATCCGCTGCGCAGCAAGGGCTCTCACGAGGTGGACCGAGCCACGCAGCGGTATGGGCGAGCGACAGCCGGTAGCGGCGACCTCGGCCGTCCTCAGCGCGACAGGTGAGGCCATGCCAGACGCACGCCGCCACGAGGTAGCCAGTCGCGTGGTCGAGCGCCTGCACCGGCAAGGCGCCCGGCTGCTCGGCGGACCCGCATCCGACGCTGATGCCGGTCGCGGCCTGCACCAACGAGTCGAAACCTCGTTGTTCACGCCACGGACCATCGAACCCCCAGGCGCATAGCTCGACGACGACCAGCTGGGGGTGCCGCTCGATTACCTCATGTAACCGGCGCAGGGACCCGGGTCGGTAGCCGATGACAACGACGTCTGCTTGTGCCACAAGCGGTTCGGGGTCGTAGGTGCGCAGGTCGACCAGAGCGCTGCGTTTGGCCAGCCCCGTGTCGACGAAGAAGTCCTGCTCGGGCCGGTCCGGGCGGTCCAGTCGGAGCACGTCAGCGCCGAGCAACCCGAGCATCCGGGTACCGACCGGACCCGCCAATACCCTGGTCAGGTCGAGCACCCGTGGTGGCCGAAGCTTGCTGGGACCCGATCCCCGCTCCTCGACCGACACCAGCGGCGTGGCTGAGACCGCCTGGCCTTGCGGAGTTGCAGCCCACTCCTGGGGTGTGCGCACTGCCACTCCGACCCCACCAGCCTCGGCGAGCGCCAACTCCAAGTCACGGGCACTCCAGCGCCCGACTGCGGCGTCGAGGGCCGGCCGCTCAGGAGGGATGCCGAGCACAGCGCACAATGCGTCGCGGTGATGGTCGTAGTTGGCATGCAGCCGTACCCAGCCGTCCGCTGCACGGGCGAAACCCGACAGTGGCCCCCATTCCGCCACGGGGTGGCCGCCGACACGCGCGAACCCGATGCTCGAACCGGCCGCTGCTGCTGCCCGGGAGTCGACACCGATCGAAGGACGTCCGCGACCCTGCGCCACCATCCACTCTGCCGCCGCCAGTCCGGCCGTCGCCACCGCAGACGTGAGTAGGCCCGTCACCTCGAAGCGACTCGCCAGCACGTCTGAAGGACCAGTGATGTGAATGCCTCCAGGGTCAAGGCCGAGAAGCCTCGCGGGGAGCCATTCGTCCATACCCACATCCTCTCAGCTCGCCTGGCCCTTCAAGCGCGACCAACTCCCGAGGATCCGGCTCTAGCCGCAGGGGGTGACCCCCGTAGGACACGCCACCTGATGATTCTCGCAACGGGGCGTCAACCGGGACGGTCGCAGACGGGCCCAGGCCTCACTGAGTACCCCCGGCCTCCTTGCGCTAGAGCACATTGTGTCGGCACCGGCACCGGCAGCGAAGCACGCGCGATCCCTCTCGGACGGCCCGAACAGGTGCTGCCGGCGCATCCGGCTTGCTCCGAACGACGATCGGGCGTTCCGCTGGCCGGGACCGAACATGCGTACGACATGACCGCCTGATTGCCTGGCGGGGCGCGCCGAGACGTGCCGTTCTGCGCTGCGGCCAGGGTGGCGACGGTCGTCTATATGGCGCGTCGTTCGCCGCCCGGTCGTCGGCATCAAAATGTTGACCAGCTTGCAGGTGCGGAGGATTCCCCAGCAGGACTTCGCGGGCCGTTCGATCAGGGTGCCGGGCGAGTGGGAAGTTGCGTGACCGTGAAGCCGGAAGGAACCGTCACGTTGAGCAACGCCAGATTCGCCGGCGTCGGGGGGAGCCACTGGATGTTGGCGACCAGTCGATACCCGTTGGAGAACCGCACCTCGATGCGAACGAGGTGGTAATTGACTGGGTCGATCCAGAGGTCATTCCGGCTTCTCTTAGAGGTTCCGGTCAGGTGGACGGTGTTCACCCCGTCAACCGACTGATGACCCACGACGCTCAGGTCTCCAGCACGCTGGGCGTCCTGCAGCTGCGCCTGTGTCGGCGCATAGGGCACGCTCGTAGGGAGCGGGCCCGCCGGCACG